>Ga0102593_1000371_pt1 | contig 88060 bp, 84 predicted proteins | sample AraplaCol_mMS_r2_2_FD_76862 | JGI IMG/M metagenome (GOLD analysis project Ga0102593, IMG submission 76862) | Arabidopsis root microbial communities from North Carolina, USA - plate scrape MF_Col_mMS_r2 (SPADES assembly) (version 2) | ecosystem: Host-associated > Plants > Roots > Endosphere...
TTTTTTTTTTTTTTTTTTTTTTTTTTTTTTTTTTTTTTTTTTTTTTTTTTTTTTTTTTTTTTTTTTTTTTTTTTTTTTTTTTTTTTTCTTTTTTTTTTTTTTTTTTTTTTTTTTTTTTTTTTTTTTTTTTTTACGTCCAAGTTGATTGATCCCCGTATGTATACTTCCAAACTGACACCATTTGATTCTGATCTCAACTAACCCACTTCCGCCTCCCCAGTTGCTGGTCAAAGGCGATAAGCAATGGCTTCCAGTACTTTCGGCCCTCAGATCTTTGACGATGCCAATCGTCCTCCCGCTCGATCCTCAGTCTTCCGCGCTATGATGTCCAAACCTCACAAGCGAAACCAGTCCGCCGATGATGCCATGGCTCCACCATCTCCAACCAAGCAACCAACATCTTCCCCATTTCCCTGGGCAGACGGTCCATCACCAGGCCCTGGTCACCTCCCGCTATCCGAGATCGTTCCTAACCGAGATGCCGGTGACAGCGGCACGACCGCCCAGAAGATGGGAAGCAAGGAGAACAAGGGCGCTCTCCACAAGAAAACCAAGAGCGCAGTATCCCTCAAATCTCTTCGCAGCTACATGGGCAAGGACAAACCCGACGAAACCAACAGTGTTGCTTCCGACGAAATGCACCCGAAAAAGACAAAGTCAACCAACAGCCTTTCGGCAATCCTGAAACGATCTCAGCGAGGACGCAAAGGCGATGGCTCCAAGCAGAGCCGTGAGAAAGAAAACCGCAGCCCTACCGATCTGATTGATAATATGCCTTCCCCAATTCCATCTCCAATGTGGCCGCAATCGGCTCCGATTTACAACGAGTCGGTGAACCGTGCCAGGCAGAACTCCAACGCCGATCGACGTCGGAGTGTGGCAGATGAGGTCTCCCTCTATACTCCGAAGGGCTATAGCCCGGCCCAACAACGCAACTTCTATGACTTTCATCGACCATCACTTGCCAGAACCGGCGAGGGAAAGGCCAGACCAAAGTCAGACTGCCTAGAGGGTAACCGAAAGCTAAAGGGTCTTGTGGGGAGTACCATGCAACGCGAGCAATCGCGGGATGGTCACGCCATGGAACGAATTGATACAACATCTACAAAAGGACATAGATTGGAAAGGTCTCGTAAGATGTCTGCTCCGGAGTCCCCAGTGAATCGACCTTCACAGGAGCAGTCAAGCCCGAAGAAGTTGTCTCGAGTCCAAGCAGCCATCTCCGCATTTAATGCAAAGGAACGGGATGTTGAGGTTCACAAACACCTTGACTCCAAGGACCTTGAAAGCGAGTTTGAGAAGCTTCTGGTTCGTCCTCGGGTATCCCCTATCTTTCTAAGTGAGTATACTAACTTGCCATGTAGGATGCCAGAAACATTCCCCACAACATGCGAGACAAGATGCGGTCTCTAGATACCAACATTAAGGCGGACTTCATTCAAAAAGACAAAACGGAAAATGGCACGCCTCACAGCGCAGGCACAGGCGATAGCCGTCGAGGTCGCGGCAATGAGACGAAAGATTCTCAAGACCGTAAGAGCTCTCGGTCACGATCCAGAAGCCGTGGTTTTGCATTCGGCCGAGGGCCTTCATCTCCAGGAAAGAAGTCTCGGCCTGAAAGTGGAAGCAGCTTCCATCGCCCTCGGTCAATTGACCTGTCCCAACCTGTTGGTGTCTACACCACACTTTCAGCAGCTGGATCGACCGCTTCTCTCACAGATGCCGCGGCGGTTGACACTGCCGCAGACCCATCAGATTTTGTGCACTATCTGCGGGAAATCCAGAAGCCCGAGATGATCGAGGTTGGTAAGATTCATAAACTCCGTCTTTTGCTTCGCAATGAGACTGTGGCTTGGGTCAATGGGTTCATTACGGAGGGGGGAATGGATGAAATCGTGCAGCTTGTATACCGCATCATGAAGATGGAGTGGCGGTAAGAATTCTTTTCTCCTTTGGGAGTTTGTCTTACATTCAATACTGATTCCAACAATAGTGAGGACCATGAGGATACCCTCCTCCACGAAGCATTGCTCTGTCTCAAGGCTCTTTGCACTACTTCCATCGCTCTAGCTCATCTCACAAGAATCGAAAAGGAGCTTTTCCCCGCGCTGCTCAAGATGCTTTTTAACGAGGAGAAGAAAGGACCGAGCGAGTTCACAACTAGAGGCATTATCATCAATCTTTTGTTCACTCAAGTCTCCGCCATTTCCCCTGGTGAAGTTCCGGGCACCCGTGCCAAGCGCATTCTCTCATACCTGCGTGATCCATCTCCAGAGGACGAAAACCAACCCGTCGCCTTCATTGCCAATATATATCAATCGCGTCCTTATCGGGTGTGGTGCAAGGAGGTCACCAATGTCACCAAAGAGGTCTTCTGGATTTTCCTGCACCATTTGAATGTCATACCTCTGCCAAAGGGAAGTTCAAGATTGGAAGATCCTTTCACAGAGACGAGCATTACAGGAGATAAAACACCTTACTACCAACGTCACTTCCCTCCCCCTCGCCCCCCAGTACCCGCTGCTCCATACGTTGGCGGAGTGGAGTGGGATGCGACGAACTATCTTGCTGCGCACCTTGACCTACTGAACGGTCTCATTGCGTCCCTGCCTACGATCGATGAGCGCAACCAACTCCGAGGTGAGCTCCGAGCCTCTGGCTTCGAGAAAGTCATGGGAGGTAGCTTGCGCACCTGTAAAGAGAAGTTCTATTCATCCGTGCACGATTGTCTTCGCACCTGGGTTGCTGCGGCAGCTGATGATGGCTGGCCCTACATTGCCGTTCGTGAGGGCCCACCTCGCTCTGGTGAACCTGGCTCGCCTACAAAATCCCCGAAGAAGGCCCCTGGTAGTCCCAAGAAGGGTTTCCTAGAGGAACAGCCTCCCAAACTGGAGCTTGTACTCGACCTTCCAGAGAACCGACCACCTGCCGGTCCCGGAACTCCATCGAGTGATTTGCGCAGCTGGCTCTAGACGTTGAGAAGGATACAACATCCTTCCGACACATTTTCAATTCTTTCCTTGTGTTTTTCCTAACCATTTCATCTGCCTTTTCAGTGTTTTCATGTTTCATGATCGGAGTTTTTGACGGATTTCTTATTTTACGGCCTACCAGTCTATCGTGCTGGTCATCTATTTTCGCTATTGGAGTTCTTGTTTGGTTCTATTGACTCCGGCGTTGGCATTATTGGTGTTATTGGGAGTTGCATATTTCACTTGTCCAGACAGATTATCCTGGAAAGACATGATGTGATGAAGTCAAGTTACGGTGCAGGTGGCGGGGAGAGGAGAAGTCAGAGTCCCGTGTCGATGTTATTTACTCTGTTCTTCATTCCTCTTCGCGGTATAGCGACGCCTGCTGTTCCGACTGGATTTACTCACTATATTTTATTGATGACAGAAATGAGAATTAAATGATCATCCTGAATCACTTACATTTGATATTTGACTCTGAAGACGAATATACACTAGTGCATGATCCGGCTGTCGATTTCTGGGAACATAGTTAACTGTAGTCTTTGCCAGTTACTGAAGGACAGACAGAGACCGTGGAAAGTGACCAATGAATTCTCACGATGTTTTTTTCGATTATGAAGTGCAAATTCGAAAATAATGTACAGGGAGGTGAGCCCACAGTGCGTTGACACTATGCGTTATGAACATTCTCAGTTGTTATCATCAGCCTTCTTAACCGGCCCCGGTGACGCAGGAGATGAAAAGACCCCCTGCAGTCCCGAAAAGAAATTCTCCCGGATCTAAAGCAAGCACTGATTAGCAAAGCTCATCTCATTTGAGGCGTATCTCCAGGGAAATACTCACCCCGTCGAAAGGAGTATCTTTGGTATCCCAATTCATAAAGAGCACGGCGTAAATCGCAACGACTGGCACAATCAGTACAATTTGTATTTCTCCATGTTACCTCTTCTGTGCATAAACTCACATCCGATGACACCCCACTGCACCAAAGTGACCGTCTTAATGAACTTGGGCCGAGCATACTTCAACGCCGCGCGCCGACGATACTTGCGTTCCAGGCGGAACTGATGTTTAGGCGAGAGTTTGGACATATCTGGTGGCCATTGGCGCTTGGGTTTGTAAGGGCTAGAATAGGCCTCATCGTGGGAGGGAGAGTGGTGATCGTCATTATGTTTGTCAGTGGAAAGGCGGAAGGGCGAGGAGGACTTTTGGATGGTGAATGTAAAATGCGATGCGGGTGTGGTTGAGAAGAGACGTGATGATGTTAAGAAAGTTGTGGCCAGAGGTGTTTTCTGTATTGTGACGAGCTTGTGTTAGACTTCTCGCTGTGGTGAGGGTGTGCTTTGAGATCGTACAGCTTGGTGCCATGTTGCTGGCTGGATATTTAGGCTTGCACTCCGGATCGCGCAGCTGGATCGCGCCGCGGGTGCAGCGGCGCTGAATACTTGTCGGATCATTGGCATAGGAGTTCCGTTGGAACAGACAATGAGTGAGGCGCAAAGTTCAAGTTGGGAGTTGTTGGAGTGCGGAGTTCAAGCGGTGGTCGTTCGGGCGAAAAATAAGTTGACCGCCTCTATGGTTGTGCTGCTCCGCTTTCAATGCACTTGAGTAAAGTTATTATTTATGCTGTATAGGAAGTTTTTGATAAACTAGAAGTAACGTTTATACTTGGTCGTCCTCCGGGTACAATACTTCACACCTTTTCGAGCAAGGAATCTATATATATCATTTATGTAGGTTCTAACTTCAAAAGTTGGATGACGCTTAAAAGGCTTAGGGCTATTGTTTATTTTATTCTATACCACTACGGTAAACGAGCATCAACTTCAAAGTTTTTGACATTTCTACACTGCCACACTAATGTGAAATAGGGTACTCTTTCTAACAATGCGACCCCGACTGCCCACTGGGTGAGTGAACACACATAGTAGACGCTTAAGTAGCATGCGGGTATCCCTAGGTACGCCAGGTCTCCACAATTAATAGTCCGAGCAGTTACCGATAATCTCTGAACAATCACATTCAAGGCTGATCACAGAAATGGGATGCCGAGTACATATTGAAGTCTGATCGGGCCAGACGGACCCGACTGGCCGACTGATCCACCAAGCATGCATGACGTCTTGGTTATTGGTGGTGGATGTCGACAGTTTCACATTCACAACTCTCTTTTTCACATGTCACTTTCCCCGGCTCATCCACCCACGTGACCCTCTCGGAGCGGAATAATAATTCTGCGAACAAGCCGAGGTCCATTTCACGGCCTGCTGAGCGGCGGCCACACCTTCGAACAAGGGCAATACCACCGGCTCCACGTTTGCTTTAAAAGAGAGAGATCTCTCCCCGGACGCCGTGGATCGCTTTTCATCCTACCCCGTGTTGCTCTCCCCTTTTCATCCCTACTCCCCATACAATACCCCCAGATTCTATCACAGATTGACGTCATGTCTTCCGGTAAGTACTGTACTTCTCTGACAGCAGATCTATAAAGAGCATCTGCCACATGCAACGTGCAGACCTGCTGTTGTAGAGTTCAAATAGCGAAATTTCGAAGGGATTCAGCCGGTTAACTTTTCTATTTGCAGCCCAGCAACGCTTGAACCAGGTCTCCTCCCACTTCGGTGGCCAGAAGGGTGCCGCCGGCATCACCGAGAAGCACCCCGATGACATTGTCGTGACTTGTGCTCTGCGCACTGCCCTTACCAAGGGTGGTAAGGGTGGCTTCAAGGATACCGCCGCTGCCGACCTGCTCGCTGGTGTTTTCAAGGCCGTTATCAACAAGAGTGGTATTGACCCCAAGGCCGTTGAGGATATTGCTGTTGGCTCCGTCCTTCCCCCCGGAGGTGGTGCTACCGAGTTCCGTGCTGCTGCCCTTGTTGCTGGTTTCCCCGAGACCGCCGCTGTTAAGAGTCTGAACCGTCAATGCTCTAGTGGTCTCCAGGCCATCGTTGACATCGCCAATGCCCTGAAGTCTGGCATGATCGATGTTGGTATTGGTGCCGGTGTTGAGAGCATGACCTCCCAATACGGGTAAGTAGTTGAAAGAATTATCTTTGATTCCCCTCTGAGCTATCAGCTAACTCGGTTTTTAATCCAGTCCCGGTGCCGTCACTGAGTTCTCTGAGCTTCTCGAGTCTCACCCCGAGTCAGCCAACTGCAAGGTCCCCATGGGTGTCTTGTCTGAGAACATGGCCAAGGATCGCGGTGTCACCCGTGCCGCTCAGGATGCTTTCGCTGCCTCTTCCTACCAGAAGGCCCTCAAGGCTCAGAAGGCCGGCCTCTTCAATGAGGAGATTGCTCCTCTCGATGTGAAGTGGACCGACCCTAAGACCGGTGAGGAGAAGACCATCACCGTCAAGGCTGATGATGGTATCCGTGAGGGTATCACCGCCGAGTCCCTGGGAAAGATCCGCCCTGCCTTCGCTAAGGATGGCTCTATCCACGCCGGTAACGCCTCCCAGATCTCCGACGGTGCTGCCGCCGTCCTGCTTATGAAGCGTTCTACTGCCGAGCGTCTCGGCCAGAAGATCATTGGCAAGTACGTTGCTGCTAGCGTTGTTGGTGTCAAGCCCCTGCTCATGGGTGTCGGTCCCTGGGCTTCTATCCCCCTTGCCCTTGAGAAGGCTGGCATCACCAAGAACGACGTCGATATTTACGAGATCAACGAGGCCTTCGCTTCCCAATGCGTGTGGTGTGTCAACGAACTTGGCCTGCCGCAGGAGAAGATCAACCCTAAGGGCGGTGCTATTGCTTTTGGTCACCCTCTGGGCTGCACCGGTTCCCGCCAGGTTTCGACCCTTCTGACTGAGCTCAAGCGCACAAACAAGAAGATTGGTGTCACTTCCATGTGCGTTGGTACCGGTATGGGTATGGCCGCTGTCTGGGTGGCCGAGTAAAATATTGCGCCCCTTATTTTCTTGTATACTGCACAGCGATTTCATTTTATTTTTCTTCTCTACATGCACGACTTGGAATATGTATTGAATACCTCTGAGGATACCACGCGAAATTGAATTTTCATGTACATTTTCACACTTCAAATGAATTGTGCCGGAATAGACCGGTGGATATTGCTTATCATTTCAACTTTGTACATTTCCTAGGTCGTCCGTATTTCTCGTATGTTTCATTTGACTACGCACGGAATTCCTTGAAAGCCTGCGTCACAGACATACCCTGCGCGACAGCCTCAATGGCTTTCTCATCCATGGAGATTAACTTGGGCATCAGGTCTAGGACCGGATCAAGCAAGTCGCGCGGGATAACAACCACGCCTTCGAACGGATCACAAAAGATAATATCTCCCTGCGGAAAGGAAGTCAATCGCTTAATCGTAAAAGACTGAGTAAAAGCTCGACTTACTGGGAAGACAGTCACTCCTCCGCGAACTTTAATGGGTATATCACGCGCAGCAGCCTTGGCCTCAGCACTTGTGCCCACTGTAGATGTTGAATGAGCCCAGATCTATATCAAGATACAAAATCAGCCTTATAATTCCATATTCAATCTTCAATAGGAGGGCATAAAAAGGTCCAAACAAACCGGCAGCCCCGTCGCTTGCAACTCTCGTAAATCTCGAATTCTTCCTCCAATAACAGCCCCCTTTAGACCCAAAGCCTTCATCCTTGTCGCCATTATACCACCTGTTACGGCACAATATTGATGACCCGGTTGCTCAATCACCATGATAGAACCTGCTTTCTCCGGATCGGCCGCGGCAAAGTCACCCGCATAATCGACCCAATGCTTGCCCGGCGGGAACCCGTGCTTCTCGGGATTTTCCGTTGCGATGGCCGGTGGTGTATCTTCTTTGGAGATGAACTTGAATGTTGTCGCCGGAGCGGCGATTTTCTGTGTTCTATCATTTCTGCCGAGTATCGGGGAAAAGGGAGCTGGAGATCCAATTGTTAGAAAGAGGTATTCTGTGCTTAGAATTTGGATCGTTTATGTCTATTTGCGCGAGTCTAAAGAGAGTAGACCCTATCACCATCAATTCTCCAGGGGTATCTTACTCAGGTCAGCCAGATATCCTGCTCGTACCGTACTGCCTGCTGGCACTTCCTGAAGCTTGAGGAGTGCATCTGATACCTAGTTTGACGAGTCAAATGATTAACCAGGGTATACAATGGGATTTGATGGAAACGGCAATATATTTTGTAACCCATGTCCATCGGTATAGGTGGATTCTCTACAAGACGTACGTCGCAAGCTGTATATTTCTCCACTAGAGTCGCAAGTTTCTCATTGAGGGTGGCCATAGTAGCTGGAGTGCGGGGTGCGGGGAGACGGAGAGAAGTCGAGGTATGTACTGACAGGGAGTGGCCGTACAATCGTACAAATTCCGAAGGCGAACGTAAAAGCAGTCGACTATAAGATGGAATATGACGAGTAGATATGAAAGAGACAAAATGAAGCAAGTGGCCTCCTTGTATTGCCGATCTACTTTGCGCACATGGTCCGGTAGTCCGGGTATCGGAATCAACCTCGTCGGCCCGTTGACACCCGAGAATATCCTGGAGCTATACTATCACAGTGGGATATGGTTCAATTAAGTCGCCATTTTTAAGGAGAATTGCCATCTTACAATAGCTGAAGATTGTAGCATGTTAGCCACGAGTACCATAGAGCTTTGAGTCGATTTAAGCAACAGTGTATCAGAGCTAGCTGACCGTGGGAGTTGATTCCTCTTGGCATATGTAGGCGCATATGAAGACATCAAATAGCTACCTAGCAATTACTAGGTAGTAGCTAGGCCCTGGACATGGCAATCGTACACTGTTACTAACAGTGTATGTGATTCAATAAACATCAATTTTCAGTTATCAAATACGGTTCCTGAACGGGTTCGAAGATGGAAACCATAGCCATACTAGTGTACCAAAGCATTGATATTAGTGTGTCATCCTTATACACCCGAATTGCTCCTTGCCTTCTCCAACTTTGCGGTCCCATCTTCAAGCCACAGGCTCATAGCCATCTCACTGATGCTATCTCTATCCCATCCTCGCTCCAACAAACCAAGTAATTCGGGCTGATTTTTGAAGTTCAAAATCTCTAGCGCTGAGTGACGCAGTCGATATAGAAGCCAATTATTAACGAAGTTCGACTTATTCCACGGCAAAGGTCTCGCCGTTTCAAAGAAAGGCGAGCGATCTTCCAACGGAGACGCACGGAGTATATCCGGAGGCGGTTGGTCTTCAGGGCGATCGGGGAGGTATTCTTCCAACATATCGCGCCACTTCTCATCAGAGACAGCAGTTTCGCGAGGCTTTCTATGATCTGGATGCTGATCGATCTTAACGAGCGCGGTGTTGAGATCTTCTTCAAGGTCCTCCTTCTCATCTTCGTATTTTTCAATGAATAATTCTGCCTCGTTATCGAGAATGAGGCCATCGGGGGCGTTGAGGCGCTGCTGCTCAATGAGGTTTAGGTGTTTTATCTCGAGCTCCTCGAGTCTCTCACGAATTATATTGGCATTCTGAATAAGAATGGCATAGTCTTCTTGCCGGGGTAAAGCGTTCTTTGTGTCGTTGTGAGGCGCATACTGTACCGATGAGGCATAATTTGAGCCACTATCACTCGTAGTACCAGAGTGTTGCTCTTGCTGGGTTATTGATATAGCCACGTTATGAAGACAATGGCTAAGTTGTGTCAACCGCTGATCTAGGTGATATTCCTCTTTGCTTAGCCGCTCTTCTGTCTCGTTATATTCCACTTCTTCTGTCTGGTAAGATCTCATGGCCCCCTGCAGGTTTAAGATGGCGTTGTTGACTGCCAGGGGTACACACTGTGTATGTAGCTCTGCTTCATCAGGGGTGATTATATCGAGTGTACTTTGGAGAGCCTGCCGCATGTTTTGCTCTCTTTCACGACTCTGCCTCAATGCATTGCGCAAATGCCTCACATACATTCGTCGAGCAGAGACATCTTTTTGGAGAGAGGTCACTTCCTCCAAAAGTTTCGCTAATGGAGTGCTATTTCCTTGTTCTCGTACTGGCAAATGATTCGAAGCTTGTGGATATTCCGATGGCGTTGTAACATAGTCAAACCGTGTTGTATACTTGCTGTTGATAATTGGTTGTTCACTGGGCTCCTCGGTATTGTGCCCAGATATCGAAGCAGTCGATCTGATTCTAAGGGGAGAACTCTCTGAGACCTGAGTACGTAGCTGGTGTATCCTACTTATTACCGTTGAAGCTGGAATTGACCAGGCTGGAAAATCCTCAGGGGAGGATTCAAAGCTAGTCGAAGCAGACGGAAAATATGAGGGCTTGACAGCGTAGATCTCGCTTTTAGCATTGGCGCATGATTGTCCAGCTAAAGAAGTCTAAGGGTAATTCATCGACAATATAAGCAAAAGCGCCAAAATTTGAGACTTTCTGCACCAACATAAAGCTCACCAGTTCAGAATCGCTTCGCGAGCTTCCAGGGCAGGATGCCATGACTAGAAAGCCGACATCGACCTATTACATGTCGCCGATAAACGAGTAGGCATCTGTCATAGAACCGATCGTTTAATCTGAGCTGTGAACACGATGAAGAAAACAAATGATCGAAGGAAAGGAGAATTATAAAGAGTAAAACCGTCGCTTTGTCTGGGTGGTCGGGCGCTGCCAAGCGAGGCCTCGCCGGGCGTTTCGAGCAGCCCAATCTTCGATTGTCCCAGCAGCATCCCTGCCCAGGTGTTAATTTAGCGCCACCACAAGTCCGAAGGCATCACTTTTTAAACCCGAGGCAGTTTCAGGTCTGATTTTTTTGGAGCATAGATTTGACTTCTTCGCCATGGCTTCTGAAATGCAAGAAAACGAAATATATACCCTAGGGTAATCAAGTACGGAAAATGATGAGCAGCGACAACTTTCGAATGCTTCATGGACATAAAGTAGCTAGAGCTAATGAAACAAATTCTGTGAGCAAGCCACAGCACGAGTTCTTCTTTCACGATTTACTAAATGTCTAAGAGACAGTAAGGCAGAAACAAGGCACCAACATGGGTCTAGATTCACCGCCTTGGAAAAACTCACCGCCCGCCGAAATTTCCCAAGCCGATGAAGCAGCTTTTTTTTTTTCAGTCTAAGATTTGATAGACAACATAACAACCATGAAGCGCAAGCTGGATGCAAACGATGTTCCGTCACCCGAGCCTGCGGGTGTCGAGGAAGAGGAACCCGATTTTGAGGCATTGGGCTTGGATCCCCGACTACGACAGGCCTTGATTAAAGAAAAGTTCACCAAGCCTACTTTGGTGCAGGCCAAGGCAATTCCTCTGGCCCTCGAGGGTAAAGACATTTTGGGTGAGTCTTCGACCTGATACATCCCTGCTCCATTTTACAGAAAATACTAATAGAAAACAGCCCGAGCGAAGACTGGTTCTGGAAAGACTGCTGCCTATGTTCTCCCTGTCCTGCAGTCCATTCTCCAACAAAAATCTGTTCGTCTTATCAGATCTATCGGCCCCTGCACCTGAGTATGAAGTATACTGACCATTTCTATAAGGCTGATCCCTCATTGAAAGCAACCACCGGCCTGATCCTGGTTCCCACTCGCGAGCTTGCGGAGCAGGTGCAAAAAGTCGTTACCTCTTTCACTGCATTCTGTGGAAAGGATATCCGCTCTATCAATCTTACACAGAAAGTTTCCGATGCCGTCCAGCGTACGATGCTCGCCGATTTCCCTGATCTTGTTATTTCGACACCAACGCGGGTCCTGGCTAATGTCAACAATTCCGCCCTATCGCTCGAGAAACTCTCCTACCTGGTGATCGACGAAGCCGACCTCGTTCTGTCCTACGGTTATGATGAGGATATCAATCTTCTTTCCAAAGCAATCCCTCGTGGTGTGCAGACATTCCTGATGAGTGCGACTCTGACCTCGGAGGTGGATACACTGAAGAGTCTCTTCTGCCGCAGCCCGGTCATCCTGAAGTTGGAGGATAGAGAAGAAAAAGGTGCTGGTGTTAGTCAATTTGTTGTCAAATGTGCGGAAGACGAAAAGTTCCTACTCACATACGTTATTTTCAAACTTCAACTCGTCAAGGGCAAGGTCATTATTTTTGTGGGCGATGTTGACCGGTGTTACCGCGTGAAACTTTTCCTCGAGCAATTCGGTATCAAGAGCTGTGTTCTCAACTCGGAGCTCCCTATAAACTCTCGTCTTCACGTCGTTGAGGAATTCAATAAAGGTGTTTACGATATTATCATCGCCGCTGACGATCAAGAGGTCATGGGAGTCGCCAAGCCGAGCAAGAAGTCCCAGGAAGCCATCGAGGAGGGAGCTGAAGACAAGGAGGAAATTGGATTTAGTGAGGATGAGGAGGAGCTTGAGGAAGGAAACAGCAAGAAGGCCAAGCGTCGCAAGATGACCAACAAGGAGAAGGACTACGGCATGGCGCGCGGCATCGACTTCCAGAATGTCGCCTGCGTCCTGAACTTCGACCTTCCAACCACCTCAAAATCATACACCCACCGCATCGGTCGTACCGGCCGTGCTGGCAAGGCTGGTATGGCCCTTTCTTTCGTGGTGCCAGCCGACCAGTATGGTAAACACAAGCCTACATCGGTCCCCTCATCTAAACATGACGAAGCTGTCCTTGGAAAGATTGTGAAACGCCAAGGCAAACTCGGCCACGAAGTTAGACCCTACCATTTCGAGATGCAACAAGTCGACGCATTCCGCTACCGCATGACTGATGCTCTGCGCGCCGTTACTCGATTGGCAGTCCAAGAAGCTCGTGCTCGTGAGATTCGTCAGGAACTGATCAAAAGCGAGAAGTTGAAGCGCCATTTCGAAGATAATCCCGATGAGTTGCGGCAATTGCGACACGACGGCGAACTGCGTGCGGCGCGTGTGCAGCCCCATTTGAAGCATGTTCCTGACTACTTGATGCCTACCAAGGGACGTAAGGGTATCTCTAAGGAAGACGTGGGATATGTCGGTTTCACAAAGACCAACGAGAACCGTATTCGCAAGGCCAGAGATCGCAATCGTGGTAAGGGAAAGGGAAAGAAAACTGGTGGCAAAGTTGATCCTCTAAAAACATTTAATCGGGGTCGGAAATAGATGGGATAGCGGCAGTGGGTGTTAGTTTGTCGGTGCATGATAGTATGATTGATACCATTGTACAGTTATTTGGAGCCAAAAAGGAAATTATATGTGCATACTTCCATTTCATTCTCATTTTCATTGAACAATCTTTTTCTTTCTTAATTACTCTAGATAAGTTTCTATGATCCATCTAAGACAGAAACCTATAATATATATTTCCCGACTCATAGCTCCAAGGGATGAGGCTATCTGACTTCTTCTGTTGTGATATGACCTTCCATCCACTTCCCTTTGGCCTTGACTCGCAGATCCTGGATCTCGCGGAGCACCTTGCGCCCTTGAGAAACGGCATCTTGCCAAGCCTGACGTCGCTTCTTAAAGGCAGCTAGGACACGCTCATGTTCTATATTCCACATTTCGTTTGGAGAGGAAGGCGGCTGTTCAGAAGCATGGATTGATGAGCCGAGTGAAAGATCCCGACGACCCTCAGAACGCTCAAACCTGTCCAGAAGCTGAGTCTCTGATCTGGAAATTTCATTCATCCATTCGCCGTCCTGGGGATTATCGAAGCCCGGGCCCAGATTGATCCACTCGACGTCTCTCCATGAGCCGGTCCATTCTGGCCCGTTTGAGCCTGGCTTGTAGGGTCGACCGTCTGGGTCAGTGCCAGTCCAGGTCAGAGCTGCTAGCCAGTCACTACATCCTTCGAGATCAAGCCATTTCAGGCAATAGACGGAGCGAGAGAGTTGCCGAAGAATCGCGGCGGACTCGGCCCAATTGTTCTCCATTGAAGCGTACATGTCGGTACCACTGTATGAGAATCTTAATGAGCGATTGGTGGGATGGACCATGGTGGCATTTGTCGCGTTGGGTGTCCTGGTCGGGACAGGCCAATATGCTAAAGATAGGTGGGTGATAGTTGGGAGGTGTGACATGAGATGCAACAAGCTATTCCAATTCGCAGCGCTCAGGGTGGGATGCGCCAGGGAAAGATGGTGGAGATTTTTGAATCGCATTCTCTGGCCAATGGTTTTTGGGATACTAGATGACGATGGCAGATGTGTAGATTCATCGTCTCCAATCCCCTGCAAGTCCAACTCTTGTTCCCATGATAGCGGTACATCTTCCTGAGTCTCGGGGGTTGGCTCCAAAGCTCCTGTCTTTGTCGACAGTAGCAATTCATGACAAAGCTCCTTCAAATTGATCCATCGACCCAGAGCATGAGATAGATCTAACCTGGTGATCGTTGTATCAGATGAGCTGGATATTCCTTGGTCGATTTCGGGGTTGTTTGCATCAATTGCGAAGAGCGGTTTCAGCCCCTTCATTCGATACTTCGATTCGTGGGCGTATGTATGAATTGATAAGTAGCTTAGTAGGAGCTGCTTTATATGGCTAGGAAGCTGGGCCAGAAAGTACCCATCATAGTCCAAATGCCAGGTCCAATTCCGAGCCATAGACATCAAGACAGCATGTACTAGAGAGTGTTCCTCAGGAAATTTGATTCCAGGTAGCCTTTCAAGGCGATATATAACGTTGGCATTGTAAATATCTACCGTGTCTTCCTGGACCGTACGGGTTGCGTTCTCGGTGTCTCCTGATAGCCAGCTTTGCGGTGGCGGCGGACCTGGGACTGGACGGATTGGTCGGGTGCCAAACACCGTTCGGCGCGGGCGAGGTGGCGGGGTTTCTGGTAAATGCAGTAGATTGCGAAGTGAAGGATGAACAGACCGAGGCGATACAAACGATTGCGAGTTGAACGGGCTTTCGTTCGAGACTTGAGTGCGCCGGAGGTGACTGATCAAGTCATTGACGGAGTCAGGCGTGGAGCCGGCAGCTCGACGGGACTGGCCATTCTGACGGTTATTAGATGGCCCGAGAGAATGATGGGGAGTACTTGAGGGTTTATAAGTGAAAGATTTCTTCTGCTTTTTCGGCATGAGAAATCGTGCTTGCGGGGTGGTTGCGGAGGACAAGAAGCGGCGGGCTAAGATTGACTGGTTTATCGTTTTATCGCCCCCACATTTTAAGAGGCTGAAAACATGCTTAATCATAATTTGACTTTGGGAAGTAGAAAAAATATGGTAGAGTTGATAAAATCAAGAGCCGCGTTTGAGGCTTTCTATAAGAGCTATGTTTCTATACAGATATATGTATACATGGTAATTTTACAATTGGATCAGATATCTCGGACCCAGGAATCATCCTTCATATGGCCTTCACGGTTGGGACCCTCCTCAAGCCAAGTCTCAACTAGACCTTCCTTCGGGTCCTCATCGGGGAGACCGCGGCTCCGGCGTACATCGAGAACGAGATTGCGAATTTTCAAGGTTACTTCCTTGCGTAATTCGACTGCTTCTTTGTTTGTCAAGAGTGACTCGCTTAAGACACCAGCAGGAAGGTCTCGAGACTGTGGATCAGCCTTCTCGATCTTGGCCTTCAGCTTCTGCCACCGTGACCTCGTTTCACCAAAAACTGCTTCGGTATCAACCTTCGATCCGAAAGTGACACTCACGTCCTTTCCGGGACGAGGAAGAAATCGAGGGAATTCGCGACTCTCGTGCATGATATCATCAACACCCTGAATCCACATTGGCACGATGTCGGGGCATTCGCTTGTCTCAAGGATCAGACGAGCAATGCCCCATTTGAAATACCGCATCGTCTTGCGGGGTGATTGATGGATCTTGCCCTCTGGGAAGATGTGAACCCATGAGTAGGAATTGCATGAGTATGCAGATGGTGCGTAGTGAGCGTCCTCTCCATTGGTAGTATAAGCGATTGGAAGATCTGAAAATGGATCAATGCAGACATTCCGAAGGCTGAAATGTTGGAGTTCGGGTTTGGCAGGGTGGTGGTCGACAGCAAAGGGGCCTTTGGATAACAATCGAATGGCTTCCGTCATAGCAGGTTGGCCCAGTCCACCAAAAGGAGAATGAGCTAGACGATGTGTTGGCAGTACCTGTCCCATGGTGAAGAAAAAGGAAAGCGGCCTATACAATTCAATTGCAGATTCTATCAGCATTGAGTTCGGGGTAAGACGCGTTCTAGTGGAATTGGAACTGACCTGCCCTGGAAACAGATATCATGGCTGCCAAAAGACCATCGTTTATTCCAGAACCGCATAGGAAGTAGTCCCCAAATCAAAGGATCATCCATACTAATTTGTCGCAACACATGTTGTCAGCCATTGTCACACGCCGGCGATATTTCTTTTCTCGTAATCGTAAGCGGCTCGATGTACATACACACTGATATGATTTGAGACTAAGGCAAATTGGTAAGTTATCCATTGCCATTCAAACAAGCTAGCGCAAATAATGGTGGGGAGCCCTACCTGTGATCAAGCCCTTTGACCTTTGCGCTGGGTCTTTCCTTGAGTCGAGTAGGGCAGTGAACTCTTCTCCTCCATGAACTTCTGCATGACATAGACCCGAGAGAAATGCGCGACAGAGTCCGGCCACTCCCCACATCGTCGTGTTTGACATGGCCCTCCAGGGGAGGGACGGTGCCTCGGCCGTTGAGCCGGAGTCCATGGTGTTGGCTTGAAGAGACGTGAACTTCAAGGATAATCCATAGACTGTATACGTGTCTTAGGCACGCACCAAATAAGTGGCCTGGGTATCAAGACCCTTTTGTCAGTCGGAATGCGCAGGGAAGAAAGCCGCGATTTCTCGGCGAACAACTTCTCTCATTCAAATCACGTGGCAGGATCAACTCCGGGGTAAACGTTTAAGTCAATCTAGACAACCGCATCACGTTAGGATATATTGGACAATAACAAATATGAAAGCAGACATCCTTTTTAAGTCCCACTTTTATACATTTTTGGAAATTAAAGAAATTCTCTGCTGTGGAATTGAGTGATTCCATCCGGGAGAAGTCCGCAACAATTGCATAGAGCGACGCACGGACCAGCCGCAGTTCCGACTCAACGATCGATTTTGCTGCGGGAAATTCACCACTTGCCAACGTCCAGCAGCCATGTTCAAAGCTACGAATGCCCTCTTTGGAGGTCTCCTCTGGTGAGAGAATTCTTCATATCATTGCGACTGGTTACTTTTGAAAGAAAATAGCAAATTAATCATTCTTCTTTCTTGATTCACAGGAAGACTCCGTGGCGTCTGTCCTCCCCCCAGAAAGCCCGGCAACGCAAGCGTCTACGCGCCGTAGACCGTGTCGTCGATACTCTCAGCGCAGCCTTGGCTCGCAACGGACAAAGCGCAAAGTCTGTTGAGCGGTGGTACGCCGAGATGCCCCGCGAGGAAGAGATGCTGCCGAAGGACAAGTACACTCTTTTCGACAAAAAAGAGAAGAGTTACCGCAAGAGCATTCACAGTACGCTAATTCCCATCTTTCCGTCTACCGTTTTCTCCTCTTTGGCGTTGGACTGTACTGATTGACTTAATTTTACTTTCAGAGTTGCCCAAGTGGACTCGTGTCAGTCAGCGTGTGAACCCCCCTGGTTTCTAAACTCGATCTTTTGCAATATCCCGAACACAAGCACACTTCTCCTTTTCGCCGACAGAACATCGGCATCTGTATTATACGCATCGACCTGGCCCTGGCGAAATCATTTGTATAAGCCTGCTGGATAGTAAGGAAGGATCGGAGTTTTTGGCATTTGAGAATCGCCGTGGCCACCTGACAGGAGGACCCAGAGTTACAATATTTCATTATCAAGCGATTAAAATCTTATCAATTTACTTATTTTCCAGATTGAGCTCTGTCCGGTTGATTATTGGGCCTGGTATGCTACTGTAAGGATAAAACGCCCGATATCACCTGGGACCAGTCACAGGAGGCACGTAAGGTAAGGATATGGGACGGATCACAGGAGATTCTGAGATGTAACAGGTCGTCATGATTTAGTGACAAAGGAATGGATTGATTAGATGTGAACGGAAGGAATTCTTGGCGAGACTCAATGGATAGTCAAGCTCGCGGTTGGGTCTGCTGAGTATCTTTGGAAATCACCTTGAGAGATGTCGACCGGCAACATTGATGAACCCGACTAGCAACTCCTTTCACCCAATTTCGGTTGACATGTCCCTCTTGAAGGAGTTTGCGAAAACGGTAACCTCGGCGTACTCGCTGCCAGTCTTCGAATGTCTCTTGCCAACCAGAACCACCCTCATACCATCCGTTTTTTTGCTTAGTGGAAACCTCAAATCCTTGCGGAGGCTTTGGAAACATCCAGCTTTCAGGATCAATATGTCCATCTGGTGGCTCTTCTAGGGAGTTTTCATATAGCTCCACAGTACGGACATCATCTCGAAGCCCAGATATCCTTCTCTGCTTGTTCACAGCGGCACGCCACGAATCTATCCGTGGTGTATATGCCCGTTTTGGAAAGACGTCTTGGTACTTTGGCTTGGGGCTATGTGTAGGCTCCGGATAAGGGACATTGAAGCGAGGATCTCCCCATTCTCTCCGGGAATCAATTGGTACTCTAGATACCGGATCGATCACCAACCATGTCTCTCTGTTTAGCCAGTGATTGGCTAATTGTGCAAAGTGATATGGCTTCTGACCGGGGGTAGTCTCATTAAATATCCACACCAGCTTACGAGTCAATCCGTCAATGAGTTGTATCTCCCAATCACAAAGCCCACCGTCGTCGGCCTGTCCGTCCGTTTGGCTAGGAGCTGCTGTTTCGTTTTGTGAGAATGGTTGGCCTTCGGCTCGCGGACCTAACTGAGCTCGGGTTCTTCTCGCAACTCCCAAGGGCTGGTAGCTTGGGCCTGGATACTGTTCGTCCCCTGACACCCGGAATTTTTGTCGACAAAGGCTTGCTGGTGCTGTATGAAATTTAGTAGTCGTATGCCGTGGGATCCGTTTGTTCATTTCATTTTGTTCTTCAAAAAAGATAGAGAGTTGGTTGACTGATGGTCCCAACTGATTATCTGTCCCAATTTCTCGTCGTATGAAGACAGAGTCTAATTCACTTTGTTCCGATAAAAGACTCGACAGCATATCGACAAGTGGAGTTCCTGGAGGACCAGATGAGTCTCTCAGTACACAAGGTGGTAGTCGGTTTGCTTTGAGCTGCATCTTTGCCGACCACACACGGGGTTTGCCCAATTGATTTTCCCCAGCAGGTCTATTTGATTTCGCAACCCTCATCGAATAGCCGCATTGTCTTTGTGCATCTGGAATATTTCCATCAGCCTCCGGTGTGTCTCGCTTGTCCTGGATTGCAAGGAACCCAGTAGAGCGCACAGTAGTCTTTGTCATATCAGGGGCGGATAGTGATATCATTCTCGAAGGTGAGGTTTTCTTATGTATATACATCAATTGCGACGAGTTTGTACGAGACCAACTTTGATCGTTAGCCGGAAATATTGGGCCATGGCCTTGAATATCTCGATTGCGGTGACTTTCTTGGCTTCCACCCATATGCTCAACTGGCGTGAAATACTCCTGACTACTTCTTTCCCCAGAGCTATCCACAGCTTCAGGGTCTGATACGTGTGGCAGTTGCGACGGATCTCTTTTAATGCTTGTGATCGAAGGTTGCGCCTCATCGACATCGCCGGTCAACGCCCCGTGGCATTCAATGGGTATGCCTGGATTCCATATTGCATCAGCTGTAGGGGGATCGTAGCTCTTCAAGTGCCGCGGAATCCATTTTGATGTTTTTCTATGCCGCAGATGACTTTTCCTCTTCTCTTGGCCAGGATCCCACCAGACCCAGCTATAATCGGTTCTGCTCGATTCCCACGACAACCAATCCAGTATCCACTTGAAAGCTCTTGCAAGAACTCTTTTATTTCGTTTGTGCGTCTCCGATGGTACCCAGCCATACCAGGTCCTGGCAAATCGGTCTGTTGTCAATTTCCCCTCCCTCAGCACCCTGTGTCGATTCAAAGATCGAATATATTTGCCGATCTTCCAAAAGAGCACAGCGAAAATGAATATGCCCACTGTCCCCGCAAAGAGCTCACCGCAGACTGCAGCACTGATATAAGCCGTGACATTGATTGGTGGAGTGTATGGCCCTTTGGGCGGGCGAGGAGGCGATGGGGTGAAGGAGTGGCTCTGGCGTATTCTTAGTGGCGCCATTTTGGTGGAGAAACAGCCATCGGGCGTGCTCCAAGGGAGATGAAGCAGCAAAGAATGCAGGATAAGGATTGCTAGTGGTCATCGGGGTTTCAATGAAGTCGGTAGTCTAATGACTGCCAATTGAAGCTTCCTCCGGAGGGATTTGCGTACTTGCCACATCGGGTAATATGCTATTAGTGTTTTTTCTGAGAAAACCCGGAGATAGAGTAATCCTTGCACTAGTACAATATTATACTCTTTTTTTTTTGAGCCTACTAATGTTTCAGGTATAAATGTTATCTCTAAAATCGGCGAAGTAATAACTTGCGAGCCTATATATCTATATATAGCCAAATTGGAGAACTAAGTACGGCAAAAGACCGGCGGGTTTAGTTCTCAATGCTCTTGCACAAGTACACTAATTGAACTTGTAGCATATAAAGTTTACATTTACTCTTTGATAAGGCTACCATGGAGGCTCCGGACATTTAAGATCAGCTGTCTGCTGCTTTCATTCCCTACAACGGATTACTGATATCTTCATAGAACCATATATGCATACATGGATAGAAGCTCGACGAGGCAGCATGAACTTCCATACCTCTGCTTGCCATTCGGTATACATGATTCGAATGGGGATAAAATCTCATCCACACCTTCTGACTGAGTATGAAAATTGCTGCCTGGGACTGCTTAGCTTTGCTCATCATGGGCAATACCCATCTATGCATGCACCCCGGGAGTTGGTCTTGGGAGAATCATACCGGATCGAAGGGTGCTTCAGACATTACGATAGACCTTGTGAGCTACTTTTTGAACGCTCAAGACCCATCATTCTGATTTCATATGTTTTGATGGTCTGGCATCATCAGTTTCATCGTCGTAAGCTCTGCAATATTCAACTCACATTCCGTTATATCCAATTCGGACTCGCATGACGCAACGCCATGGTAAAGACAGAAGTAGGAAGCCATGTCCAACCCTTTAACAAAAGGCAAGACGGTTTTTTGATAGCTTATGACGTGGTGGACTCACCGGCATTCAGTGTCGTCGATGGTAGACTTTGAAGAAAGATATCCAAAAGACAGGTCATATCACTCTTTCAACAAGACCAATAACTGTTTTCTTGCAGGCAGCAGTAATCAAATTCTACTGTATCTCTCTATACCAATGTAGGATTCACATGTCTCATCCCAAACTAGTAGGTCAACGACCAAGAAGCAGAAGTGGGGAAGCTTTGTCCCGTCTTCCTGGAAAGAGGGATGATCCATGTTCACCCGGCGGAGTGGAAGTGGTAAACAAAAGTAATGAAACAATCCGTCACGATCCCAAAGAGGTGATAACGTGCCGGTCTCCATCAACGATCTCCGGGTCCACCGAAGTTCGAGGCATGGGACTTTCCGAATGAGGAAGGCTATAGATCCACAGCCACACCGCTCCAGCCACTCCTTACTTTCAGCCACAACAAGCCACATCATCAGCCGCAGTGGCGGTGCGACTATTGACGTCGGTGGGGCTGATCGACAGTTCCCATCTTCCATCTTCGTAAACAAGATCGGCTTCTGGTCCCTTTGCTTTCTGTTGGGAATTTGTATCTGGGTCATCATTGATTTACACACCGATAGACTATTTGTACTAATATATACCGAGCAAAACACTCTGTGGGCCCTTTCTATGATCTTCGACATGGGTTGAGCCCGCGCTTGTTATGTCGTATCTGTGGGGAACATCAGGCTCGCGCAGGGCTGTCTTGAACCCCTCAAAGTCTAAATCCCGGCATTGCATACAACGAACTATGGTTTGATCGTTTGCGGGATCTTGAATCGAGCTCAAGAATATCTCAATTGTGTATTCAATTTGATAACCCATGACCGAAATGATCGTCGAATCTAGCCTCACTGGGAGCGGGACGTGCCAAGCGTTGTACAGGATCTGGCAGAAGCTTCTTCCTCGTGGAACGCATCTCAGATTCTTGAGCCCAACTCGGAGTCGAGCGTCCTAGTGCGCACATGGCCATGCGGGTCCTTCCCCCCACCCCCCTAGTGAACTTATTCCCGTACAATATGTGGAATAAACCCGAGTGGAGCCCGAACCATGAGACTGTCGATGAGGGGCCGAAAAAGTGAGGCTGACGAAGCAAATTGATGTGGCTAGTGAACGATGGAGTTATCACCATCCCCAGTATCTCAGGCAACACTATTCAATGCTTGGGGATTTGTAAATTTCACAATAAAGCGGGACATAGGAAGAAGGAGACATGGGCCCAGCTCATTATTGGCCTTGAGTTCAGTATGGACGTCAAAAAGCTTTCGGAGTGACCGATGGACTTTAGACATGATTACCAAATCTGAAATCGACGGATCCGACGCGCCACAACTCGCTTGCAGTTTTCATTCAGAGAGGTCCAAGTCCTGCAAACATGTTGCAGTCTGATCTCCCTTGGTCGGATTCGGCCGCGGGCTTGTCAACCCTAGTGGAAACTACCGAGTTGCTCTTTACGGAGCTGGAAGAAGAAGTACGGATTCGCCCTCATCTCCAATCTAAACATGGATATGCCGCTGCCTTGGTGGCACTCCATTGAATTGCTTGAAGTTGTCTGTCAGCGCTGAACAATTCCCGAATCTCAACACCTAGGAACCATCATTGACGCCACTATGTGATCCAAACACATCGTGACAGCTGCAACAGGACGGTTATCGCAGGCGGGGGTAAGGTAAATTTGAGTGGATCTGTGCACGGAACTATTGGAACACCATTCTCCCTATTCCAGTTTGCCCCTGCACACGAACGTCGATCGTGCATGTCTAGGCGCGTGTCAATTTTCCAGCAGGGTTGTTCAAGGGAGTCTCGGCAGGATAGCGCGAATTGACCGAATCAAATCCACGGCTCAGCAGCGGTGGGACCATGACCTGAGGTGCTCCAGAGTCGATCTACACGCTAACATCAGATCTTTCTGCAGCCTTTCTTCGATCTCTCAGATCTAGTGCTTACTGGTCCCTGTTCTCGCCCCTCTTTCCGGTTGAACGAACCCCTGCAAGAGGAAATGGTAGATCCATTTTACTTTTTTTTTTGACTTTTTTTTCTCTCTTTTTCTTTTTTCTGTCAATCTTGATAATAATAATTCACATTTTTGATTATTTTCTTCTGCTACTCCAAAATTTCAGAACGTGATGCTGCAAGGACGCATGCACCCGCCGAAGAAACACCTCATCGGCCGGAAGATCTTCATTGATTCTTGCCCAGTTCTTCAATTTATTCCCAATTTACTCAATGTGAATTCAAATTTACGAACCCGCAAGGCTTCATAGCTGCCTTGGCTTGGTCCCAGAAACCTGGATACCGATATTCGAACATGCTTGTTAGTACTTTTGCGGGTGGCAACTGCTACTAGCTCTTTCATTGTCGTCAAACACCTTTCTTGGGCCAGAATATCGGATGCTCAGCATTGATGTCTCGACGGCTGCGGGGGATATTTGAACTCTAGACGATCTCCCGTGAACCGAACTTTCCTTTTCAACCATAATCATAATTCTCTATATCCTCTCATCAATTCCTCAAAATCAGTGTCTAATCCAGACCTGTCCTTTTCTACCTCTTCATCTGCTCTCTACTACCCTTCAAAACTTTACCATTTGTTCCACTTCTCAAGATTCGATCTTCGAATCATTGTGCACCAATCCAATATCCTTTATAACTTCCCAATTTTTCTGGGCTGCATCGATTCAAGTTTCGATTCTCCAGTATACCCATCGAAGATTCAAAACCAAATCAAGGATCATTCAAAATTTCGACCTCGATCATTAAAGAGAGAAAATGGCAGCCCGCGAATTTAACCTGACTTTCGAAGTTGCTCCCCCTGCCAATGTGCGCCCTGGACTCCCTTTCACTATTCCCGTGGTTATAGCCGTTCGGCCAATCGGAACACCTGCGAGAAATGTACAGCACCTCGTCGTTAGCGCTAGCTTGCGCGATGAAAACAGCACTGCTGCTGCTGTTGGATTGGGCGGCAGCTTGACAGCCAGCGTACGTAGTCGCAGTGACAATGCGATGAGCGGATATGCAAAATTTAGCTCTCTCATGATCTCACGACCTGGTAAATACCGCGTGCGTGTAATGCTCAGTGCTGCTTCGTATAACGGGGTCGTCACTAAGGAATACGTTGATTCGGGGGTCATTAATGTGAATGCCGCAGCCCCAGCGGCTCAACGGCCAAGTAAGTAATTCTTGTTCTTTCATTTCCCTGTTTGAACTTCTTTTTCATGCTCCACCCCATCACTTTTCCGTGGTCTTTTCCCTATTCGTCCTCCTCGGGGGATACCGACCACTGGACTAAATATGAGATCACAAACGGCGGGGCCTTCCATTTCCACTTTTGGACTCTTGCTGACGACTTGACTTTTTTCTCTCTCTTTAGCGTCGCTCCAAGCTGGAACCTTGCAGCGGCTGACAGCCGAAAATCTCGATATCTCTGCGGCAGATATCGCAAAGTGGCAAGCTGCGTGATGATATCTTAACCCCGGAAGAACCGGATTCATTGCTATTGGGTATTGATGTGGAGTTTGCTGGTGTTTACCATTTGTTTATTGAAATTCATTTTAAGTGCGATTTTTGCTTTATTCGGGCGTGATATTTTTTTTTTTCTTTCGTCGGGATTTGTTTAGAGTTTTTTTACTTTCAGGGCTTCGGGCTTCCTATTCGAGGAAGTTGCCGATCGACTATGCAACGAGTAATCGAAATTATCTATCAAGAGCTATCTTATTCACCTGTAGTTTTCTCTTTCTTTTTCTTTTTCTCTTATTCATGTTTCTCTTCTCAATCCAGTGCCCTGGAGCCGGTTAGGATGGCGTGACGGAAATGTCCTCCACGTCTATGTGCCAAACAAATCGGCAAATCAGCAGACGGGATTTGAGAAAAAAGAAAGGAAAAAAGCAAAGAAATATTTACTTTTTGTGACAGATTATGGACTTCCCAGTTCCAATTGGGATATTTTCTGTCTCTGACTTCGGGTCACCCGAATGAGACGGTCTCATTGGTTCCAGGTACGCTTTTCCATCCCATACCATCACTGAGACACCAGTGATCATATGTTCAGGATATTTTGGTAGTCACGAAGTTTCCCTAGCCCCTGTGAAGATCCAAGCACATATTCTAAAAATTTCAAATAATCCCAGCCTAAGCCCTCAGCTGCGAGTCCCATTAAACTGGTTTGGTCCTCACGACCTGGTCGTCCGGGCCCTGTGATATTCTGCAGTTGTGAATATTAGTATGATTCTTGAGGGTAATTTTATCAATAATTGCACTTCTCTTGCATATCCATCTCGCAGAACATGCAAATTACCAAAACTATTCGCATCAACGAAGACAGAGGAAGGGCCGAAAGTGGACATCTTTCAAATGTCAAAAAGGAGAATGCGGTTGAAGAAGAACAAGTGGAGCTAAACTAAGCCACATCGACTTACCGGTTTCATATTAATATCGAACAAAGCAAAATTCGTGTCAGGCCCAAATCGTCGAATGTCGATGCGAAGTGGTGCAGTCGTCTGCAATAATTCCGCCACAGCCTCGCATTCTCTCATAATGATGTTATATGCTGAGTCTCTCTCCATCTCTTCGAATGTCACAGCGCGCGAATTCACTGTCACGGCAACATTCCCGCTATAAGGAGCTATACCTTTCACATGGTTGAAGCGTACGACAGGAGGAAGTGCCCAGTGCCGATCTTGTTGATTGTTCGGGTCTATGCCAGCCATTGGATCAGAAGGAGGCATGATAGTGATTGTACCCTCTTCTCCTTTCAGGTACTGTTCCATCAGTACTTGAGGTGATTCATCTAATAGATAATTAGTGTGCTCGCGAAGCTCAGCAGCGTTGTGGCAGATTTTCACGCCATGGCTGCCCCTTCCGCGAACTGGCTTGGCGACAATAGGGTAATCACTCTCTTTGATAGACGCAATAACATCGTCGAGAGCTTTCTGTGTAGATATTTCGCTCCCTTTGCTCGATCGTGGATCATTCACAGACCAAGATCGAGGCAACGTGAATCCCCCGTGTCGGCGCAACTCGTCATTAGTAAATGCTTTATCGTCGAATTTATCGGCACAGATTGGAGGCTGGCCTATGACCTTCAAACTAGATGCATATGGATTCAAAAGAATTGATGTTTGCAAAGGATGCTCTGCAAAGAGCACTGTATTGGCCCAAATATGGGTTGCGCCTTGTTGCACAGCACTGAGAATTCCTTCTTCGGTATCAGGGTAACACCAGTGATTTTGATTTGCCGGGTCCGGGGTATTCACTGGTGTAAGGACTTTGAAGCCTCCCCTGGAAAGTGCATATGCAATATCTGCACCAGAATCTCGATAACCTGCTGATTGTTAATAACTAGACCAATTGTGGCTTTTCGTTCCATATATCTGTACGAACCACCAGGTTTAGGCGGCTTGCTAACTCCATCATACATCGGCGGCGCAAGGGCCTGGTAGAGGACCGCGATGACTGGCTTTTGGTGGGTCATTTGTGAAGGTTGACTGGCATTCAAAGCTTGGCCTCGGGATATGCAGTAGTTTCTGGCTAGAGGTGCGAGGGCGTGAGGGCTGTGAGCTGGCAATCTGAGGGGTAGATCTTGAAAAAGACTGCGTAATCGAGCTTTTGCCATTCTTGTTGAGCATCGGCTTCTCATTGAGGGTAATAATGCAAATATATCTAACACGTTTCGCTGGTAAATGTGCGATGTTGTCTACTACGAACCGCCGATTGTCGGAGGTGGAGTGGAACGGAGCGGGGCGGAGATGTTCACAATGAAGCGGAACGCTCCGTTCACACTACGTACTGTACAATCGGAGGTTAATACATCGGAGAAAAGAAGGAAGAGTATAAATTTGATGAGATAATTAAATTCCATAGATACGAGGAGGATGTCGTAAAAAAAACAGATCATGATGCATTCGAATTTGAGCACCATCTGGGCAGCTCGCAAATATAATCTCTCGGTCTGGATACCGAGTAGTGGGTAATAGACAGCCAAACCTGACAAGACCGGAGTATATGGCATTTGCCATTGGTTGATAAATCAAGTAAGAAAAAGGATTATTGGGGGCCAGAAGTGAATATGAAGTTCTGAACACACACACGTCCCGATACAGGATACAGTAAGGCGATCAATACAATGATTCCAAGAGATGATTGCCATTCAGGGGCGAGATCAGCGTGTGTGCGAGACACCGAGCCGTCTCCGCACTCGTAGATGACATCAAATGTGGGGGAGAAACCAGGATGTTTCAGCAGCGAATCAAATGTCGTTTCCCGATGTTGCTTTGAAGGAGACCAGTGGACTGTCTAGCTGGGGTTATTTTTGGGGGCCCGATTGTTGCACATTGTGGTTATTTTGCCAAATTGGCTGTTGAAAGAGATGACAAAAGAAAGTCATCAATGCCCGGCGAACTTGATTCAGCTTTCCTTGCTCAGAAGCTTGTCAAGACCATCACGGACGGTATCCCGAACGCTGAAACCGCCGAATAGCCAGTCATTGGAGTGTCGACCATAGTGGTTGATAGTTCCACTATAGCGCTTGTAGTCACCACTGTCCTTGCGAGTTGGGGTAGAGGCACGCTTTGGGCCAAATTCTTCCTTTGGAGAGCGGGGAGAATATTCATCTGGCGACATCTGGACCGGACTTGTGGAGCCGTGATGTTGGTCGAAGTAGGTGTGGTGGTGAGGAGCGCTACGGGGAATATCTCGAGGCTGAGACATGCTGGAGGGTTTCTCTCTTAGATTGCTGAGAGGGATGTCGATCGGTGTCACCTGCTTCGAGGCTGATTGGAATCGTCTAGTGATTGGATTGGAGAAAATACTTGAGGGTTTTTTCTCTTCTGAACGCTGACTAGCACGAGAGGAGGTGGTGGTAGAAGATGTTTGGGACAGGGATCTCTTAGGATATTGACCAGATTGGTATGATTGAGAGCGCATCACCTGAAGGGAAGATCTTAAGAGCTTGAAAAGTTGGAAAATACAGAAGCAGAAGATGATAGCTTTGAGGGGGAAGTAGGAAGTATAAAAGGATCAAAGTAATACTGAAACTTGTAGAATGAAAGGTCACGGGCCTCCCCCGGGATTTATATGTGCTCTGCCCAATTCACTCGGTCATTCCTCGTCTCGCACTTCACCACTCATTCAACTTTCCTGCGGGGGGCCAATTTCCTTTGATCGTCACAGCGCCCATAGGGCAACCACTTAGATTACAGCGGGGGATGTTGCCAAACCTGCTGTCGAATACAAAAACGCCCTCAGCCGTCAGTTGCCAATCAAACGGGCCATTCGCAGCCCTAAAGTCTCCATCTGAAGCGGGTCGGCCCTCGAACTCACCAACCGGAGGCGTCATAAGTCAAACTAGTGTATCCACCGGTAAGGTTTAGTTGTTGTCGGTGAGAATTCGTATTATTCCACCGTGTTGGTGACTATCGAGCCAATCAGTGTTTCTGTCTGCCTTGGAGCCTCTTCTTATCCCTCGCTGAGACCCCGCAGATTCACCGCTGCTCACAGACACGTCGCCATTTCTCTCGCATTTGCATGATTTTGTCCCGCTGGCATTGATTTTCACGCGACCCATGTACAATAGGGCTAGAATGCAGACAGTCTGGATACTCCATCATGTTCCTTTGGAAGAACATAGTCTCTCAACGTCTACTGTATATCGGAATTTTGGAGCCTTGTCATAGGGCTGATATCCCCTGTCTCCGCGGAATTAGGCAACCAGGAATCATGTGCTAAATACGGAGTATGTACGGATTACTGTACGGAGTATCAATTACTGTATGGATTCTTGAATATCATCCACCTTCTTTCGTCGGACACGTGGGTCGTACAGCCGAGGTCTCAGCCAATCTATCACAGTCGTCTTGGGGCCAAGTCGGTCATTCCGAACACGAATTGCCAGCCCTACGAGTCCTGTTACCAAGAAGAGCAGGACATGACCCCATCATTGCCCGCTTGGACACTACGTTCGCCAATGAACACCACTCACCTGAGACATCTCGTCCTTCTAGCGTCCTTCGAGAAAGATTTCCTTGGCTTATTGAGACTGCACATGTTTGACTGAATCACTTGGCCCCCACACGTTGCAAAGAGCCAAGACAGACACGGCTGAAGGCATTCTTTGACTCGGCACGGTCGATCCGAGGCCTGGGATGTTTTGATTGTTGGCACCACTCGGGCGCATTGTTAGCTGGTTTCTAAACCACTTTGACGTCGTAATGGTTGATCTAGGGATGATGACTACTAACTCAAAACATGATCTATGCTGCGCTCACTCTAGTATGCTATCAAACCGAGCCTCAGTGGTCTCAGAATCTACATGGTTCACTCTGGTCTCAACGTGACATCATCGTATTGACATTAATATCAAGCAAACTATAATGATCAGAGCTTCCGTGGGTAGTCTTTCGAATTTCAACCCACATCACCAAGTCAGTTTTAAATCTTGCTGGTAGCAGCAACGGTCTTAGGTAGACCGAATTTAGATATATCCTCAACGGTCTTACCATCCACAGCCAGCTCCGCTAGTACTCGACCAAAGGCCGGCGCAAATTTGAAAGCATGGGCCGCACCTAATCCCACAATCACATCCTTGTGGTTATCCAGCGGGCTAATGATGAAACGCCGATCGGGAGTGATGGTATATTGACAGGTGACCGTGCGCAGCGGTTCACGGCCCTTATCGGGCATCAGCTTTTGCAGAAACTCGGTCAACTCCCCAAGCAATCGAGGCGATGGTACATAAGTTCGCTCTTCTGGGGTCATGAGATTCTGCGCAAAGTCGTGCGCAGCCTTGATAGTTGGCTCGCCATAGCAAGGGAAACCATAATAACATTGGGCGCCTCCCCAAATCCAGGTTGGAAAATGAGGAGATTCAAATTCGGCTGGCTCACTGGGTTTGAAGTATGTTACTTGCTCTTGCATGACCTGAAGAGGAATGTGCACGCCCAGAGGAGCGAGTAACTTGTTCGTCCATGCGTCGGTGGTGAGAATCACCTTGCTGGCGTGGAAGGTCCCCTGCGATGTTTGAATAACAACGCCCTTCCCAGATGACTTGGGTGTAACGCGCTCAACTCGAGTCTTCTCCTTGAGCACTGCACCTCTGGACCGAGCCAGCCATTGCATTGTGGTGACTGTCTTGCTTGCATGGACGATGCCTGTATCGGGATCGTAAACGGTATCGACAGAATCAGGCACATCGAATTGAGGCCATCGCCTCTTCACCTCCTTGCTGTCGAGAAGTTCATGAGGGACATTGTTTGCACTGAGAGCTTGTGTATAGTTACTGGCTGGAATCGGTGCATCTTTAGGTAGGAAGAAAAGACCACCAGTGGTGGTCAAGAGCTTTTGACCTGAGAGCCTCTCGAGCTCAGCCCAGTCTTTGTAGGCTGACTTGACGAGCTTCACATACTCTGATTCCGAGTTTGACTTTCGAACGATTCGCGAGGTATCATGAGATGCCCCATGGACGTGACCGAATTCAAATTGCTCTAGTCCAAGGACCTTCGCACCCTTTAGAGCGGCGTGGTAAGAGGCCGCGCTTCCGAGGACTCCAAGCCCAACAACGGCGACGTCGAAATGTTCCATTGTCTTTGCTTAAACTGTTCAGTGAGAGATTATTTCTCGTGTTCCCATAGTTTACCCCGCGAAAATGCACCTCCATTTAAGAATTCGCGATGGTTTCTCCATAAAGATAACCGTACGGTGTTTTCCCCGCTCACGTGGATGAAGTGGTAATGTAGTACATGTAGGCGGGTCTGGCTAATTCGGTATCTAACTAGATACTGGATCTAGATAATTTGATTAGTTAGATAGTAAAATTAATTCGGATGCGATTGGACAAAGGTTTGATGCAGCTTAAATCCGGGGAAGATCCCGGCCCCGCATGTATAGATAGAGTACAGCAACCCACTCCTCAAGTGTCTCCCAAGATATAGTAACCTGGATTTCTCTAGCACTTCTATACCTTTACAAACTAGGCGTATACTATAAATGATAGGGATAGTGCTCGGCTTATAAATGAAGCGTTTATTCTCGAAAGCCCGTCGCTTTCTACTGCTACCACTGGCCGACTGCTTGCCCGCTGCGGGATTGCCATATACAATTGACTCCGCGCACGTGAGCGGCGATCCACCGATTATGCCGCCTTGCAGAGTTGTCAAAGACGAGTCTCTTCGGTCTTCGGCCCTTGTAAGTGGGATGTGTTCCCAGTTGTAGACAATAGGTATACACAAAGATTTATAGCATCCCTATTACACTAAAGAGACACTGACTGGCTGCTAAAGGCCTCAAGCTCCAAGAGGAGCCCCAGAGACCCCTTTCATTCACCCCTCTTATTTTCTGATTGTACAACAACTGACTGTTATCGTACCACCTTCTCAGATTTCTAGATATTACACGAAAAAGGTCAAAGGTCCTATCCATTCGCCATCATCATTCAACACCGATTCGTGCCTGTACCAAGGTCTAGGAAATCTGTTCATGTCTTTCCATGACGGGGCATCCCTCCCATCTTTATGATATTGGAAAAGGTCGATCATAGCATCCCCAACAAGGTTCTTCCAATTCATTCCATTCTGAGGATACTCAACATCCTCAGGATCCATACCAAGCTCTGTCGCCATGAGATAACACCGCACAAGGGTTTGCCAGCAGTACTTGAGATATCTTCCAAGTGCCTCTCGATTAGACGGATGGAGAGGATCATAAGGTACCTTGAGCTTGCGCGGCTGCAGTTTGTAATCTGCGAATGTCAGGATGTCCAATGCAAGCTCAACGGGGAGCCCCAAAGAGCATAACGTTTGGCGAACATCATCAAAATCAGATTCACATGGTTCGTGCAGCGATTTATCCGGTATCCACAATGACAGAAATTCGTCAATCGGCACTCTACCATAAAGGCCTGCCACGTTGTCAATTTCTTCGTCCCTTGGCCCTATCATGTATCGAGGCTGGCCGCTATATTTGACATTTATATGATATTTCTCATCAAGAAGCCAATGATTTGTCCTGCCGGTATTCTTAGACGGGAAGTGAGACCTCTCCATACCGAAGAACTGAGCGTGTGGATACGTTCTTTGATCCCTGTACCTCGGACCCCCGCATTTTGCAAGAGTTCTCTGATAGCATCTGGTGTTGCGGTAATCATTTTTCTCGGTTTTTCCGGAGGCCGAATCCCAATTCTGGGGGAAGCAATAGGCTACATTAAGGCATATATAGACCCGAAGCATTTGTTGACAAATTCGTCTCCATCCCACCTCACTTGGCTTTTTCGAGTCAACATAGAGCCCCAAAAGAAATACGAAAGGGAAAAGAAGAGCGAGGAGGGGATCAAAGGCTTACACCGTCAAAGAAGCTTCCATGGAACCAAAATTTCAGATGGTTATCCGGGTGGGCACAGATGCGCAATATAGGATCCATCTCCCCGTAAAGAAGGAGTGTCTTGACGATTTCGATATTGAAGTAGGCGTCCGATTTGAAAGTATCACGATGTTCCATGTAGTCATTTTCAGGTTCTCGCAGAAACGCATCTCCAAGTCTTTCCTCATGAGGAATAAGCTCGCATTGGCATATGCAATCATAAGACGACCTTGGATTATATTTAGACTCGCGGCATTTAGCGGAAGTACAGTTTTTCTTCAATGGCCAAATGCACCAGCCGCGCCATCGACGAACTGTGGGCGATATTCTGCGAGCTGTACTTTCATCGAGTATCACATCTGAAGCCTGGGGGATATCATAATGCTCTGGATATTTCTTTCGCTCGCATGCTGCGTGCTCGCCGAGGTTCTTAACAAATGCATCCACAAAATGAGTCAGGTCTCTCGCTTGGTTTGGTTTCATGCGTGGATAGAAATTGGTGACGAAGCCGTCATAAGGGGTGGGTGTTCTCCATTCTAGGTTGGAGGCAAGAAGATGCCAAGGAATGTTATGCGCTTGATGCGCCATTTCGTTCCTTTGAAACTAGAAGGGAATAACTCCAAAAGTAAATTTGACCTCTGGAATTCTTTGACTCCAGATCATTCACCTTGTCGTGATATGTTTGATATAGAGGATTTCTGGCCCCCACTATCAGATGTGGCGAGCGGAAGAGATTTCGATGCGCGATACTTCATCAAGCAGCCAAGCCCGATAAATTCAATTGAAACTTTTTAGGTCATATTTGTGCAAGGTTAAACCTAATACTTGATCTCGAGTCGTATTCGAGGCTTATTATCATAAATCGAAGCGTAAAAATTGATTAACATGTCATGCTATCCTGATCTACAACTACATTTCCAAAAATGCACTCCCCGACCTTCGTTTCTGATCAACAGTATCGAGGCCAACCAATAGCTGGGACGAGATTTTTCTAGCATTATATTAGAAGGAATCTCTAGGGACACCAGTATGGTAAGTATGTGTCAGTTAACAGTTGTCCTCGGAGTGATCGTACCAAATATTATATATGGGACGAGGAAGAGCGTGCTCGCGATATTATACTGATTCCCGACCAATCCCAGATCCGAGTTCATTTCCCTCAATCTTCGCATTCCCCAAGTTGTTCCGGTCGACATGTGAGCAAAGGTAAAGGAATGCTAGGACAGGGATCAAATGACGGTCAATCTAGGTCGTTCAGTCAGTGTATGGCTCTTGTCGAGCGTTTTGACGAACATCTTTGCATACCTTTCGAATCATTTTTTTTCCCTTTAGTTCCCTTATATTCTCGAATAATTGCAGTCTCCTCCTCCGAGAGTCCCGTGTCTATGAGGGATTCAAGATGTTTGCTCTGGAGAATATCTTTCACATCTTCAGCTCCCTGTTGTGTCATTCTGCTCTCGACAAGTCTACTCAGCGAACTGCACCACGAAATTTTCCAGTCTCTTCCTTTGAAAGAATTTGTGAATCAAGTCTGAAGGTGCTATGTATTTGAATCCGATGATCAGACTCTTTTTATGTCAGATAGTCTACTGCTCGCCCGATATCTGGGGTAGAGCTAGTATTATCGGAACCCCACGGGGTGAATCCGACACGGGAAATTTCCGAAATTTATTTGATGCACAGTTATTTGGGGAAGCCAGGGCCGGAAATGTGCCGAAATTATGCCAAATATTTCGTAATCCGTAAGATAATCGGACGGTGTCGATAGTATCTTAGGTGTACACTTTCATGCATGAATTCTACACCAAATTCGTGAAGTATAATAACACAATGGGTTTCTCTTATTAGCACGGTGAAGTACAAAATCTTGACATGATTTCTTTCACTATCATCCTCTAAAATTGCTGCTCTATCCGGACCCTTTGTCGTTTATGAAGTACACATCCAAAAGTACCACATGATGTTACTTTCTGAGGCAATCGACCGAAAATGAAAATGAACTAAGGTAGTACCTCAACTCCAGAACTCTGATTCAGCAATCGATTCTCTTCAATTCCTCCTTCTTCCTGAAGTGTCCACAGAGTAGCACTGGGTCTTCTCCATGCGCGTGGCTGTTCAGAATGGCATCGTCGGTGCCGTCTCTCCGCACCCAAGCGCACTCTATCTCCGCTGGATAAAGTTGTCTGGAGCCTATCCGTCATTATTATCGGTCTTGCCGAGCTCCTCGGGGGCATCCAGCCTGAGATCATAGCTTGGTTGCGTGTACTGACCGTCGGCATGACGAATAAGGACCGAGTCTTATCCAATGGTGGTCGTCTGATTAGACGACGAAGAACGCTACGATGAACATGTTTTCGGGCTTCGAATGCAGATGCGGAACCTTCTAGGCTCTCATTTCTCTCCCTCGGTACTGGGCGAGACCACATCCGGTGCATTCGTGGCATCTGAGATCGCACTATACCGGCCATTTCGGCATCGTCATTTGCAAACTCCTCTGTCATAAGAGGGACAACATTTGCCTGCTGAAAAGACCACGGACTATGACCAGACGGACCAGAAACGGACTCTGTAACTTGTAGATTGGCATTGCGTAGATTTTGCATGCATAGTTCAGAGCCGCAGTGTGGCCACGAATGATGCCTTCGGTGGTTGCGAAGATGTGGCATGCTAGGGGTTGACATGGAAAAGGTGTTGAGTGATCAAAATTTGACGATAGAAGACCTTCTCACCCAACCTCCATCATGGAGTATTGTATCAACGATTTTTGGTATATGTAGTAAGCGTAATCAAATTTTGCAGACCAGTCGATCGGGGATTCTTCAACTTTCTTGGACGGGCTGCAGCATTATAAATCAGCAAAATTTCTGGCCTACTACGCCTTTGCGCTTTTGAACTCGCACATGCTTGGTCAGGTTGCGCCCATAAATGCCCCGGGTGACTTCAAATTGCCTATCATTCGCGGGGCGAGATGACCCTATGGTATGAGCATAAAAATGGAACTAGGGTACTCCAACCTAGGAAAACTCAATCACCACCTACCTAGGTGGGTGGGTGGGTTCAAGGGTTAATATTACATGGCTCCCGAGTGCTCTTTGGAGAGACCTCTTTCTAAAGAGCCAGGTATAGCCCTAATTTTAGGGCTTCAGACTGGCCTTGGCGTAAATACTCGAGCATCCGCTGCTGTCACGTAGTCGTTAACAAGTCCCTAGTAGGCACTTGTTTGGTAGCAACGAAGACATGTATATTTTAGACGGGCAGTAATTTGAAGCCGAACAACCATGAAATGTTGAATTATCACTGCCGGCCGATTTGGCGTATTATTGACTCAGCCAAGAAAAGATTCCTATTCCTAGGACGAGCTCTCCAAAAGTTTTCCACGAGATTCCAGGGCTGATTTTGATCTCGAGTTATGACTATTAGTGCTGATGAGGTCAGAAGGTCTCGAGTAAGCATCCAGGTCGTGATTGCGGGTAGGTCGCATGACCAGGGAACCTTGGAAAAACAATGTTGGAAATTTCAATAGACTACGATCTCAGGTCGAAAACAAAAGCACCTTCTCACTACTTTTTTTTATTTTGTTATTTTTTTATTTTGCTGCTGACTGGAGATGGCCTGCAGGGGAGCATCACAAATAGCCCCGGATTATAGGCAACGTGTCCCTCTTCGTTTGTCCACCCAGGCATGGCTTGGAAAGAGTCACCTGATAAGCAACTCGCCCGATATCAGACGTGTAAATAATCCCTCTTGATTTATTTGAAGGATGAAGTTCCTTTGACATGAGGTAGGTGTATTGGTGGGCATACTGTCTATGCGTTGAGTGGGTATACATTTGATAGGAATTGAAAACTAGAATATAATGTCTAAAAAGGCTATCTTAATATCAACCAGTACCAAGTGGTCGAGCGGTAACTCGACTAACTCATCTTCCTTGGTCTAGTGGTCATGATTTCCGCTTGTCATTAACACCGATAAGCGCGGGAGACCGGGGTTCGATTCCCCGAGGGAGAGTCTTTTTTGATTTAATTTAATGTTTACAATATTTTTATATCTTTCTTTTTAACTTTTCAATTTTACAATGTCGTATTTTTAACTTAATGTATTATTATTCCCTCTCAAAGAAAGACTAAAAGCCTAACAACATGTTTTAACAGTTTCATGAATACTTCAACATGTTCACCGGAGTTGGCGGTATGATGATTTCTATTCTTTTTACACTTCAGTACTAATACAGTAGTTTCGATAAATAGTCTCACCAAATTTCGATTAAATTGTATGTATTGCCTCCTCTGGCTTGACCACAGACCATCTCACTTTCTTTTTTTTATCGACGGAGAGTCTGTCCATTACCTAATGGTAAGAAATAGGTATTTCTTACAGTTTTTACCACTTACAGTCTGGGTTTTTTTTTTCTCGAACCGTGTGCCGAAGCACGCCAATATTTATATTTCAGCTCTATTCCAAAGAGTAAGATTGCACTGATAACAGGTTCATTTGTCACTACATCTTTGAGATGCTCTTGGTAGACATAAGAAGAGAGATTGCCATCGATATTCTCAAAATTCCACCCCATTAACTATGCAACTTCCACATTACCCGATAAATTTGGCTGCGGTCTTATCCCGGTTCTTTGGCATTTCCGCGAGACACAGTACGCCTCGACAAAATAGCTCTCGCAGTCAGAACTGCTAGAGCAGCTTTCGCCAGGACAGCTAACCTGACTTTTTGTTGAAACATGTCCGTTCGTATTGGCAACATACTCCGCTTCATCAACGACCTGACACCTGATTGTTCTCACAAGCCCCCCGACATATTTCTTCTCTCCTCTCTCATTGAATCCCTCGAACATGTACTTATGAGAGTGATCAAATCGAACGAGCTCATCTCGACAGTAGTCACCACTGGTTTCTGACATTAGCATACTACTAGGCCATATATTGGCATTCTTGACTATATTACACACCTGTAGAGTATGCACATATTCTTCTTGTCCGTGGGCGCCTCGCAAGGAATATAGATTGATCCAACATTTCGATAGCTAGGTACGTTTATCAGCTTGGGATTCTCATGGAATAGGGACAATCTTGAACTGAGTAGACCCACTAGAGACTGTCTAGACTTTCACAAGACCCATCTAATCGAATTTCTTGCCCCCAGCCACCCTGGAGGAGATTTGGGGTCGTCTGGACACGTGGGAGCTTTGGCAAAACTTCTTCATATTCTGCAAGGACTCCACGCAAGCACGATACGAGTAACAGGACTGCAACGTGTACGCTCATTTTTACAGAAGCACAAGTGACCCTGTTAAAACCGTCAGAGTAAAGTTAATGTTTGGCAGAAGCTGAAAGAGTAGAGAAAAGAAGTGGCTTTTAAAGATAGCCAGTTGCCCTCTTTTCACTCGTGGGAGTTATCTCGACTTTATATATGTGGCAAGGCTCAATGATGCTACTGATGTGTCACCATAAATTTCCGATACCTTCCGAAAATTTGCCATCTGAGTCACTTTTGAATCAAATATAATGGATATAGATGAACCAGTGGCTGCCAGTGATATAACGATAGTTCTACTCTCCAGGGGTTCCTGGGTTGGGCTCTCCCGATATGATCATGAAATGCCGAAAGTCATTAAAATATAAAGAGACCAAAAGGAAAAGAATCAGTCTCAAATACACTATAATAGAACTGGCAAAAGTTTCTCATTTGCAATCTCGATTATCTTAAGAGTACTGACTCGAGGCTAATGTTCTAAGATCCTCTATGAGCTGGGGGGTTCGAAAATATTAGGAAGTGCACGGACCTCCGATCTAGGTGGGGAAGCTGTTTTTTATTGAGCCAATCCAATTCAATCCGAATTTTCTACATAGAACACAGTTGAGACTTGCACATTCTCACCACTTTTTGCGGCCTCATATGTTAAATTTTGGGCACTCCTTCAACACAACATGTTTTTTTTCTCACCTTTGTTGAACTTGCAATTAGGCTGTCCATTATCCCCAGAATCCAGTTCGTGTAATCTGATCGAAGTAGTAACGAATACTATCAATTGAGAATCAACGGTAGCCGTGGACAACATTCCGTTGCCCTCACAAAACAAACGTGGTGGTGCTGAAGTGAACCCACAGGAAATTTGTGTGTCTATTTGGGTGACTACCGCAACTAGGGGGTCTCTGTACTCTGCTCAGCTCAAGCAAGACAACACCACTCATTCATCAATAAACACTACTCTACTCACCGATAGACCCTACTCATCTATGTGGAAGGAGCTTGCCAATCGCGAGGAGAAGAGGAAATATTGTATTCTTATTGCCCAAATAACAAAGCATGCATACTAGTTAGGTCTTGGTAGCCCCGTTTTGGCCCACGACCACCTGGTGGTAGTTACAGTACAGCAATTACTTTCTTTAGGAACGGTAAACAATTTCGTCTAAAAATTTAATTTACATTTTGCAAACAAGTTACGGGCAAAAAAGTGTAGTGTTCTTATAGTTCGTGTTTGTTGACCGAATAGAAAAACTTGAGTGATTAAAAACTGTTTGAAATGGTGAAGTTCAAGGTCAAGAAGTGGTGGGTGGTGGAACAGCGAGGTACCTCGGAATAACAACTCTTAAAACGTGGAGTAGAAAGAGTGTTGTTCAAGAGGCTGATCTACATATGACATATGTACTAGAGCAACCTTGTCTGTGGTCTGAAATCCTGCAGCTTCGCTGACGTCGCTCACTAAGGCTAGCGGGCAATTCCTAGCGATAGTGACTAAGATAATCTTGGCGTGATAGGGTCGCCGTATAGCATAGTTCCTTCCAATGTCAAGCGGAGTGTTTAAAATTTCCTGGAAAATCATTGATTGAACCAAAATTGGACATGGCCGGGGTACCTAGGGCCTCCGTAGACTTAGAAACAGCGTCTTCTGGCTTCTATGGTCGGCGGGCCGCGTGAGACACATATCCAGTGTCTGAAGGTCACTCATGTAATAGAGCTTTGGAACTAGGTCTGGGCGGGCTTCAGGTCTGGATTTGTATGTCCGCAGTTGTAAAGCGGTGGTGGGAAGGCTTTAGCTTTCGGACCCATGACCCAGAGCAGTTGATATCCGGCCACAGTCTAATGGCTGTAGACGTGGATCCACTTAGGACGTGCGTCCAAAGCTCCAGGTCTACTATGGCCTTCAATCTGTTCACTGGCGGCCTGCGGCCGAGAGGCTATGAGGGCTACAGGTCTATAGACAAAGGTGTATATAAATGTGCAGTTCTGGGGTATATCAAATGCTACGAATCTCTGGATGTTCAATTATCAAAGATATCTCTCTCAACTGTGGCACCCAGTTGGAGGTAACGTTACCCAACCAGTCTCTTCGATGGAACAGCCGAACGATGAGATCGTCTACAGATGAACATTCGTGGTGAAAGTTGCAGACTCGAGTATTGTATAGACCTGGTTCTTTGCCTGACAAGCCGACGGAGATATAGTTGATCCGATCCGAACGTCTAGACAGATGGTTCTAACGTGTTACATAAGGCATCCGTTAACATTGGGAATTGCTACAGACACTTAGTTAACACTAACTAGACAATCAATCTTGTCAGTATCTCACCCCGCTGCTGGTTAAAAATAGAACTCTGACTGGAAGCGGAAAAAGGATGACTGGCCAAAATTGGATTCTCTCTGGTTTTACTATCACTGTAGTTTTAAAACTAATCTAGTTTTAATACCTTCGTACTATCACTAAAAATGGATATCGTGGTTTTCAAACCACTGGGGTTTTAGAACTGTAGTTTTAATACTTCTGTGGTTTTAAATACTGTCACGATCGATCTCCGGTAGCAAAATAGTATCCACGGTGACCATTTTAAGCAGACATGAATACTGTATAGTTCGAAACAAGAGGACAGTAGAGATATAAGCGATGTGGCCCCAGGAAAATGCTCTTGGAAGACTTGAAGAAATAAGCAGCCTATCTTGTGTCTATCTTTGAACTATACAGCGCTTCTTGTGGGCCTCAGTATAAAACCTTTCTTCCGAGAGCCTAATCCTCCTGAGAGAATCGTCTTGAGAGAAAATTAGTCCTGTAAAACCAAGATAGAGAGCAAATGCCAAGACGACGTCATAGGAAACCCCTCTTCGTTCTGTATATATCCTATACCAAACTCGGCTTTAGACAGACAGAGGGCCAATAGTAGTATTCAGCCTACTATTCCCTTTTCCAACTCGTTCGAGAACTTTATTTCACAATCATAATGGCGGAGACTCCTCCTAGGTTATCGAAAGTTTCTAGTACGAAGAAATCAATTAGACAGAAAAGAGACCGGCGGAAAATAACCCTAGAAAACAAGTTGCAACAGTATAGCGAGATGTATAGGGCGGATATCTGCTTGGGCATAGGGGATTCGCGAGTCAGGAGAAGTATTTATTTTCTCAGCAGACCCCTCGGGGTTTTGGTCATTTCTCAGGTCTCAATAAGTAAGTTCTCTTGGTCTCTCTAAACTCTCCGTAGTTTGAACTTTTCTGACTCCTATAGAATTCCTACTATCCAACAGCAGTTGAAAGAGGTTAAAAGGATCTCCGTATGGCGAAAGGATCGAGCGACAGAATCTATGGCATTTGAAATCGTATTGTCTATATAGTTTTGTATCTATCTGGCCTTGCTATATGATTGATTATTTATTATCACCTTGATTCTTGCTTTGAGTACTAGAGCATGGAAAAAAATCTTTTTTTTTTCGCTTCATGCATGCAAATACTATCGAGAATATCTCGCTATCAGGTCCCTGGACCGCAAAAATGAACTCTCGACGGAGTATATGAGCTCAGGGCAACCATTCCTCAGGGTCAAGGATTTTGAGGGACAAATACCCTCGAGAACGTTGAAACCCAGAAACAAACTTTCTCAGGTGCAACTTACCTTGGATTAACTTGATACTCAAGGACAAATTCCCTCAGAAGATTTCTACTACAAGGGTGAATTCCCACATGAACACTACAGTAGTTTTCGAATTCAGTTTCACCTTATACTCTTCAGATTTAATTCCCGGAAAATAATCCTAATTATGCGAGTTCTGATTGGATATTATTTTAAGCACTTTGATCTAGACCGCTTTCTACAATTGTCTATATATTTTATAATACGACTTCAGTACCATCGGTGGTGTATTTTATACGAAATTAGCAGATATACAGTATCCCCACTCTTCTCTTGTGTTATGGCAAACTGCAACTTTCTGCACAATAGCTTCCCACTTACCGTTATTAGCCCAGGCGACATAGCTCCAAGACTCTCGCCTTCAAAGTTTGTTCTCATCCGTGATATGATAGAGAGTAAATATTTTACCATGTCCGAAATGGCCGAACAGGCCGAATGCAGCAAGCAGACCATTATCAGTATCTGCAACAATTTACGACAATTTGGAAGCTTATATATACTACAAACCCGAGTAGGACGAAAAACGAACTGTGACACCCTTGATGATTGAAGCTCTCTGTAATCACCTATAGGAGAAACCCGGCCTCTACCTCGAGGAGATGGTTATATTCCTTTAGGATGAGTTTCAGGCTATGGTCACAACCTCCAGCATCAGAAGAGCCCTTGTCGCAAAAGGTTGGTCTCCACCACCCAAGGCAGGTTTCGCCTGCTAAGGTCTATATTCACGACCGAATGAATGTTCCTTCCGCTCTATGCGTTAAAAGTTCTGTTCAAAAAACAAGACCTTGACAGAACTAGGCACAGGCAAATGTAAAGACCTAGGAAGACAAGCAACGGACATGTATACCCAGTTGACTTGCAACGCCATAAATAGCCACACTACTCTTCTCCTATAGGCTTTTGAAATTTCGGTTGGCTAGTCCCATGGCGATGAGTTACTGTAGAGCTTGGCGTTCCAGGTGCATTTCGGTGGGGGTTTATTGAAACCTATGTTGTAATATTGACTTTGGAGGTTTACTTCGTTTGACTGCTAGTGATCGACGATCGTAACTATTCCAAGGTTACAGAAACAGTTGAGTCTCAGATGTAATCATTCAGAACTTTTGGCTTTCTAAGTAGACTTCTGCTGGGCAGCGTGTTACACTGCGTGATGTATCTACCCTAGCCGAGCCACTTGCGAGTTCGATAGTTCCATTCTATTGAGTATCTAAATTCCCTCATAGTAAATTTCGGAATCCTGACGTGCCCTGAGGTCTATCAGCCATCTCCCCAGGCCCATTACATACCAAATTGAACACACGTGTTAGTCAAATAGATCTGTTAACCAGACTGAGGCAGTTCTGATTGCCCCTATCTTACGCGGGATTCATTGTGTATGGTACGTGTTTTGTAAATACCTAGCTTATGCCCTAGTCGTGGAGAATTTATATGTAATCTGTGGTATTCGCAGAAGACCGGTGTCCAGGGGCCGATGGAATTAGAGGGACTAGGAATTGCCATTCTCAATAAAGCTCATTCGATTTCCAAGGTCAGTATTTAGTGCATTTGCGTCGTACGAAAAGCCTTGGCACATATCCCTACCCCACACTGCTGGGTTTATATGGCTAGGGTTTCCAAGGTATAAATATCTGTAAAACCACCATTGTAGAGCTCTTACCTGTCAGCAGCAGGATTGCGTTTACTTGTGTCAATCGCAACAGCCCATTTACTGTATCTCTACCTTTCAGCTTCATTTGAACCAAGCAAAGTTCAATATGTCCATTCAGGCTACATGGGATGGAAAGCGTGCCCAAAATGGCATGGAAGTTGTACATGTACAAACAATGGAGGATTCCCTACGCAGGCCAGCCGCTAAGATCGCGGTCATGAGCGATGAAGAATGGGACAAAATGGTTGAGGAGGCAAGGCAGAGGAGGGTTGCAAGGCAGCAAGCGGAGGAGCAGCAGGAAAAGCAAGAGATGCGAGCTGCCTACAAGAAAGCGATCTTCCTGGAGCGAATAAAACAATTCGAAAATCAGCTCGTGGGAGACATCCGTCGAGATAACAGCCACCTGCGGTTTTACCAGAGGTTTCTTCAGCACTTCCACGAACCAAACACGGAGAATGAATTCTCGGAAAATACGTGGAAGGAGACATACGACAGATTGGGTTGCTTCCTGGTGAAGATCGATGCCACCTATGATTGGAGTGAGAGAGGAGTTGGCACCTTATCCCAGCGGCTGAATTCGCAGGGTAGAGGTTGGAGCTGTACCAGCGACGATGACTTGCATTACTTTGCCGAGCTGGTAAACAGGAAGCAAAAGGGCACACAAAAGAAGGTAGGAACATGCTCCTTTGGAGGAGAAATTCCTAAATGACGAATCATACGCTCACCATGTTTAACCAGTTCCCATATTCTGAAATTTTGTTGACCGGCTTAAAAGAAAACCTGAAAGCCATTGAAACCTACAAGCCGTTGAGCAAAAAAATCACGCATCCGCCCGACGAGGAACGCAATTATGCTTTGCCTGCAGTCGCCCACCTTGTGAACGATAATGGTCCGAAGGATGTCGCGGCTTTTAAGGAGCTGATGATAAGCGGCCTTGACTGCAAAAAGCACCCGAAGCCACCAAACATGAACTGGCAATTAGAAGAGACCCTTAACCAGAAGATAGATTCTATGGATGAGGTTCGGCTTCTTGTGAAGTTGACCGGACATCCTGAGATTCTTGGAGACTACGCTTCGCTATGTGCTAGAGCACAATTGCTCAATGACATCATTGAGTCGGACTCTATCAGAGTTTTATTTGAGGACGTGGCTGATATGGACTTGATTGAGGGCTTTTGATATGGACTAGATTGACCGGGAACGTTTCAGGCCAAGCTGCAGCACGACGGTTTTATGGGCTAGGGTTAGGTCAGGGGAAGGTGGATTCTTTCGGGTATACTTCTATATAAGCAAATCTATGTCAGATTCACTCAGAATATCAAATGGCCTCAATATAACAATTTGGCGTTCTCACATCGCGAATCTTATCTTGGATATCTTTGCTGACGCCATGTCCAACCTCAGCCTTGTAGATCAGATGCCACCTCTTCCAGAATGCGTCGAGCGTGCTTTTTTTTTTTCCATTCCCGGGGTGCGACGTCCATCCTTTCCCCGTCGCTGGTCGCACCGCTAGGAGAAGAGAGGCTTGAGGAAGCGGACCATCTCCTCTGTATCAGGTAGCCAGGACAAAAATTCTACCGGATCGCGCTTTGTGCCTTTACAAAACCTAGAACAATCAGCGAACCGAGTAATGTAAGCAGGCTGCTCAGTCATGTCCCACCCATCTTGCGCCTCATCCAAACTCTCTTGAGTTTTCGGGCTGTAGCGCTTCTGTCGGAGCTGGGAGACATCAAGAGACTCGGCCTCCTGGAAAAAACCTCGAATGAACCCAGTGATGACGATACGTCACACAGAACACGTCCACGTCCAGCGTGTTCTTTTGTTTCGTCCGTCGGGCAATCTGGAAAACATTGTCTAGAAATTATTCGCCATATTAGCATCCAACCTGTAGATGGAAAAGATACATCCGTACTCGCCGCATCTGTTCGCGAACTGCATTGTTTACACGACGGCGGGTGAACAGACTGAAGTATTGACATAGACGACGCCAGTATTCATCGTATGACTGAAGAACCTTCGTTCGCAAGATTCTGAACATCCAGTCAAAAAAGTTCATGTAAATCGTCTGATCCTCCGAGAGTAGATATTCCACGTAGTCTTCTTCCGACTAAATGCAGAACCTAACAGCTTGCGTTAGTTTCAAGCCAAATCATCGGAGCCCGGGGCGGTACTCACTTTCGCCAGTAACACTCAACAACAGCGATGCCTTCCAAAGTCTTCGGCTTGAAATTGGGAGGGAGCCATCCCCGACTTCGAAAGTGTTCCAGTCGGGCTCGGGTTTCCTCACAGAGAATGGCATCAGTCCAATACTGATGCTCATCGGGCTGGGCAGGAGGTACAGGCGTAGGTGTCATAAGTGCGGCCAGAGTTCAAAAGAGAGAAAAAAAAAATTCAAAGGCTGTAGGAAATAATCGCGCCGTGGTCAACCTTGGGAGTTGGAGAACGACAAGGAGAGAGATGGTGATGGTGGGAGGGCACCAAGAGGAGGGAGAAGAAGCATCTTATAAATCTGCGACCGGGACAGGCAAAGGGTGGTCTGCTTCCTGCAAAGGGGAGCCATTTTTGGCGTCGTTGTGGTCGTGAGTGAAAACGCGGAGAACTTGTCGAGGTCTAGCAAAAGGATAAGGCCAGGACGATGGCTAACAGGGCTTGGCGGGTGCAGAATAGTGGTGCTCAAAATTAATGGGGCGGTCGAGCGGCGGCCTGCCGGGGAAGTTACGGGTGGAAATGCGGCCGTTTCTGGCGCCAGGGGCTGTCATTTTCGGCGTCGATTTCACAGGTCCTTATATTCTATATGTAAATTACTTGGCAGTACCAATCTAAATAACAAAGTAGAGCATCCAGAATCCGGTAGCTCCGGCTGACATTACTTGCTGGGATGATGATCTGGCTGCGAAGTCATTCGGCATCTATATCATTGAGGAAATTGCTCAGGCAGAATATTGGCCACATTATAATAAATTAAATTCTACGGTTTTGCAATAATTTCAGCCCTATTCTGAATAAAAGCTGAGTCCAACTCCCATACCATCTCTCCGAGTCAAGGACTCAGCTACAATTCAAAAGGATGGCGTAGACACCTATATTCCATATGTTACGGGTCGTCAGTGAGCTTGAGATTATGCCTTTGCTTCTGTAAGTTTTCATTTTTTACCAGGCATTAAACGACTCATGCTATTCAATACATCCAAGCTCTGATGGTACCCAGCATGGTTATAACGACCGTAGAAATATTTGAAGGCGGGACGTCCCCAACACAGGAGAAGTGTAGACAAATTCCATTCACCTCTTTGCACTTCATTCATTTATTCTTAATATTCTGTGTCATATAAATTCTGTTAGGCTGTGTTATGTTATCTGCTATCATAGAGCAAGCTCAAAGCCGAAGTATGAATTCAAACAGTTTCATCAATATCCTCAACGTGCTCAGTCACGCCTTTCGCACCCGCTGCCTTCGTGGCTGCGACGCGTACGGCTTCAGCCTCGATTGCCTCCAACGGGCGTTTGGATCGCTTGGAAACTTTGTCACGTATCGGAATTATAGTAGGATGATTAGAATCTCGATCGAAATACACATCGAGGTCCTCTAGAGTCCGATATGCAGTTTCGGGATAAAGGAAGTAACAAACGAATATAAACGTGAGGTTGAAGACAGCGAATACTATCCACCCATTAGTTCCTGGCCAAATGACACTACGAAAATTCTATGACTTACTGATATAGAATCGATAACCGATATTGACGATCCCGGTTGGAGTAAATTGAGTACAAATAAAACCGGCCAGCTAGGTAATCATAAGTATAAGTACAAAATGAATTAATTGTAACAATAACGCCTACCCAATTTGTTGCGGTTGCAGCCGCAGCTCCAACTGCTCTCATCGAAAGGGAATTGATTTCTGCCTGGTAAACCCAGGGAACCATTCCCCAGGTGCAGCCGAATACCGCATAGTAGAAGAACAAGAACGAAACTGCAACGATGCCCCACTGAAATAGACTAATATTAGCTTGACGAAATGTGACCTAGATCGGTGTCATTACCAGTGCTTACCTGAAAGGGGGCATTGCCAATTAGAGCGATAGAAATAGCCACCATGATATATGCAAAACATTGCAAGGATAGTCCACTAAGCATCAAGACACGCCGCCCGCATCTTTCTATTAGCCAAAAACATAGCCCCGAAGAAATCATGTAAGATGTAGCATTGCAGCCAGTAAGAATTCTAGCCATCAGCTCATCCATGCCGATATTGTTGATCAAAATAATGGTGAAATAATAATTGAGGGCATTGATCCCGCCGAATTGCTATTAGTGTATTGTTAGCAAAGAAATCTCTGCTAATTGAGACGGATAGCTCATACCTGCATAAACTGCCCACCACAGCCCAACAAAAGTCGTTTCAAGTGACTGGATCGATCGCGTCGGGCCAGCACTTGAGTAAATGATATTTGAGACTCACGCTCAATGAGCAAGGCACCAGTGATTGAATGATACTCGCTTTGGACAATCGAGTCATCAATTGAAAGCCCTTTTCCAAGGTATCTTCTGATAGCTTCAAGACCTTCTTGATTTTTACCTTGCATCAAAAGCCAGCGTGGACTGTCAGGAACAAGCGGAAGAAGAGAGACAAGAGCTAGACATGGTACAAGCTTTGACGCCGCACACCAAAAGTTAGTTTCCATTAGTGAGTTCCGGTCAATATCTAGAAAATACCTGTAATGCTAAAGGGAGACGCCATTGATACCCTCCTTGGAGAAAAGAGCAGCCTAATGTCAACCATGTTGCGATACAATAGAAGACCACATTGTGAAGAACCACGATCACAGATAACTTCCCACGACGGTCACTGCGACAGGACTCGGCCTGGAAAACACCGCATGTTGAACTGGTAACCCCTGTCGGGAAATTGTCAATATACATAAGAAGAAAGCCTAGATAGGTAACCAACCGTTTCCTATGCCGTTAACTACCCGACCAACAATCAGCTGGGGAAACGAATAGGCAGAGAACTGCAGCACACCACCAAAAGCGTTGATGGCAGCACCCAATCTCAATGTATTCTTTCTACCCAGGCGGTTGCCATAACAGGCTGCTAGCAGACATCCTACCAAGTTTCCAAGCTTCAAGCTAATTAGTATCTATGTACCCTCTGATGGGGCATGGTCATACTGAGAAGCAGCTTGCAGTGATACCCTGAATGGATGAGACTTTGGTTTGAGGAAAAACCTCGATAAAATCAGGACTAATGAGAATACCGCTGACAACACCCTACAAGGCATCAGAGAAGAAATTACAATGAAGAAAGACACCGAGAGGGGGATACCGAACCTGTTCATAGCCGTACCATGCTTGGGCTGCTGCGTTACTTGCAGTCAACGCTACCTCGAGACTATATCCGTCCAACATAGTAGAGCATCAATGAAATATTCAAAATGGCAAACTGTTCAGAAAACAAGATAAAAAAATGGGAGGGGGTTTGACGCAATTTAAATGGCCAACTACCTACAGGCATCATAGGGCTTCCCTTTGACCAACCACTAAAAGGAATGGGGATTGTATACTACCCCGGATTTTCCACCGCTGATCCCCCCACAAATTATGGCTGAGCGATGTTTAGTTCCACAGAATATAATGGAATAAATGTGAATGAGCTGCGTCTAAAAAAACGGGCCGTGTACACAAAAAAGGCCGTGTGTTTGCCCCGCGCCGGGGTTTACATGGCCCGCGGCCAGGGTACAACCGCTTCGATATCTCCGGGGCTTGTTTTGAAAGAAGTCCCAAGGTTATTAGTCCGTAGTATTTCGTAGAATATGATGCTTTTACGTATCTTGATAATTACAAGAATTATTGTATCAATCCCTGATGTTGATTTACGCATAAAATATGATCTTACAACACAATAGTCTAAAAGTTCGAATCTGTTCAAAGAGGCGCTATTGGATGACGTTTTCCGGGTGAATAGGTCCAAATTTTTGAACGACCGGCAAAATCATCTTCGCAAAAGAATGATTGTTCGTCATGTAACGGGCTTCATACTGCTATATTAGGAGTTATATTCAACACGCCGTCGCACCAAGCACGCAAATCGTCCTTGATATTCAACGTGGAGTATCGTAAGTCGAAAAAGCGTGAAGGTAGCGATGATTCTGAAATCAAGGATCTGTGCTCTGATATGGCTGTGCGGATCACACTCTCATATTTCAATGCCAAAGGCCATCGCTTCCCGGAACAAAGCAAGGCGTAGGCCATGGATCTCACTCCGCTAGGTACGTCGGCGCTGACTGTTTTTGCATAAACTAGAAAATTGTGAGACAAGATCAAATACAGGTCATAGTTGTTGAAATACCGATATAAAAGCGTGCGACAGTGAAGAAGCAGAAAACCAAGTGCGGATTACTGACAGCTAGCTCTTCATCTGTCATTTGGCGAACTTTGAAAACCATATTATCGCAGGCATATATGCAACGGTTAGTAGCATATTGCCACTGAATATGTCAGATTGCTCTGGTCTGGTTATGTAGTGCTAGAGAAATCTTACTGGCTCTGTTGATGGGTCAATTTCCCGGGGAATTGTTGACATTCGCTGGAAAAGAAGAATGACGGCCCTGTAAAGATTAGCGAAGGTCCTGACCAGATTAAGTGAAACATACACATCAAGGACACAGTTAGTCAAGACAATATTCGGATCCATTTCAGCACGCTCCTCTTCGGCGAACTCGGCATTTATCAGTCTATAAACGGCTGCAACAAACTCTTCGCGCCATGCCGTGAGGCGCTCATCGATCTTTTGAGCTTCAGTCTGCCATTGAATGCGATCATTGGCATTATTGAGATCCCAGGTCTTCTGAAGAAAGCCATGAACAAACCAAATCTCATTAGTAGATAATATAATACACAACGAGAAGGCTGAAGAGTATCGGAACTGCCCAAATGACCAAATATTTATGATGTGCTCTGGGAAGGCCCACAAGGAATCACTGCATGGCAATATGCCATTTGGTATCGGAGGCGACGCGCCTGTATCCCAGTCCACACCAACAGTCGACATGCTGTCTAGCATTTCAGACATCCAATATGCTCGAATCCGCTCTTCTCGGTCGATGATGGTAGTAGAGAGCGGATGAAGACGAGGTGGCACCGAGGCTGAGGAGCTCAGTTGTTCTACTTGCTTTTTGACCAATGTACCACACCCAAGTTGAGACGAGATGCTGTCAAGTATTAGTTGATGTATTGTCACTTGATATTCGAACCGAGAATCTCACCGTTTACATAGAGCAATTAGATTCCAAAATTGCTCAAATCGACCTTCTCCATAATCCAGGTTCGAGAGGATGAGTAAAGCTTGTAGAGATTGAAGAGAGACCTGCTTCAAAGCTTGGCAACATATAGAGTCTCGCAAGCTAGCTGACCAATGGCTTCGCTCGTCCAAGCTTACAAGCGGCGATTCATAATGAACAAGCGTTACGACACAGATGGCCTTTACGGCCAAATATTGATCAAGGTCTTTTGATGACTTGAGCTGCTGCAATGATGCGATAAGTGACGGTTGATGCAGGATTGGGAACCATGGGTGATATCTTTTGAACCAAATGGCGCAGAGTTCAGATAGCACCGGATATGAAAGTGGATCAAAGTGAACTGAATTACTCGGAGCTGTCTCTCTTTCCGCGCTTGTACTTGAAGAGGCTAAAGCTGGTCCATTTGAGTGATGAGGAACGATCTCTTGACCTGGGGAGTAGATGGCCCCTGGATGAGCTATATCAGACTCGCTGATCACTGGAGTGGGCGAGCCACAACGTTGGGCAGAAGCTGATAGAGTTAGACAGCTGTCTGTATATCTCTCTATTTTTTACAGTCTCAAAGTGCATTGGACTTACCTTGAGAATTCCGACCTTCGAGCATGTATACTCGCTGCTCAAGTTCCACTGGTAGAGAGTTAGGCCTTCGCATCACGAGACAAGAAACATAGTTAAAAAAGAAGACATACCCAAACGACGATCTAACTTTGAGATATAGCCCGCTCGAACACCGGGCCGTCGTGCCGCCGCATATTCACATTCAAATTGATTGCTGATGCAAAAGCCACACTTGGGCTTTCGTCGATCGCAAGCAACCTTGCGGCTTCGGCAGGTAGTGCAACTAATCATCATCAGTCGAGAATTGGCACTCAAGGGGCAAATAGACTAACGCTGCATTTGGTCTAACCGGCATATTGGTACAGTGATGGAAGTTCGATCTGAACACAAGATGTGTAACATGGGGAAATGCGGAGGACACAAGGCCGATCACGCTAAGAGAGGACGATATTGGTAATGCCAGCACTTCTCGGGGGATCTCTCCCAGATGGTACAGCTCTAGATCATGTGGACACGGGCTATCTTGGCTGCGGCTTGAATTGCAATGAGTGGTAGACTGTATTTCCAAGATTAGAGCAGGAGACTGCCCCCAACTTACTCAATCTGGGATTGTTGATCTGGGGATGCCCCCACACCTCCACTTTCTTTGTTACAAACTTCGGCCTGGAGATGGCCCGTTTTGGCTTCTCCGATTGGTACTTCGATAGTTCACCTCCGCAGAATGCGGAGAGGTCTTACAGCCAATGTGCGAGGCGGCCTATTCTCTCCAAGGTACCTAATACCATGCAGTAGATATCGGAGTTCTGAAGGCCGATGATAAATTGTACAACATATTGACACTTATTTAAACGCGACACAGAGCAGCAGTGTTTCGGCTGATTTCAAAAAATACTCATCATAAAGGAAGCAGTCTATAATTTACTTTGAAAAATACACTTCTGTTATATCAAAAGTCTCCCGGACGACTTTGTGACTTTGACACTTCCACAAACAAAATGACAGCCGCACGTTACGACCACATCATCGAACTTCCCAAGACATCTCCTGTCGATTCTCCTGTGGATTCAAAGCAGATAGCCCAGGAATGGCTGAGCAGGCTTGAGTCAATATTTCAATCCGGAGATTTCTCACAAATCGAAGATATGTTCAATGAAGATTCATGGTGGCGTGATATAATATCACTCCAGTGGGACTTTCGCACCATCCATGGACGCGAGAAAATCGAACACTTTCTCCAGACAAACCGAGCCCATGGACCAATCTCATGCTTTAAACTCCAGGAGGATGGTCACTTTCAGCCGAAGCTCGAGATCGTGAAGGAACATACTGGATTTGCATGGGTCTCTTCTCTTTTTCATTTTGAAACACGAATTGGTCGAGGATCAGGAGTTCTCCGGTTAACGCAGGAAGAGCCCGGTCAATGGAAAGCCTTTTCTGTCTATACCTCGCTACAGGAGCTCAAGGGATTTGAGGAGCCTTTAGGAGAAAATCGTGCCTATGGGACGTTGGATTCTATGCCCGGTGGAGTGGAAAAGGGTACATGGTTTGAGCGCAGACAACGCCAACTTGATTTCCTGGATGATGAGCCCGAAGTACTAGTTATCGGAGCCGGTAAGACATGATTATAGTATTGATCATCACGGAATCTAATTTATCAAAGGCCAGTCTGGGCTTAATTTAGGAGCCCGATTGCAATCCCTCGGCATCTCGACCCTGATCGTCGAAAAGAATGATAGGGTGGGCGACAACTGGCGGAACCGCTATAGGGTAAAATAAGTCATTGTTTCACTTGTTAAGAGAAGAATTCTCTAATTATATACAGACTCTCGTCACACATGACCCTGCCGAGTTTACTCATACAGCCTACCTCCCCTTTCCCAAAAACTGGCCTCAATTTACACCAAAAGACAAATTGGCAGATTGGTTCGAGAACTACGCCTCCATAATGGAGCTCAATATATGGACAAAAACTCAAGTGAAGAGTTCGTTATATGAGGACTCGAAGGGCCAATGGACAATAGATTTAGTCCGAGATGGAAAACCACGTACCGTGCGACCTCATCATGTTGTATTCTGCACCGGCCACGCAGGAGAGCCATTGATACCATCCTTCCCAGGGCAGGATGATTTCAAGGGTACGGTTTATCATGGAAGTCAGCATGAAGATGCATCTCAGTATGACGTGAAGGGAAAGAAAGTTCTGGTCGTTGGTACCGGAAATAGTGGCCATGACATTTCCGAGAACTTTTACCAGAACGGGGCAGAGGTGACGATGCTACAAAGAAATGGTACATATGTGCTCACTCTAGATAAGGGAGTTTTCATTCTTCATGAAGGAATGCATTGTGAGAATGGGTAAGTTTGTGAAACCATTCCAAGATCCACTTAAATCTAATCCCAAGACAGGCCACCCACTGAGCAGAGTGACATTGTCGGCGAAAGCCTACCATTCCCAGTTCAATTTGCTCTCAATATTGATATGACGAAGCGCATTGCGAACGAGGAAAGAGAGAATATCGAAGGGCTTGAGCGTGCCGGCTTCAAGTTTGAGTGGGGTATTGATCGCTCAGGCATTGCTCGACTTTACTACACTCGTGGTGGAGGATATTATGTCGATGTCGGCTGTAGCAAGTTGATCATTGATGGAAAGATCAAGGTGCATCAGAGTCCCGGAGGAATCACTGGATTCACGCGTGATGCTGTTGTGTTGAAGGATGGAACACATCTCAATGCAGACATCGTGGTACTTGCCACAGGGTATGACAATATGAAGACAACAGTGCAGAAAGTTATGGGCAGTAAGGTTGCAGAAAGATGTAATGATGTTTGGGACTTGGATGTGGAAGGAGAGCTCAATTCAGTGAGTTTTAATATTGATCTCATCTCTACTTTGGTCAAGGTCCTAATGACTTATAGATCTGGCGGCCTAGCGGTCATCCTAACTTTTGGTTTATGGGTGGAAATCTTGCTCTGTGTCGCATCTATTCAAAATACTTGGCATTGCAAATCAAGGCTACCAAGGAGGGCTTGAGACCGTCATCCATCCCGAATTAGATATGACAAGATTTCAATACTAATTATTTAACCAGCGATGCCAGACTGCTGTCCGCATTTCAAGCATTATCACCATGGTTTCAACTTGTTTATGTTTATAATCTTTTCCATTGTTATTCAAGCTTATTAGTAAATACAGAATGTAACAGCGTGTTCCCTGCTACTTGCAAATCAAACGGTCTCACTTTGAGCATCCATACGCTATTCCTGGATGACAATGCAGGCTTTCCCCGGCAACTATAGTCGCCTCATTTCGGTTTCAATGAGCCTAAAAGGCTACTCCTCGGCAATCCTAGCTCCAAAAAATCGTCAATCTCCTGATCAAGGCTATTCAAAAATGCTTCTTTCTCCCAGACAGGCTTCCATCCAACGAACTTCTTTTTCTCGCATATTACTTTCGGGCTGTTTCGTATGATTAGTCTTTGTAAGCAAGGAAGTATTCATGAAAAATAATCATTTTACCTCGCATTCCACATGCTATGGGCGAATTTTACGGGTACACCGACTGAATCAGCTGCCATTTCATCGGAAGGCCATATTTCAGTCAACGCCGTCGTTATTAGGCCACGCGCATGTAACTTTGCAGCAAGACGATCCATGATTTCCCACCAGGGCACAACGTGAGAAGCAAGGAAATAATGTCCATTCTCGCCGTTTGGAAGATTTTCCCGGTGGATTATTGCTTCAAGTAGTTTTGCATAAAAGTTTGCAACATCCGACACATGTGCTAGAGAAGCGTCCTGGTAGCGCTTTTAACATCGTGGTAATAGTATGTTGCGCTGTGGCTTTGCGAAGTACTCACTCGGTTTTCAGAGAACTTGTAGACTTTTTTGTATCTCATAGCTGCTTTGATAAGAGCTGGCATCTGTGGTGAGAGCTGATTCCAGGCTCCAGTTCCACGCCCGTCTCATATTTCATCAGTACCTCAAATCGAATCAGGAGTCAAGGGGAAGACAACTTACGAAGTGTTGGAGGGAAAATCAAGAAGCCGCTGACGCCAGTAGATTTCAGATTTTCGATCACAAAGGTGTCTACCTGTCGCACAATATAGGTGTCTGCTGACATTCGCTCGAGGTCGTAAACATGGCCCGTATCTTTGACTTCGCCGAATGGCCAGTTTGTATTCTGATCGAAGGCCGACAGTCCTGTTGTGTGTATAAAGAATGTCTCTTTGCCGGTTGTATCTTTTTGGTTCCCAAGGGCCGCAATCAAATTGGAGACAACATTTGCGTCAATGGAGGTCGCGTTATTGATGATGAAATCGACTAAGTCGAAATAGCAGATATAATTAGTCAATCGGCATTTGCAAGGTTGTTTATATATGGCTGAAGGTGATCAACATGGCTTACTGTTGTTTGAGAGTATATATTCTGTTACGGCATCTTGGTCGCTAAGTTCGAGTTGAACGACATTGACGTCCAATTTCGACAGACTATGAGCCTGTTCGGAGGAGCGTACAGCGGCATGAATTCGTACCGACTCGAAGATATTTTTGTGATTTAGTATCTCTTCAACGATAGAGCCTCCGCTATCTGCTGTTGTTAGTTTCATTTATAAGACTGAGGATGGAAAATTGAATGTGGGAAATCACATGTAGCCAGACGCGCCGGTGACAAGGATGTTTTTGATAGACATGCTGGACGAATGTGAAGGAGGCAGATCCGAATGGATAATATCAGTGGAGAGGAATCCGATTACTCGTTTATAGGGAGAAACTCTCGAGTATAGGATTATCTAGCGAGTTTTATTGTCAAAGAGCTAGCTAGCCTCGAAAACTACAAACTAATGTCTATTTCCTATATGTGTATCAACCCGAAACCACAATGACGTCAAGGAGATACTTCATGTATAAAATCGTGGAATTGTCGGAGTTAAAAAGGACTTAAGAAATTCCATCCAAAAATGTACAAGAAGATGCATCGGAGAATCGGAGTTAATGCAGTATTCCTATCTGATCAATGGAATATACGATGTTGGACGTAAGTAATCCAGACAAGTAAATTTGATATTCCCATAGAGTAAGAAGGTTCTTGCTGTCATTTAGTTCTAAGTCATTAGAAACCACCCAATGAAAGAACTCTACTAGTATATAGTGGTATTAACCCTTAATAAGGTACACTCTCCATCGGACTATTGACTATTTGTGGCCTATCGTCGATTCAAGCATTTTCCATTGTAACAGCTAGTACATAATCCACGATTTGAGTTGCATATGCGTGAAAAATGAATCAATCTACATTCTGTCTTAAAGTTATCTAATAATACAAGATATTATATAGTCTATAAAATAGAAATACACGCGTTGTGCACCCACATTTCCGTAATTTTTGTTTAACAGAGGCTCAATAAGATCGTCCTTGTTAAGCCGACAAAACCTTGAGATATCTACACCTCTTGATATTCCCTTGGCTATTCTCTTTTCGTACAATATTTTTCAGAAGCTCTAAGTCAGTGACTGATTCTAATAAATGCTGATTTTCCCAGTTTCGTTGAAATAATAACATCAACATTTATGTACTCTTTTGTAATCTCCACTTCGATGCCACTAGTTTATGGAGACACCTCAGGCAGTAATGATCGTCATGAATCCATTGAGCTTCAACCCACTTCGTTTTCTCTTCTTCAAGCTTTTCTCCATGCAACCTCCTATTCACCATCCTCACCCAAGCAACACACGCTGAAACATCTTATCCTGAAGTGACGATTTCACCCTCACCATGGCGTCCAGCCCAGCCTTCACGCTCGACGCATCAACAATGCTCTGCATCGCATTCGCGCTCTCCTTTATGCCAATCGCCCACCTACTCAGCAAGGCCTTAATCCCATCCACACAAACGCGCAATCGCATCCTCTTCTTCTGGCACGCCTACGACGCCCTCACACACATCTTCATCGAAGGATCTTTCCTCTATGAATGTTTCTTCAGCTACGCCAATATCGCAGGAATCCACAACACAGAACCTTTCTTCCTGAACCAGCGCGATCGTATTTACGGCCCCGCATACGGCACTGGTCCCAGTGCGCGTCTATGGCAAGAATACGCGAAGGCGGATCGTCGTTGGGCCGGAGCAGACCTCACTGTTGTTTCTTTGGAGATCTTGACTGTTTTCTTGGGTGGTCCTGCGGCGATCTATGTTTGTTACCAGCTTTATCGGTCCTCAAGTGAGAAGCTTAGTGCGCAAGCTCGTGGTGCGGCTAAGTCGAAGCTTTGGTTTGTTGCGCTTGCTTTGGCTATTTGTGAACTTTATGGTGGTTTCATGACCTTTGCGCCGGAATGGTTGACTGGGAACTCGCAATTGGCTACTGAGGACCCTGTTTACTTGTGGCTCCATCTTGTTTTCTTCAATACGCTGTGGGTTTGGCTCCCTCTTTGGGTACTGTGGGAAGCTGGAAAGGAGCTTCGTTCGGCTTTTGTTGTGAGGGAAACACAAGGTTCTGAGCGAAAGAACCTGTGAAAAGAGTATCCATTTCCTTTGTTGATCGGGAAATATCTACATCGTGCTACATAGCTTGGAAATCTAGAGAGTTTTGATTTGGAGAAACTCTATGGATAGGTCGTATCTAATGATATCTCTCAACCATGACTTCAAACTCCTTTACAATTGAGTGACTCAGACTAAAGAGTAATACTGACAAGTGAGAATGCTATTATATAACAGTAGTACTATACAAACTTCAACTTGGCAGAGCCAAACAATCTTGCTGATCAATCTGACGCGACATATGTAATAAGCATGATAAAGCTCAACCTTTGTGCTCGCGATCCTTATCCCAAAACCAGTGGTAGAAACTCTTCCATTCAGCTGTTTCATCCTCAACATAGTCGCCAACAAGCTCAGCCGTTTCATTGACCTCATCAGAGATAGGAGGAACTTTCAGACCGGACGAAGCATCTACGCCATGTGATGCGCTAGGGTCTTTCAGTGCTGAAGCGGCGGCCGCAGCATTTGAACCCGCATCAACATTGACGTTGCCGGAATGGTTGTTAAGGACTTCCTCGGCACCCTCCTTTGTTTTCTCCGCTAAATCTCGACTCCCCTCACGAACTACATCGCTGAATTCCTCCGCTTGTTCACGCGCGCGTTGGATGAGCTCTTCAGGGGATGGGTAACGACGAAGCAGCATAAGTAGGAAGTAATAGCCCTTGACAATCGTCGCGTAAACTGCATCCTTGGCTAGCATGGTAAACCCATGAGAAAAGAAGCCTTTCAAGACCTCGCCCATCAGGCCAGCGTAAAGGGCCATAATACCCTCCGTACGGGCGATGGTCACAACAGTAGAGATAATCTTCGGTGTCAAACTAGACAGAATGGCCTGTGAGCTCTTTTCATGCGTGCCCTTTGCACCATTTGAAGCCCCCAAAGCCTGCGCCCTAGTTTTCGCAAGGGAGAAAGGATAAGTGATCGAAGACGCAGCAGATTTACTCAAAGCCGCGAGAAGAAAAGTCAAGGCAGCAGAAGGCCGCTCACGCTTAGAACGCGGTAGAAGCGTATACTTGAGAACCTCGTTCAGGAAGAAGGTAATCGAAGGATTGAGAGTCAAAATCAAGGTTGCCGAATACCCCGACCAGAATCCCCGAATACCCTTTTCAGATTTTATTTGAGCGGCGATATCACTCGTTGACAGGTCCGGTCCTGCCTTGCCCGCTTTGCGTGCTGCAATTTGCTTGCGCGTCACGATATTGGCGAGCGGCGTGGTAAATAGCTTTGCAAACGAACCAGCTACAACTCCGACGGCGAGCTCGTCAAATATCGGTAAGACTATGTTCTTGCTTTTTGCAGCCTTGGCTGCACCCACGCGTGCAATGATCCGCCGTTGTCGGACGGAGTTATATGCGAGAAAGAAGAGGAATGAGTCCAGGACTGTTTTGAACGTATCCTGTGCCAGACCGGGGTAGAATCCTGCGATTCCTTCTTCTTGATATATCTTATATGCAGCATCAAGGATGTTCTTGTATTCTTCATCTTCCTCAGATTCATCCTTCGAGTTGTTCTTCTTCTGCTGAGTTTGCAATCGGGCGACAATGACACTGAGCGGGTAGACGACGACGCTGGATATAGCCGAACCTACGGCGCCGGCGACTGCATTTCCCAATACAGGTAACGCTGGTCCTCTAAGAGCAGCTGTCTTCCAGTCTTCTTTTGGGTCCTGAGTTTCCCAGCGATAGGAGGGGTGGAAGGCATCCTGTTGGTACACTATGTTAGAGTACACAGTCGGAATACTGCTGGGCTGAACATACTAGTTGCGACTCATAGGCAAGTTTGAACTCTGGCATTGTGCTCCAGACTGGGACCCAGTCCCTTGTTGCCGTTGAATTGGAAGATTTGTGGGGTGTAAGATGTCAGATGTTGATTGTCCGATAGGTATGTTGGCAGGCTCTATGATTGTTGAGCTAGTTGCTATGTGTAGATATAGAGCCTCGTCAGTGTTCAAATGATGGCAGTGAGAGAATCTTCACCAGCGACCGGTAGAAATCATCGAAAGGGGCGAGTGAACGTGATGGTGTTGTTGTACGAGGCCGAGGTTCACTGCGGAGATCGATTACATCATGCCGATCATGTGGTCTGTGCAGGATTGTGGGTTGATGGAGTATACAAAACAGCAGAACGAGAATGGCACCACCTGGTAATAATGAACTTCTCTGGAAATAGTCAACAGCAAAGTTGGCTCAGCTACAATATTACTTGCACGTCTCTACCATTACTATTTTTACTTGCCAGAAACAATCCATGCTAAAATTCCGGTTTTGAATTCCTATTGATCTGTTTGATAACCATTGACAAAACACCATAAACCTCAAGACCAAGACCATAACCTTCCAAAACCCCGACCAAGAGTAATCCAGCTGAACTAGATATAGCCGGACAAAACAATTAAACAGGCAGCGCAGAAACCATCAAAACGTGGCACATAAAAACCAGCTGATGGAGTAAACTGCCATCAGCAAGAGCGGACAAGACATACAAGTCCTGATGAACATTGCAGTTGTATGCAAAATTCAACCACCGAAACCGTAGAGGGTACGGCCCTGGCGCTTGAGGGCGTAGACGACGTCGAGGGAAGTGACGGTCTTACGCTTAGCGTGCTCAGTGTAGGTGACGGCGTCACGAATGACAGACTCAAGGAAGGTCTTGAGAACACCACGGGTCTCCTCGTAGATCATGGCAGAGATACGCTTGACACCACCACGACGAGCGAGACGACGGATAGCAGGCTTGGTGATACCCTGAATGTTGTCACGCAAAATCTTGCGGTGACGCTTGGCACCGCCTTTGCCGAGGCCCTTTCCACCCTTGCCGCCTGTAAGAATTAAGTTAGCATTATTTCTCTCAAGTGAATGATTATTGAATTGGTCGACGTCGACGAGGTCTCAGTGATGAGGTATTGTCGATTGGATAAAGGTGGGCGGTCGCCAAGGTCTAGCCTGATGAGGAATGGTGATATGCGTTGTGGCCTTGTATGTCAGGCACGAAGATACTAACGCGTCACGTGTTCCCAGGGGCATCACCGCAACTTCATCAAATTCACTCGCTCGACAACAAAGACATCCAATAGCCGAAGGGACCGAAGTCGATGAGATTACTTACGTCCAGTCATCTTGCTAGAATAAAAAAGTAGATGAAGCTAGATGAAAAAATTGATGGAAGATGGGTTGGTGCGTGTTAATTGATAGATAGTATCAGACGCGTCGAAGTTGGGCGTTGGAGATAAAAGAGGAAGAAAAAAAAAGGAGAAAGGGAAAGAAAACTAGTTAAAAGAGCGGGGGATTACGGGGCTGCTTTAAATAAGGAAAATCGTTTTGATTACGCGTGATTTCGGAGGGAGATTAGCTAAGCGAGGGATTTCGCATTCTGCAATGCGGCGGTGATTGGCAGGACAAAAGGGCGTTATGAAGGGCTGGTTTCGAGCGCGTTTTTTCCAGGCTTGAACTTGGCTGGGAGGAACCACGCGGATTCCAGGTGGGTCACGTGGGGTATACTGTCCCGCGAAGGCGGTGGGGAGTGGGGCTTGGCGCGTTATCATGTATGAAGTATAGAAAATAGAAAATAGAAAATAAAAGATTCACAGTTATTATAATGTAAACAATAAATATTCATAAATTATTTGACCATTGTGATATTCAGTTCTAAATAACTATAAAATTTGCCTGGAGAACTTATCAAAACCCCTCAAATTTATCAATTACATTAACCTGAGTTAAAGAACTAATAATCATTATTAGTTCTTTGGAGTATATTAATATACTCCTCGTCCCATTAATTTTAGAAATTATTATGGATAGTTACCTAACTATACACCAGGAGCGGTGAAGATTAGAGAGCGGAATTTCCAGTGAATGCCCCAAGACAAAATTCGAAATCTTATTGCTGTATACCTATACATAGGTAGTATTATTCCATAGTCGACTACAATCAACACTAACTACATCAGAAAATTATATCCGAGAGAAAGAAATCTTCATCAAATCCGAGATCGAGATCATCACCAGAGATTCCAAACCCGGTATTATCCAATTCCGTAATTTCCAACTCAACATCCTTAAATGACTTCGTGAGATTCCTGTCTTCGCGCATCTGTAAGATACCGTTGCACATCTCCAGACTATCCCTCGCTGCTCGTGCAATATATAGCTCAATTGGCTCATTCAATTCCACAGCCTCGACTTGGGCCAATATCATACACAGAAACATGTGATTTTTGACATTAGTCTCGCCGAGTTTTATACGCTTCTCTGATAGAGCGATAAGATCTTTGACCGCCTGTTTCAGGAGTTCTCTATATTGAGGCGTCCTTTGCAATGTAGCATTCATCTGCTGATTTTCAACGTGTCTAAGAAGCCCGATCCCAATGGCAGATGTAACGCTTCGAATACTTTCGCGAAAAAACCCCCCACCAATCTCCATCAACCGAGAAAAGGCAGCGTCTGGCTCTGGTGAGATCATGGCAAGAGCAGAGTCAAGACTGATCTGAAGAGAGTAATGTAATGTTGGATTTCTCTGCACCTGATTACTGAAAGGTAAATGTAGTGAGATTATAAATCGACGGGCTAGAAAATCTAGCAGATTTCGGTGAAAGGGGGTAGATGCAAGATTATCTCGAAGCCTATAACAGGTCTGAAGAGAGCCCATGATTTCGGAGGCGGAGGAGAGAGCCTGGTCAAATGAGATCTTTGAATGAAGCCCATTGAGAAGCTGCACGATGTGAAGGCGCTTCCGCAATGAATCAATCAAGGCGAGCTGGGTGGATGTATCAGTGAATCTGGATCTCGGAGACCACTGTATTTCTGTCTCCATGTTGCTCAATTCATCATCATTGACATTGGAAGGTATTTCAGCATCAAAGTCATCCCATGATATCCTCGGTGGCATCCTGGCATCCAAAGATGAATGCGCCACTAACTCGAGAATGGTGTACCAGAGTCTCCGACGCACTTCGGCTTGGAGAGTTGGAAGAGTTGTGGGGAGGTTCTTTGGGTCACGATGCAACCCAATTTGCATAGCACTATGAACAAGAGATCCAACTGAAATCCATGTCAAATCATCGCCGATGGAAAATATCTGGCGAGCGATGATAGTCAAGCAGAAGATCTGTAGCCCAGAGAAATCGAGTCGATCCTTTTCTAGTGGCCCAGATAACCATGTCTGCGCAGCGTATACGGATTGTTGAACCATGTCAATATTCTGTAGAGCCGCAGCCCTATCACCGTGATAGTACAGACTTGATCCTATACCAACAATAAGATGTATCTTGAGTCGCTCATGATATGTGATACAGCCATTCAAGTTGCCAGTTTCATCCCAATATTTTCTGTACTCGGACCAAAAGGTCGGGATGTGAATTATTCGAAATCTACATGCAAACGAATCAGTTCCATCAAAACCTTCAGTAGAATTCTGATCCATTTCACGTTCCAAATGACAATCATAAAGATCATGAAAAATCGAATTCTTGAAGAGACTTACGCCGATTCAAAAGAGTTCAGATAGAGGGTAGCCATAGTATCGGCTATCTCACGAGAAATCGGAAGAACCCCAATTTTCGGAATTTGTGACCCTCTGCTAGGTCGACCAAGCTTGATGCCTCTTGCTGTCGACTTGCAATTCTTTAAGGCCCCGCCAGCCTGGGAGATCAACTGTGGAATCTCGGGATCTTTCTGTGAGTAATCTTGGCTTTCCTTGCTTAAGATAGCACTATAACAAGCCATTAGAGGAGCAAATTCAGTAGCAGCCCCTGTCCAACGACTCTTGCCCCAGTCCCTGGACTTTTCAAAGATCGCTTGCCATTTTTGCGAGTCTTCTGGCAACTTATGACTCGATGATGAAGCCGTGTTAGCCACCGGAGATTCTGAAATAGATTCGCCAATGACATTTTGCGAACCAGACTCGGGGACAGGGTGAAAATCCGAGTCCTCACTGACTATATTCCCCAAATTCGAGGTAGCGAGATGTGAGGTCTCTGGGGTGTTACGCCTTTGCGACGTCGTTTCCCGCTGCTGCCGGCTTAATCGACTTGAGCTCGTGACTGGCTCTTCTTGATCTGTGCGATTATGTCTGTATGTGCATTGAGTTTTATTGCGCACACAGTGTGCACAAGGATTATTTTGGTTGCACTTTATCTTGCGCCGACGACACTCATGACACGAAAATGCCGGTCTTCGACGCCGGCGCCGTTGCGGCTGAGCTGACAGACCCGCCTCTCGCGACGGCAAAGATGGCGTCTGTGTAGGTGATGGCTGAGATTCCATCGGAAAATTCCAAGTACGCCTTTTTTTCTCAAATGGTTTGTATATCTATACAACCAGGAGGTTTTTGTGATGGCAGAATAGTAAGCAGGTCATACAACCATCGGCATTTGTCGGAATAAAGCTGCGCCGTCGACCCCGAGATGCACTCAATCTTTCAGCCATGACAACGAGGGTGGAATTATCGCATGGGAAAAGTAGTTTGACAATGTATGATAAAATGTTTCATCTTAACTTCCAGATTTATGAATGACTATTCACAACTGCCTGAAATGCCTCTCAAAACCCCCTCAAATCCACACTATTAATGAGAGCACATCAAACAGACTTAGAGAGCCGATTGTTATATGAATAGTAAGCAGGTGCTCACCATTTTTCCATCACAAAAACCTCCTTGTTACACGAGCCTTTTGAATATTTCTACGGTGCATAAATCAGATTTTCAGGTCTTGCTAGGTACCTATACACTCGCCTCTTCTCCAAAAAAACGCATGCCGATAGTGAAGCCTGTAGTGAATGTCTATGACTAGCTTTAGAACAACTCAGTCGCCCACCGTGCACTGTTTGCATGAAGTTGAAGTTGCAATCACCTCATTTCTTGATTGCATTTCTACTAGCTACGGTTGAAGGAGTTACTTAACTCAGTAACTTAGTACTAGCAGAAAATCGAAGTCTAAATGAGTAGGGAGTGAACAATTTCTATCAAAACTAAACCTTGTTAATCAATACTACCATCCGATGCAGTGTCCAAACATACTAGCCTCTCATAATACGGGAGACTCCAATTCTTCACATTCTCCTTCATCATATAGTCCGCAATATTGATCCTCATAAGAGAAGCCAATCCCATCATACAGTTCTGCAGGAAAACGCCAATCTGCGTCGAAGTCACCCGATCCCACTTACCATCATCCTGGCCAACACCATCTTGAACTTGGTCCATAAACGGTCTGAACTTCCGCTCATACTTCTCAAGTGCAGTCATAAGAGACTCTTTCTTGTGAGATATATTGGTATCCTCATTCCATACACACGCCGTCGCTATCTCTCCGGCTAATATGTAAGCTCCCACTATCGCGGACGTGGTTCCCATTCCAGTATTCACCGTGGGACAATATGCAGCATCGCCTAATAGGACAACTCGTCCACGAGACCAATGATCAATCTTGACGAGAGCCATACGCTCACAATAGAAGTCATCGACATCAGCAAGGGACTTGATTATATCAGGAACTTTCCATCCTGCATCCTTAAACATCCTAGCGAAAGCCGCTTTCTCTTCCTCCACGTCTTTATCTTGTAAAGCTTGAAATTCGTCGATCCCGACTTTCCCTCCTAGATACACCTGCATGTAATTGGGATCATGTCTCCTTGTCATTACTCCCCTACCACCGGAAGTCATGTAGAGCGTTGCAATGTATTTCTCCTCGGCTTGAATCGGCAAAGGAACAGTGAAGTAGGCCAAGAGCATATTCTGAATAGGAACGACTGCATCAGGCATATTCTGACCAAGCATCATCCTGCGAGTCCGAGAGAATTGACCATCGGCACCAACAAGGAGATCGAAAGAACCAGTCCTACTATCGGAAAACCGGATATCAATCTTGTCTCCCTCATCGCGGTAACTCTCAATGAATGTCCCGAAATAAAACTCGACTCGATTCCCAAGAGCATCATGTAATAGTCGACAGAAGTCTCCCCTCATAATCTCAAATTCACTAGTAAAGCTCTGCATGCCATTACCAGTATTGTTGGCCGGAAAATAAGCCCAGCGTTTTCCCCGACCATCGACAACTTGCAGACCCTGTTCAGAAACAGATTTCACACGAAATGCTTCTTCAAGACCCATGTGCTTGAGCACTTCGATTCCGTGACCGCGGAGGTCAATTTGGAGGCCATTGGTTCGTAAACTAGAAAATCGCTCCGTGACTGTAACATGATGTCCTAGTCGGGAGAGCCAGAATGCGAGTGCATGGCCTGCGATGCCTGCACCACTGATAAGAACCCGCATTGGTGTACGGGAAAAGCTCGAGTTAAGAATGAATAGCAGAAACGGAAAGAATGAAGTCCTCGCATTAGGACTGTCACGAGTGGAATATGAAAACGTTGTTATTGCGCATGTTCAGATGCCATACTTATAGAACTCGGTAGACCATCTCGGCCGTAGCGGAGACGGGCATATCGGTGCGGACGTAACGGGAAACGGAGATCACAATAGTATTCAAATTTCAATTTCAGACTATCGCCAATTCAAATTCATTGAATAAGAGCTAGAAGCATGATGATTACTTTGGCTAAGATAATTTGTGAATTCGTATTTCTGCCACTGCCCATAGGATCAATTGTTCGTGAATGCGGCTCTGTAACTATACTCCGTAGTTTGGCTCACAGTAAAGCTTTACAATGGCACTTTTAAAAGCAGAATGAATGAAAGAGCACTGATCGTACACCAAGAGAACGTTCTCTCTGCATGTCTTCGGAAAGACATGCTTAAGCTTGATGCTGCCCTCTTACTTCATGATCTACGGTGGTTACTTCTTTACGCTGGCAAATTCACTAGAAGAAAAATCATGGCTCAATCATATTCATTCGTATCCCTCATGTCAAGACTACGTAGTTTCTGAGCACATCGTAGACATTCTGAACTGTGGATCATATCTCATGCAATCCATCGCAACCATTCATCCTACCAGACGATAATATCGGAAGCGATGTAACGAAAAGCACACAGGTAAGGAAAAAAGAACAAAAGGAAAACGCAAAAAAAAAAAAAAATTTAAAACCACCCTTCAACGCCATGCAAAGAAATTAGAACAGGGCCGACGAACACAAATGCATCGAAAATGGAGGCGGGCGAGACTAAAATGTAACTTTTGAAAGGGAAAATGGAGATCTGCTGAAAGCAGAGAAGAATCGAAGATTGCCTCAAAGGATGAGTGTGTCGTTTCGCAACACAAGAACAAAGTACTGGAGGGGAGAAAAGAACAAAAGCAAATGGCGCAAATTTCGTATGCTCATCAAGCGTAATCAAAACAAATGCAAGGCGATCAAAGAAGAAGGCCCCGCAAGGTATGGTCAAGTCGGTTATGTGATAACCAACATTGGGCAGCACCCGCGCCGATAATTTCTCCCGACGCAAGTCCTGACGCCCAACGCTATGACTAGTGTCTAACAAGCAGCCCCGCGGTTTATTATACATCGCAAGAACTGACTCATTTTGACTCATCACAACATTGAGCGGACCATTCTCTGTCATCGGGTATATTCCAGAGCGATAGCCTCGTCCACGCAACGCGAGAAAAAGAAAATCAACTGTTATCACTGGGCGCCGACTAGGGGAGGATATGAACAATCGGCAACGGGGGGGAAGTAAAACGAATCAACAGGGCGATCCATCTCCAGGAAAGGAATATCGAAGTCTCTTCAAAGGAATTGTTAACAAGATGCAACAGGGGTGGCGAGAGGTATAGTAGCTGGACTCCGTGACGGCCAAGCATCTAAAATGTCACTCACCCTCGGATGACTGGGGATGATTGAGGGTCCTTCATAAATCCATGCTGCAAGGAATTATAGGGAAAGCGAAAAGACATGGGAGAAGGGGATACCCGCGGCGAAGATCGGGGGCTGGCAGCCGGCGGCGATGAAGATGCGGGACGAGACTCGCGAGGTGCCTCATTCGCAGACGACTCCAGTGGGGCGGGAGAACGAGGTGAAAGAGGAGGCGAGGGTGTCCCCGGGGATAAGTATTTGGAGCCCGCCTCGCCGTTCACATTGACCGAGAAACTTTGGGGTTTAGGCGGCGACGACTTAGGTGATCCATACTGAACGTTTTGGTTAGTCGATTATCATGAAGAACAAACTTGATCAAGTGAAACCTACAAAGCAGTACTTATCCACCAACTCTTTGTACACCGAGGACTCGAGGCATGGTTTGCTAGACACCAGTGAGGATGGCTTCAGATCATCCTTCTGAGCATTATCGCTCACAGCAGAGTTTTGGCCAGAGCCAGTCTCAAAATCTCTCACAACGGGCTTGTTCGACGTGGTTTCAATAGGCTGACCCGATCGGGCGCGAGCAGTCAGAGTGGTCCGGTCGACTGGTTGCTTGGTCCGCATGGCGGCATTCAAGGAAGCTCCAAAATCGTATCGATTACCAAAAGCTTGCTGGTTCGGGTTCTCACGTCGTTTTGGTGGTCCAACGGTGTCGATGTCGTTCGATGTAGCTCTACTCAGCGGAGGGGACTTGGCGGAATTGAAAGGATTCGAGAATGGAACCTTTTTGCTGACATCCGGTGCATCATCGTATGATGGAGGCATAGAGTGCGGACGAGTGTGCAGGCCAGTGAAAGATCGACTGCGGGGGAGAGCAGGGCGTGCTCCTGTGGATCCTCTCTTGCTGGGCGAACTACTGGCGGGGGTCGATCTCTGCGATTTGAGGAAGTCGACTTGGTAGTTCATATTGTTGTTATTGTCCCAGAACTCTTGACCAGCCACATTGTAGCGGATGCAAATGAACATGGTCTTGTTCTCGAGTTTTGCCTGGTCATCAAGCTTGATGTCGAAAGAGAAGCGGTCGTATCCATCATTCATATGCTGGTGATGAACATCATGGCAATATGTGCCGCTGACTTCCGATACTGTTCTCCAATAATCAAAGGTGAACCGCGCAGCTACTTGCTTGTGGAAAGCAAGGTTGGCAACCGCAATAGACCCTACGAGCATCGACTTGTCTGTTGATAAAAAGAGTCGTTCCAAGCGGACAGGTTGAGTGACACGGGAAGATGGATCCTTAGGGAAATTAGAAAGCCGAAGCTCCCACTCCCATGAACGGGTACCTTCAGTTGCACTCTGGCCAAAAGGAAACTCGCCCTCGGTGTCGTGGCTATCGACAGGAGATGTCTCGGCACTGACAGCGAGAGGTCGATCTAGTTGCAAGAAATGACGGATGTGTTCCAGTTGTGCATCGAAGTGAACGGCCTTGGCAAAGACCGGAGTACCCGGCATGCTTGAAGGACGTCGTCGAGCTGTTGCAGGTCGAAGTGCCGGACGAACCAGTTCACCAGACTTCTTTCTAACCATGGGTGGCTTCGGTGACATATCCGCATCGCTGTCATCGGGCGAGCTCGTCAGTGCTTCCTCCCTCTTATAATCAATTGCTGTTTCGGTTGACGATCGAGAATGTGCTATCTTGCGGGCCTCCTTGGATAGTCGAATGAGATTAGGTTTTGGTGGATTTGAATCCGCTTTCGTTGTTGTTTGACTCGATGAAGATCGGGCCTCAGGGCCTTGTTGGTCTGCTGGACCCATTTTCTTTGGTTGCCTCTCTGGCGAGCTTTCCTTGCGTTGTTCGATCGATCTTACCGCGGCCTCGAGCTCCTCGAGCTTGAGAATTGAATTGGGAGAAGACTCCTCGTCCGAATTGTGGGCCGATTCGGGGGGTGAAATCACCGCCCCTGGTGGAATAACAGCATTGTTCAAAGGTGGCGGAGACTGACGGAGACTGGCATGGTGGTCAATAACTGGAGAAGCACGGGAAGCCGGTTCCGATAAGGAATGCACCGCTGGTTTATTGCAAATTGACGGGCTTCTGCGGTGTCGACGGACGTACGAGGTAGAAGAATAATTGCGGGAGTTTTGCACCCTTGCTGACGCAGATCGGGCAAGCGCTGGTCTCTCGGGACGAACCTCGGGAGAGGAATCACTGTACTCGATGTGCTGCGCGGAGAGCAACGACTTCAATGGCGCAGTGTATGGCATCCGGCCGACCTGTGTGTCTCAACACAAGAAGGGAAGATGTTGGTATATGTATTGTGGAAAAGGGAAATGTTTTTATTTCAGGAATTGAATGTCGACTCCACGGGTCCTGTAAGGAGAGAGAGAAGAGAGCTTCCAGTTAGTTCAATGGTCTCGATGTTTTAAATTTGGAAGCTGTGGCGAAAGAAGCGGGCTCGAGGGGAAGGAGTAATAGAGTAAACGGACAATAACAGAAGCGGAGATGGCATAACCATGCGCACCAGGCGAAATGGTGATGGAGTGGAGTGGAGGAGAGAAGAAGTGGAAGCCGGGGGTGGAGGGAAGATGCAGCTGGTGGCACCAGATGGCGATAGGAAAGAGCCAGTGGGGTGCAAGCAGTGAAGTATCACAGCACAGTAACACCGACCATAGAGAAACTTGGTCCGAGTGAGAATGAAGAATGAAAATAAAAAATAAAAAAACAGCAGAAAAGAAAAAGAACATAAAAAAGAAGAGAAGAAAAAAAAAGGTGGGAAGGGCAGACAGTGAAGGAGCTTATCAATTAAATTCTCTTACCCGTTGAATTTATGGTTGTATCAAAAGTGGCGAGATCCCGTATCGGTGGAGATAAGTTGGATGTGGGCCGATCAACCGGAGAGGGTGAAATAAAAAGTAAAATGAAAAAAAAGAGATGCAGAACGAGAAAAAAAAAACGACAAGAGAATAATGGTAATAATAAAAAAAAAAGATACAAAAATTGAAATGTACAAGAGCTCCGGCACAGCCGCGGGGGCGAATGGGATGATTGAGTAGGGCAATCACCTCACTCAATTGTACCTCAGAAGTACCCTGGAAGTCGTGATAGCGCGGGGGGCGAATTTACCAAGCCATTGCCGCTCTGACCGTTGGGATTGGTGAGGAGGGGGGAAATGGAAGAAGAGAAATTTTGACCAGGATCCTCGAATTGAAGAAAGAGAATCCTTCTTCCAGATCAAAAGAAACCTCAAATGGGGTGGAGGAGGAAGAGGAGGAGGGATGGAGAGAGAAAAAAGAGAAGAAGAATCCGGGCAGGGAGAGATAAGCCTGGCAATATAACTGGGGGTGGATTAGGGGGGTTACTCCATATACTTTCCCAGCATAAAAAAAATAATAATGGAAAATCCAAAAATCACTAACAAAAAAAATCAATTTTTTTTTAACAAAAAAGTGGAACAAGATAAATAAAGGACCCCAAGCGCCTGGGAAAACCGGTGCGGCTTGCAGTTGTTGACTCCGCTTTGAATGCTCGTCAGTGCGTCGCGTATAAAATGGAGATGACTCTGTGCTGTGTTGGGGACACGCAGTAGTGGGGCGGGGGCTTTTTCCACTTTTTTTTTTTCATTTCATGTACACTCAAGTTTGACCATTTTCTTGACTTTTGTTCCATATATTTTGTACATACATGAAAAGAAGTGACTAATTCTTTAAACCACAACTTATTACATGTTCAATTCAGAGGTATCCTCCGACTATTCATGTATCTAGTACCTAGCTCACTCTGTCCCGCACATGGTCCTGCACGAGGCCCTTATTCATTCTCATCGGACTACAACCCTCCTGCTCAGCCCACTCCTGGCGCTAATCATTGGGGGAATGTCCACTCTGTCGCAATCTATTGTATCTTCCCTGTTTCTGGCCTGACGTACATGGCCACTGTACAACCGATACTTACGTCGTGCCCCCCTTAGATCGTCGACGGGATAGACCAGGATGTCATCAGTGGGGGAAGAATTGGAAAAGAATGAAGAAAGGTACGGAGTACAATTAGAAAATTGCAGAATACATCTTCCAGATTATCGTTGATGATCCCGAGACACTGGTTGTCACTTTGGTATGATTTATCGACCCTAGGTACTCTAGACTGCTCTTGGTAATTGGTATGTGCTTCTTATCGGAGGCCCGAGTCCCTTGGTTTGTCTTCTTGGACAGACACTTGGGTCCAAGGCAAACTCACTCAACTGTACGGAGTACGGAGTACGTTCACCCCACAATCGCAATGCGCGGCATGGGGATACACAGCACGCAGGTCTTGAAGCATCGCATCACAGCTAGATCATTCGCTAGTCCCAGAAAGGGTGCGGCATGCACTATTGCCCCTCTTCGATCTCATCTCACGTCAATGGGGATAGTTGAATCTTGGACAGAAACAGGTTCGAGAGGGATTGAGACGGGCCATTGGAACGGGACGACTCCATTGTAAAACCATGGACGAACTACTCGCCTTACATTAGGTGATCGGGATGATAGGGTATGGTTGATTTTATTTTATCTTAGATCCCCCTCTGAAATTTTAAGAATGCCACCCAATGCAAGGAGTCCTTACCCCGAGAATTTCCTGTACTATGTAGTGAGACGCGCCGTTAACAGGTGAAAATTAAATTGTAAATAAAATTACTGAATTGATTGATTGAGTGAAATAGATTGTAGCAGGACAATGTATAGGAATACCTAATTCCGTATTCTCTGTATCCTCTGCAACACAGACGAGTTGGAACTTGAAGGGTGAAACTGTCGTACATGAAGTTGGATATCGCACGGTGGATCGACAAGCTGCACTCCGTACTCCACCGACTCCAGTGTGCCGCGAAAGCCGGAGACTACGGTGCCGACCGAACCCGGGGTTTTTCTTATCGCAGAATGAACCATTCAACCCTGGAAAGTGCCGTGAACAATCTACACATGTGTACGTGTGTTAGACTATCAGTGGCTAGGGTGGTTCCTTTGATAGTTAATCTTGTTCTATGATCCCATTGATCATTGATCTGATAGACCCATGGATATCAAAATCTTACCTTTCATAGTCGCGATGGGGATTTGTACTGTCCTTATCTCCAGAGTGTCAACGCTAATGCCACGCAGAACGGGGATGACGTCAAGATGCATTTGACAGGCCCGAGGGTCGCGACTTCCTTGGTTTGCGCCTGCTTGGCGAAGGGTCTGGGCTCCAACAGCCAATCCCATCATAAATCCACTACATACTCCATACTATGTACAGCTATTTTATAGCAGTAAACTATGTAAGTAAAGAGTATTGATGTACGCTATGTACTATGTAGTTCATCGCGGAGAATAACTAACAGCCGCAATAGCATTGGTAAAATATGACAGGCATATTGGCGACACTCGGAAGTCAATCTGTGTCTTCTGTACCACTTGCGACCGAGCCATCTTGTTACCGCAACTAGTGCCACCATCGACCTCTTAGGTGTAGTATGGTTACACTAAAAATGCATTCTGGAATATTATACTAGTACCAATAGTCCTCTCTTAATTGAGAAAGAAAATCAGCGTGATGTTGTGTAATTATGAACATAATTTTATTGATATATGTCTGTAGAAGCAATCCTATAAATAAGCCAAACACCCGAGTCATACGTTGATTCAATCAATGCATTTATTTCAATTCAATTGCTCAGAACTAGACTCGTGGTATACTAAATATACCAGTACTGCTACCGAGTAAATATCAATTAGGACTATGTATAATGTTCAGAGTATTTAGTAGCCGTACTGTATAAACACTCGACTCCACATCTACTATATACAGTTGGGATGGTCTTGTCTCATCTTCCCGTCTGTAATTCTAGCTTTGACAAAATCTGCAGTACTGCTAGCAGACTAGGTACATAGTACTTCGTACTGTCCACATGTAGTAATTAGTACATAGCTTTGTCTCACAGAGAAGGCAAATAAAAGCCACTCTCCCCATTGTAACTGAACTGTACTATGTATATCCCGATGGCTGACCCCCACCCAACCCCTGAGTTTCCCTTGTATATACACAGATTTAGTCTAGCCTTAATTTGTTTGTTTCGATCTAAATTGACTTAATACCCCTAGCAGTCAGAATTTTCTTCACTCTTCGCCACTGGGTGGAAGTAGAGCTGGGCGGTGGCTCGATCAAACTAGATTTCTACCTTGCCGCGCTAAAGCTCAGAATGGAAAAGCCGTCGACCCCCAACAACTTGTGAAAGGGCCGAGACTGCTCTAGCGGCGTTCATCTGACCAGCCAGCCGCGATCGTCCCAAGTCGAGTCTGCAGGGTAAGCCATGTTGATCTCTCCAGATTTTTCAGTCGTCTGCTCCATGTACAGAGAAGAGGGGCAGACTTGCTATGTACTATGTACTATGTACCTCAATATTTTGCCCGCAATGGATGACCCTAGATGATACTAAATGAATACATGCATCAAGTCTCCGGGTGTTCGTTCGAATTGTTCTAGATAGTATCTAGCTCAAATACTTATTCAAGATAAATTGATCATAATAATTACAAATTTGATGATAACAATTATAAACTTAATGTAATTGTATTGCGCAAAACCAAGTCTCGACCACGATTTGCTGCAAGGTCGCATGAAGGTTGAACCATATCTGTACCAAGACATCCAGACGATAACGCCCGTTGGCTGGTCTACCCCCTTCAGCCTAGCGACTCACCACCTCAAACACTTTGTGAAAAAAAAAAAAAAAATGAAAAACTCGAACCTGTAAACATCCGTGCACTTTTCGTGGGATGCACAACGGCGAAACTATCCCATCTGTGAGAGTAATCTGTGATCCTACTGTGCTCATCCATTCACCGAGATCACTTTATGGATAATCCTCTGGTCATCGTTAGCCGGGGCTAGGACCATCTGTCCATCGTATCGGCCCATGGGCTGGGACCACCCGAAATCACATCTTATTCCGTTCGCAAATCTTCGTGAAACCCCGCCGAAGCGCCCGAGCGCTCTGACCAGGTCCATTTTTATCTAGTGCTAGTTCAGCTTCTAATCCTGTCTAGCATAGTCCCCCTTGCTAACGGTGATTTTCACTTTTGGGGTTGGTACTGCCGGCTCGAAGAGTTCTCGGCCCTAGATCTTAGTTTCTTGATATCTACTTTGGTGTATTTACTCTCTTATATCGATGCTGACTCAGTAGTTTATACGAAGTCCCAAGGTTCCCACTATAGCTTTCTTATACGAGATCTACTAGATTTCTTGAAACTTTTCAATGAATCCCCAGACTAGTTTCATCTTTCAGACCTGAGCAATATCACGCAATTGACACCGCTTGCGCACTGATTGCTTCAATTCCTAGATTGATCGCCACTACATCCCATTTTCGTTTGTTTCTCTTTCACTCACCGAAAATGACACTTACCGGGCCCTTCAATGCTCTATACGGGCCCCGCCTCCCTCGGCGCTTTGGTGGCTGAATGACTAAACTCAGAAATGGAAAGCTTCCCTGTCGGCCCACTGACACCCAAGCACTGTCCACCATAGACCACTCTAATCTAGGAACCTTGAAACGAGTAATCGCCTCACCGATCTCTAGTATGTCCGCCCAGACGCCGCCATCGATGGTACCTCAATGTCTAGTCCATCGCCACATAATCGCCACCAAGACTTAAATCAAATGAATGGCAACCACTCGAGAGCATTGGCTTGAGATGAGAAAGTGTTGAGAAGCGGCTTCGCTGAAATTTCGGAGAACAAAGATACACAGACCCCGCAGTGGATCGTGGATCAGCCCCAAATGTCAAATATTTGCTACAGCATTGCTCACGACGCACTCGGTGGGCAGTTGTCGTGCGAGCATTCCCCGCGGAGGATCTGCTCTGGGGATGTGGACTGCGTGAGATGCTGTACCCCTGCTCATATTTGCGGGGAATACTGCCTCTCTCTGATAAGGGAAGTCAAACCGCGAATAAATGTAGCTATGCATTCACTTGGCAGGCCTTCCTCAGTATTATCCTAGCCTTAACTTTATCAGCTTCAATCGAGCTTCTGTTTGAAGCATACGCATCATCAATAATTGGAATTCAATTGACCTTTTAAAAGCTCTGTCTAGCTAATACTGTGTCTATATAATTGGAATACAATCAATTGTCTCATTATGTCTTGTTTCACCTTAATCGGAGAATGTTGCTTACTACTAGTACTTTCTTCTTAGATTGGAGCTACTAGTAGCTAGTAGCTCAAGTAGATTTACTTTTACCCCGCCCTGTTGGCTATACCAGTTAGAAGCGCCTGTCTAACAATAGTGTTTAGGGTATACTAGCATCACATTGTACCTAGTATCTCCAAGCACAAAGATTAACCTTCCACTGCTGAGGTAGACAAACGCCTTGATGCATTGCGGGGGGCACATGATCGTTGCTATTTTCTGCAGAAGAGGGACACGTTGTCGGACAAGGTACCTACAAGGTATTGATTGCAAGGGGACGTGCTATAACGGCCCCATTATCACACTGGCAGCTTGAAGTGATCACCTCCACAGTATGTACTATGTATGTACGAAGCGAGACGCTCAGACGATCATACTAGTAAAAGGCTGCAGGTTTGATCCGTGCGGTAGATGTACATACATGTATACAACTTTGGAAGGGATGCAGAAAATGGAGTACCAGCGTACAGCTTGCACATACAAAGCCTCATAAAAAATAGTAACATCCGCGGAGTACACTGTTACTACATACATACATACTTGAACACGCTTATGCACAGCATGAGACTGGCGGAGCCTGCCAAGACCCACGCCAGTGATTCGGTCGACCGTAGCCTAGATTTCTCCGTGCGGTAGTCAGTGCGTAGGATCCCGTTGAAACAACTCGATGGTTGGCGGTTAGCAGTGGGGCTTGTGGCTGCATGTAGCTTGCTGGGCTGCACTCCGTACATAAGGCGGTGCATTAGTGCGGCGAACTGACAATTTGATGCAAGTTGAAGGTCAGTGCAGGGCACCCATTTGTTTACTTCGGAGTACGTGGAGTACCCTTATCTTTCAGGGGCTTCAAACCCCGGGGTTTTGGGGGCGTTCAAGTTGAAGGTTTGATTTTTGTGATTGCGGAGGATCGTCCTCCTCTGTAAGTATACTCCGAGGACCGGAGACCAGTTTCCATTTGAACGTGTGTTTATATAGCTTGATTCGCCGATGCGGCGCTTAAAAAGTAATGTAGAAGACATGTACTCTATACATCTGGCCAGTCTAACGGAACTTATTGTTTCAACTTGAAGCTATGGCGTTTCTATTATTGCTCTCGGCGGAATCTACCTTCCACTCATAGTAAAGTTCCACCTCTTCGTGTACAATAGGCCCGAGGGTAGAGACAAAGTAGCTCCCGTCGTTTAGTTCAGACGATCGTCAGAGGTCGCGCCAGATCATAGAATCTCTAAATCTCGGTTCTCCAATGAGCTCCAGGATGTACCGCGCGAAGCGTCGACGGTCATGCGATCCTAGCAAAACGGTCCAAGGACAAGAGATAGATAGGATTATCAAAGTCCTGATAATTGCTCGTGGGACTATGCATCGGCCCTGCAGTCCGTCATGAGACAGCATTGTGCGATGTTACCAAAAGCCCAACCATTTGAAGTTCTTTCTTTTTTCTTACATTTTCTGTTTCTCGGAAGTCAAGCCTCAGAAGTCACCGTGGCGGGAGAGGCGTCCGCCGTCGTCGCGCTACTGTCGGAGTGGAGTCCAGTCAGAATTTGCTTTGGGCGCAGCAGCTGGAGTACTCTACTCCTGATAACAAAGACCAGCGAATTAAACCTAAAGTACGCTATTATGCGTGAGAGAGCCACGGCGCATTTATGGGATCTGAGCTCCCTCGTTGTGTTTTTCCCTTTCTTGAAAGATGCTGTGGAGGTCTCCGATAGACTAAGGAAGATAGGGCAGTTGCTTCAGTGGCTGCGCGAAGGAATTATTTCTCAGGCACAGTTGATGTCCCTGGGCAATACTAGTATCATTGGTAGTCCATTTCGAGATGTCCATTTTCTCTAGTTGAGCTCAGTCCGGAGGCTCAGGATTGTTTGTTGTTATGTTGCTTCCGCAACAAGCGTCGAAAAAGGAACGGTCAGTATTGAAGAAGTATACTACTCGCCAGTCTAAGAAGAGCTTTGGAAGATCATCTAAGAGGCGACGGCTAGATCCTCTACCCACATAGGGCGGGGTTTGAAGCAGTCTCAGGAAACTTCGGACTACCCTAGTATTACTACTGCTCATACTGCTAATCAGTAGTAGGGATTGAGATTCTTTTTTTGATAGAAAACCCTCCAAATTGCTATGAAATGAAGAGACTATTCTGGACTATCAACATCTACTTCATTTACCTAACTGACCTGCCCTAACTAGTATGACCTGACTCTGCAACCCCCACTCCATGTTGATACCCGCAGTCATATCGACCCATAATACAGTAGATTCCCACTGTGAAATAAATGCCCAATGGTTAGTCAAAGAAGATCAAATACTCCGCATTATGTACCAGCCTCAAACGCATCTCCCATGGAGACGAATACACATGTGGCATTGCGCCCTCTTCCACTGCGGGGTACGTCTTTCGTTCTTCTCCGTCTTCTCTCCTCAGTTGTGATTTTGGCCGCCGATATTGATACTGACGCTAATTCTGATTTCAAAACTGTGATTGCTCTCATATTCACAAGGGCTGCCCGAGGCAATGGATGACCCCGCGCTCCTCCAGCTTTCACAACGTCAGCATTCGTGCCCCTCAATGACCAACGCCATGCACCAGCTGTCCGCGTCACGAGAGAACGGAACAATCTGGAACATCTCTAAGGGGCCGATGAAAGCATCAAATGTACTTTGAATTGTAGTACGCGTGCCTCAGCATCTTGCTTATACTTTCTTCCCCTCTTTGAATCACGAATGTACTCCTCTTTTCCCCCCGTACTCCGGCGAGCCACAACCGACCTCAAGCCGCGCAGACCCCGGATTGTTCGTCAGATGCATTTGTCTCCCCCCGCTTTTTTCTCTCAATAGGCGATGAACGCTGGCTTTCCCGGACGAATGCTCTTGTCCACACGGCTGTCAACCGTTGCACGCTTGCATCGTGCGCCGGGATCTCCACGCTGAATGACCTTCTGCAGATATCTGACTAGAGCCCCCGCATGTAGTGGTTACACGGGTGAAGCTGCTTAGAAAACATTATGTCTAAAAGCACAAGGACAAGTCCCGAAAGCTCCGGCATAGCACCATAGCCACCACCTTAGAGAAGACAGCCCTTCATAGTAAGACGTATGAACTGGCGAAAGCCATGCCATGTCACCGTGGATTAATAAACGATCATATTATCCTCCCCGCTTCGCGCGCCTCTGGGTCCAGTGTCAGTCATAGTCTCACCTGAAAACAAACTTACATTTTCACCATCACGTAGGAAAAAGTCAATTGTTCATATTTCGTAATGGTCTTAGACTTCCTCATACTGCGCTGTTCCTCACCGCCGTGGCTCAGATCGCCTTTACAAGACTCGGGGAAATGAAAATTTCAAAGGACAAAGCCACACCGCAATGGTCTTCGCAATTGTTGGTTGAAAGGGGAAGTGAACTTAGAAGAAAACTCTGCTATGTACCTTTTGCCATTTGCTGGTGGCGATGAAGTATGTATTGCATTCTTCGCGCTAATCTGAGTTCGGGCCTTTGGTTGTTAGATTTCACAAGTAGTATCCCTACTGTCACTGTGAAGTATCCTTTCTGTTGTACGGATGCGAGTATATCTGACTTTGTGGAGGCGATAGTAGTAGTAGGTGGGACGTGTCTTGCATTGACGCCACCACGGATCTGCGTTGGCCATCTAGACGTAGAATTTGACGATGTTGAGTGAAGGTTGTTACCCGACTGGCAATGAAGCACTGACTGTGAAAATCTTCAATAGGTACCGAGAGTGCCATATTCTCCGAGCTTAACTCAGAATGAACTCCAGGTCAGAGCATGCCCATGGGCAGCCTTATAGATTTCGAGTTTAGAAGATCTTTTGTTCCAGTGGCTACACTTCTTCAAGTTGAAGATGACTTGAAATAGTAAAAGAGGGTCCTTCATGAGACAATATTTGAGCAGACACTGATTGCCAAAATCAAGTAATTTATCTGTCTGGAGAATCAAAATTGACACTCGTGGAGATGCCTTTGCGCAAATTTTGATCAGACTGCTCATTCTCATGCCCTTAATATCACGGCCAACCTTCCATGCTGGAAAGGTGAAATGCTGTATACCAATTCTGAACGTTCTTGGAAGCGCATAACTTCAAAGATAGTCTTGAGCATGTATACCCTCTACACTCATGTCAGAATCTGTTGGCATTCGGTCCAACCTTTTCTTGGAGGGACTGTATATTGACTGAGATATTATTGAAACTCTGGTAAATGTCACTCTCAGGCCAATAGCCTTTTCAGATTGATATAGATATTTGGGAGAATTAGCTTGAGTCTTCGGTATGCGGTCATGTCTGTGCCCCGAGTAAGAATATAATCGTGGGATGGAGAGCTCAAGGATGGCGGTTGACACTAATCAAATCGAGGTGAGACAGACTCGTGGGACTTGGAGTTTGAACCCAATAATCTGCTGGAAAATAGGCTCATAAGGGCTGCACAAATCCAGTCAATTAATTCGATCTGCCTTCAGAATCCATCCTTTTTGTGCCCATCGATTCTCGGCGCATGGTAGAACTGTTTATCCCAAGGAACTGTCAGATCTTTCAGGTCTGGTTGCACAATGCAACGATAGTCCGACACCGACGAAACCATGAGACGCAATTAATAATAACCAACTCGAAAGAGAATGAACAGAAGAGAGCTTTGAGGTCAGCAGGTAGTTGTTGTGGAATAGTGCCAGTCCGAGCGGAGTTGACGATAAGCTCGGGTGGAGCCGATTTGCCCTTCGCACATCCCACTCGGTTGAGCCTTGGTTGTGACCACCTTCGTTCCTTGGCTTTGTGCTTCGATTTCCACCCACTCACTCCCAAACACAGGGACATATTCGTGGGGATATAGCCCTGGTGGCTTCTTTCTGATGTCTCAAGTGCAAAGTCCTGGCTTGGCCGACCTGGAAAAAGAGTTGGGCTGCTCGGTAGGTGTTATGTCTTATTCCATTCCAGAAGCATTCCATATCCCACTTTACTCCCTCCCCCTTGCCTGTGATGATTTGCTGATCTAGATTTCTTGTTGATTAGATCTGCACTGAACTCCTTTATCAGCCCCTCACCCTCCTCGACTGTTTGCATACGTTTTGTGGCTCTTGTCTGAAAGAATGGTTTGCAGCACAAGGATCACGTCGCCGTCCGGCCGGTGCTTCGCCCCGATTTACATGCCCTTCATGTCGCGCCGAAGTACGGGGAACCCGCCCGAATGCTACTGTCACTACTTTACTGGATATGGTGCTTTTGGCGCACCCTGATCAAGCAAGGTCATCGGAAGAAAAGGAGGAGATTGCGCAGCGTTATAAGCACGGGGATTCTGTTTTCCCTCCGGCCCGGGTGGACAACGAAAGCGAAGACGATGAGGATGATAGGCGGGCATTAGATGAAGTTCGAGAGCTGAGTCTACGAGAGAGTCGAGCACAAGCTCGACGGGAGACCCGCCGGGCTCATGGAGAGGACGGTCGTTCGAGACGGCGGCGTGAGGACGAGCCAGAGCATCTCCGCCGCTCATCACGAAATCCCTCTGATACTGAGCGCACAAGGCGGATCGAGCATCAGTCTAGTTTGAGATCTTTGTTAAGTCTCTCGTCGGAAGCCGAAAATATGGAAGAGGAGATCATGCGGCAAATTATAGAAGAAGGATTACTGGATGACATCAATTTGGACAATCTCGGTCCCAGTCAAGAAGAAGAACTAAGTGAGCGCATTGCTGATGCGTATCGTCGGAGGCATATGCACCAACCGCGCTCTCGTCAAGCTCAAAGGCGACGACAGTCGCCCGATGGCAGCCACCATAGTAGCAGCCAAATCCGCCCACGATCTCAGTCTGCCAGGGAATCTAATGATATAGCGACGACGACACGGGATGCGAATGGCAGAAGACCACCTATTTCCAGACCACATCTACTAGACTCCACAACGTCTCGTCCGACTGGAGGGCATCGGCGACGGAACTCGGAGCAGGCTAGTGCCCAACGCTCCACTTCGCCAATCCGAGTCAATCAAGCGTCAACTTCGGACGACACTTTACAACCCGCGGTTAGATCTTCTAGTGACATGACCTCCGAGCGCACTCGTGGCGGAAGCCGGGCACGTCCTAGAGCACAATCGTCTAGCAGGACACGACGGGCAACAGACTCTGACAACAACATTTCGGAAGTATGGCTGGGAGGCGGGCGAGAACGAGTCTCATCCAGAAATATAACCAGTCAATCCGCCTCGGATTCACCAACCTCAGCCAACTCCCCTTCCATTCAACCGCACCCATCCACTCCAACTGAACGTTCGACTGCATCTTTGTCTTCGCCGCTTGTTCCACCGCGAACTGAAAGACGACCGCGATCCTCACGATCAAGCAATCCTTCACCTCCAAGTGCACAATATCCTGAACCGGCGATTTCGTGTGATTCATGTGGCAAGGTAGACATTCAGTATGATCTACACAAAAGATGCCCGACCTGTAAAAACGGCAATTACCATCTCTGCCTCCGATGCTATCGTTCTGGCCGGGGCTGTCCACAGTGGAGCGGCTTTGAAAAAAGCTCGAAGACAGCATTTGAACGGATTCTGGCATCATCAAACAAACGCCCTGAGCAAGCCTCCGATGTAGGCCATGTTTTCGTCTCTCAGAAGTACGACAAGCCTCGAGAATCTGCCCAGGTAATCATAAACGGAGGCAGAAGGCTGACTAACGACAACCCTGCTCGACGTTTGCAAGCCGGGCTATTTTGCGATATCTGCTCTTCCTCCACAAACGAATGCTTCTGGAAGTGTGATCAGTGCAACCAAGGCGACTGGGGCTTTTGCAATCACTGCGTGAACCAAGGGCGATGCTGCACTGATCCGTTGATACCTATTCGGCGGGTTTCAGAGAGATCAGACTCATCTTCATCGAGCAATTCCGCCGAGTCATCCACGTCACTCAGTGAAAGCTTTAAGATTCTCTCGTTTTCCACCAACTGTGATATCTGCACCTACCCGATCCCAGCATCGGTGACACGTTACCATTGCTCACAGTGCAATGGTGGAGACTATGATGTTTGCTCCAACTGTTATCTGAAGCTCGTGGTGACTTCGAAAATCAGCAAGGATAACGGAAACAATGGATGGCGCCTCTGTCTAGCGGGTCATCGTATGATCATTGTCGGATTCAAAGATGGCGAGGACGGACAAAGACGTGTGATTGTCCGTGACTTGGTTGGCGGCCATGCCTTGAAGGAAGAGCATATGAATCGCTCCCCTGTATCTTCTCCAGCTTCTGCTGGACCCATTGCATCTCCGGAGATTGGTAGTGGACATTGGAGCTGGAAGGAAGGTCCAGAGCGTCGCAAAAAGGCGTCTCGACTGCGAGGTCCTACCACCTCGCCGACCAATAGCTATACATATTCACAAAATGATAACACGAATTCAAACCCAGGCACGCCTATGTCGCAGTATGCGCCGCCCCTCCGCCGCTTTCCTCCGGATGGAGGAGTTGGACTCATTGTGCTTGCGCGGTGGTCTTGTTATCCCGAAGATGGGATCGATGATGAACTGACATTCCCTCGTGGTGCTCACATCAAGGAGGTAGAAAATATAAATGACGATTGGTACTGGGGATGCTATGCTGGTCGAACTGGACTATTTCCAGGTCCACGAGTCACTATAGTCGGGGAGATTAAATGAGCATGAACATAGGTGTAGTAGTTGGACAAGTGTCTTTCACTTTCTTGTCCTTGCCCTGAATTATTATGATGACTACGACATGCATATTGCAGGTACTTCCTAGCCTGAGATGTAATGAAATGAACCTACAAAAGCTTCTCTTAGCATTTTCCTTCACTCGGACGATACACTAGTGTATGAAGACATGATATTCTACAATCAACCATGCATAAGGAATCGAAAGTACTTTCATTTCGCGTAAGTGATGCCGTGAGAAAATCCTGGTATCTGATAAATTACATAAAAAAGAGAATCAAAATATCTCTCGTCGTCAAACTGAACCAAAAGAAATAACCAACTACGAAGAGATAGCCACCATATCATGAGATATTATAAGTCGTCAAGGGGTGAACTCGAGCTCTTACTCCAAAAGAGCAACCATTAAACGCCCATAATCACCGGAAGTCTCACCACGCACACGATCAACCAGGTTCTTACCGAAGCGATGACGATAAGCCGCCTTAACACGCTCCTTATGATTTCGATTCCAATGAACCCTCACCACACGAACAACCAACCGCTCATCTTTCGTCCCCATCCCAGACATACACTCTTCCAAAAGAATAGCATCCCGCATCGCCGGATCCGTCGCGGTACGAAGCATATGCAAGAAAGCATCTTCCATATGTCCCGAAAACTCCTTCTCAAGATGTTTCTCCAGCGAAACGTGATAACGCCTATGGAACCCCTGGTCAATCGCACGAAGTTCTGCATCCGATGACCGTGCCAGAATCCCCGAGACCTCGGCAATATTATTCACCATGCGGCCGGCGGTGGAACCATGTAAGGTACGAACTTCGTCTTCGACAGCTTGCGGGTTAACAGGGACTGATTCCTCACGACGATCAGCGCGAACAACAGCCTTGAATAGATCGGCTGTTTTGAAGGAAAGATCGCCCTCGACGTCCCGAGTCAGAGAACGACGATATTTATGCTCGTAGGCTGTTTTAATGGCGTTGAGATCGGCGTTTGATCGACCCAGTAGAACATCATTTAATATCCACTCCTTAGTACCGATACCATCGACAGCCTCGTGTGCGCATATTACATCGTGCATTAAAGGTCCCTCGATGACGGCTAGTAGACCTTGTTCAAAGTATCCGCCAGTTTCGGACTTAACGTCCTTGTATAGATCACGACCGATGTGAGTGGTGTATGTTGCGCGGACGGCGGCCATCTGGAGCGGGTCTAGCGGGGCAAGGACGGCGATCAGGGCCTTCTCGTCAGTGCCGAAGCCCTTCATTGCCTTACGAAGTTGGTCACATTGTTGTCTGTAGTCACCGGGTGCGGTTTGACCTGGAACATAGCCTAGTGATGGCATGGCAGGAGGGCCATGGCCCATCGGAGCTCCGCCGTGTGGTGGTGCACCGTATGCGCCTGGGGGTGGACCACCGAATCCGGGGCCTCCCGGGGGTCCGGGAGGAGGGGCATGGCCCTGTGGTGGTTGGCCGTAGGGCGCTTGTCCGTAAGGTGGTTGTCCTTGAGGAGGGGGAGCTTGGCCATATGGTGGTTGCGGTGATGGGGCGTGATATCCGGCGTGAGGTTGTGGAGATGGAGCACCGTAGTAACCTTGCTGTTGGGGAGGGGGATGACCGTATTGGCCTTGAGGTGGATAGTGACCTTGCTGAGGAGGAGGACCTCCAGGAGGAGCACCGTACGGTTGTTGTTGAGGGTAAGGTGGTTGTTGATGATAACCTTGGGGTGGAGGATGTCCCTGAGGAGGATATGCGCCATATGGCGGCTCTGTTCGAATTAGTATAAAGTTGAAGTTGAGGGGGATCTCGATCTAATAGTATTAGATGATGATACTCACGATTAGGTGGGGGATAGTAAGACATCACGAAAGTGGAAGGGAAAGTAAAGTTTGACGAGAAAAGAAAAGAACTTGGAAATGAGAACAGGAATCAGGTCGACTTTAAGAAAGTCAGCAAGATTGTCCCTGTTGATTCTGCGGTTCTCATTGTGGCGCAGTATGCGAAAAAAGGTGGGGATGCGCAGCCCTGCTGGGCTCGATTGGCAGTTCTTCCACCAGATTGACGTCTGCCAAGTTACACTAGAACTGCTGCCTGTGGCACAGTTCTTTTAATATCCACGAAGGAAATTATCTGGAATGTCAATCAGGCTGTGTCTTCGTGCTCGTAGAGTATCGTTAGATCGAGCGAATGTTATGATGAACGGAGGTGATATGTGGGGAATGGAACTAAACCCGAGGGGCTGTAAGACAAGGCTGACAGCGAGGGGTGGAGATTAAATTAACTCGATCTGAAGTCAATATTATTTGCTACTCAATAATACTAATAGTAATAATTGACCGAGACTTGATGATTGACCATGAATTCATCAGCAAAAATCCTACTCAAAGTTCTCAAATGTTGCAGAGACGCAAGTAGGGCACTGGGGATCATGTGAAATTCGAAATTGGTGTGCTCACAACTTTTCGAGTTAACGCCAATACAGCAGTCAAGGTAATCTGATAGAAAGGACTCGTTTGTTCGAATCAGAAAGGCAAGGTCTTGATAATAGATAATTGTTACTACTAGACGACTTATCCTGAACTATTGTCCCCCAAAATTAGTCAGTGGTACCATGACAAGAATAGCTCATCATTCTCCTGTTGCAAATATTTGAACAATCCTGGTTTCATCCTGGCCTGGAGATAAGTAAAATAAAACAGAAGCCTTGACTCGCTTTCTATTACAATCAAGTCAATTTTAAATGGGAACGCCTGAGTATCCCTGCAAGTGTCATAAAATTGGAGCAGGTACCCTTAAGGTTTCGCTTTTGGAATCCCTTGAGATATTTCAAATTGATTCATGAATAACATTTCCCTCGTTTGCTCCTTCCTTAATACTTCCCCATATCCTACATTCTGTCAGTTTCTCCGGATGACGTTGATAAATTCCCCACTGCACGCCCCCGCGATTATCTATGCAGCACAATCCCATTCTACACTAGTGATATTTCGGCTGTAACTACCAAACAAAGTTGAAGATCTCCAACTATTCCAACGATCTTCATCTTCATCTCCAGTCAAGCGGACCTCGCCGGATTCCAATCGGATATATTGGTGTTAGCAGTATACATACGGAATGACTCTTACCTGGACAGGAGATAGATAAAATGATGGCATAGTCGCGGCAGCATATCGAGAACATTTCATCAACCACCATTGATCACTTGTCTCATTATCTTACAAGATGAGACATCACTCTTATTTGACGGCTATTTTATTCACAGGCTACGCGGGAGCAAATCTTGCCTACAAATCAAGACCCGATCTCGCAGCCCCTGTATTGAACATCACCATCCCTGCAACAAATGAAACAGCCGATGGCCTGATATTCTACACGCCAGAGAGTATCTATGCAGATAATACTGGTCACGGACCAGCACAATCTGGACCATATATCTTCACTGATAAAGGTGATCTGGTTTGGTCAGGTTTCGGCTATGTCGGACCTCGAAGCGAAAACTTCCTTGTCCAAAATTATCGTGGAGAGCAGGTTCTCACGATCTTTGAAGGTTCTCATAACTCTCCCATGGGCCATGGACATGGACATACCAGTATCTTCGATAATAAATATCGATTGCTGAAGCAAATTACCGGCGGTGGACATAGCCTCGCTGATCAACACGAATTTTTGATCTTCGACAATCGCTCCGCCGTTTTCACGGTCTTTGATCCTGAGATTGCAGATCTATCCGCCTATGGAGCAAAGGCAGACTCTCAACAATGGGTTCTTGACAACAAAATCCAAAAGGTGGACATGGATACAAATCGAGTTCTTTGGGAATGGAGTGCTCTCGAGCATATCGATCCTGCAGATACCAATTTAACCCTACAAAGCGGCAATGCAGGCACAGGCGTGAATTCCAGCCAAGCATGGCATTACTTCTATATGAATGCATTCGATATAGATGCCGAGAACAACAACTATCTTCTCTCCGCCCGGAGTATGTGCACGATCTTCAAAATGGATGGTGATACAGGCAAAATCATCTGGCAGCTCGGAGGACCGAAGTCCAATTTTACACTTGGAGAAGGGGTGGATTTCTGTTGGCAGCACGATACAAGGATGCACGGGAAATATCTTCAACATGAAACGAAAGCATCCAAGGAAATCATATCTTTCTTTGATAACTCCGCTCATGAGAATCTTGCGGGTGGCCCTGACCTCCAAACGCGCGCGTATAGTGCCGGAAAGATCGTTGAATTGGATACTGAGAATTGGACCGCGAAACTCCTTGCTGAGTTCCGGGCACCGGAGGATCTTTCTGTTCGATCACAGGGTAATATGCAGCTTCTTCCAAATGGAAATGTCTTCATTAACTGGGGGTACGATGGAGCCATGTCGGAACATAAACCTGATGGGACGACGATTTTCTTTTCCGGAATGGACTCCGGTCGACTTGGGCCTGGATCCGAGAATTATCGAGCTTTCAAATTTGACTGGCATGCTCTTCCGTATGAGGAGCCTGCTTTGGTCGCTTTTAAGGAATTGAATGGAACATCTTTGTATGTTAGTTGGAACGGAGATACAGAGACAAAGGTGTGGAGATTCTTCGGGGAGGATGAAAAGGGTCAAAGAAAGCTACTTGGACAGGCGAAGAGGACTGGATTTGAGACTCACTTCTCTACATCCCGCAAACCTCTCCGTGTAGTGGCCGAGGCTTATGGTGCCCGTGATCGCCGTTTGGTGTCTTCGTCGATTGTCAGGACGAGAGATTACAAATTGCAACTCAAATACTAGTATCGTCGAGCCACAGATTCGCGAGCTACTTTGCGAATAAGTTCTAGTGAAGAATCGATCAAGTCAAAGCTGCAATAAACACGTATTGAATTATCCCATTAATTTCCTGAAGTCCTGCTTATCATGAGTTGAATATCAAAAGCCGCCATAAATGCTAGAGTTTCCAACGATAATCGTACGAAACATCTCAAAAAAAAAAAAAAAAAAAAAAAAAAAAAAAAAAAAACACCCAAAAACAAAAAAAAAAAAAAAAAAAAAAAAA
>Ga0102593_1000372_pt1 | contig 87779 bp, 79 predicted proteins | sample AraplaCol_mMS_r2_2_FD_76862 | JGI IMG/M metagenome (GOLD analysis project Ga0102593, IMG submission 76862) | Arabidopsis root microbial communities from North Carolina, USA - plate scrape MF_Col_mMS_r2 (SPADES assembly) (version 2) | ecosystem: Host-associated > Plants > Roots > Endosphere...
ACTTAGTTTGACAGCTGCTTCTTTTGGTTGGATGCGTCAACTACAACGATCATCCACGCTGACGACCTCCACATAAGAGGCCAAGGGGCCGTTTCATGCACGCCAAGACCATTCTGGCTTTTTAGTCGACAGCCTCGCCTCGTGCGGTTTGCTGTTGTTTTTGGTTCGGACTCACGGAATGGCATCCGGGAGCCGCGAATCTTCGCCATGCATCATGCGGAACAACGGCTCCCAAACAGTAATAGCACGTTTGGTGATAGGCCCATTTCCGTATTCTGGCATATTGTAGTAGATCAGCTTATTAGCCGAGCATTCCAATGTTTCACCAGCCATTCCTGTGGTATCTTCGAGGAAAACCTGATAGGCTTTCAGAATGGTTTCAACGGGTGTCAGACTGAAATATGCCGGAAGTGGTGGGTTAGCATTGCGGTGTGAAGTTTGTTCGTCATGAAGCAGGGTAGTGTATAATGTGTCCTTACCATTCAGGAGTGACAGCTTCAATCATTTCGGGGGGGACAATTGGGGTTGCCACAATTCCGGGCATCACGACATTGATCAAAATATTCTCTTTTTGCTTCAAAAGTGGTGCCACGCCGCGTACAAAGTGATTGACGGCCGCCTTGGTACCACAGTAGACAGGATAGGAATTATGGGGGAAAACAGCACCAATGCTTCCTGTGATCACAATGCGTCCACCGGGTTGAGGATTGTGTCTCATGAAGTGAGTTGCCAATTGAGTCCCGTAAACGACTCCTTTATAATTGATATCCACGACGTCCAACTCTGGTGCTGGGGGAATATCATCAACACTTTTGTTCTTCCAGTCATAGATATAGACAGATGAGGTGTCGACAATCCCAGAGTTGGCACAGAGTGCATCAATGCGACCCCAAAGATTCCGAACTTCTCGGAAAACATTTGCATATTGATCATAATTGGAAATATCTGCGGGAAAAAAGCGAGCGTTGTCACCGAGAGTCTTGAGAAGAGCTTCTCCAGCTTCACGGCGCCGGCCTACACAAGCAAGTTTCCATCCTCGTTTGAAAAGATCTTGTGCAATATCAATCCCCATGCCAGACTGCAGTAATTACTGGTCAGCTTTTGCTTTGAATATCTCTTCGTTCTTGGAATAGAACTAACAGTAGCTCCGACAACAATGGCAACGCGGTCTTCTACATGTGAGCCCATATTGAAAGTATGCTGCAAAATATTGGGTTTCAGATAATTGAATTGATTTCGAACAAAGTCATCCAGATCTCAATAGTAAAATCCAAGAGCTAGACCGTGGATTACGTACTCCATACAAGGCGTTTGTCCAAATAATACCAGGGGGTCCTCGGTTATGAATTCAATTTTATGCCTCCTCCGATTCTTTTCCGACTCGAAGGAATTTAGCGCAGAGACCAATACTCAATCATTCTGAATCATGTTCATAGTATTCTCCTGTGGAAAATTGCGGGTCAACACTAGCAAAGTTATTCGGATTTTCCATTTTCAGTAATGAATTGCTTCTAATCACCGACCATGTGTTCCGTAATCCGTACTACTAAGATCCTTCGGCGCCATGGGTCATAGGCTAGCCACTTTCTGATCCACATTGCCCAACGGCTTGGGACATTAGACAATAGACTGAGTCGCTGTATTTCCGTGCTTTTCTTGCTTTGACGATCCTGGTAATTGTCCCTGGGATCCATGTGCCGATTCCATATCTAGGTAAAATGTAGGAAAAGCACTAACTAGATGCCATGTGCATTGTGGAGAGGGACTAAACCAAAGCCATCATTTGCCCCCATTCTTCAAGGTAGAGAAGCTTGATGACTTGCTAGTAGCTGCAGGACAGTGATTAGAATTTGAGACGACCCCTCCCTCCCTTCTTCAACTCTTTTGTTTCTTGCACCTTTGTTTGTCTTGCTTTTCCGTCTGCTCTGCTTGATAGACATCAAACATGGCAGTCAACCCGGAGAAGAATATAGTGCCAGACAATACTCAATCACCTGAGTTAGGGTCTCCCTCTCCAGAACTTAGTGATTCTAAATCTGAGCCTCCAGTGGTCACTTTCAAAACGTGGATTGTTGCTTGTGTATGTGTCTGAAAGTTTTTTCTATTAGACCCGGGCTCAGCTAACTGTATCATTGTTTGAAGATTCTCTCTTGTGGCTATGGTCTATCTTTCTTTCCTGTCCCCGTCGCATCTGCTATTGGCAGTTTGGTCTCGGCGGACATGGGCGAGCCCAATGGATACATATGGTTTGTTCCTGTAAGAAAACACTCCCATATATGTTCGAAAGTTGAAACTTACACTATACGGACTAGGCATGGACCATTTCAATTACCTGCGGCTTCTTGATCTTGTATGTTTGAACCTCGAAGCGAAAATAATATACCACCCTTGCAAGTCCCAGTGCTCATTTAAATTGCAGTGGCCCGAATACAGATCTCCTGGGAAGGCGTTGGTTCTTGGTTGTGGGTAACTTGGTTACCTTCATTGGTCACATTGTCGTTGCTTCTGCTAAAAACACAAACCAAATCATTGCCGGCTTGGTCATCTCTGGATTTGGCGGATCTAATTGCCAGGTAAGAACTATTTGATTCGACTCCCGTTACCTATCTGACAAGAAATCCCTCGGTAAAGATGGCTGCATTTGCACTTCCCGAGCTCCTCCCGAATAAATGGAGACACATTGGTGTTGTCATTGCTGATCTCACTGTTTATATCGCGGTCATTGTTGCTCCTGTTACGGCACGTTATGGATATGAGCTAGGCAATTGGGATTGGAACTTCTGGGGAATTGCTATCTTCCAGGGGCTTTCTTTCATTGGCCTTTTGCTGCTCTATCATCCTCCTAAGCACCCGTATGTCCCTGGTTGCTAGCACTGCTCCAGTTTGTTGCTAACCAATTTTTCAGTCGTGGTATCTCGTATACAGATGCCTTCAAGTCTTTGGACTATGTCGGTGAGTATAAATCTTCCAGAAACTTATTCTCAGAGGCTTCAACTAATCCAATCTTCAGGTGCATTCCTCTTCATTGGTGGTGCTGTGCCTTTTCTGATGGGCATTGTCTGGGCTGGTGTCTATGATTCCAATGATGCACATGTTGTCGCTCCTCTGGTAGTGGGCGCTGTCGTTCTCATCGCATTCGCTCTTTGGGAAACCTTTGGTAATCTCAAATACCCACTTACTCCAACCCATGTCTTCACCAGCTCATGGGGTCGGGACTTCACTGCCCCCGTCATTGCTCTGGGCGTCGTCAATATGTTCTACTACTCATCTAGCATCTTATGGCCCCAGATGATCACTGTCTTCTACACAAACGGTGGTGCCGACTGGAAGTACTCGATCATTTTGTCCCTGCCGCAAGGATTCGCGATCCTATGCGGTGCTATCTTGCTCTCTGCCTTTGGTAGTAAGCTTCGTCACTGGCAGTGGCAGTTGACTGGAGCAACATTTGTGATGGTTCTATTTGGAAGCTTGTTGGGCATTGTGACGCCTACCAATAAGGGCACCATGATTGCGTTCATCTTCCTTTCCCAGGCTGGCTTTGGCTGGGCCATCTACCTCGCTATTGCCATCACTCAAATGGGTGTCGACCACAAGAGTCTTGGAGTTAGTGGTGGTGTCTCTGGATGTATTCGGTTTGCATGTGGTGCAAGTAAGTAATTCTTGAAATCCCGTGTCCTCATGCTCTAATCATTTTCTTTCGCAGTCGCAACCTCCATCTATCAAACCGTCTTCAGCAAAAGCCTTACGAAATATATGACAAAGTATATTCCAAGTGCTGCGATTGCTGCTGGTTTAGACGAATCCAAAGTTCCTGATCTTATGACCGCTGCATCAAGTGGTGCTGCTGCTCTGAGCAAATATAGTCCTGCTGTGGCCGCAGCCGCCGAGGCAGCTCTCGGAAATGCATACTGCAAAGCCATTTTGTGAGTCTTCTCTTCTTTGTCGCAATTTTCCCTTCGAGTTAAGCAGTTGCTAATGTGTTCATCCCCTAGTGTCGTTGCCATGGTGTCCATGGCGTTCGGTATTGTGGGCTTGGGAGCTTGCCTTTGCTGTAAGGATGTTGACTCGAAAATGACAAACAAGGTATAATCCAACACCATATCATGAGGCTTTTGTATTATATTATTAACTCGATTACAATATAGATCGAGGTCTATCTCGAGAACACCGACCTTGCCGACCGCAACCAGTTCCATTAAGCGGTTCTTATTTGAATGGGGTTTTCTTGGAATATTTCTATGACCCTGGTTACAATTTTGTCATACTTATACTGGATCCATACGTCATATTTCGTATCTACTTAATGAATCAAAAGCAAAGAATTGTGGGAAGAGCCCTCGAATGGCAATGGGTGTCACCTTGGGTTCATCAGAGAGGGATTCCCTAAAAATGAACTGTCAGAGATCGGCTAGAATTTGATTAGCTCTTCAGATTAACTGATATATTCAATAAACTTATTATACCACTATTTTTCCATGGCTTCTCGCCTAACGAGTGACAATACATCCATCGGAAGATTCCGTTCTTCAATTTCGATTTTATACAAGGCCAGTTGACCAATCAGAACTGCCCCCACTCCAGGAACTTTTCTTTTTTGAAGTCAACTTCGACTTGCACCTTCAAGTCTTCCAATTCCCTCCACTCAACTCCAATTCCTCCCCCACAATGGCCGACGAATATAAACCCCCGGCCCTTCCGGCCCCTTTCAATAATACCCGCCCTGCGCCAGAGCTTCTCACACAAGGCGCCGAGGCTCATCTCTACAAGACCGTCTCGCTCGACCCCTCCATCCCCGCTGCCCTAAAAGTCCGCCCTTCTAAACCCTACCGACACCCCATTCTCGACCGTCGACTCACTCGGCAGCGAATAATCCAAGAGGCGCGTTGTCTTTCCAAATTAGTCCGCGAGGGTGTCAGTGTCCCTGCTGTTCTTGCGCTCGACTGGGAGGGACAGGGCGGCGATGAAGCTGGGTGGGGTGGAGCTTGGTTGATGATGGAGTGGATCAATGGACCTGTTGTGCGCGTGGTACTAGAGCAATGGGAGGCATGGATGAAGAAAAATGCATCATCTCTGGATGCCGCACAATTGGAGCAGGAGAATTTTCGTGTCAGGGATCTCCTGCGAAGAATCGGGAAGACTCTTGGTGGACTGCACAAGGCTGGTGTTGTTCACGGTGACTTAACGACAAGTAACCTCATGCTCCGCTTGCCTACAGAGGGTATGGAGCCAGAGACTAGCCCAACGGGTGTTTCTATGCAGGGTGAGGTCGTCCTCATTGATTTTGGACTTGCGTCGCAGAGCGCGCAGGACGAGGACCGAGCTGTGGATTTGTATGTGCTGGAGCGGGCGATAGGCAGCACACACCCTCGATCAGAACCTTTTATGGAGGAATTGGTGCATGGGTACCGTGAGAGTCACCGGGGTGCTACTTCTACGCTCAAAAGGCTCGAGGATGTCAGGATGAGAGGTCGCAAGCGGAGCATGATTGGTTAAGAAGCCTGTCTTCTTTCCTTATATACAAGTTATCAGCCTTCAGCCTCTCTCCGCAATGATGGATGTGTTCTCTCATATGGATGAATTTATGATCTCATTTAGATCCTCAAAAACGCCACGCTGAATCACGAAATGAATGTTTCTAATGACCGCTCTTCGCCCGTTTTCTTCACGACCGGTCCTTGACGCATGTGCCAACGTCCGCTAGTGCAAAATAACCCTTATTCTCAACCACCCCCCGATCCTTCACCACAGCTGTGTACTTTACTACCCATTGTGGCTCAACATCTCCTTGAATTCCATCATTTCCATCTGGCGTCGAAGCCAGGATTCCAGCACCTCTCTCACCAGGGCCCAGAAGTTCTCTTGTCGTACCCACGGGAAGAATGTCATTGCAGTCATTGTGTGTGAGAAGCTGAATCTTCTCTTGCTTGGCATATAGAATCAATGACTTTGGCACGACACAGCAGTCCTTGAGATTGATCTGGTTGACGGAAGGCTTAACATTGGTATGTGGTAGAAATCGTGCCAACCGCTCACTGCCAAACTCCGCCACACCTAGCTGAGCGATCATGCCTTGCTCATGCAGTGATTCGAGAACACGCCATGTTTGAACCATACTGTCAAAGTCATCGGGCTCGCCGGTGTTTACCTCCGCTTCATCGTCCTCGCTATCATCGTCGGCGTCAAAAAGAATACCCGGGAACGAGACGATCAGCAAATCGATAGACTTCACATGTAGCTCCTTCAATACCAAATCAATTGCCTCCCTTGTGTGTGCGCATCGTCTTGATGCAGGAATCCCTGGTAGATAGAATAATTTCACGGTGATATCGTATTGATCCCGCTCTTCCGCCAACCCGGGCTGTGAGAAGTCGATTGCTGGGATATAGAGAGCGCCCTCATCAGACCCAGTCCATGAAGTATGGTCCTTATCGGTCTTAAATCCGTTGCTAGATCCATTCGCATTCTCCTTGTTGTGTCCGTTTGTGCGCGATTCTAAGCTGTGAGCCTGAAGTTGCTCCGATGCAACGAAATTTGACCGGAGGGAGTTGATCAACTCGACGTTGGATTTCTGGGTGAGATGTCCGCGAATAACAGATGGGCGACCGCCCTGCATAAGATTACTATCATGTCGAATTAGTTTCAATTCTTCTGTTTCTTCAGCTGCTGCTTTTCTCTTTTCTTGGTGGTTATCGCATTGCCCGAGTCATGCCACTTACGAGGTGGAGAGAATCAACTTCATGATGACGGTGATTTGAAATGTCCGTAGAGAAGACCAGAATCACGAACAGCCTCTATACCTAGACTTCTACCAGTATCTTCATGAAAGAAGGGAAGGAAAAGTGGTGTGAACTGAAGAATAAAAAGTTGAAAATGGAGGAGAAACCAAACCCCGCAAAGAAATGAACCCCTCGCGAGTGCCTGACAAATCCACTTGCTTTGCCGCTCGCTCCGATTCTCTCAACGTCCACTTCTACTAGGAATTTCTACCATGGACATTCAGCACATGAAGAGCAGATGATTTATTTACAGATAGTCTACACTAATCATCATCCACAGTTGGGTCCCAGTCTGTTGGACAATACTCTCCTGTGTCCAACAACTTCATATCCTCCGGAGAGAGTTCGAAATCAAATACCTCAGTATTCTCCCGGATTCGCTGAGGCGTCACTGACTTGGGCAACGGCAGTAAACCCTAGATATATTCAATTTAACATGTCCTTCACTTGAGTCTTTGATTATGACTTGAACTTACCATTTGCAAACTCCATCGAATCATCACTTGGGCTGGTGACTTGTTATACTTCTTCCCAATAGTCTGCAGCACAGGTTCATCCAGACGCTCTCCATGCGCAAGAGGCGAGTAAGCCTCGACGATGATATTGCGCTTCTGTAACCATTCAATGATATCCGAATGATCTAACCAAGGGTGTAGCTCGTACTGTCCAACAGAGATTTCACCCCCACCCCCATTTTGGATGTATTCCTCCAGTTCCTCAAGGTGGTGAATACCATAGTTAGAAACCCCGATAGATCTAACCTTGCCTGATTTCTGAGCTTCAACAAGAGCTTTCCATGCGCCAAGTCGAGCGGTCTTTCCGCCATATGGTGCATGAATGAGGATTCTGTCGTGATAAGTTAGATCTTTTAAACATGTGGGTATCTCTGGACTTGAACTGTAACCTTACAAATCGAAATATTCCTGTCCTCCTTCCCGTAGACTAGAAGATATAGCTCGCGTGGCTTTCTCGTAGCCCATTGATTCAGGTGGAATTTTCGTGGTCAGAAAGATGTCAGACCGATCAAGTCCTGAGTTCTGAATTGCGCGGCCACAGCCTTTCTCATTGCGATACATGATCGCCGAATCGACCTAGTAATGTATAAGTTATACTGAGTGTAGAGCATATGAAGTTTGACCAGTTACTTACATGTCGAAATCCTACTTTGAGGGCCTCTGTAGCGGCCTTTTCAGTAGAAGACGGATTGCTATCATCCCAAGTCTGTCAGATGATTTCAAGTCTAGGGGGCATTTGATACTCACATCATGTACACCTAGACGAAAAGACGGAATCCATTTTAGCTTTTTCATCTGCTGTAATAGTAGGGCTCATCTATTTACACCGTCCTTGTGAAGATGAACCACTAGTATTGAGTATTGAATCAACTTACCCCATACCCAATGGCAGGAATGTCATAGCCTGAGAGCATTCGACGGGTAGACTGGAGTGTCAATTTGGCTGCCATTTTTACACCTCAGAAGGAAATGGTTCTATGGTTGGACCAGATTTGAGATGAATGAAGAAGCTCGAAAGATGGAATTGCGGACTTCGGCCTTCAAAGCGATGAGATCATACCAAGTGGGGGTGTGCATGCACCAATCGACGCCAATTCAACTGGCGATAATTAGATATCTTCAACAGGGAATTGAACGCAAACAAAATAGAATCGGGTCTTGTTGCTATTCTTATCTTCAGTATGAATGCATGCCTACGAGTGTCCTTTTTCAAGTCTAGTACATTACAACTTCAAAGGGTCAGGTGCGAAACAATCAGCAACATGTATTAGAACTCATGTACGTTCTATGAATTCAATATCACCTCTCTATGTATAAATTACAAGGCATTCTTCTCAACTAGCCTTCTGACCATGATCTAAACTCCTCTCTGCAGCTCCTTCTGCTTCTCAGCCTCAGCCTCTTCCTTCGCCTTACGCTCAGCCTCGCGCTTCAGCTGATCGGGACGACGAACAGCAATATCCTTAGGACGGAAGTCACTGAACAGCTGCTTGAGGACATTCTCGATAAGCCAGCAACCACCATAATCGAAGATCATTAGCACAGTAAGTGTGATCTTGAACTCATTGCTGAACGGAACCAGGCGCAGCTTCTCGTTGATCTCGGGCACAAACTCGGTAGCGCAGGAGAAAGCAACACCAGAAGCAGCGACAAGACCCCAGTACATGGCCTTGTTCTCACGAATTGACTCGCGGAAGGGACGGCCTTGGTAATTGATCGAGAAAGTCGAGATTTGCTGGATCAGCTGCAGGAGGTAGATAGCACTGTTGAGAAGAGAAGGCTCGAATTCGCCCTCGAGGTCGACGTTGTCATCTCTCCTATGGCAATTGTTAATATAGTCCAGTGATAATATCCAGGCCATTATACATACGGTTCAATCTTATAGACATAGTTCGAAAGGTAGATCAGAGTAACAATGTGGATGGCGAATTGTCCAAGAACGGATCCAATGATGTAGACGTTGAAAATGTTTGGCTGCGGGCGCTCCTTGGAAAGACCCTCAACAGACTAAAAATGAATTAGCATGCACGATCTTCTGTAAGAATATTCGAGAAATTACCTTGGCACGAGAGATGGACAGGAAACAGACACTCATCAGCATACCACTAATGGTGACCTGACCATCACCGAACTTAATACCATCGAGGTAGATAACACTCAGACTGTAAGCGCTGATCAGGCAGTTCAATGCAAGAATCTTATACATCTGGATCGTAGCGACCAGAGTGCAACGACCTTGCCGGAGAATGTTAGGGATGGCAATGACATTGGCCAATTTACTGGTGAAAGGCGCGGCAACGGAAGCATCACCCAACTTGATAGTGGGAGGCTCGCTCTCATCCAGCTCCTGTTCCAACATCGACGAGGTGAGCTTATCAGCAAGGCCGGCAGCGGCCTGCTGAGCCTGCTGTTGCCTCTGCTGCTGGGGAGTCATGTTTGATTGTAGAGCTTGAGCGCCGGGCGAGGTAATGGTCTGAATCTCTTCACCCTGCTTGTTTCCAGCAGCAATCGCAGCGGCTCCCTTACGTTGGGCCTCTCTCTCGATAGCCTTCTGGTAGTGCGGGTTGCTGGGGCCAGGCGGGTACAGATGAGCAATTTGGACTGGGACGGGAGGAGCGGGTTGGTTGAAACGCTGCATCATGGCAGCTTGCTTCTCATATAGCTCCTTCATCTTAGTGGTTCGGTAGTGCTCGGCAATCTTGGTGAGATCCTCCTGGGAGCCATTGAGAAGAGCAACACCAACGTGAGCCTGCTTCAAAGCACCGACATCGTTGGTACCATCACCGCACATCAGGGTAGTGTAGCCAGCATCCTTAAGGCCGAGCAAAATATCCTCCTTTTGCTTGGGGGACACACGAGCGTAAACCCAAGTGTGGCGAAGCAAATCGGGCAGAGCCTTCTGACCCTTGAACTTGGCGAGAGCATAACCAGTAATACAGATGTCCTTTGTCTTGATGATCTCAGGATCCAGGGGCTTGGTGGGATCAACTTCGGTGTTGAGCTTGTCGTCAATCGTACGCCAAACGAGTCGTGTCCCAGAGGTATCATTTTCAGGGGCATCGAGAATGACAACCTCCCGGTCAACGATCTCGACCTGGCGCGCAACATGTACAGCAGTCAGAGGGTTATCACCAGTGATCATGACAACGCGGTGGCTGCTCTCATTCAGCATACGGACGGACTTGATAGCATCATCCTTCAAGGGGCACTGGAGAACCAAAAAGCCAGCGAATATCAAATCAGATTCGATCTCTTCACGAGAGTAGTTGTTGACACGGTTTTGGGAGATCTCAGCCTCAGTAGAGAGATATTTATAAGCAAGAGCCAAAACACGCGCACCATTGCGAGTGAAGTGCTTGAAAGTCTCTTCGTAATGAGGAGGGGCATTGAGCAGCATCTTTCTGATAGTTTCGGGGGCACCCTTAACACCAACGAAAGTGGCCTTGGCCTTCTTTGATGTCTTCTTATCGTTGGTGGTCACAGTTGCAATAGTACTTTGGCGCTTTAGAGCAGAAGAGAACTGGAATCTTCTCTTGATCTGGACAGACTCAACCGGGCGGGATGCCACCATAGGAGATGATCCCTTGCACATGAGAGTATCGTTTCTGCCAAGAGTCCAGCCGAGCCATTCGAGGGTAGCTTTCTCCATAGGATCACCGACAACATCACCTTCATCCAGCTTCACCAAGGCGTGGGCACTGGCAAGGACAAGGGTTGTATCGGGACCGACAGTTGCGGCCTTGAACAGGTCTGTATGGGCACCATCGGCTTCGACCTTAGCAGATACCTGGCCAAGGTTAAGTCCAGCAATACCATCAACGACGAGATCCTCTCCAGTCAGAGTACCAGTCTTGTCAAAGCAGGCCACATCGACACGACCGGCAAATGGGATACGGAAAGGCTCGGTACAGAAGATCGCGAACTTGCTCAGGGCAGCAAGACTGGTATTAACGGCCAAGCTTAACTCCATTGGAAGTTCAGGGGGAACAACACTCGTCACGATAAGAACACAATCCAGAAGAAGCTTGGATCGCTTGCGATCCTTAGAAACACCCTCTTGCCACACATACCAAGAAGCCGCAAGTGCGAAAATCAGGAGGAAGAGGATGAAGAGCAGAGCCTCGACATTGTTGGCTGAGACACGTTCGGTGGAGTAGATCATAGTGCGAACAAGGCTTCCCTGGCTGGTTTCGAAACCAGTCTTGACAACCACACCCAAAGCACCGTTGTCTGGGGCCATTGTGACACCGCTGGCAATGTTCTTCAGGTTCGCTTCGCCATTGACGTTGGGATGAGTGATCTGAAGGACCTTGGTACCGCCATGCACGAATGAGTTCTTGTCCAAGCCATCAGGCTCAATAAGATCCTCGCCAGGTCGAAGCTGAACCGAGTCTTTCAGGAGTGGGGTACTCTCGCCAGAAAGCATGGCCTCGTTCACAATAACACTTCCCTCAATCAGGAGGATATCACAAGCAACACCGCTGTCTTCCTTGGTACGGTTGACGGACATCAAATCTCCGGGAAGAAGCTGATCGCTGGTGATTTCCTGCCACTTGTTCTCGCGATAGACCCAAACATCGTATGGCTTGATGCTCATACCACGGAACTCATTAAGGGTTCGCTGGCGCTGCCAAACCACAGTGCTTTCAAAGGCGACTAGCATGAACAGCGTGAACAGCGAATAATACCAGTATTCATCCAACATCCAAAGTCCCACACAGAACACTTGAAACACGAAGAATGGAGCGACCGCATGCTCCTGGAAGAGTTCGATGAATCCAGGAACGGGAATGTCAAAGGTGTTATCGCCGTAGTGGTAGTGGATACCATCGATCTCAGCCTTGGTGGTCAGACCCTTACTCTGTTGGAAGTACTGAAGGGCAGGCTTAGGTTCGGCGTCGAGAACATATGACAATGGGGCAAAGGAACGAGTTTCGGGATAGTAAAGGAACCGGCGCTTCTGGAAAAGAAACGAGAGTGACTTCTTTCCGCCAGAGTTATCGTGGATCAAAGGGCATACCTCGGCCGAACCGGCATTGGTGATGGGAATTACTTTGATCAAGCGGGCGGAATCGACGGATCTGGCCTTGGTGGTAGTAAACAGAGTGTTGATGTTGATATTCCATTTGGTCATCAGCCACAACAGCGACTGGGCCGTGATAATGGACCCCGCAAACACGAAGGTCCATTCCTGGCCCTGGATATAGGTGTCATAACGCTCAGGAGACAGGTAGAAAGCGAAGAAGGCAGGCCAGATAATCAAGAAAGGCCAAACGTAGGTATGCAATTGCAAAGGGAGTGGGTTATGCAGGGACGCATATTCAATCTGGGGGTCATCTGCGAGTTTTGCCCTGGAGTAGTTGTTTAGTCGGAGACGTTCACTAGATTGACCATCAAGGGAATCGTGGAGAGAAAAAATTGGTGGAAATCTCACATTTTGGCAATCGAAGACCACGTTCTGGGTCGTATAAAAGACAGATTAAGAACGCATAAAGAGACCGTTCACAAGACAATCTTCCAAAAGGGAACGACTGATAGAAGAAGCCACCTTCGATATAAAATCGGGTTTCCAGAGGGTTCGCCCCCGACGCGCTAAATGCTGACTAAGGGTGGACCCTGCACGATGTTTATACCTGGTTTCTAAGGCAAATATTACAATAAATATAACTATACAAAAAAGTTCTACGTCGTGTGATGAGAATTCTGTTATTTTAGAATTGAAAGTTCATTTCTGAATAGGCTTCCAATGAAGGCAGATGAATGAAATTTTCGGAGCTAGACATTTAATGTAGTAACTAACTACCCTGACTGATTCAATGGCGGGGTATCTGTAGAGAGTGTCGCCATTCTTCTAGATATTGAAAGATTGGGTCAGTAATTGATAGCATAGGGATTTTTAGTTCATTAATTCATGGGACGATACTAACGCAGCTGGATACCGAGTACCTTCAATCTTCAAGCCCTTGGCTATACCCCTAATCTCCTGTAATTCCTGGTCTTTCAACTGTAACCTTGTCGCAGCAACATTTTCATCCATCCTAGTTGTTGATTTGGTTCCAGGAATAGGGAAGACGTGTGGTCCTTGAGCTAGCAGCCAAGCTAGAGCAACCTGTGCCGCTGTACTTTCATGGGAATTGGCTATCTTTTCCAACTTCCTCACTAACCTGAGAATTTCTGGGAAGTTTCCCTCTGCATACTTGGGGTACCTGCGGCGTAGGTCACCTTCTGGTATATCTGTATGGGTTTGGAATTGGCCTGTTAGAATGCCGCGGCCAATTGGAGAAAAAGCAACAACCGCTACTCCAAGCTCATTACATGTCGCCAGGATATTTGATTCCGGTGTTTCGGCATCCAGTGTGAATAAACTGTATTCAATTTGCACAGCTGCGATGGGGTGGATAGCATGAGCTCGACGTAGAGTGGTTTCTGAAACATCTGAAAGACCTAGATAGCGAATCTTTCCTTCTCTGCCAGTACGTAAGTTAATCATGGGAGCCCTTGCTTAATTTATCTTTCATTTATCAAATTCGGGACTTACTTCTTCAGTTCAACCATGGCTTGCACGGTCTTTTCAATCGGTGTCACACCATCTACTCTGTGGCAGTAGTACAAATCAATCGTATCAACTCCTAGTCTCTCAAGACTCCTCTCGCATGCATCACGAACATATTGAGGGTCTGATCTGAAACAATGCAATCCATTCGGCTCCTGTTGGAGTCCAAACTTCGTGGTCAGGAATACATTGTCACGCTTGCCCGATCGATTAAACCACTTCCCAGCAAGAACTTCGCTATCGCCGTAGATGTCAGCCAGATCCCAGAAACGCAGTCCAGAGGAATAGGCGTGATCCAGACGGTCTAGTCTCTCGTCTAGTGTACCAGGTGGCCCATAGAATCCGCTAAGGCTACCAAACCCGAGACCCATCGAAGAAACCTGAGGGCCGTCCCGACCCAGTACTCGTTGGAGGGTAGACATTGAGATACGAAAGCTCGAAATTGAATCAAGGCAAGCAGATAATTTTCAGGAAAGGGCTTGCATGAAAGAATTCTGGCTCCGTACTTATACTATATCCAAATTTTGGACCGCTGTCATACGGATCGGTGGTCCGATTACCTATTCGGCTTCCCGACATCTTGAGCCACTGCCCACTTGACAATACAGGGGGCCTAACAATACACTTCTCCGGTCAGCTTTCTGAATTTCGCTCTTTCTTATAGAATTGGAATTGCCTAGGACTGGTTCAGTTTTGGATTACATGTCTATTGATCATTGCTTGCCGAATTCATTATATGCGTTAGGTCCGGCGCTGGCCTGATTTAGCGTGCGGGTTTCTACCATCAATGCCTCTATATATTTCAAACTTGCCCATTCAGGCGAATGGCGATGCCACCCAGACAATACTATGAAATGTAGAAACGAGAGTGATGGAACTGGCGTGATTCATAAATTATCACCCACTCTCAATAGTTCATGAATGAAAGTATATCATATCGCCTGGATGTGCAATGAATTCTAATGTTGGAGCCAAGGATGATGAGTAATCTGAGAGCGAGATTTCGCTTGTGGCTTATAGATCCACAAATCTCACGACCCTTCAACAGCCCTTGCCGGGCTAGCTCAATCGGTAGAGCGTGAGACTCTTAATCTCAAGGTTGCGGGTTCGACCCCCGCGTTCGGCTATTCCTAAGATAACCACGAGATTTCTTTTTTGCTCAATTTATTTTTTTTACATCTCGCATCTATCTATCCACCATTCGAAAGGTACTTGATGGTAGAGTAGTTGCTGTATAAAGTGGTGGAGAAATTTTTGCTTGGTACCTTGCCTGTAGTAGGGATTCTTTTCATTTATTTTTTTTTTACTTAGGAACGCTTGAGACAAAAGTTCGTGGCAGAACCTTCTACTTGGAAGTTGCCCAGTTCTACGTATGAGAAATATATATAGTATATGCATTGATCTCATACTATTGCGAGAAGAATAAAATCGAATAGCGCCACCGCAAGAGCACCTCGAAGTGATTCAAAAATGCTACCCTGCCATATCATTCAACTATGCAGCTCCATCCTTCTCCTGCCCAAGCTTCTTAACCAACTCTATTAGCATCGTCACCTGCTCCTTGAGCTGTCTAATCTCAATGGTAGCATCATTCGCCTTGATATCTGGTGTAGATTGCTGAACCTCTTCTTTCCAAGAGTCATCGAGATCGAAATCAACGTCCTCGGCAACGAATTCCCATTCCTGTCGATTATCCTCGTCCTCTTCACCATGGCGGCGGTTCCATCTTACCTGCTTCGCTTGGCGTGACTCCAGCCAAGCAGTAAGAACAAGCAGGGGTGAGTAGATTATGCCCATCACGACATCATTCAGTCTGGCATAGTGCTCTCGTGACATCCACCATTCAAATGGCAGGACGAGGCATAGGATCTCGATTAAGTTGAAGGCTAAAGAAAGGTCAACCCGAATACACCGAGCTAGTAACAAAAGGAGAGCTTACGTGGAATGAAAACATTCTCATCTGGAGCCCGAACGAATTGCATAGTCTTCTGCGCAAAGATAGCCATATATTCATCGGTAGCGTTGCTGGAAATGTCCTCATATGCACTATTATAGAGGGCGATAAGGATATTGAGAAGAACTGCTTGTAATTAATTCGCCATTCGACAGGAGGGGGGGTTATCAACGTACCGATCATGATGATAAAGTTGAAGATGTAGTAAAGGATAATTCCAAAGGGGAACGCGAAATCCTGGAAGATCTCAAACTCAGGACTTTGCATAACGCTATTTGCCATGCCTTGAATAATGGGTCTGGTGAGGGAGATATCTGAATCCACTTGAGCCATTCCGATGAAAGCCTGGAAGAAACCGGCCAGAACAACGAACAGCAAAGCGAAAAAGATCAGACTTTCCTTCATCATGACTCGAAGAACCACGAACATTGCACCAAAAAAGGGGAACGAGTCCAGATAAAGCATCATCCGCATCCAGAACATGGGCCCGGAAAATGCTAGAAAGTTGTAGCTTAGTTTGTTGAAAAGTTGTCGTTCCGCATCATGCTCAGAGGGTGAATGTGCTAGTGCGACAACCCTCAAAATGAAGGAGATTGCAAGCAGAGCATAGAGCGTAGAGTTGAAAGCGTTCCAAAATTCGAGGTAATTCCATCCGACTTTCCAGAATTTGATGACTTCGTCACAGATGAACGCCAGAGTCATCCCATATAAAACGCATTCAGCCACGTCAAGATCGCCGGTAGGATTAACAGTGTTGATAACAGCCGTAAATAGCGCCAGATAAAAAAGCGAGAACAATATCTGACAAGCATTTTGATATAGAGGTGTTCTCATTCGATCAGGATGAAAATGGGCCCAGTAGTTGGTATTGGACTTTCCCTGATACTCGACGAAATTGGTCGGGTTTCCCTCCTCCTGGCAGATCCAGCCACACCAGAGGTAGTGAATACATTTCTGGTAACCAGCAGAGCTGATGATTCTAAGAGCATGAAGATCAACTGATCGTTCGATAACATTGGCAGCAGCAGTCTCCACCCCCTCGACAAAGAGGGAGTAGCGTTTGAGTAGGACCTGTTTTAATAGATAGTCTTGGTTTGGCTCTGTCTCAATTCTTTGCGAGTTTTAGCTACTGGACTGAGTAGAGCAACATGATAGAAGTTAGAGGGGGGGGGGGGACGTACATGCGCTTTGCAATGACCTCACACGCAACAGCCCGGACTTCGTGAAGGTCGGCATCCCAAAGCTCGTTCGAAGCCTGAATTTGGAACCACCTCAGACAGACAAGTAAACAGTACACAACAGTAGCTGCGTACTCCTCACCGCCGGCATTCCTGGATGTTTTGACCACATCATCTGTGATGATACGACTGTTCGGATCTGTTAGGAGACCTTCCTCTACCTCACAAGAAACGACCTGTTCAATTTGATATTTCAGTCTCAAAGCGACCTTTGCAATCTCTTTGGACGACTGTGAAGGTTGTGTTTCATCGGCAGCATATGCAGGAAGAACTATTTAGTGAATCCATTAGTTAGTTGATGTTACACACTCTTGGGGAGCCATGACGTACGCCGGCGTCGCTCCACTTGCATGCGATGATGGGTTCTGCCACGATCAATTCTGAACAGGTCTCTCCAATGACCCATGATCAACGAAATTCTTCAGAAATGGTTTACGTTCCAGCAAAAAGTGCGGGTTGCCCTAGGGTAGGCTTTGAGGGGTTGAAAGGCAAAGCGCGGTGAGGTGTGAACCTTGGGAGATGGGAGGTGATCGGCAGATAAGATCCAAGCGCGCTTCCCCGCCACAACTGCTAGGTTCACAGCGCATGGAAACATTTAGATTATTAGTGGAATAAGGACACTGAGCTTGAAGCTAGAATTCGCAAAGCATGGAGTATACAGATAAAGGGAATCGATGAATTGTATATAGATAAAGCAAAGAAAATGGCTCTTGAAACATCACTGGCATTGAAGGGCTCGGTTGCATCACAATATATGTACATCAGAACCTGTCTCTCGTGTAGAACACTCTCCATATCAAGGTCGGACGAGTACGAGGTTAGTCCCTCTAGCACGTAGCACCTGGCTCGGGACGTGGATAGTGTCACTCCCGGGCTCGAAGGGGAAGGCGACTGTCCTTGCTGGAAAGACGAGTTCTGACTGCAATCGTACCCAAGAAGCACATAGAGCCAATCGAGTCTTATCTCATTGATCGCGTAAATGTGCATAGTTTTCTCTATCCGTTTTGGCCCAACCCCCCGCTTCTTTTGCGTTGTGCGTATGTCGTCAAGATCGATGTACGCCGGGCGCTCCGTGGTTCGCATTGTGTTTGGTCCATTACTCGTCATCACCGCTCTCGGAGTCCTCGTCACCGCTAACCTCCTGGTTCTCACGCTCGCGCTTCTCCATGAGCTCAGCGAGAACAGCATCATCGTGCTCAGTGACGGCCTTGGGTGCCATCTTGACGGTGCAGTTACCGCCGGCGGCCTTGATGTTCGCGGCAATCTTCTCAATTGCAGCCTCGAGCATCTGGATACCCATAGTCTTGTCCAGACATTGGCTGGTCAGGACATAAAGGGGAGGAGCAACCAGCTTGACCTTGATCTGGTTCTCGGGGGTGTTGTCGGCCTCGGCAACACGAAGAGCAGTTTTAACAGCGTCGATTCCATCGTAACCGAAGCAGGTCACCTCAACATCGGCACGGACCTTGGTGGGGTGGGGAGTGAGCTTCTTGCTGATATAAAGTTGAAGCTCCTTCTTCACAGCGTCGCTGTGGAACTCTGTGTCATTCCAGACATCGGGGTTGCTACATAGCTCGGTTAGATTTTGGATGCCCAGAGAATATACACCATTGAAAGAAACTAAGAAGCCGAGAGACATACGTAATTGAGAGCTTGAAGGCATCGTGGGAGTGTCCGTATTTGCGGTTCAAAGGCCAGGCGATCTGCTGGTAGAGGGTCTCAAGAGGGGTCTGGGTGGCCTCGGCGACGTGGCGCATGATAGAGTGCACTGCCTTGCTCTTGTTGTATCGCTCTTCACACTTAATCACATCCTCGGGGGAGACACGACGCTTCGACAGATCGATGTAACCTATTCAATAGCCATGAGTCAGCCGGGCAGGTCTCTCTTGGTGCTATTCGGAGTATGCTCCTTCTCACCCTTCTCCTTGTCAACACGAAGCACAATGACAACCTCATTGCGACCGATACGGATGAGCTTCTGAATACTACGGATACGTCTTCGCGAAAGTTCGGAGAGCAGAATCATTCCGTCGATGTTATCGTATTCGAGCAGCTTCACGTATGCGCCCATCTCGGCAATCTACCACAAAAGACCCAAGATTGTCAGTCCCAGATGACCCAATAATATCCATCTTGATAGCAGGAAACAAACATACCTGCTTCACGTTGACCATGACATAGCTATCCACCTCAGGATACTTCTCCTCGTAGAATCGGCAATTTGTTAAAGACATTTTGGCGGGGTTGCGCGCTTTTTTTCAGCGGGGAAGATCGGGGGAAAAACGTGAACTGAGAAGTCGGCAGTCCGAAGAGAACAAGCAGCCGGAACCTGAAGGAAAAGGAACCTGGCGAATCGAAAGGGGATGAAGGAGGTCGGGGGTGGAAGGTCTTGAAGCGGAAACACACTCGACTCTCTCAATTCGCTTTGTGCAAAGCGGCGGATCAAAACCCACATTGGACACAAACACGTGACTCTACGATAAACTGATATCACATGACTCACCGCCTCCCGCATCTCTCTCACAGACTTCCCATTTTGGGAAGGCGCAAGGGTGTTACACGAGCGAATCACATTGGCAGGAGCCTCCACAGCCTGTTATGTACTCAGGACGCATGGCTTGATCGCACCTTCCAAGAATGGCCGAGGCTCTCCAATAGCCTGCACCAAATGAATTCTCATTACTCACTTCCAAGCTTTCCTTCTGCAACGTCCCTTCGGTCTGGCCTTACAACATCAAGCTTGGCTCAATAAGAGACCCGCTCGTCCTATAGTGGCCACCGCCCTAGCTACAACATAAATACATAGGCTCTGACTTGTCAATTAGTGAGCTTGCTGATCTTGGAACTACCAGGCTAGATCTTTTTTCCTGATCTACATTTCTATTCCCCTCAGTGACACCGGACCATCTTCGAGCTTCGATGTTGCTGACGAAGAAGTTTGTTCGTCCCCGGAATCTAGCTCGAGATTGAATCCCTTCACTTTAGAGCATTATGACCGAATCGAGTCCGCTCCTCCGGCAGGAGTCTGATGCTCGTCGCACTCTGCAGGAACGGATCGTCGACGTCTTTCGCCCAAATAGCCGCTCGAGATCTCCGGCAGGTTTCGAACGCAGTCATCACTCACGGCACAACACAGATACGCAAGGACTCGGAATCACCGGCGATTTGAGCGCGAGGGCTCGTCTCCTGGAATCTTATGATAATTCGGACCCGGCATGTGGTGAACGGCGATGCAGCCATGGTACATTCTCTCCTCGACCTGAGGCATCCGAAGGACAGTCTTACCTCGAAACCGCCGGCGGTCGATATGGATTAGGTAGCTTCGGACTGATGGGCTCTGGGTCGGGTGGGGATGATCCTCTTGGGTCTCGTCCAGAGTCGGAGTATACGCCACAAATGAAATCATCTGCTTCGGCATTGTCCATGAATGAGCATAAGAAACTGTATGCGAATATCGGCCTCTGGATCTTCACGAGCTTTTTCTGTAGCTCGCTTACCACATAATTGTGCTAATTGGTCGTTTTCTAGGTATATCTCTTATTACATTCCTTTCTTCAACTGGATTCGACAGTATCAATGGTCATTCCTACGTGGAGATCTTATAGCTGCTATCACCATCTGCTCTATCTACATTCCAATGGCCCTGTCGTTGGCATCAAACCTTGCCCATGCGCCTCCCGTGAATGGTTTGTATTCATTTGTGATTCACCCTTTCATCTATGCAATTCTAGGAAGCTGCCCTCTCCTGGTTGTTGGGCCTGAAGCGGCAGGCTCGCTTCTTACTGGTGCTATTGTGAAGGCTTGTGTTCTGAATAAGGACTCCGATGATAGTGGGGTTGAAAATGCCATTGTGATTGGAATTACTGCAGCAATGAGTGGTGCCATGATTCTACTGGCAGGTTTGACCCGACTTGGATTTCTGGATAATGTCCTCAGCCGGCCTTTCCTTCGGGGATTCATCACAGCCATTGGGTTTGTGATCTTTGTAGATCAACTGATCCCTGAGCTAGGTCTCGCAGAATTCGCCAAAGATGCGGGCGTCAGTCATGGTACTTCAGTTGGAAAGCTTGCGTTCATCGTGCGTTATGGCCGAGAATGCCATGCACTCACCGCAATTGTTTCTCTCGTCAGCTTTTCTGTCATCATGTTGTTTCGGTTCGTCATATCCGTTTTGTACATCCAGGTCATCGGGTACTAATCTTTCTCCGAAGAACACTAAAGAAGTGGCTGATGCCACGATACCCCATAGTGATTTACTTTCCTGATCGGTTTTTGGTCGTGATGTTGTCCGCGATAATGGCTTGGCGGTTTGATTGGGAATCGAAGGGCCTCGAGGTCCTTGGACACACCGAGACCGCTGGAAACTTATTCGAATTCAATTGGCCTTTCCGATTCGCCCACATGAGCCACATCCGCACTGCGATGAGCAAAACCTTCATTATTACCCTTCTCGGCTTCTTCGAGTCATCGGTTGCGGCGAAGGGTTTGGGGGATGGCCAGCCTGATGGAATTCAAGGAATGCATATGAGCGCCAATCGAGAGATGGTGGCCCTCGGTGTTGCTAATTTCGTCGGAGGCTGTTTCATGGCTCTTCCTTCATTTGGCGGTTATGGTCGAAGCAAAGTCAATGTTCAAACTGGAGCACGTTCTCCGATGAGTAGCATCTTCATCAGCATCATAACTCTGGTTGCTATTCTCGTTCTCCTCCCCTATCTGTACTATCTTCCGGTACGTGACATACTGTTTTCCCACACTAACATAGACCTTCGATGTGCTGATTTATGTTTCATAGAAAGCGGTGCTTTCTTCAATGATATCGGTTGTGGCTTATTCCTTGGTAGAAGAATGCCCACACGATTTAGTCTTCTTCTTTCGTCTTCGAGGATGGACTGAATTGAGTTTGATGTTACTAATTTTTGTAGCGACTATTTTCTACTCCCTTGAATTGGGGATGGCCCTCGGTATTGGTCTCTCTGTCGTCATTCTCATTCGACATGCCACCAAGCCTCGCATCCAAATTCTGGGCAAAATCCCCGGACCTGCAGCCCGCTTCGAAAATGCTGAATTGCATCCAGATAGCGTGGAGCTTGTTGAAGGAGCTTTGATCGTGAAGATCCCTGAACCTCTCACCTTTGCCAATACAGGCGATCTTAAGAATCGTCTGCGTCGATTAGAGCTGTATGGATCCAGCCGGGCACATCCTTCTCTACCACGCATGCGTTCTCCGGAGCATAACAAGAACATTATTTTCGATGTGCATGGCGTGACGAGCATTGATGGTTCCGGGACCCAGGTCCTCTATGAAATTGTGAACTCATACACCGACCGAGGTGTTCGCATTTTCTTCAGTCGCGTGCCTACCGACAGTGTCTTCCGCATGTTTGAACGAAGTGGTATCGTCGAAAAGTGCGGTGGATTGACACATTTTGTGCCCCATGTGGATGAGGCACTTCGGTTAGCAGAGACTGAAGAGCAAACGGATTCGACCTAGTATCATCTTAATTGCTCATATCTCAAGAATTGATCTTGAACAACATCTACCTCATGATCTATTGCTCCTCTGCATACGGTGAGGATTTTCTTCTCTTTTGTTATTTAAGCCTGATATATTACCAAGCATCAAAAAGTTTTCTGGGTCTTCGATGAAAAGAGTCTGTTTTCGTTGCATTTAAGAAACTCTGCTGTAGTACATATTCCCTTCTGAAGATTCGTAGTGCACCATTCACGGTCTAGCTACTGGTAGCCATGTTTCCAAAGCTCATGTTTGTCCATGTTTCGCACACAGGCAGCTTTTTTGGTGGCCAATGACACTTATTCATTCCCGGCTGACTAGCGCCTAGGGCGTCATCTCCAGCCAGGGCTAAATACCAGTAGCTCCATGCCTGTTTCTGTTCTTTGGCACTTGGACCTGCACTCTGGACTGCTCAGGTCTGATATTGCGATGGATGGTGGTTCTCGTCTTCCTTGAACACCACCAAGAAAGGATCAAATTTCATTTATGCAAGGCAAATCTTCATGTCGTTACTTGTCCCCCTAAGGTTGCTCTTCGGATCGTGGCTTGAAGCAAGATTTCACTTGCACGCTGAGCAGGCGAATTGTGCTCGTCATCCTCGGACTGCTCGGCAACACTCAATTTCATGCGCCCATCACTGCCTAAGACGAAAGCAGAGCATGCAACTTTCGACAATCTCACATGTCGCTCGGCACCTTGAGTCTGAGCGGAGCCATCCATGTCCAGTTTCATTGCAAGATGGTTTTCGAGATAAGATGACAGATTTGTGATGAAAGAGCTGCGGGACTTTTGTTTAAGCTGACGTGCCTTTTGCTTTCCCGAGTCATCCTTGAAGAAATCACTAAGAGAGCCTCGCGGGATGTTGACATTCAAAGAGCGCAGCTCCGGCGCGATAGACATTGAAAAAGACAACGTAAGCTGGAGGTCTTTAATTGTTTCTTCGATAATCTCAATTGCAGATCTTCGCGAGCCTGTCCCTCTTAGTCCCTCGATAAAAGTCTCCAATCCCGAACATAGAAAATTCGGAGGCAAACGAAGAGATGAACAGTAAGCATCGAAATTAGCCGACAAAAATGAAAGGAAAGTCTGTCGTAGGGCCGCCGGGAATTTCGTCAACAATAATGGAAGGGAAGTCGAGCCCTCACGACGATCACCCGAATGAGAATCGATCTCTGGATCCGCAAGAAGTGCAGCTTTGTACGTGATATTCTCATATTCAAGCCTAACCAAAATCCCCGGAAAAGTGACGCGTTCATCAGATGAAGAGTTCGTGGTAATAGGAAGCCAGTGACATCCTCTTAATGCCCCTGTTTTAGCCAATCCATCATTATCCGCTACAGTCGCACTGGCATGTAAACCCGCGAGGACATCGCCAGTAAGTTGATCGCGTAATCGCGTCGCATAGACTTTCAGTGCGGTTGGGTTATTGAGGAAAGTCTCGCAATCTTTCCCGTGATGAAGTGGCGAGAGACGGTGTAGAGTCCAAGAAGTATTGAATAATTCGGTTGAAGATGCTTGTGCCATTGTTGAGAAGTTTTCAAATAGGCAATTGATATTGGAACAATTCACATGGTTGGATTATTGTTGAAGTTATTGATGAACTTCTAAGCCCGCTTTGTCGCGGAACGCGCTGTGCAAACTAAACAAACACAGCCCAGAAGGGCAGCATTGGTACATCCTCGTAGATCAATTATTGCTTTGAATATCACTTAATCGATTGAATTTATACATAGGTTTGAAACGTAGAATTGAATAATTTTGATGCCATTTCGTATACAGGTCGCGTGTTATTGGATCATATGGAAGAAAACCGTGGAAAATGCTAGGTATATATGCCCTCAACGCCAGAAAGAAACGCTCCAAATCAATATATCATGCTCTCCAACCCTCCTTTGGTGAACAATCGGCGCATCCGAGTAGTATGGGAATAGAGTTCCAACACCAGGCAACCTCGACATCATGAGGAAGTGCTTGTCTGGAAGCTAGTTCTGCGCGGGCAGCATTGAACCAGACATCTCGCACAGAGGTGTGTATGTTTTGGTCTGACGACCGACCAAATATGACTGAATTGAGATGGTCTTTTCTGTATGCTGTCATATCATGATCAAAGTTATACATAAAGTCCTTTCGCTGAAGGCGTTGATTACCCCCGTCCCCAATCTCGGCAGAAAAGAATTCGACGATACGCCCAAACGGCGCTATCGTGAGAAGTGAGCTGATCCAGGAATCGTCTAGCACAGTCTCTGGACCCATAGTGTAACGAATATATGAGACCAATAAATACATGCAGTGGTGAGTAGCAAGTAGGGTCGTTGTATCAGTGAAGGGTGGTTTTTGGAGGATTTGCGTCTGGATATCGTGATACATCCGTTGACGCGACTGGAGAGAGATCGGGACGGTGAGGCGACCGGCCTCGTATTCACGGAGGAGCATATTGGTGCGCTCTCGTCGAGCAGACATGTACGACTCAAGGTAGTACAAGATGTAGTGACTGGCATGAAACGAATTAGTCTGACTGGCCATTAGCCCCTGTTTCGTGTTACTGTTCTTACACTATAGGCGCTAGATGGAACCATATGCTAGCTTTCCCTCTCTCTGTCAAAGCCGTTTTTTCTGCTTTCCTCGAAGGGAACGAGGTTCTGAGGAAGATCGGCTCGGTCTGGACAAATCTGTCCATGATACGGTCCGCGAGATAGGAGCAGAGCTTGGTAGATTGCTTCTGCCTTTGTCGCAAACCATGGAGATATCTATAGGTATAGAGATGGCCTCCCCTGGCGCTCTTGGATGGTGGGAAAAGGTCCGATAGCAAAACGGCATCATCCTCCGGGTTGCGCGTATAGATTCGCTCATGGTCAATAGGTGAGGGAAGGGTACCGTGACGACGCTGCCGAAGGTATTGCCGTACAATCTCGTGTTCATGCCTGGATAACAGCTCATTGAAAGCTTTACAGACCAATCTCAGCGGGGGATAATCGGCGGTCCCGCAGTAACCAAATATTTGGATTTGGATCTCGACTGGAAAGCCCCATGGGGAATGGATTGGAGGTCCGACATGGCTTAAACTGAATAATAGGGAGAAATATTATTAGCAAGGAACTTTCTCACACATATACTCAAGTACAAGAATCAAAGGCTGAAACCACTCACCCTAACGAAGAGGACGAGCCAGGTAAGTCGCGAGCTCGGTCCGAGTCCTTGGCGCCCGTCTTTCTCCGGTGAATCGCAGCTCGAATCTTTGTCACTGACAGCAGTTTAGAAAAACCAGTCATGCTGGGGCTCGAAGCTGCATCAGGTCTGGCGCAGACACCTGGAGGGAGTCGTGATTTTGTCAAAGATCGACAATAGAAAAATGTCGAAACAGACGACAAAAAACAAGAAGCTTGGCTCGCCCTTTGAGTATTATGACTAAGCTGCCAGACACAGCCCTGGATCTGGGGAGGATCCAGTTTTAGATCCAGAAATAACTATACTTGTACTCTCTGGTTAGTATCCGTGGATGCGTCTTTCTTCTGGAGCAAGGCTATCGTACAGAAAAGCGATTGGTGTTGTGAAGGATTTGTGGTGGAGTCTGCAGAAGTCTCGCCGAGCTAACCCAGATCGTTCAAATCAACTCGTGAATGTGTATAGAATAGAGCAAACATACACTACATGGACGGATACTCCAAGTCTATGAATGAGTAGTAAAATAGCTAGATTTGGTATTACTTGACTGCACACAGGCAGGATAAAAGACTTCATAGATTATTGCATGTCGAACCAGCAATTCAGGTGGAGAATCATCGCAGCGGGGCTGTGTTTCATGGAGCTCATTCATCCTTAGTGGACTTGAATCCAGTGATAGAACGAATCGATTTGGGGGCAGTGCACTAAAGAATCTAGAAACACATCCAAGAGCCCAGGTATTCGAAGCTCAACACCTGGTCCCATTCGGTTCGAGAACCTAGCAACCATAAACTTGTATATATAGTTACTCATTGTAGTTACACATACTTAGTAGTGGCTGTTGATCGTAGTGGGTCATTGAAAGACTCCAGGCATGAGACGAGACATTTGCATTCTACACCAAAGTGATTCTCTCAGCTCTTTCAACTGCAGTTTGTCACATCAACTCCAATTCTGAAGAATGAAAAAAGGAAGTAAATATCAACTTCGACAAGTTCGGCGCAAATCACCGGTTAGAATTACGTCATTTCGATAGATCACGCCAGCGCAGTCAGGTTCTTATCAACTTCAACGGCCGTATATTTCTTGTCCTCTCGCTCGAATTGAAAGCAAGCAAGTAATTTTCTCATCGCTCACTCAAAGTAACCATGAACAATAATATTCTCATTGTTGGCGCGACGCGTGGGCTTGGAGCTTCCCTCGGAGCTCTATATTCACGCAAGCCATCCAACCATGTCTTTGGCACCACGAGATCCGCCCACCCACCTGAAGATTCGAAGATTCATTGGATCACTGAAGTCGATGTATCGAAGCCAGATGTAGGCGAGAAAATCGTCAAGGGGCTTCCACAGTCGACGAAAATTTCTACTGCAATCATCTCGGCCGGCTACTTTGGCTTCGAGACCTTTGACAACCCCGATTGGGACAAACAGGTCCAGATGTATACGACTTCGGCAATCGGGCCCGTCTTTGTGGTTCACCACTTGGTGAAATCTGGTGTCTTGGGAGAAGGGAGCAAAGTCATTCTTGTCAGCAGTGAGAGTGGTAGTATCACTCTTCGACACGAGAAAGAGGGTGGTGGGAATTTTGGTCATCACGCCAGCAAGGCTGCATTGAATATGGTTGGAAAACTTCTCAGCCTGGATCTCAAGTCTCAAGGTATCGCAGTTGGTCTAGTGCACCCAGGGTTCATGCGGACAGAAATGACCAAAAGCGTTGGATTTGATAAATATTGGGATGCCGGCGGAGGTAAGTAGCTCGTCTGATAATGTGTGCAATTACGAGGAAGTTTTCAAAGCATACTAAAACTATGATCAACTCGATAGCTGTCACGCCGGACGAAGCGGCCCAATCACTCGCATCTTTCATTGACGATTTTGACATCAGTAAGACGGGCGAGTACTGGGCCCCGAGAGGACCGGCGTAAGTACTACTTCTCACCATACCTCTCACATCAAGGATTCGTCGAGAAACTAATTGAGATCAATAGAGATATTGGAACTGCCGAGGTTGTTCTCGGAAAAGACTTATCCACTCCTCTGAAATTGCCGTGGTAATGGAAAGCATTCGAGAAAACTGAACAATCTATCTATTTATTTTTATGGACGATAAAAACAATTCAACAGTAACAAATAAGCGAAATGAACGAGCAAAATTTCCTCACTCCAAATTATTCGAAGGAGTTGAATCAGCACCTGGTCTGGCGCACATAAAGACCAAATCTGCTCCAATATCTTTGCGCTCCTCGTGCCCTACCATCCTCATACCCATTATCTTAGCATAGAATTGTCGCATTTCATCATTTGAAGTGAGCAACATATTACGCCGAAGATATGGCATATTTTCTTTTGAAAAAACCTCCGATACACACTCGATAAGCCATCGACCAAGCCCATGACCCTGGTACTCAGGCAGAACATAGACATCTGTCAGGTAACCAAAGGTCACACCATCTGTAACCATACGCGCTAATCCAATTTGTTCCGTATCATCTGCGGAAGGAGTTTCAGGCTCATGCTGTGACTCTGGACTGGATTTCCGCTTGTAGACGCCGAAGCTCATAGAGCCATAAAGCATTTGGCGGAGAACATCCTCTGCAAATGGTTTGACCCAGTAGAGAAAGTCTCGTGCATATGCAGCATTTACTGCCTCGATTGAGAGAAGAGATGGATCTGTTGAGATGAAAAAGTCGCTGTTGTCTCTGTTCCAAGTTCGTGGGGCAATTGATGCCGTAGGCGGGGTAAACGGCATAGTGAGATGATTTGAGTAATGGACAGTGTATAGAAGTATAAGTTCCAAGTAAAGATGAAAACAGCCAGATGTTGACGGATACTCAATTCAGCTCAAGAAGTATAGTTATCCGCCGAGTTAGATAGATGAGAATGCCCCTCGGGAGGAGTTTGTGAGTCATCTTATCACTTCGTGCTAGTGCTAGTAACCTGACTGCATCGTAAAGCAATTGCATGGAGCCTAGTAGCTCAATTGCTCTCCATAATTTCCTGGAAAATAAAAGAATACAAGAGCAATAAATTGACCACGTAGTTATTCCAAGATGGTTAAAAATACCTTTCCTCTGGCTGAAAACTGTCATTCGTTTGATAGAAAGTGATCTGCAATGAAGCAAAGCCCGAATTGATTTTATGGAATCGATCTGATAACGAGAGTCATATGTGTCTAGATAGTGAAAGGCTTAAATCAGATAATAGGGTTGAATAGTCATAGTATCACCCACGGATGTATTTTAGTGACAGTACTATCTGGGTACCTGTCAGCAATCGAGCATGCATTATATGATTATTGTAATCGTATACATCAATAAGATTGGATTTTTCTGAAAGAGTTACCCTATAATATTGCAAATGCAATAAAGCTACGTCAATTCAAGGTAGCCAGGAGTGTTGAAGCTCTAGCCACGATATCCAGAAAAGGCAAAAAAGAGAAACAAGCAAACCTCTATGTAACAGAGAATCTGTTACTATCAGGCAGTCGGCCGAGAACCTAGCAATTCCCCGCATCCCGAAGGAAAACAATAAAAGCTGTCGAATCAAAACGGACATTTATTGACTTCCAGAGTGATTCGTCAAGTCCTCCATTGCGTTTTGAGTGGGGTTGATGGTGTTGACGAAGAATACCCCAAATGCATTTGCGCCATCGCCCAAGCCGATGGTGTTAGTCACGCCGAATCAATCAACCCACATGAGCAGAGTATCCGTGATTCAACTGGGCGCATGTATTACTCATTTCTGCTAATGGAGAGATTTGATCTCAGAATACCTGACGTGTGAAATGTTCCGAATGGCGTGCAAGGACTTGTGGGGTTCCCTTCGCCCATACATTAATGATGGTGATCCCCAATGTAGAGCGCCAAGGTAGCGTACACGGGGTCCAAATAAGCCATTTTCATTTGGAAACTAGTGCATCATGGCTCATTTGGCAAATCTGGAAGCTGTGACTTTGCCGTCGATTTCGAAAGTCGAGTCAATCAAAGGCCCGTCGGATTTGACGGGGGCAACTTCTACTATTACGGTTAAAGATGATATTGACTCGGAACATTCAGTGCCAAATGAATTCCAGCTAGAGGAGCATCCAGTTGATACATTGCGGCCTGTAAAGGTTGGAATCATCGGGGCAGGTCTGACCGGAATCACTGCTGGTGCTCTTTTACCGGCAAAGCTTCCAGGGCTTGATCTACGCATTTACGACAAAAATGCCGATGTTGTAAGTTCTGATAACAGCTCCCCTTCTCTATTTTTTCTCGAAGCACACAGCTAACTCGATCTCAGGGAGGCACATGGTTTGAGAACACATACCCTGGCGTTCGATGTGATATCCCCGCCCATGCGTATCAATCTGGCTTTGAACCCAATACTCAATGGTCTGAAGAATTTGCCCAAGGAGCCGAGATCAGAGATTACTGGCAGGGAGTCGCGCGGAAGCATAATGTATACCAATATCTTCGAGCACGGCAGCAAGTACAAAGGGCAGAATGGCTTGAAGAAGAAGGTAAATGGCAGGTCACTATTGCACATCTCGATGGTTCAGAGAAGGTAAGATGCAATAATCTACAAATCTTGAAACGTCTACGCAAGAATTATCATCTAACTAATTTGCCTATCGTCAGGTATACGAAGAGAAATTGGATATCCTCATCAATGCCATAGGTCATTTCAATGCCTGGGCGCTTCCAGATTACCAAGGAATCAAAGAATATAAAGGCGCGCTCTTCCATTCTTCGAACTGGGATCATTCCCTTGATTTGAAAGGGAAGAGAATCGCTCTTATTGGAAATGGTGCTTCCGGATTGCAAGTTCTCCCTTCTATTCAGCCAATTGCAAGCCACGTCGACCACTATGCACGGAACCCAACATGGATCGCCGATTCATTCAGCAGTGGAAGCGCGGGAGTTCGTCGATTGGAGCCAAATATTATCCCAGAGTCACTACGGGAAACGTTTAAAGACCCCCAGACCTATTTGGAGTACCGTACAGGAGTCGAGAAGGGTTTCTTCCAGCGATTCGGCGCTATCTTCAAGGATACAGTCGAGAATCGAGAACTGAAAGAGAAATGGACCGAGATGATGCTTCATCGAGTCTCACAGAAACCAGAGCTAGGTGACCAGATCCTCCCAAATTTCCCGCCAAATTGTCGTCGTCCTACCCCTGGACCTGGGTACCTCGAAGCTCTCACAAAAGAGAATGTCAGTTATATCCGAACACGGATTCAAAGATTCACAGAGACAGGCATAGTCACCGAAGATGGCATCGAAAGACCTGTCGATATAACTATTTGTGCGACTGGCGCGAATGTCGACCACGCACCTCCATTCTCTATTATCGCTAATGGAATCGATCTAAAATATGCATGGAAAAAGGACGGTCTTTTCGGATTTCCGTATAGTTATCTCGGCTTTGCAACGCCAGGATTCCCAAACTTGCTCTGGCTCGGTGGACCGTATGCTTCAGGACACAGTGGAACAGTGCCGAACAGTATGGAAAACCAAATTACCTACATTGCAAAGGTGATTCGGAAGATTCGCAGCCAGGGAATCAAATCTATTGTCCCTTCCAAGCAGGCGACTGATGACTTCGTCGAGTACTGTGACAAATTTTATCCGCGCACTGTTTGGTCTGAAAATTGCAGTTCTTGGTATAATGGCGGTAATCCTGGAGGACGTGTCCATGGATTATTCCCTGGGAGTGCGTCCCATGCAAATTACATTCGTCGAGATCCTCGTTGGGAGGATTGGGATTATACCTATATTAATGGAAGTGGGAATCGGTTTGCGTATTTTGGGAATGGTTGGACTTCGAGGGAGTTGGATCCCGAGGCTAATCTGACGCCGCATTTGAAGCTTCCGGATGATATTGACTTGAAGAGTCATCTTGAGGGATGGTGGGATGTATAATGTTAATTATTATACGAATTACAAGATGAATGAGCTTACTATCAGCCCTCTTGTCTCAATGTATAGTCCATGGGTCGTAAGTTAGGACTAGTGCCCTATTGTATACATTCCAGGACTTGAATCTTTCTTCATTTGCTTTTCAATCATATTTGAATTGTATTTTGCAGGCTTTCAAATACTACTTATATTCCGCTAAGATACACTCATTGAGACTCTTCCAGACTGTAAGGAGGTACCTCCTCGCCTTCTCGCCAGAAGTACTTAGCTCCAGGGTGAGAATCAGGAAGTCTTGCCTGGCCCTTCTTCCCATACACATTCTCGCGGAAAGTCCCTCCCTTAACAGCATAATCCGACCAGAAAAGACCACGACGTTGCAGCTCCGGAAGCAAGAGACGAATAACATCGTCAAAGGTATCAGGAATACTAGCATAGCTGAGATTGAAACCGTCGACATCACCAACGGAAACCCATCGCTCCAATTCATCCGCGACTGTCTTGACACTACCAATGATCTTCACTCCATTACCACCCAGTGTCAAATAATCTGCAATAGTTTTCTTATCCCATTTCTGACCCTCGGTACCAGGTACCGTGCTTGCCCAGTGATTGACCATACTGCGAACAGCGGGCTGCTCCACGAATCGGAAGTCCTGATCATCGGTATAGGTTGACAGATCATATCCCGTCCAACCACCAAACAAAGCCAGAGCACCTTCCCGGTCACCATATCCCTTGAGCTCTTCGAACTTAGCTTGAGCCTCTTCGTCGGTCTCGGCAACAATAACCAACGCTCCAGCGATGATCTTAATGTCTTGCGGATTTCGGCCTAGATCAGCCGCCTGTTGGCGAATGCTATCTACCGAGGGACGGACTAGCTCTGGCTTTTGCGCATGAAGGAAGACGGCTTCCGCATGCTTTGCGGCAAACGCCTTTCCGGCAGTCGATGTTCCGGCTTGAAGGATAAATGGCGTGCGCTGGGGGCTAGGTTCACAAAGGTGAGGGCCAGGGACCTGGAAGTATTTCCCCTTGTGATTTATCTGACGCACAGCACGTGGATTGGCATAATTTCCCAGTGTCCCCTTTGGCGGGCCATTCTTCGAAGCCTCCTGTCTCCATGTCACCGCATCGTCTCTCCACGATGCTTCCCAAAGTTTATAGGTGACATCGAGGTATTCGTCTGCAATGCGATATCGCTCATCGTGCTCGACCTGGGTATCTAAACCGAAATTCCGGGCCGCCGAATCCAGATATGAGGTTACAATGTTCCAACCGATGCGACCATTACTGAGATGGTCGACGGTCGAGAAGCGGCGGGCAAGGGCGTAGGGGGAATCATAAGTGGTTGAGGCGGTCACCCCGAAACCAATACTCTCTGTTGAAGCTGCCATGGCGGGAATGCTATACAGGGGGTCATTGATTGGAAATTGGGCACCGGCTGGAATGGTGGGATCCAGATTGGCCGGACCTTTGTAGACATCGTAGCCTCCCAGGACATCGGCGAAGAAGATAGCGTGAAATTTGGCATCTTCTAGCTTTTTGGCAAGTGAAATCCAATGCTTGATGTCCTTGTATTCCGAGCCTTTATCTGTTGGATATCGGAAGAGACCTGGATTCAGGTGTGCGGGGGAATGCATAGCGAATGCATTGATGATGAGCTGCTTCTTCTCTGTAGAGCCCATGATGCGATACTGTCTGGAAAGATTGATATCTTCAAAGCAAAAACAAAAAGGGATCTCAGAAGAAGAAATAATTTTAAATTGAGACCTTCGCCTCAATTTAATCATTACATATTCTTTTCTTTTTTTTCTTCAACCCCGCGATCACAAGAGAATGGCGTGCAGCAAGACGTGAAGTTGGAGTCTGATGGCGTCAGCAACGTGGACTCTCGGGGGATTTCACGACGAATCGAAAGGGGCATTGAGCATCGATATCGGAGTATTTTGGGTCTTTCAGTTGATTTGATTAGCACAGAGAAATTGATACCCCTGATAGTCTAATTTTCTTAGCTGTCAGTCTTGATAGCATTTTCTATAGTTCGTAAACTGTAGATATTTTATACGTGATCAAACCCAAAACACCATACTTTATAGATGCGATTCATTACAAATTTATAGTTCAACACTCAAAGTTGACTACGTATTTTGTATTGTGATGTTATAGATATTGTCTGGATCCGAGTCAATAATTCTGCAGATTTGGCAATGACTTACAACGCAAAGATATTATACAGTAGATCTATACACATAAATGCATCGCTTGATTAAAATGCAGTAATTTCCGTAAAATCAGTATTTGATTACTATCTGAATATAGAAATAGATTATAACTATTCTAGATGCTGTCAAACTAGTAAAGCATCTCAAAGAAGAATTAAGGATATGTTTTCATTATTGATATATTATGAATTCAAGAATCGTATTTAGTATTGTGCTTTCGGGTGCTTCACTCACTCGGCGATGGAATATTTTAGTGTGTGCTGCACTGCACTGGTGTAGTACTGCTAGCTGCTGAGTTAGCGGTGTATACGAAGCATGATTGGTTTCTAGCTGATAGTTAAGAGTAAATGTCAGTATACACCTACTGTCCTTCTTTCATCCTCATCCTGTCATCGGGCACTGCCCCGAACAACCCGCGATCAGGCGATCAGCAGATTGGGGGCCACACACTAATTCAACTCTTTACGTCAGGCCAAGCCAGCGATGAAAAGGATGAATACGATCAAAATCAAGTCTTTCCCACATAGCCTCAAGGGTCTTCTCAGATTAGCTAGTCTCGATCCCACGATTAATCTTTTCTCTTGTTCAGGCGCAGCAGATGGTCAATGCTTGAATCTCCGATCACATTGACACCAGCGATACGAAGTACACTGCGGCTCTCGAGGATGAGAATCAGCCTTGCTGGATTTGATCAACACCTTGGCAGCCCCTGAGTCCCACAAAGCTCTTTGAAAGTGCGAGAGCCCAAATACTGTATTGGGGACGCTAGAAAACATCTGGAAAAGTGTGGGCCTCACATGTGGAATGACGATTGCCCAGTGAGAATGAGTCTGCCAAGCGATGTGAAGGGATACATTCCAGCATGGACTGATATGTACTGTATGTACAACGATATTGAATGATACCTGAGTATCGAGAAGAATCCAGGAATGAGAATGGAAGGATTACATCGAGACATACATCTCGGCATACTGTTTGGGTATATCCGACTGTCATTTGTGTCCATCGACACATACCAGAAGTTAGCACTTCTGGTCGATCCGGACTAACTCGTGTTCCTCGTTCTCGTATTGCAAGTTGCCTAGATAAACCAAGACAAACCAAGAAAAGAGTAAGTAGCAAAAGTCGAGCCATCATTGTTCTTGAATCGGATAGTCGGCACTGTATGATCCAATCCGTGATGAGTTACGTCTTTGATAGAGTTGAATGGTGGAGTTCATCCAGTGGATGAGCTTCTGCGCCCGGTAACATAGCCATGATCCATCATGGCTTAGAGCCGAAGCGCCTCACAAGGCGAGTTGAATCCAGGGTTTTTGCCCCACTGCGGAGAAAGCTGCTGATCGATGTTGCTGTTGCTGTTGTTCATGGGGTACAGTAGTTAGTTGCTGTAGTGTTGGTAGTTAAGTGGTGAAAAGGAATGGTCGTATTTAAACTCCTTCCCCTCCCTCTTTCTCTTTCTTACATTTTCCATTTGAAACCTTCATCTCTCCATTCCTCCCCCCCAATCGAATCTCATTATTTACTATCACAATGTCAGTTAATGGTGCAAGCTCCGGCAAGGCTCCTGTTCAGGAACCTCATTCATCATCACGTCGCGATGAGCATGGCCTGGTCAAAGTCCAGCCTGCCCGATTACAGGATCTACAGCCTAAATACGCTTCCAAGATCGATCATAACGATGATAATCCTGATGCCCACGGATGGTACGCGCAGTTAAGTATGTCGCGCCAAGTCTTTTTCCGCCCTCGCATACGCGGTCGGTCGTATCTGATCTAACATGTCAACTTCTGTCCTCTAGTTCACAGTCTTGGTGAATGTATCGGTTTCTGTGGTGCCATTCCATGCTGCATCTGCTGCCCCAACCCCTTCAAGCCCGTTGATCAGGGTGAAGTTGGTCTAGTCTCACGATTCGGACGGTTTGTGCTCCCTGTCATTTCATACACACCCTCTCGGAAGCCCACTGACAGAACATCTTTAGTTTCGAGCGTTCCGTCGATCCCGGTTTGGTCAAGGTCAACCCGCTCAGTGAGCACCTTACAACTGTCGATGTCAAGATTCAAATCGTCGAGGTTCCACGCCAAGTTTGCATGACCAAGGATAACGTTACTCTGAACCTTACCTCGGTCATTTACTACCAAGTTACTTCGCCCCACAAGGCCGCCTTCGGTATCTCCAACGTGAAGCAAGCTCTTGTCGAGCGTACCCAGACAACTCTGCGCCATGTCCTTGGAGCGCGCGTCCTGCAAGACGTGATTGAGCGCCGTGAGGAGATCGCGCAGTCAACATCCGAGATAATCGAAGAAGTCGCTGCCGGATGGGGTGTTCAAGTAGAGTCCATGCTCATCAAGGATATCATCTTCAGCAATGACCTCCAGGATTCGCTCTCCATGGCCGCCCAGTCGAAGCGTATCGGTGAGAGTAAGGTCATTGCGGCTCGCGCTGAGGTCGAGTCGGCCAAGTTGATGCGCCAGGCTGCCGATATTCTTTCTTCTGCTCCCGCCATGCAAATCCGCTACCTCGAAGCTATGCAAGCGATGGCCAAGACTGCCAACAGCAAGGTCATCTTCTTACCTGCCGTCAATCAAACTATCAACCAGCAATTAGCCGCTGCCGACAACGCAGGCGAGGGACCGAGTAGCCATGGTCTCCAGCAGCAAACCGGCATTCCTGATGATGGATTCCAACGCGCCATTAACGCTCGTGTGGTTGAGGACATCTAAGGCTCAATTCAAAATAACACGCGATCAATTGGGTAAACGAGTCTTCACTCGAAACCACGCTCGCATGAAGATATAACTTTTACCTTCAAATTGTGATTTATCTTGCTTCCTTGGGATTTGAGACCCGGCGGCGAGATTCGATATCAATGAGCTGTCGGGCAAAACCCTTGGGAATCTCAATGATCTGTAATATTGCTGGACGCGAATGGGTCCATGGAGATACCCACCTTCTTTTTGCTTTATGATTACCCCTATCAGTTTTGTGTTTTATCACATGGCTATAATGATGTCCATAGTTTAATGAATCCAATTAACAGCTTTCTTGATATTTGTTGCATGCTCGTAATAGATTTGGTCTACTAAGATCAACTTGCGCAATATAATAGTTTCCATGTGAGAATAGCAGTAGGTATATGTCTTTCTCCATGATTTCAATCTCAACTCCCTCTTCAGAGAAAAGTCGCGGAGCACCATCAACTTCGTCGGGGTCACCGCCTTGGGGAGAAGGTGGAGGACAACCACCAACGGAGTCGATCAACTTGACAATTCAAAGCTCCAGACACCTTCGCATTCCTTCGACCTCGTTTGTAAATCCGGTACACTCTATCCAATTTATTTTCGGCCACTTTGAAACTTTTACAATTCGTCCATGGCCTCCCAGACCGCAAGATCAGCCATCAAATCCCCCAAACCAACCCCCCCAACCGACACAACTCCCAACTTCGCCGACCCAAACTTCGACCCCGCTGAATTTCTCAATGAGTCCCTCTCACCATTGACGGTAGCGTCTTTGCAACCGAATGCCTCCCGAGCACCCGGCTCTGTCCCCCTGACTGAGCTGTCCGCGCAAGTTCAGTCACTTCTCTCGCAGATCAGCGCCCAGAACGTGCGCCTCTCCAGCACACTCTCCCAACTCAGCGATGAAATCCTCCGCAGTGGTGGAAGATTGGCTTACGAAGTGGAGGTTCTCCGGGGAGAGACTATTGGATTATCGGAAACTCTCACGGATGTATTGCGTGATGATATCTCTGAATTTGTTCCAACGTCTTCGACGGATTCCTCTGCTGCTCGCAAGATAGAGAACGAGGAGGATGCGGCGGCGACGACGACGACGACGACGACGACGACGACAGCAGCAGCAACAGAAGAAGCTCAGCCAGAGGCTACGGGAGCCAAGAATACTACGGACACACAGCAGACAAGTGTGACAACAACAGACCCCGAATATATCACAAATCTCCGCACACTCAACCAGGTCCGATCGCGCCTAGAAGATGTTGTTCAAACCTTCGGCGATGCGATGGAGTGGCCATTACCTCCCTCTGAAATCTCATTCTCCTCATCTTTTATCTCTGTATCCGGACCCGATTTGACGGCAGGTGGTCATGACCAAGAAGAGAAGGGCCAGGAAACTATGAAGAAGCTGCGCAATGAGATCTCGCAATTACTAGAGAGTGATGGGGGTGGACGGACAGGGCTGGAAGCTGCTAGTCGTCGTGTTGAAGCTTTACGAACATTGGCGACGGTGTGGAAAGGGTCTGCTGAGGATAAGGCGCGACAGCGATTCGTGGATACATTGGAGAGGATCGTGGAGGACCGCCGGCGAATTTTGGATCATCAACAGACTATGACTGAGCAAAGTCAGCGTGGACCTAAGTCGCGATCAGAGCAGAGACGTGATAGTGACAGTGGAGGACCTGGAGGAGGCTTATTCCGCAATCTCCAGCGATTGCGCGAGGAGATATATCTGGAGTAGATAGGATGAATATCCTCATTAGCATTTAGCGTATACAATATAACTGCACCATATGATCACTGATTATACTGAGTAAATAAATATAACTACATACATACATACACTATATACTCATGAATATTGTGTACTGCAAACGGGCGCCGATCCCTGACTGAATGCGTAACCGCGGGTCCGTCCTCAATCTCCCCTCGAATTGCGTACTTCCCGCGTGGCACTTCTCTCTTTCAAACACATCTCAGCTCTCTCAGAAATGTCCGTTTCTTCCATCCACCCAATTTGAGGTCAATCATTGAGAATGGCCTCATTCAATCCCTCGCCACAGTTCGGTGAGCCTAGATCATCGGCATCCACCTTTCTGTGGCAGGTCTATCACTTTCGTCCCCGAACACAGAGGGCTAAAACCATAGTCTTCTCTGGCATTGCTTTTCTTCTCTTTCTATGGATGCTCTCATTCTCGTCAAGAGTGAGTAAAACAAGTTATATCTTCATCGATCTATAGATCTGCAGTGATTCAAATGCAAATCTTCAATCGATTGGCTGATATTCATCACGGCGGCGAATCACTCCCGCGCAAATAACGCCAACGCTAACCGCACGTCTTTTTCTTGTCTAGAAATCAGATCCCGACTTCTGGACGAAATTTCCATCCCGACACCCTTTCATCGAGCGCCCGGAAGATGCGCAGGTCGTTCTTCCTCATCGTTCAGGAATCACAATCAACGAAAGCCTCCCTCATGACCTCGAAAAGACAAATCCACATCTACACCTTCTGGTGCCCGCCACCAAGGGCTCGCGCGGTACTTGTCGAACACTTACTTCAGCTATGATCTTGGGGTACCCACCTCCGACAGTTATAGGATATGGGCACGACAAGCCTGGTGCGACCGATTTTGAGCGCATGGTACAGCGCATCACTCGCGTGCGCAATTATCTCCGTGATAGTAGAACCGTGAAGGGACATGATTTTGTGTTGATTGTGGATGCTCTGGATACCTTCTTTCAATTACCGCCTCAGGTTCTCGTCAGGCGTTTCCAAGAGATCTTGCGCAGGAATAATCAAAAGTTGCAGAAGAAGTATGGAACTGCGATGATTCCACCTTCGAAGACGGGTGCTTCTCCGAGCCTTGTACAGAAATATTCTCAGAGGGTCCTATTTGGTGCTAGCAAGATCTGCTACGGCGACTTGGAAGATGATCCAGGCTGTGTCTCTGTACCGGAGTCTTCCTTGCCCCCAGATGTATATGGCTGGAAGACAGATATCTATCCAGATGGGCATAAGAACCGTCCTCGCTATTTGAACCCCGGTGCGGTGATTGGCCAGGCTGCTGATTTAAAGCTCATCTACGATGAAGTTCTGCATGTGGTTGAGCAGCGTCACAAAAAGCATGGTGACTATCAGGCTCTGACGCAAATGTACGGTCGTCAAGAAGTCGTACGAGAGTTGGAGCGTCGACGCACTAACAATGGAGCTAAAGAGTGGCTGTACAATATGATTGGAATCTCAGATGCAAGCAACCTGACCGGGATCAGTGTTCGACTGGAGACAGGCCATCGCTACGAGTATGGTATTGGCGTTGATTATAAGTCCGAACTATTCTTCAACCAACATATGTCTCGAGCAGACGTTGAATGGCATAAATTCGGCAACATCACCAAATCATCTATGCTCCAAGCCCAATTCGGCGTTCCACGAGAAACACGTATGCTCCTCCCACCTGATATCGCAGCTCTACCCAACCCTTTCAACCAAAGCCGCCTCGCCAAACAACAAACTTCAGGCCCGGAATGGAATTCCACCTTGGACAAGTTACCCAGTATGCACGATCATACCTGGAGTAATCTTCCACTAATGACAAACCCACACTCCGCATCCGTCCCCGTTCTCGCACATATGAACGGTGACTCGAAATTACGCAATGCATGGTGGGAAAAGATGTGGTTCTTCCCCTGGGGCCGAGCTTTACTTCGGAAATATGTCCGTTCATCACAGGGTTTCGAAGCAGCGCAATCCTCACTTCTGGGCGGCCAGGACTGGTGGGATATGCGCGGTGGTAGAGGTGGACTCTGGACCGACGATGCAAATTGGATCACACTTTCTGAAGTCTGCGAGGGACAGGAACGTGATCTTTTCGACGATGATTTGGGTCCTTGGTCGAAGGAGAATGGCGATCCTGATGAACCTGTTTACAACCAGTTTGGGAAACTCACTCATGGTAAGGGCCAAGAGAATGAGGAGGATCAATTCAATTTCAACTTTTGGTAAACATCATCGCGTCGGAATTTTGCATATATTCTTTACTTGCACTCTCCCTGGTCCCGCGGGGAATATTTCTGCCTGATACCACTTTTGTTTTCATTTGCTTTTACAGCATGGCTTTCTCTATACCGCTGTGTTTGGCGTTTGGGTGTTGGTGAATTTGTATTATAGAAAGATACTAGCTCTGGTGTCCAATTGACCCACATGAATAGAGCGAAGATTGCTTGTATTGATTCCGATGTTATTGATTAATGTACCATTTACCACTAGCTAGTAGCTAGTCGTAATGGTTCGCTTACAAGAGTTGCTACGCACCTCAACCCGTCGGTTCATGAGCAAGTCCCAACAATTGAACGACATGAACATAGCAATATGTCGCTTAGTAGTTCTCATCTTCTACCTTGGAAATGTTTTATAACTTTCTGGGATTACATTGTTACTCTCAAGTTCACAATATACCATATGAGTACGACCTAGCATAGAATATTCCAGTATTTATAAAGATGCATTGAATTTGAGGTCTTAGCCCCGGGATATCAAAACAGAAAATAAATCACACATAACTAGCATCACTCCTTCTCACTAATTACCATAGTTCTCATGGAGTGTTTCTCGAATAATTCCAAGAATAGTCAAGACATCCTCATCGGAAATTCTCCCTTCTCGCTCTTCAATCACAGTATCAAAAAGTGCCATAGCACCCCCGTCATCCTCACCTTCTTCCCCTTCCAGCTCTTCCCCATCACCATTAACCTGTGCCTCGTCAATATCCATACCGTCTCCATTAACCACTCCATTTTCAGCTGTGGCTCCAGAGTCCCCGCTCGGTACGCCTAGGCCTAAGTTTAAGATCATGACTACCTCCGCCTTGGTGAGTTTATAAGGGCGCAGTTTGATAATGAGGTCACGCGTAGCCATGTCCATTGGTGTTGGTTCTGAGGAAAACATGGGAGAGGCGCCGGGATTAGCGGTACCCTCTTGGTTGCTGTGGCCATTGGTTCTCAAGGTTCCTGTCATGGCTGCTTGGGATTGTGATGCAGAGGATGAGGGTCGGCTGGTGAAGCGGGGGTATCGGAGGAGATGGGGAGAGATTCGAGCAGCATAATTGTGAATCTAAGAAGATTTTGTCAGGCCTGTCTTCCAGCGAGTATTTCCAACAGTGTTATAGTGCAATTCAGCCAGAGTCGTTGCCTCGGTAAGCTATTGCTCCGCACTATCCCATGGGGTACACATGACTAAAACAGGATGATAGAATAGACTATTCTGTTCTTACCTCTTTCACCACAGTATTATGGTCTCGAAGATCTGGGCTTGGAACCCAATTTCGTCGCGCATTTGGAGGCGGGTTTGGAGGGCGGCGGGGTGGGTTGGCCGATAAGTAGGCCAGCACCTCCACGTTTGTGAGAACGGCGGATTGGGGATCAAGTATCTAAATATTATTGTTAGTAAAAGACTTTCTGACACTGACAGGCCAACTTACCCTCATTATGATCTGTGTAGACGAATATCTAGTAGTAGAGATGAGTCCAGAGGGAAAATTACTCTTCTGCCAGGTTAAAATGGCGGTCTGAAGGGCGGTCACCAATATAAACCCTACTCTCGCACAAGCTCCGAGGAGCAACCAGGCAATTTGTGCGGAGCCAGGTAGTTATAGATATAGAAATAATTGGGAAAGCTACGGTTGGGAGCAAATTGAAATATGAACAGATTATCCAGCTAAACTGTACTGCCTTGTACCATCAAGCACCGTCTGCGCCAAAAAAAGAAAACGTTGAAATGCCCCCAAATGCGAGTAGGCCGCGAAACAAAGAGAAAGTGATATCATACAGATCCGCGAAGCCATCACATAGTACGAAACTTTTAAATCAAAAGCAAACCCTTACTCGCCCTTACTCTTCTTCTTCTTTTTCTTCTCATCCTCGCCCTCGTCGGAACGCTTGCGCTTCTTGCCGTCCTCCTTGTCGGACTTCTTAGCCTCCTTCTTGGCCTTCTTCAGGTCCTTCTTGCTAACCGATGAGGGGTTTCCAGAGGCATCGAAAGAGATCTCGCCACGCTCAAGCTTGCGCTGGTACCGCTTAACGCTGAGGCCGGCCTTCTTAGCCATCTTCTCCAACTCAGAGTCGGCAGTACCGTTTGCTTGTGACTCATCATCGGAATCGGCATCGGCCATCTCCTCGTCGGACTCAACCTCCTGGACCAGCTTCTTCTCCTTCTTAGACTTCTTGTCCTTCTTGGCAGGGGTGGGCTCCTCGTCGGCGAGAGCATCGGCATCAGGGTTGTACTTGCGAGCCTCGTTCAGGTCGAACTTGGGGGCAGCGGGAGTACCAGTTGGAGCAATAGCAACACCGCGGGGCTTGAGGGGCTTGCCCTCCATACCAGCCAGCTTGCGCTCCAGGTTGAAGCGAGCCTCGGTACCGAGAGCAGCCTTGTCCTCCTCGGTGGCATCGTCATCCCACTCGGCGAGGGCATCGACACGGAGACCCAGGGAAGCCTTGGCAGCAAGAATACGGGCCATTTTGCCCTTGTTGCGGCCAGTAGCCTGACCGATGAGAGAGGCGTGGTAGATCAGACCATACTTGGGGGTATCGTGCTTAGTCTTCAGGGCACGGAACAGGGCCTTCTCGGCACCAAGAATCTGGATGGTAGAGGCGGGGCTCTTGGAAAGGCTGGTCAGGCTACCAGCGTGAGCAATAAGACGGGCTCCGACAAGCTCGCCAACGAGAGCAGTCAGGTTGGGAGCAATGGCGTTCATGCGGGAGGTCAGGTAACCAGCAAGACGCTGGCGGTAGTCGTGGAACTCAACGACTTGAGTAGCGAGAGACTGGATGTTCTCCAAGTCCTCAGGGCTGATCTCCGTACCCATAGAACGGTCAGCAGCAGACTTGACGGCACCCTCAATCTCCTCGGGGAGGACCTCAGAGAGATCAGCAGTCTCCCAGTTAGAACGCATGCCCATCTTCAGAACAAGCTTAGCGTAGGCAATGTTATCGTTGAGGATCTTAGCCAGCTCAGGGAAGTGCCAGCCATACCATTCCTTCACACGCATGGCATAGGTGTTGAGCTCCTTGTCAAGATCATCCAGGAGACCAATGGCCTGGACAATCATGGTATCAATCTTATCAGGGGAGAACTTAAGCTTGTGGCGAGCAAGAGAGTGCGAAAGACCAAGAGCCATGGCAGACATGTCGCTAGGAGCCAGGCCGGGGATGAGGGAGGTCAGGTTCTCACGAATGGCACGGAAAGCATCGTGTGTAGTAGAGTCGGCGATACACTCAATAGAAAGACCGGGTAGCTTGCCAATGGCATTACCTGGAAAAATTTTGCTGTCAGCCATAATTCTGTAGCAATTTCAAGATGGTTGAAACATACCGAGTTTGGGGTCGGCAACAGCCAGAGAAACCTTCTTCTCATCCTTCACATTGTCGAGAAGCGAGGAAAGACGAGTAGTAACCTTGCCCTCAATGATGGCAGCAGCCTCCTCCACAGCTGCAGCAGCACTGTCAAACTTCTGGAAACCCTTCAATTTGAACCTGCAGGAGATGTTAGCGTCGTTGTCCGCTGCGACAAAAAATTTGCGCCTGGTCCGCAATTCGTTCCCTCCCCACCAAAAATTCGTCAGAGATAGGAAATTTTGAAGACGTACAGGTTGGAAACACCCTCAGCGGTGTTGGCATCCTCAGGCAGACCGTGCTTGAAAAGCTTCTTGTCCTTGGCCTTCAGCAGGGCGTAACCCGCGCTGGTTTCGGTCAAAATGAACAGCGACATGGTGGGCGACCACGGCTTCAAAGCTGGAAAAATAAATTCAGCTAGTATAATAATAAGCCCAGGTCAAAAGGCGAATGAAAGACGGAAAGAAGGTGTGGACCGTGGACGCTTTATCGTGGAGGAGGAGGAATCTAGAAAATGTGCAAGAAATTTTGCAGAAAAAAGCGGAAGCCACATGTGGCTGTGGCTTACGTAACGGCCTCCGCCATACGGCGTCGAGGGAGCTACAGCTGTTCCTCTCCCAACCCCATCATTCCCATTTCGCACACCATGGAAGGCCTTTTCTTCAATGTGAATGGCGGGTGAGTGTATCTATGTTCCTTGCGGGTCAATTTTGTGCTAACTATCCAAGGTACGTCGAGGGCATTGTCCGAGGGTATCGGAACAGCCTTCTGACCGGCCAGAACTACTCCAACTTGACACAATGCGAATCCATTGATGGTAGGCCAATTTGTATACTTCTGCCTCGTATGACAGGTCTAATAAACCTTTTGGTAGATGTGAAACTTCAACTGGGCCCCTCTTATGGCGACTTCCTAGCCGCTCTGCCTCCGAACCCCTCCACCTCAGCACTTGCCGGCAAGATGACCGACAAGCTGGTCTCTGAATTCCGCTACCTAATCGCACAGTCGACTGGGTCAACTGCGAAGTTCCTAGAGTACCTCACCTATGGTTACATGATCGATAACATCGCCTTGCTAATTACCGGCACCCTGCATGAGCGAGACACCCGAGAACTCCTGGAACGATGCCACCCACTGGGTTGGTTTGAGACTCTGCCTGTGCTATGTGTCGCAACCAATATCGAGGAGCTTTACAATTCAGTTTTGATCGAGACCCCTCTCGCCCCCTACTTCAAGGGTAGTCTGAGCCACCAAGACTTGGATGAGCTGAACATTGAGATCGTCCGCAACACCCTGTACAAGAACTATTTGGAAGACTTCTTCAACTTCGTCAATACCCACCCCGACTTTGCCGGAAGCCCAACACAGGATATTATGTCCGAGATCCTGCAGTTCGAAGCCGATCGCCGATCCATCAATATCACCCTCAACTCGTTCGGTACCGAGCTTTCCAAGCAAGAACGGAGGAAGCTCTACCCTGAATTCGGCAAACTATACCCGGAAGGTAGTCTGATGCTTTCCCGTGCCGAGGACGTTGAAGGTGTCGCTCTTGCTGTCAGCGCAGTTGCAGACTACAAAGCCTTCTTTGATGCTGTTGGTCTGAGCCAGGGTGGCAGCGGTATGGGGGGCATGGGCGGCGGCCCTGCCGATGGTAAGAGTTTAGAGGATCTCTTCTACCAAAAGGAAATGGACATGTCGAAATTGGTCTTTACCCGTCAATTCACCCCGGCGGTGGTTTACGGATGGATGAAACTGAAGGAGCAGGTAAGAACCATTCCCTTTCTCAAATATCAAGCTTAAACTTCGGGACTAATAGCGGACAGGAAATCCGAAACGTGACCTGGATTTCAGAATGCATTGCTCAGAACCAGAAGGAGAGAATTGGAAACTTCATCTCCGTTTTCTAAGCTTAGCCATCATGACCTCGCATAATTTCTTATTCTTTGTATTTACCTCTCTGGCTGTGCAATTTCGCTTTGGCGAACAGCTGATTTCGTTATATCGAGTACCCAGTTCGTCGTTTCCTTTCTGAGTATCAAGTGAGCGCACTATCCCTTGGCCGGGAAAAATGGCCACAACTGCTTTCGGCTATCCTTGGCTCCTTAAATTCTGAGGCGTTGGGAATTTCGTGGTTTTTTTTTTGTGATATAGAAGAACAAGTTACATCGTACAGATGAACATTTTACTATCTATTGGGTTAGTAGTACAGGATATTATACTCGCGTACTAGCTTCTCTCTCCTACGTTTGGTAGACGTACATTTGCTTCCCTGGTTACCCTATAATCCAAAAGTAAAATACTACTATTACTATCATATATACGAAGTCAATATACCAGGAAAGGTAGACAGAATTGATTTTGATTCGGGCCCATATGTGCAGATGGCCGGCAGTAGCAGCAGCTACATAAAAAAAGAAAATGGCATCCCAGGAAGCAAGGATCTGAAAGCAGAACGAAGTCACACAAATACAAGGGCTCTCCGAGGCCAGCAAGTCTACTTTGACCATGTTTCTATATTGGAAGAAATTCAACACGGGAAAGCATCAGGGAAAGATTTCACGTCGACAACGCCCACAATAACATAAAAAGAAAAAGATGGATAAAAATAAGAAAAATAAAAGGCAGAAATTCGTTTCGAATGATAGCTTGGAAAAGATTCAGTCCCACAGCGTCATTTTTTTCGTTCGTTTTTAGAAAATATGTTCATCCATAAGAAAGGCGGGGGAATTCTCAATCATATTGGAACAGGACACTGATACTTTCACCGTGATGAACACGACGGATAGCCTAGTTGAAGCGGTCAGCAAATGTGGCGCCAGGGAAGATGCAATGCAACTCATGTGACTCACCTCGGCGAAAACGTGGCCGACCTCTAGGACCTCGAGCTTCGGGCATCGGCGCAAGTGATCACCCTGGTCCACGCTGTTGGTCACTACAACCTTGTCCAGCGAGCTAGCATTGATACGGTCAATGGCGTCGCCACTAAGGATACCATGGGTGACCAGAGCGTAGACTTGAGAGGCACCCTCCTTCTTCAAAAGCTTGGCGGCACGAGTGATTGTGTTAGATGTATCCGCCAGATCGTCAATCAGGATGGCTATACGATCCCGGACATCGCCAACCAGCATCATGGTAGCATTTTGGCGGTCTGTGATCTTTGTAGGACGACGTTCCTGTAAAGAAAAGGGGAAAGACGCAAGGGTTAGCGAGTCTCATCTATTAAGAGGTATATTGGGTGGGTCTCTGAGAGAAAAAAGGAAAAAAGGATATGGAGCCTACCTTGTGAATGAGAGCAAATTCCATGCCCATTTGGTCCGCAATTGCGGTTGCGCGCTTGGCACCACCGGCGTCCGGGCTGACAATAACAGACTGCTTATAGTTGGGGATGTTGCGCTGGATGTAGCTTTTGAGGAGAGGACGGCCGTAGAGGTTGTCGACGGGGATATCAAAGTAGCCCTGATACTGGGGGTCGTGCAAATCCATGGTGATGATGTGATCGGCGCCAGCGCAGGTGAGCAGGTCGGCGACCAGAGTACCAGCCTGTGCAACCCATTGCTTGTATCCGGGACGGGGTTGGAATGCATTGATCTTGGAGGAGTTGGAGGTCGATACGGTGCTTGCGTTATCCTCCGCACCTCCGTTTGTGGTGAGGGACTTGAGCGAGTCGGTAGTGTCGTTGCGCGGGAGTCCATTGGCGGGACGTCGTTTTACGGGACTGCCATTGCTATCTTCGATCTGGGCCTTGGCCAGGCTCTTTTGAAGGCCATCGATGCCATTCATCAACCCGAGACCCTCGGGCTTGCCGGGACCCGGGGTAGGAGGGGTACTTTCAAAAGTGTAACCATTGTTGGGCCGGTTCGCCACAGATGACTTGACGAGGGGAGCTCCGGTCTTGTCATAAGGAATATCACTTTGGCGAGAGTAAGGGAAAAGTGGGAGGACGGCAGTAACTCGACGGGCAGAGGCAGTCTTGCAGGCGGAGATGGTGATGAGAAGCTCCAGCAAGTGATCATTGACCTTTCCGCCGCCGGATTGAATGATATAGACGTCTTTCTCACGAACAGACTCCTGAATTTCGACCCGGGTCTCGCCCACGGCAAACTTGGACAGCAGAACCTCCGCAGGTGGGATGCCCAGTACGCCGCAGATGGATTCAGTCAGTTGCGGGTGGGAAGTTCCCCCGATGACAACAAGGTTGCGAACCATAGCGTTTGATATTTCTTTTGTATTCTCGGGAATATTGGCGGCTTAAAGAACAGATCGGTCAAGGTTTTGAGGGTAAGACGGTGGAGGAGACTTTTGGAGAAATCTTGCGGCGGGACAGAAAATCTGGGGAGCGATGTCGGAGAGGGAGTAAAAACGCAAAGAGAGGAGAGAGATGTAAGAAATGGAGAGTAAAGCGACTACCGCATTGCGGGGTGAGGAAGAGAAAACTTGAAAGCAGTTCAATAAGAGGAAGTATCCGGGCAAGAAAAGAAAATGATGAAGCTCGTGTGAGTCCCGCGATTCGAAAAAAAGCCTCTTTGGAGAGTGGAACAACTGCCGCACTCGAATTGGTTGCTGTATTTGTGGCCTGAGGTGTCATTCTACTGCATCGGGCTAGCGTGGAAGGGCAAGCCAGCCGCCCCGCAGAAAACGGCGACGCAATGCACGAAGATCCTTGGAGATGCTGAATGGTTGCAGTACTCAATAATGCATTGTATGTAGTATGAGCAAAAAAAATAAGACAGATCAACATCACACAAGCCCTTGCAGTATTTCATTTGGTTTCACAGCCTCTGAGCTCTCTCTTTCCTTTCTCCAAATCCTAGGTTCCTATTATCTTGCCTGTTCAGATAAGTCCGGAACATACCAAGACTCCCTATATTGATTCCTAGTCCCTACATACCCGAGGTACTTTATGTATGTTCAGAAGGATCAGTCAATTGAGGACTCTCCATTTAAATAGGATAAGCCAAGGAATTCTCGAGGCATCCTCTATACGATGCTAATGAGCTGCCCATCGACCATTTTTCCTAATAGCAAATGACTATTGCGGACATGGAGAGTGATACACTGCATTCCATTTGCCGGTAGATACAGATATGTGCGTATTTACAGAGAAGATATCAGTATGACGATTCTGAAGAGAAAAAGGAGAAAAACGTTTGAAGAAGAATAAAATAATCCGCTCCATGCGCCTGGCCCATAATAACTGATTTTTAAAAAGGGGAGATCATTGCATTGATCCAATCCTGCTTTTTGATCTGCTAATGGATTGCCATTAGTCGCCAGTACCGACCTCCCTAAGCAATTGTTAGTATCATCGTTCACCAAATAGTGTGGGGGCCTGGGGTAGCTTTGAGGCTCACAAGTCAAGTTGAACTCCATTGCTCACTCCGTAATCCTCCAACGTTAATTGGTCCTTGAATGGACGCTCGCCCTGGCGTTTAAGAAGGATTTCATGAGGCTCACGACCGATCCGCGCAGCTACCTGAGCTTTGAATAGTTCTACACGAGCATCAGTAGACTTTCCTAGGCTGTTTCCTGGTGCTCGCCAGTTTCCCGAAATCATGCACGGAAAGAAGAATATCGTGCTGGACTTACTGATTGGATCTGATGCCAAACACGGGATGGCAGCTTTCGTACCCAGACGATCGTTCACATGGACCACGATCATGGGCTCGGAGGACTGGGGCGCAGCTGGCTTTTTCTCCTTCTTCTTCTTTTCCTTCTTTTCCTTCCTCTCGCGATCTTCCTGTGGGGCATCTTGGTCGTCACGTCGTCGATCACGGGGTCCATCTCTGTATCGCTCTCCATCACGATCTCTACGTGGTGAACGAGCCCGGTCGCCTCGATCCCTATAGCCACGGTCTAGTCTGCGTTCGTCGCCGCGATCATCGTCATCGCGTCTCTTTTCCTTCCATCGAAATCCTCCAGTCTTTTTTGGCCGGCCTCGCTCGCCATCATCCTGTCGACGAGGAGACCTACTGCGTGATCGGTCTCCCATGATCAAAGCTTCAGTGGGAGAAAGGTGAAATTGTTGCCCGACAGTACAGCTCCCGTCAACGGAGACCTTCAGGAAATGTGTCACGTGAGATATGGTCGTGCAGATATTCACTATTCCTAGTATGGACTAGCTTATATTTGGCTCCGAGTTGAGCTCCGCGCAGGTCGTGGCAGCGCTACGAGCTCGTTTGGACTGCGATCGACTGTCAGTTTATACGCATTTCACCGTAGTCTCCCGCTGTTGCAATGCCTGGTCACTTAAGGGTTCAGCGGCCGTCGCCGACGACCGTCAGCTTCACTGTTTCTAATGCGTCACCGCGCTCGAATTCCCCCGCAAAGATCCTCTTCGGAATCCAGATACTCATGCGCGCGCTCCTTTTTTGCTGCGTCATCATTGCTTTTACCGCACGAACCCGAAATTTGTTTTTCCTTCAGGGAAATAACATGGCTCAATGGCAGGCCATCTGGTCCAGCCCGGTTGGAGCTCATGTGTGCCACCTGGTGGACAGGTACAATCCCTGGGTCATAACGGTGGTTAGTGTACTAGTGATCTATGGCGTTTTCAAGAGAGGATACACCGGTATGTCACGAGAGATTGATCATGAATATTCTACTGTGACATAATGTATTAACCAAAGTTTACAGAGGAATCACTTTTTGTAATACGGGGCTTTGGTATCCAGACCTCGACATCCTCCTCGACTTATCTGTCCTCGGCCGCAACAAGGTTCATCCCCACAACCCAGATTCAGGACATCGTTATCCATGAAGCCTTTAAAGGATTCGAGGTTCGCTTTTACTTGGCAGTAATAGTGGAGGGTGAGCCAGACGTTCTGGTTGTTTTCCCGGTAGGTCTTCTTTTCACATACTGCACTACTTTATAGGCTAATCCGATGGGGTCGCTAGCACTTATTACCAAAACGCGATATCCTTGAAGAAGTATGGAGAGGATCTCGACGATGCCTGTACGATGCAAAATCATAATTTGCCAGGACTATATACTTAACAATTCGATTTTCACATGGGCAAGGTGAACCCTTATTTTAATCATTGGGGTTGCTATGAGGGGGGTTTATCCAATCATTAGTATATACCACTCTATAGTTGGGATACGCTCTTTTCAGCTTCTTCCTTTGCTGCCATCTTGCGCTGTTTCGAGGCCAGCCATCTGGCATTCTGGACGTCGACGGGCTCGTTCTTCGACTTCTTCATGACGGGTACATATTTCCCACCCGTACGAGAGTCGTCCGCACCTTGCCAGACCTTTGCACCTCTATTCTGCTTCTTTCCAGCACCTTGCATGCCATCCATGAGTTCGAGCAAACCTTGGTCACCCTGGCTGACCGTGAGATCTAATAGAGCGCCTGCCAAGATCTCATCCATCTTGCGTTGTCTCCAGACGGTCCACAATCCGTCGACTACCCCCTTCAGCCCGAACTTGCTGTCGCCCTTCGCACTGCGGTTCCTGTTGAGTCGCTTGTCACCAGCATATACCCAATCCAAGGCATCGTCTCGACTGCCGGAGCTCTCGTCCGGGAATATGCAGTCCCACAGGACTAATGGGGCATCAGAGGCCATCTCATATGCAGGCTTTCGTGGGGTTTTGACCACGTCCAACAAATCCGCGACGATTGATGGCGGTTCAAGTCCTTGACCAACTAAGAACAAGATTGCTACCATATGGCGAACTTGATGCCAAAGGAAGGCAGAACCATATAGGGTGAATGAGTACACCTGTGGAGGTGTATCCACGGAATTGTCCGAAGAAGCCATATCCACATCCTGCGCAGAATCTTCATGCGGCTGGAATCCAGGTCGGGTCACATAGCCCAAAGGACTGGTCTTAGGATCAACGCGTTCAATATCGGAACGGAAAATAATTCGCTCGAAATTTTTGATCTGCTTGCTAGTGTCCAGCTTGCAGAAATTGCGGAAATCATGTGTACCCTCAAAGGACTTGGCCGCTTCACGCATAGCTTCGATATCAAGCCAGCCTTCGCGGTACTTTTCACGTGGGCCCTGGCCATTTCCGGCTCGGTTAACAAATCCAAATGGTCCCGGGGTAGGAGAAAATGCTGGTTGAGTGAAGAAGTAACGATATCTGCGTTCGCGGCAGGAGAAGCGGGCATCAAAACCAGGAGGAGGGTTTGGGCACCAGGCAAGAACCCTAATATCATCTGGTAGGACTCGGTTCAGGATCTGCACATATGAAATTTCGTCGGCGATATCGTCCCATTCTTGGTTGGTGGATTGCTCCACTTGCATCGCATCATTCTTAGTCTCTTGTTCGGTAGTCTGTGCTTGAGGCTTAGGCTTTGGTCGAGCACTGCGGACCCTGACGCCCACAACTTGTCCAAATGCACTGACACCACGATCTGTCCTGCCCGCCTTTGAGTAATCACACCCATCCCAATGAATGCAGTATGGACGAAGCTCCCGTGGCTGGACATCATTCGGCTCATCGTCAGAACTTGTCTCGGGAAGAATCAAACGTGTTCGTCGCATAGCCTTCCACAGAATCTCTTCAATCGTAGGAAGCGGCGTAGTGTTCCCATTCGTGTGTTCAAGGCCATTGTATCGCTGTCCAAGGTATGCGAATTTAAGCGCAATGAATCGCGTATTGTACTTGGACGGGTCAAAATCACGATCCTCCTTGGGCGGTTGAGATGGCGCAGGCTTGTGGACAATATCATCCGGAGAATGGGCTCTCTTTTTCCTAGGTTGGACGACGGAGGATGGAGGGGCGGGAATGGCGGGCTCGTAGATGCCTTCTGCAATGGGTGCGCGTGACGAATCTTGCGCCGGTGACGTCGTAAATTGCGTGGTTTGCGAATGGAGCTGCCGCTCAAGCTCTGTGATCCGATGAATCAGGCTTGAATTCGACCAAGTTGTGTAGTCGGGGCGCCCCTCAGCACTGGTTTCCGCCATTATTTGCGGCGTGCGTGGACTGTTTTGGCTCAAAAGACGTGCTTGCGATTTGCTGATGTGTTGGGTTAAAATGCGCAGCGGAGACAAATTGATCGGTACTATCCTCCACATACCACCTCTGGCGATTCAGAGAGAAACTTGCCTCGCTTAGTGTGGAGAATAGCTCGACTCTTCCTGCGAGAGAAATTTGAGGTTCCGCGGAGAGTTCGGTATTTGGGGTATTATTTCTGTATTGTATTGTAATTTATGCTCTGATCCGCCGGTGATTTCAAAGCAACCATGTAAACTAGTGTAAGAAGTAGATAAATCATGATCTGATAGTTTGAATATTGAAGCTACGTACCACTTATAATAGCCTGCTAGCCCTTGGTACCTCCAGAGCTATAGTGTTGTTGGATCTTGTGGAATTGGCCGTTTGGGGTGTTCGGGTTGTGCAGTTTTATATCTCGGGAGCTCTGCTGATAGAATCCATGGATCTTCAATCAACCGCCCTTCTGGCCATGTCAGAGGGTTCTCGTTGCCGATACAGATAACTCACACCGAATGGTCTTTAAAGCCCCAGCCTTCGTATTCTAGCCCAAAAAGACGCAGAGAGGCAATATCATGTCAGAAACAGAAGCCACAGAGCCCGAGGCCACAGTAACGTTGTTGCTCCTGGGTGACGCTGGGTGTGGAAAATCCACATTTTTATCGTTAGTCATGACCCCATGCATGATAATATATTTCTTCAGAGAAGAATCTTTCTCTCGCATCCTCAAATACTGAAGATAGATGCTGGTTCAAGAGTTAATGGTCGAATAGACGCCTAAAGAATGGCCGGCGCCCGTCACCATCAAAGCCTGGGACGACAGTAGAAAGTGCCCCCGAGCCTCTACGTGATAGCGACCAGCCATTTATCTACGACATTCGCTTTTCAAAGAAGAAGTTCACGCTCGAGCTCTATGACACTGCAAGTCCCAATCAACATTGGACGTCACTTCATCCGGACGTGGTGGTCATAGCGTTTGATATCTCCAATCGAGGGACACTAGACGGACTGAAAGCAGTAAGCAAGGAACTCTTTTATGAGGCAGATTATATCATTTAAAGAGCTAATTGTATTTCCGAAAAGTGGCGCAATGACATAACTCGATACTTTCAACATGGTCATGGTGAACGCATCCCGGTTATGTTACTTGGATTGAAGCGAGATCTACGGACGGAAGGCGAGGGTATAATATACCCACAGGAAGTAGGTGCATATCAAACAAAACAAGTGGGAATACTTGAACTAAACTTTATTGAAGACTTATCGTATTGCCCAAGAGCTCCGTTGTGATAGGTATGCCGAGTGTTCAGCTGTGACGGGCGAATTGCTGGGGGAGACGTTTGAAGATCTGGCTCGAATGGCCGGAATGACCACCACATCAAAGGGTGGTCAAACTGCTGGTGGCTGCCTTATTATCTAAGCTCTCCTTCTAAATGTTGAATATGGAGATGTGCGTGGGTGATGGGAATTGCTTGAACAGCGTACGCGTTTGCAGGGCTAGACATGGTTAATCTACGTTGAAATGCATCAAGTGGCCTCGAAAGTAGAATATTGTACCGCATCAAGTACCGACACACTCAACTCCGAATATCAAATACAGAGGCGATGGGCTTGTACATGATGCCCATTTAGCCGGTCTGGTGTGTCTGATATAGCAGCCAATTACACTACATGCTTTACATAGGACTTGAAATACCGAGCACACCTTTTTCCGAATACTAGATTATACATACAGGGAGAAACCAAGGTAACGATTAAGTCCACCTCGTTGATTGACAGCACAGGGCTTTCCCCCAGTCACAAATGTGTGACTGGATATCTTTCCCTCATAAGCGCCAGTCAATGATTGACGTCGCTATTCCTCCCGGATGCGAAAACAAAAAATCACGAAGAGTGCTGGTAAATGAGACCACTGATGCAAAAAGATTGGAAAGTTCCCGGTGAAAAAAGCTCTTTTTTCTTCTGCTGTTTTTCAGTTTCTTTTGTTTTTGAACACTTGAACAGAAAGTAGGATAGACATGTCAAGGGGGATTTCGGGAGATATTTCAATTCCATTGTTGTAAATGGATGCGGTGAAAGAACAAACAAGGGCATTTTCCTTTTTCCCTGGTATCCTGTTAGACACCGGATATCGTCACAACCATCCCGAATCACCATGGCTTTTGGGTTGATATAACTCTCCCCCCCTTCAACGCCTAACCAAATTACCGTCTAGCGCATTTACCACTTGGTCTCAGTGGTGGTGGTCTGGGTGGTCTCAGCAGCCCACTCGGTGGTCTGCTGGGTGGAGCTAGCGGCCCAGTCGGCACCGTCAGCCTCCCAGCTGGTGGCACCAACAGCGGCGGAGGCAGCGGCGAAGGCAGTGCCGGGAGCACCAGCACCGGGAGCGTTCACGTCCCAGTTGTCACCAGCGAAGCCGGACTCGACAGCACCAGCACCGATCTCCTCAGCGCCGGGGACCTTGGACTCATCGGCGATCTCCTTGTTCTCCTCGGCCTCAGGGTCACGGTAGAAGTACAGGTCGACAACGGTGTCCCACTCAGTCTCGCGGGTAGCGAGGGTACCGCGGAGACGGAGGATCTCACGGGCGAGCATCCACCAGACGAGACCGATGGAGTGACGACCCTTGTTGTTGGTGGGAATGGCAACATCGACGAAGTCGGTGGGGGAGTCAGTGTCGCAAAGGGCAATGACGGGGATGTTGACGTAAGAAGCCTCCTTGATGGCCTGGGCGTCGGTACGGGGGTCGGTCACGATGATGAGACGGGGCTCCTTGAAAGAGCGAGTGATGTAGTTGGTGAAGTTACCGGGGGTGAAACGACCAGCAATGGCGGTGGCACCAGTGTGGTGGGCGAACTTCAGGACGGCACGCTGACCGTAGGGACGGGCAGAGATAACACAGACATCGGCGGGGTTGTCAATGGCAGCGATGATACGGGCGGCCAGGACGATCTTCTCCCTATATTGTGACGCACGTTAGATCCTGTCGCCAATTGTTCCCATCGTGATGGAGCCGAATCTCCTGTTCCTTTGTAACCTACCAGGTCTTGCCAATGTTCAGGACGTTGACACCGTCGGGGCGGGTCTTCCACAGGTAGGGCTCCATGTGCACCTGAAGGTTCTTAGAACCCAGGTGGCACTGAGCGGCGAGGAGCATCTCAATGTCCTGCGAGGTAGGGTTGAAAACCGGGGGGAGCTGGGAGGGGGCCATGGTGGGCGATTGATTGATTGACGAGGTGGAAAAAGATCAATCGTCTGGCTCTTGTCGTGGAGATGAAAGAAATCAAAGGCGGAGTTCGCGAAATCCTCGCCGCGCTTCGGAAGAATTTCGCTTGCGCCATTGTGAGTGTTAGGGCTAGGGCAGCAAAGATTAGGTAATGAAATATCACCTTATATATCAGGCATCTATATCACCCACGTTGTAAGGCATAAATCCTCATCCTCAGGCAGAAAGACAAAAAGCGGACTAGCGTCTCTCTGTCGTCGGACCGCAAGATTTCCCGGCCAAAAGCTGGGAGTCGCGGAAGAACTTCTACTGCGCTGTTCGGAGAGCCAGCCATTGATTGCGACTGCTCATAATGCCGCCGCGTTTGTTATTCCAGCCTTCAGTGAAGGCTTTTGCCGGTAAGATACTCGCTGGAAATTTATTGTACACCCAATTGCGCGAGTACATAGTCTGATGAATTCTTGTCACAGGATCAATCTCTGGCCAGAGTCCGTTGGTTTCTTTGTCGCACGCAACCAGGTCAACCGTGAGAGCGGCATCCACCAAATCCAAACCCCAACAGAAAACCACAGACTTTTTCCGAGCCTCACAGGCGCGTCAACGGAAGGCGGCCAACATCTCCCGCCAGAAGGTCCTCCAGGCGGAACGGGAGGCCTCACTTGGTGATCCTGTGGAAAGCCAACCAACACCGTTCATCCAAGAACTACAAGCCATCCAGAATGGCACACAAATTGCGTCAAGCTCAGACCTCAATTACTACCTCAAATCCGACGAGTTGAGTGGCGCGTTCGAATTCTCGAAGGACCTGACCGAGCCACTTCAAAACCCAGACCGTGACACCGCAGACCCTCAAGCCGAAAAGGAGAGCACAGAGTTGCATATTCAACAGCACCAGAATGCAGAGGAAGCTATCAAGCGCATCGTGAATCTCAGCAATGGCAATACCAAAGACCGTCTTCGATTGATTGTCCAGAAGTGCATTGAGCAGTTTGGCCGACACACTACCGATACTGTTCTACCCCCGAAGCCTGCCAGTGTTCAACAAGAGGCTGCCTCCAATCATCTCGAGAAAGTTCCCCGTGTTGGACCCGATACTGGCTCCCCTGAGGTTCAGGTGGCCATTCTCACCGCTAAGATCTTGAATCTTTCCCGACACCTTCAGTCTTCCAATAAAGACAAACACAATAGACGGAACCTTCAGATTCTCGTTCACAAACGACAGAAGCTACTTCAATATGTTCGTCGGAAGGAGCGTGGTGGCCCTAGATGGCAGAACTTGATGGAGACCCTTGGCCTTTCCGAGGCTGCATGGAAGGGAGAAATCTGCCTTTAAGGTGTCTTCCTGGTATTCATGGGCATGGTCCACCCGACTTTCGTCCTTTCGTACTTCAATTAGACCGTTCAGCGTGGTCCCTTGGATGCGAGTTGACACTCAGTATAAGCAAAACAAATTTCCTCCTCCGAACCGTCTACCTTTTGATCTAACGGCCGGTGTCTATGTACAAATAGCATTGTATTTTTTCCTTTCTATCTATTCTTTTTTTTTTGCGCCATTATTACACTAGTGTACTTAAATTATTGCAATATCTGTTGCACTACGGAAAATCTGCCCTATGACCATCTATTTTGTTTGCTGAAAGCAGGACTGGATCTTCTGTGGGTGACCGTCTAATGAATCACATCCTAGAACATTTTCATCATTTTCGACAGTGAATTGGATCTTGTGTTTTCTACCAACTTACCAGAAATGCACCTATTGAATCTTTGCAGTGATGGGTTGCTGGCCTAAGGATCTACTATGTGCATAAGTCCGAAGGCGGTCAAGCACGTAGGTGTACACAGAATAATATTCTGCCCGACTCACCATCGGAAGCCGCGAGAAATCGAAGCTTCGAACTATCCGCGCTTGCCAGCTGCGCGTAGCGATCGCACCTTCCTCGAGAGCGCGATTGATTCTTGCGTTGCGTCTTCCAGTTCCGGTACAGAAAAACACGGTTTGTTTACGCAATAATTCCCTCAACATCAACACTCGACAACAACACGCTCTTCTTTTCTTCTCTTCCTCTCTTCTCACCACCCTTCCACCATCATTCCCTACCGTTCCCAAACCTCTTTCTCCCAAGTTGTTGATTTTCGTTCGAGACAACATTCTCAACTACCATACAGTCATAATACCACTTCCTATTTGCCTGTAGCTGGCGTGTCACCATGCGCACCCGCTCCAAGCCACTCTCCCCCAGCTCCTATGTGTCGCTTGACGACATCCCCCGCCGCCGTCGTGCCACTCGAAGTGCCTCTGCCCAGCCGCAAGATCAAGATACTCAAGAGGTGCAGACTGCAGAGTCGAAGCCTGCTTCAACGGCCCCAAAGACTCGTGGCCGGAAGAAGGCTCCTTCCACCCGTGGCAGAAAAGTAAGTGAACATGGAAGGCTTAGCAAGAACCCCGACTGACAGCTGTGATCAGAAATCTGTCCGCCATTCGACTAAACCAGTTACTGCCGAGTCTGAGCAGCATCATGGTGATTCTGCAGGTGCTGCTTCTGGAGAGCCTGCCGGCAATGGTGGCTCGAGCAGCCAATTTCAGGACCCTGAAGTTTACCAGCCCACCGTCAACTCATTTGAACAAACTACGTCTGTCCTTCCATCTGTCGAACCAAATGAGCTCGATGACGCCGAAATCTCTGGCGATGCCGACAACTGTGAGTTGCAAAGTGTCTTTCCTCAAAATTCTCCCACTGGATTATTGTTTTCTCAACCTTCCCCCGTTGGACTTGGGCCTGCTCGTAAGTTCTGTCGATCTCCCTCCTATGGAGTCGCGTGCCCACAAAGTCCTTCTCCCTCTGGCCCTCTTCATGTACCTTCGACTTCCGAAAAGCTGGCTCCTTCCCAACTTCGGCCGGGTCTTACCAATTTTGGTGAGCCCTTCTCGGATTGGATGAACTCGGGTTGGGTCATAACTCCCGAGTCGCCTGCACTGAACCCTCACTCCTTGCAACTCGAGCCTTGCCTGAGTGAACCGGACGACCGTCTCACCCAAGAAGAGTTGATTTGGTGCATGACTGAGCCAGTCCGTCCCGAACCGCCTCGTACTGGTTTTCCTTACATTCCCCCGGGAGGCTCTATGCCTCGTCATGAATCTCCACTTAGGGAGGGGGAAACCCAGTGGGAAAGAGACAATCGCGAGCTCGAGCGCATTTTCTTAAAGGATGTCGAACGCAGGGATTTTGCACGAAAGAAACACGAGAATATGGCCTCTGAGCTTAAGCGTAAGCGTCAAGAGGAGCTTGATCTAGCAGAGGAACGTGAGCGTTCTTGTCGTCGTCGTCGTGTTGCAAAGGATTTGAGGGAAACGTTCGACCGTCTTTATGGATCTGAAACGTCGGACGAAGGAAAAGACCGTTTTTACGACGCAAAAGATTCTTCGCCTGAGCTTGAGACTCGTTCTTCTGAATCTGAGGCTCGCTTAGGTGATGCTGAATCGTCGGAAGATCTACGATTTCGTGTGTATGACTCGGAGCATCCTTCATCTGAGCTTGAGACTTGTTCTTCTGGACTTGACGCTCGCTTGGGTGATACCGAAATGTCGGAGGGCGTAGAGAATCGATTGCATGACCCGGAATGTCTTTCATTGGAGCTTGAGACTCGTTCTTCTGAACTCGAGACTCGCTCGAATGAGTCTGATGTTTGTTCATCGCATTCGCAGCCCTTTTCATCTGGATCTGCGGCTTCTGTTGGCGAACCAGAGACGACTTCACATGAAACCACCATTCCTTCCAAACGGCCTGGACTTCTCAGACGCATCGCAAGCTTCACACGTCGATTTACTCGTTACCCCAAGTTTCGCTCACTGCCGTCTTCCCTTCGGGCCCCCCGCTGGACCTCTGCAAGCCCACATTCCCCATGCGACGGATACGAAATTCGCTATTCTAATCTGGATAATTTGCTGATGAATGCCCCATCCCAAACAGACGTAAAATGGGCCCCCCTCGGACCGCAACGCAAGTTCCCCAAAGCCAAGGCGTACGATATTTTGAGCCCTTCAAACAGCCCATCGAGTCTCAATCGGGTAGAGAAATCTATCAAGACCACCCCGATCCGCCGAACCCGCCTTTCTTACGCTGCTATCTCTCGTCGCCGTCGAAGCGAGGCAAGCGGTCGCATTGATCGGACCCTGTACCGTCTACCCGAGCTTTTGTCTCAGAATGAGGCCGATGGAGGTTTGTCTGATTCAACTAATCTAACCACACGCCCACCTCCACAAGCTAGTACTCCTATGACAAACTCAGGAGCCACCAGCCTTCACTTGACCCATGATGCTTTAGTCACCGGAAGCCCCTCGAAACCAGGTAATGCAGCAACTGAGGTGAATGCCTCGGCAGAAAGTTCCCATCAAGCAGAGTCACCTTCTTCCCCTGGCTTTGTGAAATGGGCTTTCAACCAAGTATCCAGACGATGGACCAACATCCGCGACCGGTACGCTGGTAGTACGCCCGCAACAGCAGAAAGTCCTGGTACGTAATTTTCTCATGACACTTCCGGAAAGGATACTAATATGGTGTTCCAGCCGTCCACTCGGACAGCACCCCGGCAACTCCTTCCCGGTCAACCCTGTCCGTTGTGCCTAATACCGATGGCCCATCTTCAAAGACTCGAGCACTCACCTCGGCCGCCTCGCCTGCAAACAGGTTGACCCGGTCCGTGTCGCTCTATTCGAGTGGCCTTGACCCAGAGCTCAAGGCCCATTGCTATGGTCGCCAGGATTCAAAAAAGCCTTCAGATAAGCGTAAGCGAGAGGTGACACCTCCTTCTCCCGTCCTTACTTCCAAACCAAAGGCACGTGGCTTTTGCCTGGACGATGATTTTTTTACCTACACCGACGAGGAATACGCTGCTCAGGAACTCTACGAAGCAGAGCAGCGAAAGCGCCAGGCCGAAGAGGCAGAGAATGCCGAAGCTGGCGCTCCATCTGCTAAGAAGATCAAGGTCGATCCTCCAAAACAGCCAACCCGCCGTCAGCCTGCTAAGAACCGTTCACCCACGAAGAGATCTTCTGCAACTTTGTCGCCTTCACAGCAACCTGGATTCCGCCCCAACTCTCGGAGAACTTATGCTGTACCGGACCTGGAGACGATTGATTCCAGTCGTTTGATGTCTGAGGCCGATCTCCTTCAAAGCTCACCTCATCCCCATGACCGACCTCAGACCTCCGGAGAATCGAACACAGCGCTTCCAGGTCTCAGTCACGAACCGATTGGTGAGTCCCCGGTTCCCGAACCTTTTCTTGATCATTCCCTCCCCTCCTCTCCCCCGCAGAGAGTAGAGGGCCCAATCAAGATTACAAATCCCTCAGGGACATTTGAAGTTCCCTACAGCTCGTCGCCTCCCTCCTCTCCTCCGGGTGGCTCTACGGAGGAGCCCAACCAGGACAATGAGTTCATCCAAAACCCTCATGCTGACTTTCACACTCAAGCCTTGGGATCCCTGAATCAAGGCCCCCAGACCAATCCGCAGGTTTCCGAGGCAGTTACTCCGCAATCCAATCCACTTCAGGTCGATCCGGCCGAGGAAGAAAGGAGACGTCTTGCAGAAAGGTTCTTCGCCGAGAAAGACAAGATCGACGCCGAGAGAGAAAAAACTCGTCTTGAAAATGAAAAATCCAACAATACTGGTAGGTGGAAAAATTCTGGTTTCAATCCCAGGAATCTGGAGATGTTGCGCAGAAGGAGAATGGAGCTCTACCAAGGTTACAAGACACAAAGGAAGAGCGAAGCTGCTGTTCATTCGGACTTGCTTTCTAGTTCTCGGATTTCTGGCGAAGATGACCTCCTTCCACCTAATTCCGTTGAAACTGGATCGCGACAAGAAACCAGCGAAATCGCTAGAAATCACCCAGGAGATCCCACGGCCCCAACATCTCCTCCCCCAGACCCTTTGGACGATCCCCCAGATGCCGTTGTCAACTTTAACCCGAACGGTACCCTTGCTGACGATGAAAACACAGCGGCCGAGCCAGAAGACGCGTCGCCGCTGACTCGCGCTCGCACCAAGGCCGAACAATTCAAGCCTAAGACCCCGAGCCGTCTCCGCGAAGCGCACCGATTTTCTTCCAGCATGACACGTACCTCGCCCTTTTCCCAGCCCGACATCAACTCTCCAACAATCGATCGCCAAGGAACTTCTCTTCTCCAACAAGATGCGACTTCTCAGGCTCCAGGTCTTCAAGAAACTGAGCACCCCCCAGCCTTCCGCACCCTTGAAGAAATCAAGGAGGTATGTGACGCCGATTGGCTGCTTGAGCAATGCCCCAGTGGGGATCTTCGCCAGTTGAAATGGCCGAAGAAGATTAGCCTTGTTGACCAACTCCGCTCTCATGGGGTTCATCTTACCCCGGAAGAACTCGCCGAGGCGGACGAGTCTTGGAATGACCCTGAGCGGCGCAAGATGGAAATGGATGCAATGCGAACTGTGTGGGCGACGGCCGCGAGAAAGCCCCTCGGTGCTTCTGTTGACTGGTCGGCATGGAATAACCTACCCCAGTAGTCGACTGGCCGGCTGTTCTTCCTACATATCCCAGAATATGTATCATTTAAACAATTTGTATCGAATGTTTGTGTGCACTGATTTACTCCATGACTGATGACACCGCGAAATTTGCATCTAACAATCTGTGGCGGGCTTTGTTTCTGTTTCTGCTTCTGCTTCTCTTTCTGTTTCTCTTCTCTCCCCTCGATTAATTGTTAATTTCGTCTGTGTTTTAGCCAGCATTTTTATCTGAAGTTTGTTGATATTATGATTTGTGATCATTTTGATCAAGTCGAATACGGATTGATATTTGTTAAGTTTCAAGAGAGTATTTAATAGACGTGTATCTAGGTATTCTGGAATCTCCCATATTCAATCCAGCTGTGAATAATGATCTCAATCAAAACCCGTGAACTCTTCGTCATTGCCAACAGAATTTGAAGCTTCATTCTTCGCAGCACTTTTTGCCAAGCGCTGCTGTTCATTCCTTGCCCTAATCTCTTCGATCATCCTCTCTGTCTCGCGGGATTTCTGCTTCTCGGCTTCTGGTAATTGTTCCCATCTTTCCAACTCCTTGCGAGCCTTCTTGGCCTCTCTCCGCTTGAACTTCTTGTCTCGAGCCTCTTGGTTCTGACTCCAAGAGGAATTGTCGGCTGCGCGCCGTTTTCGTGAATCTTGTTCATTATCTCCGGCCTGTGCATGCTCTTCCATCATTTCCTTGCGTCGCTTCTCTCGTTGCTTATCCTTATATGTGAAATTATCCCAATCCAGGCTAACGCCCAATGTACGATCCCCGGTGAAGTTGCGCAGCTCAGGCATCTTGGGTAACTTGAGAAGACCCCAAGCCTTGCCGAGAGCTTCCCAGTCAAGGTCTGCCACACGGAAGATACTGCTTGCCTGGTGTTTGCTATAGCTTCGAAGCCAGCTGACGAATGCTTTCTGACCCTTATCGTGATGGCTTCGATCTTGTCGCATGAATTTGCGAATGGACTCTGTTGCAGACTCGGCATCTTCGTCCGGGGGCATTGGCAGGTTGAAAGGAGCCACCGGGGTTTTGCGGACTTCCAAGAATGAAACATAGTCTTCCTCTCGGCCTGGATGGAGGAGGACAATACTGAGACCTCGGCGTCCAGCACGACCAGCACGGCCACATCTGTGAATGAAGGTTTTTGGATCAGATGGGGGATCTATTTGCACGACCAAATCGACTGATGGAATGTCAAGACCACGAGAAGCGACATCGGTAGTGAGAAGAATAGAAGGAGACGTAGATGTCGTGAAGCGGGCGAAGTTCTTTTGGCGGACGTTGGCAGGGTGTTTGCCATGAAGCGGGACAAGGAGAAAGTCGTCGCCTAATATTATAGGGAGCATCATTGAAAGATAATCGACGCTTGAGCATGTTGAAACGAAAAAGATGGTTTTCTGGGGAGTTGGTTGAACGGTCGAGAGGATTTGTTTCAGGATGGAGAATTTGTGAGCCGGGGGAGATGTTAGATAAGTCATTTGCAAGCTGATCAAGACGTTAGCACTAATAATTTGGAGTCGGCTTTGAAAGATACGATGAACATACCTTGCTGGCGTGCGCTTGTCCTCAATTCCAGAGCCGCCCTTCACTTTCACGGCAACCTTCACAGGATTGCGAAGACCCACACGGACGATCTGGTCGACTGCCTCGCTGATGCTGGCACTGAAAAGACCCGTCCTTCGTTGCTTTGGCAGATGGCGGAGAATCTTTTGAAGATCATCTTTGAATCCCAAATCCAGAAGTCTGTCCGCCTCATCAAGGACGAGCATTTCGAATGATGACTGTGGACAATGCACATGGGGCGATGACAGAAGTTCTAACAATCTTCCGGGCGTAGAAACCAACACATTCGGTGATCGCTTGAGGAATGAACTGAGGTCTTCTGCAGGAGTTGTTGCGCCGCCTAGCAAGAGTTGAGGGACGACTTTCAAGGTCGAAGAGGAGGACTTGGGACGAGGTGCGTCTCCTTCGGGTGGATTAATCGTCGCGGCAGATGCAGGGTGGAACTCAAGTAGTGATAAAAGAACTTGATAGATTTGCGATGCTAGCTCTCTAAATAGAAGAAGGAAATCAGTATTCACGTTCTCTTCAGCTATTACACATGCCTTTCTTTACCTTGTAGGAGAGATAATGATTGCTCCGATATGATGCTTCTTGAGTGGCTCCTCAAGGCGCAAAAGCTTTTCCACCACCGGAATCAGAAAAGAAAGAGTTTTTCCACTGCCTGTCACGGCTTCCACAACCACGTCTTTATGCGCCATGAACAATGGAATGGCCGAAGCCTGAACTGGGGTCATGCGGGTGAAGCCCATGGAGGATACAGCATCCAAAGCCCATTGCGACAGCGGAGGAGTCAGACCATCCCAAGACCGGGATGACGAATTTGGCTTAGCCTTTTGCTTTGAAGCCATTTTCTCTTTGAACTGTAGTTCCAAAGAGCGTTTTTTTGATGTTGATACAAACTTCCGCAGCAAAAAAAAAAAAAGCGCGGAAATTCGAACTGTTATCGATAAGGAAAATCCCACGTGATCCTCAATGACCGCGGCATTGCCGGATGCGCGCAGGTCGACTCTTTTTCTCGTTTTGTGCCTGACTCTGCTTCATTCAACTCTCGACGATTTTCTTTCCTTTTCCTTTGCTTTGTTTTCAGATATTTTATGTCAGCAATGCGATAGGGCCCCGTGTTGCAATACTGAAAATACTGTCCCTCATCGACGTTTCGCGGGCGCCCATAACGATCGCCCATCATTAAGTCGTTAGGAAGATCATCGATACCCTGCGGCAGTCTTGCCTGCGACACCGCAAATCCTTGTCTTCGACCATTCTTAGGTCTAATTAATACGCCGGCGCTCCCTCAATTTGCCCTGCGATCGTCCATCATGCCTTCGACGTCAGACAATGTGCCGGAGACCCCTCGAGTCATCTCACCGTCACCCTCCCTCGACGACGGACCTGACACACGTGATGGATACCTTGCACCAGTAACGCGCTCAGCAGCTCGACGACAACATTTCTCGGGGGTCGTGGAAGATAGTTCTGGGTCTGGGAGGTCTCAAAGCCCACCAGCCCCCACCCCCAGTCGTTCAACACGGAAGCGTCGGTCCAACCCTATGATCCCAGCATCGCCGCCGTCCACCTCGAACGGCAAAGCCTCCAATGGCCTTTTATCACCCAAGATTGCAGAGGCTGCGCGTGATATTTCACGATCACCATCACCACTTGGTCTCATTCCTTTACATTCACGCTATCGCAACTTCATTCACCGCCATGAAATCCCTCGCAAACTTCTCCATGTGTCAATTGGATTTCTGACCCTCGGTCTTTATAGTCGTGGAATACAGACCCTTCAAATTACTCCCGTTTTATTTACTGCACTAGTCCCGATAGCAGTCACCGATCTTGTTCGCCACCGTTCAGAGAAGGTCAACAAACTTTACATCCGCTGTATGGGTGCTCTTATGCGGGAGACTGAAGTCTCTGGTTATAATGGCGTTATTTGGTACCTTCTCGGCGCATATGTTGTCCTACGGTTCTTCCCTAAGGATGTTGGTGTTATGGGTGTGCTTCTTCTCAGTTGGTGTGATACCGCGGCATCTACATTTGGCCGTCTTTACGGCCGATACACTCCTCGCCTTCGAACCGGAAAGAGCTTAGCTGGCACTTTAGCTGCTTGGTTTGTTGGTGTTGTCACTGCAGCAACATTCTGGGGTTGGTTTGTGCCTTATATGGGAGCCTTCCCCAACGACCCTGAAAACGCATTTATGTTCACAGGCCGTCTTAACTTGTTGCCCAACTGTGTTCGGGGCCTTATTGGCTGGGAGCCTTCCTCTTCAGGAGTGATCACTGGCCCATTGGCCCTTGGTGCTATGAGTGTCGTGTCTGGAGTTGTGGCTGCCGGCAGTGAATTCATTGATCTATGGGGCTGGGATGACAACCTTACCATTCCCGTTCTGAGTGGGCTTGGACTTTGGGGTTTCTTGAAAGTGTTTGGCTGAATATAGGATCTCCCCTTTTCATTATAAAGTTTCTTCTATATATTTTCTTCTCTTACGGCATATGGGTCGCATTGCTTCTCGTTTACTGGTGTTTAATGCTTAGATGATTGATGGTTAGCTTTTCGGGCATGAGATAGCATCAGATTCGATTTTTGGCTTCGACAAGGCGAACAGGCGGTTCAACCTTGTCATTATGAACATTTTTACCTCCCCACTGTGATTAATACTTACTCAATTAGAGCACAACACTTGCAACTATTGATTACTTTTAAGTTTTATGCTCCTGATCCAGATCCATAGTAGCTCTTATGTGCGACGGCAGTGGATAGCATTGAAGTGCACGCTATCAAGTACTATAGTATCATTTCGACTAGCCTAATCAAATAAATATAATTGAACAATCTATCTCGATAAATAATCTTTTACCACGGAACACTTCATTCCATTTCCATCCATTTTTTTTATTTGATGAAACTCGCTTAGTGCAATGTAAATCTTGCAATGCCGATTCGCGGTACACTCGGCCTCGGAATGTCCCCTCCGAGCGCACTCCAACGTCTTCCCGGAAATTCTGAACCGTGTCTTCTATTTAATCATTCGCATCTTATATTTGAACCGAGTGTTGGTCTTTGATTATTTCTAGGCTATCAATTGCAAGACAGACGCTGTACTTTTACTCGGAATACTTTCTTTGGAACACATACTTGCATTTCCCTTGACGTATCACGGATTATACGCAACGATATCCTCTCAACACTCCCACATTAGTCTACAACCATGGATCAATCACAGTTCCGGGACGCAGCTCATTCTGCTATTGATGATAGTATGTTCATTATTCCTTTCAAAGCTCGAATCCTTGTATCACATGAAGCAGGATCTTGGTCTGATCAATTTATCTAGTCATCAACCATTTTGATTCCATGCCCGAGAAGAGGGTCCTACCTACTGTAGAACCAGGATATCTTCGCTCATTGGTCCCGGAGAACCCTCCCGATGAGCCCGAAGAATGGACTGCTATTCAAAAGGATATCGACTCTAAGATCAAGCCTGGCTTGACGCATTGGCAGTCCCCCAACTTCATGGCTTATTTCCCAGCAGGAGTGACCTATCCCAGTATCTTGGGTGAGATGTATTCAGCTACATTCAATGCCCCTGCTTTCAATTGGCTTTGTTCTCCGGCATGTACAGAGCTGGAAACAATCGTCATGGACTGGATGGCGAAAGCCCTCAGTCTGCCCGAGTGCTTCCTGAGTTCCTCAAAAGGAGGAGGTGTTATTCAAAATAGTGCCAGTGATGCTATTGCGACTGTCATTACGGCCGCACGTGAGAGAAGAGCCAAAGAGCTGGCTCTGGCCGATGGTGTGGAGGAGGGTACCCCGGAATTCGAGGACCGGAAGATTGGGCACCAGGGGAGACTGGTTGCTATTGCAAGCGACCAAACCCACAGCAGTGCTGCAAAGGGTGCCTTGATTGCAGGTACTCGTTTCCGTGCTGTACAGACACAACTTGCAGACAACATGGAAATGACGGCTTCGCGCCTTCGAAAGGTGTTGGAGAATTGTGAGCAGGAGGGACTTGTTCCTTATCATTTGACTATGACCCTCGGAACTACGAACTCTTGCAGCATGGATCGTTATGCTGAGATTACCGCTTTACTGAAAGAGAAGCCTGAATGGCAACGTATCTGGGTGCACGTCGATGCTGCTTATGCTGGTGCTTCCCTTATCACAGAGGAATGTAGTCATATTGCCAACAACTTCGCAGAGGGTGTTGACAGCTTCAATATGAACATGCACAAATGGCTTCTGGTCAATTTTGACGCAAAGTATGTTTACCTTGAACTTTTTCTCATACAAATTGATTTCAAAACTTGATCAGGCTAACTTAATTATAGCTTGCTCTTCGTTCGAAACCGTGTGGATCTAACCAACGCATTCGACATGACACCGACGTACCTGAGAAATGCGTACTCAGACTCAGGAGCTGTGATAGATTATCGCAATTGGTCATTCTCATTGGGTCGCCGATTCCGTGCACTCAAGATTTGGTTTGTTATGCGCAGCTATGGTCTCAACGGCATGAAGGCATATATTCGGAAGACAATGGGCCTTGGAGATCTGTTTGCGGATCTGGTTCGCGGAAGGTCTGACATTTTCGAAATTGTGACAAAACCGGCTTTTGCCTTGACTGTCTTCCGGGTGAAGAACCCGTCTGACGTTTCCAACGGAGTAAATGGCACCACTGCTGTCTGCAAGAAGGATAAAGAGTCTGATAGTCTGACCAAGAAGGTCTATGAACTTGTCAATTCTAGAGGCGAGATCTTCATCACGGCTACTGTTGTTGATGGCATATATGTCATTCGGGTGGTCAGCTCCAATCCGTTGGCTGAGGAGAAGTATGTTCGCAATGCCTTTGACATTCTGGTCCGTACTACCGAGGAGGTCCTCCAGCAGAGAGATTAGGGGGGAAATGAGAAGAGAAATAGAGTGATAGAAGATAGAATAAAATCCCAATCTGCTTATTACTTTGAACATACTTGTACTCCTGATCTAGATGATACTCAGCGGAACTACCTGGGTCTGATAGAAACTTGTTCCACTATATTATAAACCCTATTACATGTCATTCACAGAGTATCCGTGATAGGAATAAGATATTACCATCCAGATAATTGCACATATTTCACTAGTATTATCATTATTATGCAATATCAATCCGATGCCGTCCAGATGTTGCATACTCTGATAGATGTGTACTACTGTATGTAGTAGAGACCCACTTTCTGCTATTCTGACCAATCGGAGGATATGCGGATTTCTCGGTTTTCGTTTCCGCGTTCCGAGAGGCACTTCTCTCTTTTTGCTTTTGCCATCCATGCACGATTGGAATTGATATACTTGTTCAATGCCAGTTACTGGCTTCAAGTTATGGGTTTGGAAGGGAATGTTGTTGAGCACGAGCCCTCGCCATATGAGCGAGCAAGAAAGAGGGCAAGATATACCTCAATTGCATGGTATGCTTGAACCCCACAGCCTTGGTTTGGCAGTTACATTGAATACTAACGGGCTAAGCAACGAGTGTAAGCGGCGCAAGTTAAAATGTAGCGGTGGTGAGACTTGTACGAGATGCGACAGGGATAATGTGACCTGTATCTATGATGCCAATCGCTCATCGACTCATCCGAGCGAATTTAAGGATTCACGGTATGATCTATCCAGGCTGACTGATCAATGGGTTTGATGCTGAGCATTTACTATACAGGGTGGGCCCACGATTCCACGCCGTGGATCAGCAGCTCGAGAGCCTACAAAGACAGATAAAGTTATTGTCTAATCGTTTGGTCAAGCTTGAGTCTTCTAGCCCTCAATCAATAGCCACTCCGAAGAGTTCGGAGCCGAGTGGCTTGCATCGCATTTTAAACGCGCCCAAGTCCCCACATTATATCGGACCAACCAGCGCTGAGTTTGGTCTACATCAGCACCAAAATGCTTCTGCTGCAAATGATGATAATAATGCCGAGGATGTAGGGATATCCGCCACACCAAGCCCTGCAGCATCCGACGTGGAGGGCAATCTACCGGTGGCCTCCACCGCAAACGCTCTAAGTTTGAGTCTTGAAGATACTCTGAACCTTGTACAGATCTATGAGGATAGTGTTGGGATCATGTATCCTTGTGTGGATCTGGATAGTGTTCGAGAATACGTCCATGAATATTATCGAACGAATGGTATATATGCAATCAATAGTGCATCTAAAGCTTTGGCTCAGGATGCACCGGATCAAGATTGGTTCACGGCCCGAGATATTCAAGTCTTGAAGATCATTCTTGCCACTGCTCTCCTAGCCGAGTCTCATGGCCGAAGTGAATTCGCAGCTCAGCTAGCGGATAGTGTAGAGGATCGATTCGCAAGTCGTTTCAAGGTCGCGGAAGTAGATATGAAGGAGATTGTTATAATGACCTTACTGGTATGTTCTCGAAACACAACTCTACTCTCTATTCTCTTACTAGCCAAGGGATCCGTGATATTATATGAAAGCAATGTGATAACTGACATATCTACGCAATCGCAGTCTATTTTCCATTCATATCGCGACGATGAAATCATTGCATGGCGAATGATACGTATTGCATCTAGTGCCACCATGGAATTGGGCTTACATCGCCAAGAAACATGGCAACGAACAGGCGGTGTTTTTCCTGGCGAAGTTGCATGGACTTGGGCCAGAAGACTTTTTTGGTGCATCTATGTCCTCGACCGTAAATGGTCTTTCGGCTCTGGTCTACCGTTCGGTATTCAGGACATTGATATTGATACCAACCTCCCCGAGCCAGGCGACTCTACTCCATATCTTACGTGCATGATCTCTCATGCTCGCTTGAGCACAAAGATCTGGGGCCTTATCATGGACTGGCCTAATCGCTCACGAGTGGCAACTTTCGACCAATGCGCTTACCTAGACACCCAAGTACAACATTGGTTTTGGTCTATTCCGAGCGAATTAAGATTTGACTCGACCCAGGCGCCAGATCTAATACAACAAACAGAAGACTCAGAGCACAAGAATCGCCGGTTGATGCTTCAGGTGCTCCTTGCTCTACAGGGCAATCAACTTCGAATTCTAGTATATCGACAGAACCTTCTCAGCAGTGAACACATTATGGAGAACCCACAGGGAGCATCTACCGCGGTAGAGACAGCGAAACGAACTATCCACATGCTTGAACATTTCAGCCAAGTTTCGCATGTGTATTTCGAGCGCCCAGAACCATTCAATTACTTTCTGATATCCGCTTTGGCAGCTTTACTTTTGGCAGTTCTACACGCGCCTCACACATTCCGCCATGTGTGTCGACCTGAGTTTTATACAGCGACAGAGCTTGTACGCCGGTCAGCTACCAGAGCCCAGACATCAAGACGACTTCAAAAAATTATTCGCAGCTTGAAACAAATTAAACTGCATAAGGGGAATTCAAAGCGCGATCCGACCGCCTTGGAACAGCAATTATCGGAAACCAAGAAGGCCGCCGATGATAATCGGTTCACTACTTCCCAAAATTCATCAGCGAGAGCTCAGCATGTCTGGGATTTCGCCCCGGCGTTATCAAACCCAGTTACACATCATAAGCAGGCTTATGATGTGTCAGACTCTATTTGGTCAACGGGACCAAGTACTATTGATACGGAGCCTAATATGTGTGAGGACTTGAGTAGCTTCTTTGAAACTGCGGGAGAGCTGTACTTTGACCCACGGACATCAGATCTCCCAAGTGATGTGGATATGGGATTTTTTGCGCCGACAGGCCTGCCACCTTCCAATGCAGTGGATATATTCGATGCTGATAACGAAGCCTTAACACGAGTAATGGCTGATTTGCTGTGATTACAAGTGAGGGTTCGCCAACTGATATAATAGGCTTTCAAGCATAGCTAGGAGGTACAGTAATTTTGGCAGACATTTTCTATCATATATCCTGCGAATTACGAGTTGACTGACATAACACTATTAGCACGCTATTAGTGAGTAGTATGATCTAAATTTTGAATTTAATGTACTCGGTTTGTGTATTTGCATCAACAAAGAAACAACATCAGTATATGTCTGTGACGATTGAAGTTCTTGAAATCGATGTTGATGTACACAGCGCCCAGCAATGGTACATATCTTGTTTCCACTTTATACAGCTTGGGTATCATGATGTAGTCCGCCGGCCATGCATGTTTCCTTCAAATAACGCCGAATCTAAATGCTAAGAACAATGAACATTCACGCTGATGGGTATATGAGGACATTTCAAATCATATCAAGGATGCTGACGCGAGGAAGCCGCTTTTTCTTGCTCTGGCCTTTCTGACCATCGTGTGGTAAGGTATCTATTGCCGTGGATGTCTCTTCGGACCCGGCGGATGTATCAACTTTCCAAAAGCCATTCGATGTTGTAACATTTTCAACGTGCCCTATTGTTTCCATTGGCTTCGGCGTTGGTCCATCGCTTTTCTTTTTGGGCGAAGATTGTGATGTCTTCTTTTTATCCTCGCCAGCATCGCGTTCGAGCTCTGAAAGAATAACAGAATCAGACGGAACACGAGTCTGGTGATGATTCAGCGAAGGCTTGTTCTTCGTTGACTCGACAGGCTCCTGCTTTTGTGGAGTAGAAAAGAGGCGACCCTTGCCGATCTCGATTTTCTTACGAGAAGGGGAATTGCGCGAAGGACGAGGGACAGCTTGGTCAGGGCTGTGACAGCCAGTCGGGACGTCAAGTGAGAGTGAGCCAACTGCTTTTTCCAAATTACAGATATCACTTGCGTCTTCTCTTCGGGTGTGCTCTTCTTCATATGAAAAATGCCTGTCCAGGCTAGGTCTTTTCGCCAGTTTATTTTGCCTCTTCATTGGTGTCGAAGTACCGATCTGATCAACTCTGCGTTGTCTGGGCGGTGTTGGAATATCGGTGTCAGTGAATGCGACGGCGGGCTCCATGTCTTCAACTCCACTGGCACCCAGAACGCTGGCACGTGTTCGCATGCGAGGCGGATTTGTCAAAGGGCGGCGCTTAGATGTTGGCGTAGGGGATGTTGTGTACAGATTCGAGAACGTATCCACAAGATCATCCACCTCTCGCGTGAAGCTAAAAAATTCCCCTGTAGTTTCTCTCGCCGCATACATACTTGGAGAAATGTGATGATCTTCAAGGTCAGTAGCCTGTGGATACGAAGTGCTAGCTCGAGATGTATAATCATTCCCACCTCCTGACTTTGGCGTGACAGCTTCAAGTAATTGCGTTCTGAATGGAGGGGAGAACTCCGACCTTTCCTTGGTCAGTGTGCCGTATTTTAGAATGCTGCCTCGTTTCATGCCTGGGTCGATAGGTCCCTTCTTCTTCGGTCCAGTCCGTCGACTGGCTGGCTTCTTAGGGGCAGCCTTGCTGGCAGCCTTTTTAGCCAGCTCATCATCCCATTGTTTGACAATTTCGGGGAGCCCGATCCGAGCAACTGTCTCGAAAATCCAGACTTTTTCAATGCCCAAAGGGTCATATCGCTTCGTCACTCGCGTCTTCGAAGGTGTTTGTAACGTTGCCGCTTCAGTAGCCGGCTCGGCATCATCCTCCTCGATGATTTCGACTGTGTTTTGCGAAGGCTCGCTCTCTTCAGGTACCAGCTGTGGGTTTGGTTGCTCGCTTAAGAGATCAATCCCAACAACATCGACAGGTAGGATCTCAATTTGGAACTCAGTCATGCCGTCCGTGCCGAAGTTTGTACGGCTTCGGCGGATTTTCTGGAGCCATGGAGTAACGCAGTCAGGCGCGAGTGTGCCATGAGCTAAGCCCGAAACAGGCCGTTTCAGGCGAAGTCTGTAGGAGATAAGAGGCTCAGCCAATAGCTTGATAATCTTTCTAGCTCCCGAGCGGTAGTTCCATTCAAGATGCTCGGCGGCGAAGCTTCTGATAGACATAGGGTCAATCTCTTGATCCCATGCTTCTTTCAGGTGGTCTCTCAAGACTTCCATCTCATGATCGGCAGAGACGATTGGTTTTGCATAATACTGAAGAATGGCACGATCGGGGAAAGTATCTGGAATCCGAACAGCCTTGTGCTTCGTTGTGAAGTAGCCACTTTCGTTCTCATCCAATTCAAACTGTAATCGATCTCGCCAGTCATTGAGATTTGAGTTCAGCTCCGAAGGATTCGATTCAAGGATTTCTAGAAGATCTTCGCCAAATCCAGCCTTTGCAATTTCTGCGGCCAGTTTACTGCCGCATTTGGGAACGCCCGATGGTAAGTAGTCACCACCACTAAGCATGGCGAATAATATCATGCCTGGCCGATCAAAAGGTACATTTGAAACATCGGACTTGTTACCCATGCTGTAACGAGTGACATGAGTTGCTGCAGTCGTACCGGTTCCACTCTCTTTTGAGAAATTCTTGACCATGAAAGTGGACCCAAACATCAAAGTATCGATATCGTCGCTCATTACTGCGTCCACAACACCAGCTTGTTGCAGCCGAGCACATTCGGCCTCTGCCTCGCCCGGGGCGACATGCCATGGAAATCTGAACCGACTGATAAGCTCCTTAGACCGCTGAATAATCGGTGCATTCCCGTGGCCGCGAGATGTCGTCGCTTTCCCTCTCTTGAAGGGAGGTTTTTGACTTCCATCGTAAACGAAAAGTGGATGGATTGGCAACGCAAGCAATTTCACTAATCGGTAGAAAAGGGTTCGAATTTCGGGATTCTTGCCCCCACGGCCTGCTTGGACTTGAAACAGCCAGATTGATATATCAACTGCAATACGAATTGGTCTATTTTCACGCTCGAGATGGGAGACAGCCAGCTTCGAGAGTGCAATCCGTTCGCCTGCGCCCAGGGCATTGAGAAGTCTAATTTTAGTAGTTAGCAAGTGGTTCCTCTCATATTAAAAACGTTGTGCAGTCGCCGTTGCCGGGGACCTTGCGATATATAAATCCGCCTGCCCTTCTTCAACCAGCTCAGTGGCACGTTGCAAGACTTACCCTGGTATCCCCATAATGCTAAATTCTTAAACTCTGCGTAATTCACGACCTGTCATGTCTGCGTAAAGGTCATGCGATTAATATGAGGAGAAATAAAGAGATATAGATAGAGACAGAAAGCGAGAGAGAAAGAGAGATGTGAGGTTGAGTTGAAAGGCGGGAGAAAGTAAATAAACCACGGCCCGAAGAAGATCCGTGCTCTCTTCCAACTCCAATTTCGACACGCGCACATTGTTCAAGCAATCATTGGGGCCTGCTAATGGTGCCTCGGTGCGACTCTGAAAGTAGAGGAAAACTAATCTTTCATATCGCGCCGCTCAGATCTGATTGATGAGTTGAACTATTCTGGTCGTTGTTAACGCGAGCTCCTTACAGCGGTGCGCCCCTCTTCCCCCGAGGCGCAAACAAGGAACACAGCAAACACGACTGCGAGAATATCACAGCAAGCACAACGCCTGCCACGAGGCAACGAGTGGCCGTTAATACACAATGTCTGCCACATCTCATTTACGCCATAGCCAAACTGCTCGGCCTTCCTCTCCCCACACGCCGCAACAATCGCTTCGCTCAGGGAATACATCCTTCACCAGCACGACCTCGCCAGGCTCGTCGTTTCGCAATGAAGACGATGCGATAATTTTTGAGATAGGAGCGCGGTTTCTCAAAGCTGGTTTTGAGGGAAGTGGAACACCTATGTGTGTGAGACGCTTTGGTCCTGAAGAATCACGAAGAGCAGCGGACTACCGTGGATGGATTCATGGAGAGATTGGCGCCGGTCCGCTACCGAAACCTGTCAATGGCGACGAATGGGTTCGAGATTACGAGCTGTGGCAGCAGGACCTGAGAAACGTGGATTTGGGGTTGGTTGAGGATAAGATCGAGCGCGTTTTTCGCGAGACCTACAACCAATACATGTTGACCGATGCGGGTACATCTCGGCTGGTCTTGACCCTCCCTGCACTCATGCCACATCCACTTTTGTCTTCACTACTTTCTACACTTTTTAGCCGCTGGCGATTTCCTAGTATTACTCTTCTTCCAAGTGCTACAATGGCCACGACAGCGGCAGGGCTGCGATCTGCTTTGGTTGTAGATCTTGGATGGGCTGAAACTACAGTGACGGGAATCTATGAATACAGAGAGACTATCACAAAACGAAGCACAAGAGCGATGAGAGCCCTGATGTTAGAGATGGGGCGTTTTTTCACCAAGTTGGACTCCGATGACAGCAACACCAAAGAGCGAGAATCAGACTGTGACATCTCTGTAGGATTCGCATACTGCGAGGAAGTCGTGAGCAAGTTTGCTTGGTGCAGACTACAAGCCGAAGACGCGGAAGGGGATAATACCGCAGACAAGACCATCTCAATCCCTTCCCCTCAGAACCCAGAGCATGAGTATCAGGACCTGCAGCTCTCCGATCTGGCAAAGCGAGTTGAAAAGGTCATATTAGGGTCGGATATCCCTGAAGGTGATTTCGATGACGATGAAAGACCTATTCCTTTGCTTATCTACAACGCTCTCCTTGCCTTGCCACCCGATGCAAGAGGAACTTGTATGGCACGTATCGTTTTTATGGGCGGTGGATCTCGAATTCCAGGTCTACGCCAGCGGATTTTGAAAGAAGTGCAAGCATTGATTAACCGACATGGATGGAGCGCGATCCGAGGCAAGGTCGTTGAGAGACAGCGACAGCGACTGGAGGAATTGAAAATATCAAAGCAAGCCGATATTTCTACCCAACCGCCAGAGAACAGCGCGGCTGATTCTACAGAGGACACAAAACCTGACCCTTCGAAAGAAGAACGAGAAGTCGACTTCGTAGAACAAAAGTTGCGTCGGCAGAATAAAGACACGCCGGTTCCCGTCCAAGGAATTTTACGTGAGGTTGAGTCTCTGGGCTCTTGGGCTGGTGCTAGCCTCGTAACCAGCCTGAAGATCCGTGGCATGGTGGAGATCGAGAGAGAAAAGTTCCTTCAGCATGGATTGGCTGGAGCGACTCGAGACCTAGACCACCCTGTCCCTGATCGTCGATCTGGACTTCGAGCCGGAGATCGATCCAGCTGGACGCTCGCCGGATGGGCATGAAGACAATGAATCTACGTTCTGTTCGTTTGATGTGTTGGCAGATCTCTGTTCATATGCTATGCTGCTTGGTAAAAAGTACCTGGATACCCCTTTCATGAATATAAATTTGATATATGCGTAATATCCGCGTCTTTCAAGACGACTGACGCTTCTAAATGCCTTGATCCACATTCGCACTGATTATACTTGTAGACCGTGATATGATATCTCACGGACAAGCTATTGGCAACCAAGACTTCAGCTTCAGCAGGTTCAGTCTCGGCGTCGGCCTCGGCTCGGTAGTCTTTCAAATGCGGGGGAAATCAAGACCCACCGATGACCCCGATGTCCTTCTTTGGGGTGCATGAAGTTGACGAGACACTAGATCTATCGACCATGCCGCATATCTCGGAATGACCCGATTTAGTCCACCCCCGTTGAGAGCACCGAAGGCTTGCATTGCTTGCAATAAGAAGAAAGTATTGGCCAATAGGCTCTTTGGCAAGATTCCCGCTCATTGTCGCACTTAGGTTCGTTGCATATTCGGAGACGCTACAAGTTCATGTTTGAATTGTCAACGGCATCAATGGCCTTGCCTGTGAGTGCTTCTCCTTCAAATTCTGCGATACTTAGGTTTTTTAACGTACAAGTATTTCTCAGGCAGCGAGAACGCAAGAGAAAACGTGGGCATGATGTTGACAATGATGGACCAACAGATGGCAAGATACGTAGGAGTCGACTAAGTGTGGACGAAAGTCAGCCAAGAGGCCTCTCTGCTCCAGCAGATGTTGATAGGTCGATAAGTGAAGAAACGACAAATGGGCCGGCTCATATAGATTCGCTGCATAGGCAAACGTCTGTATCCTATGTTGGCAGTGAAAGTATCCCTTCGACGGCTACAGAGCAAACAAAAGTCTCAGAATATTCAGAAAATCCATATGTATCAGCTACGAGCCTGACATTCATGGCCAGATCACGCTACTTCGATGATACCTTGATCATTAATGAGGATCAAGCCAGATCATATCCAGTTGGCGATGCTGATGGGCCAACAGAAGATGATCATCAATTGTTGCGACTACAGGGAGCCTTTGAGCTACCACCAAGAGCAGTCCGAGATGGTCTGATCAATACTTTCATGGAGCGTTGCTCACCTTGGATGCCTATTGTGGAGCGGAGTTGGCTCGAGGAGTGTGGCTCTCAGAAGCCATCAATACTGCTCTTACAAGCCGTGTTCGTCGCTGCTAGCAGAGTTACCTCCGCACCTGCGGTGGCTGCATACGCATCGACACATCAGTTCTATCGCCGCGCGAAGGCATTATTCTGGTCTGGGTACGAGAAGAATCCGATGACAGTGGTTGCGGCTGTGTGCATTCTACACTGGTACAACCCCGAGGGCCCCGAACATGTTTCGACCAACACCAGCGGCTTTTGGCGATATGTTGGAGTGGGGCTTGCTCATCAGATCGGCCTGCAAAAGGAGCCTACAGATGGTAGAAATGCTGCACTGAGGCGTCGTCTCTGGTGGACATTATTCGTATGCATGATTCAATAGTGAGCTCCAAGATGGTCAAGCTAACTGATCCCAGGCTAGAGATTGTTTAATATCGGCAGGACAAGGTCGCCCATTAGCAGTCTGCATCCAAGACTGCGAGTTAGCTCCGCCACGTATGGAGGACTTTCTTGATTCGAGCTCTAACGGTTCTCTCTTCATTGCCTATGTTGAAATTAGCTCGATACTAGGCCATCTCACCCAGCATTGCCGGCGCAAAAGTCTCACTCGGGAAACTCGACAGTCTATTGAAAACCAGCTATATCGGTGGACGCGGGAATTACCAGTGTCTTTACGCCTATTCCAGCCACAAATTGGCTCACAAGGACCCGGAGAGAAGACGCGAAGATTGTTAAGATCTTACAACTTCGAGGCGAGACAGCTGCACATCCCCTATTTTATATGTCTCGCAATACTGTGTCGTCCTAGCCAGGGAAGCTCTCCATCTCCAGCCGTCGTTCTGGCCTCTTCATTTGTTGCAGGTATATTTGAAGATTTCCTTGCCAGAGACGAGATACAATACTTGGGCCCGATCTTCACATTTCACTTACTTGCTGCTGGAATTGGCTTGCTTTCAAGTAGGAAATGTTCACTTCTGTGGGAGAAAGCAACCCATAGCCTCCAGACTATTTATCTTTCATTAGAGGTTCTTGCTCAACGCTGGTCATCCGCCAAAGGTAGTCTCAGAGCATTGAAGAGCATCGCCAACAGCCAAGAGAACATGGCGGGATCAAACAGTGTATGCACATTAATGCTGCCAAGAGAACATCTGCCCTTCTTTCAGGGATTTGGGCCTGAGATCTCATGGGCTTGGTCTTATCTCATGCCTTCGATACCTGGCTCAGCCAATGACGATGTTGAATCTGCAGGAGCCAACTCAGAAAATATCTCGCTGAATGGCTTCGGGATTCGTACTGTCGGTAGTAATTCAGAAGAGGAGTACCGTCCACTAACAACGGTCTTAGATCCCCAAATGGGGTTTGTTATGGCGGACATGACACGGAACGATGACAATGATTTCTTTCATAACCAGTATCAAGGCATGGGTGACTGGCTGTTTAGAGATTTGAATTGGACGGGAGAGGCATCTTGGTAGACTACTATATTGCTTCAACTAAGAGGACCAGCCTTCAAAGCATACTTAGTGAGTAACGTAATAATACAGCCATGAAGTCATACCAATAACATCCATACCAGCCTCATGCTGCGGCCTAGATTCGGCAATCGGTGAATTTCGGCAAAGTATTGAAATGTTGGCCGGCCCGGAAGATCTGGAGATGCGGGGATTCAAGCTTTGCCGAGAATACATGAACAATTTATCTCTAGCTACTAGATGAAACAAAACTTCAGTCTAAGCTGTATTCCAAAGTACTACCAACGAGATGTCGGATATCCCAACTTTTCGGAACCTCTCCTTGGAGAGACATGGGAACGTTTTCGTTCTCACAATGCAAAAGCCACCAGAGAATCGACTCAACTCATGGTATTGCCAGGAAATGATCCGAGCTTATCGAACGGTCGAAAGACTGCTAGGACCTGATTCAGAGGGGGCTGTCATAACCCGTGGTAGCGATACCAAATTTTGGTGCACTGTATGACCCTCAGGAAATAATATTGAGAATAGAACTGATAGTTGTTTCAAAAGGGCCTAGAGCTAGACGAATCAGACAAGAATCCATTTGCAAATACAGACGGATTCTATCCGGTCAGTTACTCAAAGTCAAGACTATCTAATGAATTCCATGGAGAGTACTGCAGTCTAACGCCAATGGAAATAGCTAATTCATACTATACTGGACTTCCCCTTTCCCACAATTGCTTTGATTACTGGACATACATTCGGCGGTGCTTGCCCTCTGGCCTTAGCCCATGACTATCGCATTATGAACTCCCGACGAGGCTTCATCTCGATGCCGCCAGTGAATTTAGGGTTACACTTTGATGGCATTGGGACTCTTCCTCGGCTCAAGTTACGTCCTCAGGTAGCGCGGAAAATGCTTCTTGAGGCACACAAATGGACCGGGAAAGAAGCTCTGGAAGATGGTATTGTAGATGCTATTGCCGATCCTGAGAAGATGCTTGATGCGGCGATTGAATTGGGGGAGAAATGGGCTCCAAAGGCCAAGATGGGGTGAGTCTTATCAAACAGCGAAATTTCTCTATGCTAATTCTGCGATTCCTCAAGTGTGTATGCGCTTCTTCGCCAAGAGCTTTGGGGGGAGGCCATCAAGAAATTCCAACGGATCAGCTACGTTCACGGCCGAATGACTTCTGCACCCGCGAAAGTCAAGATTTGATGAACTGCAAGATTTGACTTTTGCCTAGAGGGTTAGAATCGGCCCGCAAGCTTTTCAGCGACTTGAGATAGGAATCAAAGGAAGAATATGATAGTAGTGATAACCGTGACATACAAAATTGTTCGGGTTCTCGAATCTCTAATACTATCAATCATCTTATTTGTCTATTCCATGCCATACTAATCATTCTGATGAAACGAGCCCGTTTAATATCTTAAAGCCTGGCCTTGATCTCTTTGCTCCATACTTGTATCTCTGCGATATCTCGGTAGTTAGGCGGAAAGAATTGAGGCCCTAGAATCTTCTTTTGTACCTTTCCAGTTCCCGACTTTGGAAGCTCGCCTTTTATGACGCGCAGAATAGTTGGAATCTTATATCCTGCAAGCTTGCTCCTAAGATCACTCCTCAGATCTGCCAGCGTAAGGTCCTTGCGGATTGTGTTTTGATCTGTTTTCAGGCTGACAGTGGCTGCAACTCGTTGACCAAATTCCTCGTCTTCAACGCCAACAACCATCACCTCGGAGACGTAGTCTAGGCCGAGAATTTCACGCTCGATGTCAAGAGCTGATATTTTGTATCCACCAGATTTGATGATGTCGATCGAAGCTCGTCCGAGAATAAAGTAGTAATCCCCTTCTTTGCGAGCGATATCCCCGGACTTGAAATATCCATCCGCATCGTGTGCTTGGGAAGTTGCCTTTTCGTCATGGAGGTACCTTTTAAAATTGAGGAGATGAGTCAATACTAAGCAGACATTCAAAATATTGAAGTATACATACTTGGAAAACATGTAGGGACACTTCACAAGAAGATGACCATCATCTTCAAGTTTGAGAGAGACTCCTTCAGCCACACGACCGACGCTATTTCGAGGAGTTCCTCGAGCATCGAGGTCCGTTTTTATGACAGCACCAAACTCAGTTGCACCATACCTTGTCAGAATTGGCTTTTGGCGCAAGTCTTCCCAGAAATCCTGTACGGGTCCAGGCAATGCTGATGATCCACAAAGCATAGTACGAATATTTCTGGCACCAGCAATATACTGATCCCGTACTTCGGGAACTTGATTGGCAATATTCTCTTCATAATACCGCATCATACGCATGTAAATGGTAGGAACTCCGGAGAAGAAGGTCAATCCACCTTTACGCCAACGCTCCCAAGTCCAGGCCGTGCTGAAGCTTCCGCTGCGGAACTCAATGCATGCGCCAGCCGTGAGGAAAGGGAGAAAAGTGAGTCCTACCCCCGACGCATGATGAACTGGAAGTGTGTGGAGAACAACATCTTGCTCGGTGATACGATAGAAGTCCCCATCTGTTCCAGCGTTTCCCGTCAGCCAGGTACGGCGTTGGACAGCTCCTTTTGGTGGGCCTGTCGTGCCAGAGGTGAATATCACAGCGCTTGCGCCATTCATATCGAGCATTCGGTTTGAAGATATCACAATATCATCTGCAGAAGCGAGAGTGGAACTGAAGAAGGATGCAATTGGCGACATACAAGGAATATGGAAATCTCTTTTCTCGGCCATAAATTGCACAATTGACTTGGCGAGGACTTCGTTGGTTGAACTAGCGACTAGACAAACGGATCGTGCTTTTGTCAGGAAATAGGTCGCTTCTTCGACAGGGAGTCCGGCAGCTTTCCAGTGTTTTACAAGTTAGTTTCAAGTACCAGCAATATGAGTAGTAGTAAATCGGTTCATGGACTCACCCATTGGTACTACTGCCGCACCCAACGCTATGATAGCAATGAAGCCAACAGTGTACTCATATCCTCCCGGTGCCAATAGACCAATATAAACTTCTTTATCTTCTGCAAGATCACGAAGTATCTGGGAGCTCATTCTTTCTCTGAGCACATTGCGAAATGCAAGTACATCTGATATAAGGTGATGGTAGGTCCTTTCAATACCTGCATTCACATCCCTCACTGCAACCCTCGAGGGTTTGCGCTGGGCATAACGTAATAATTTATGAAACCAAGGTAAGTTTGGAAGAACATTTTCTCCCTCGTGCGAGGGTACGTAGAGAGTCCGGTCACCCATTCCCAATGATTGAAATATTTGTTCCTGTACCTGGTTACCGAATAGAGTCTTGAAGGTTGAAAGACAGCCAAGGCCCGAGAATATTTTGGCTAATACAGCCCACAGTCTATCGAAATATAGAGCAATTCTACCAGTCTCTTTGCCTTTAGATATTTCTAGTATATCTTTGAGTCGGCTACTTACTTCCCCGCATTCTACCCCACGTCCTTCGTGGAGAAGCCATCCGGCATTCGGCACTCGGCGAATTTGACCAGCCTTGAAAAAAAAAGCCTAGGTTAAAGAATTGAAGGGGTCTGAATCTATGAAGATCCATATATGTGGGAGTTTATTGCCGGAAATGATATGTTGCTTAAATATTCATCTGGAAATTTTGCATAGTTACAAGCATCATGCCTGACTTCACAGACAAACTTAGTCCAGCCCAGCCAGATGGGCCAACTACACTTGCTCACGAAAGAGAGCAATCCAATGTTTCCGTCAAGGAGTTGAGTGAGCATCTTCTATCATCAGACGGATTTCTGGAGCGACAAGCGCGAATCCTCCCGATTATCCAACAAGAACCGCTACTCTCCAAAGAAAAGCAGCAGAACCTGTCTCGTCCTGACCGGTTTAAATTGGGGCTTGCACGAGCAAAGCTACTTCGCCGCTTGAAAGATAAACATAACTGGAGTCATGATGAGTACAAGATGGCCGAGTACTTGGTTGATGATGTCTCACCATACTTCCTTCACTTGGAGATGTTCATCACTACCATTCGTGAACAGGCCAGTGAAGAGCAACGCGCATATTGGATGCCTATGATAGAATCTTGGAAGATTGTCGGTGCATATGCCCAGACTGAGCTTGGACACGGTAGCAATGTCCGTGGATTGGAGTTGGAGGCACGTTGGGACAGTCGATCGAAGGAATTCATCCTGCATAGCCCTACTTTGACTGCAAGCAAATGGTGGAACGGGAGTTTGGGCCGTATTGCAAACCATGCCATTGTGGTCGCTCAGCTTCTTCTTCCTAAGCCTGGATCGCCAGATCAATACGTGTCGCATGGTCCTCATCCATTCATTGTGCAAGTGAGAGACATGAAGACACATCTGCCTCTAGACGGTATAGTAGTTGGCGATATTGGCCCCAAGTATGGCTACATAACGATGGACAATGCGTATATGCTTTTTGACCACTTCAGGTAAGTTTCACTGATCCAAGACATATCTTGATAGAGATTTCAAAAGCTAGAATTCATTCAGAATACCTCATTCCGCCATGCTATCGAGATATTCCAGCGTGGATCCGAATACTGGCCTATACACAAAACCCGAACAGCCCGCTCTTGTCTACGGCTCTCTGACCTACGTTCGAGCACAGATTGTGCACCATGCCAGACTCGTTCTTGCACGAGCGGTGACAATTGCAGTGCGATATACCGCCATCCGAAGACAATTCCAAGATCGAGATGGTGACAAACGAGGGCCCGAGATGGCAGTTCTTGATTATCCTACCGTCCAAATCCGTATACTACCTCTGCTAGCCACCGCATTTGCACTCCATTATACGGGGCTGTCAATGCGCAGCATCTATCAGAATACGCGGAAGGATGTTGAAAAGGGCGATTTCCACTCCTTGGCTCATATGCATAGTATGTCCTCTGGACTAAAGAGTCTTTGTACAATGCTTGCGGCGGATGGAGTGGAGACTTGTCGTCGTGCAATGGGTGGACATGGTTTTGGGGGCGGAAGTGGTCTCATTCAGCTTAATAATGATTATCTTTCCAAGCCAACAGTTGAAGGAGATAATTGGATGATTACCCAGCAAGTGGCCGCCTATTTGATTAAAAAGATGACTGCGGCGGTAGACTCGCCTGCTAGCACAGCAAGCGACGAAACCGATGCTATCTTCAAAGAATTCATCATAAATCGCGGAAGCAGAAGCTTTGATGCAGCGGAACGAGACATGCTGACAAGTGACCGTGATATTGTCAAAAGCTTTGAGCTTCGTGCCACTGCCTTAGTGAGTGCAAATAATAGTACCATCCTGTTCAGGCAATATGAAAAAAGATGGACTGATGGCATATAATAGGCGTATGAAGCATATGAGCAACGGGTGCACAAAAAGCAAAGCTGGAACAGCCTGCTCATTCTGCTCCATAAGCTGAGCAAAGGTAAGTCAATAAATCTATAACACTCAGTTTTGCTCACTGTTGACAGTCCACTACTAGCCCAATCCCAATACATTCTAGTAAAGACATTTTTCGAAGCATTGTCCACCGACAATTCCCTTTCCAATTCCACAAGCTCCATATTGTGGGACTTATTCCGTCTTTTCGCACTTTTTACCATGGAAAATGAAGGATTCGAATGTGAGTTTTGATCATATTGTCTGCCTCTACCAAGTCCAGGTACTAATTATAATAATGAACAGTTTTCCGCTGTAATGCCGTCGCAAGATCTGACCTTTATCGTCTACCGGCTCGTGTCCAAGAGCTGATGTCACGAATTCGACCACATGCGGTGAATCTAGTGGACTCGTGGATGATACCTGATTACTTACTTGACAGGTAAGAGCAATAACATCCTGGAGAGGAGTACAGAGCTGATCGCATATTCTTCTAGTGCCCTTGGTCGGTATGATGGTCGAGTTTATGAGGACCTTTACAACCGTGCCCACCGATTGAACCCTTTGAACCATATCACTTTCAATCCGAATTACTGGGAAGATGAGATTATCAAGGGAAGCGCGGATTCGGGGAGCAGCATGCTATCCAAGTTGTGAATTTCAATGTTAAGCTCCAACGTGTTCCGTGAAATAAAGAGATCCATCTCTTTATTCAAAGTTGAACCTTGATATTTTGTGAGATAGTGGCCATGTGTATAGTGCCAACAATGAACCGGCATGGATCTACTTGAGCTAGCATAGCATGCAAAGTATAATGGGAATCTGAGTACTGGATTAACACGTTGGGTTCATGTGCGCTAGTTATGTACACTATTAAACCGACTGCTTCGACAATCACTTATTGACAACCCATGTATGAGATTAATGCATCTTTATCATCCGATGCAGGAAGAGAGAAGTAGAATTTGTCAATCATCCGCCGGATTAGAAAGTACCGAACTGATAGGTAGCGAAGTTGACAACAGGGCCATCGTCAGGGCCGAAGATCTGGTATTCGTCGCGGCCCCATTGAGGGTTGTTGATACCATCAATCCAGTCTTCGGTTTCAATAACAATGCAACCGTACTTGTTGACATGGGTGGCGCCAGAGTCGCCATTCGTGGCTTTGTTACGCTTGGCCTGCGACTCCTTGGTCGCAATGGTGCCGTTCTGGCCGTTGCAAGTGTAGACTTGTAGAGCGGCTTGGTTGGTGGCGACATCCAGGCTGATACCGGTCTTGTCAGAGGCCAGACGGACAGAAGGGACGACTGAGTTGGGAGCAGCGTAAGCGGCAGGTCGGTCAATAATCCAGCAAGTATCGTATCCAGTGCAGCCACCTCCGCACAGGTCGGTAGTCTTCTCGATATCCTTTCCAATCAGCTTGGGCTGGGTGAAGTCTAGTGCTCCCTCGTAGGCGGTGTCAACATCTAGGATATCGCCGGTAGGGATCTCGATGCTGTCTGCCGCAATGAAGCGCTGGGAAAGGGGCAGCTGCATAGTAGTGTCCTTGAGCATATTGTCATTCTGGAATGCGTTCAAGTTCCAGTAGATATGGTTGGCAAGCATAATTGGTGTCTTCTCTGTTAGAGCCAAGGACACCAGCTTCGTCGTCAATTGGGGCAACCCCTTGGGGTTTTCAGCGGACTTCTCAGTAGACACACTGAAAGTAGCATGAGAGATAACATCGCCAGGGAAGTCTTGGAAGCCCTGGTCTAACAGGGTGAAAGTCACGGACGAGTCCGAATGAGCAGTGACGGTCCAATTGCGCATATCATAGCCGATGAAACCGCCATGGAGGGTGTCGAGGCCACCATTCTCATTCTCAGGGATATGCGACTCGTGGCCGTCAATGGAAAAAGTCCCATTCTTGATGCGGTTCGCGTAACGACCCACTGTCGCGCCGAAGAAGGTACGATTGGTCTCACTATCGTGGAGATAGTATTTTGGGTCGTCATAACCGACGACAACATCCTGGTCGTGACCGTCGCGGTCAGGGACCAGGAGAGAAGTCAAACGCGCGCCATAAGGGATGACCTTGGCGGTGATATTTTCCGCCTTGATAGTGTATTCACGGAAAGGATCATTCGAACCTGACGCGGATGGGGAGGGGGTAGAAGGCTGGGAATATGAAGCTGCAGAGGGAGCAGCATTTGTCAGGGCTGGTAGGCCATACAGAGCAGCGGTGACGTAGGACTTGAGATGCATCTTGATAACCAAAAAAGAAGTGGCAGTGAGAAAGAGTAAACAATAAACGGCCAGGAGTCGAGGCGTGATCCGCGCAGGGCACAGGAATGCGCGAAGGCAACTGAGGGGAGGTCGCATTATAAGGTAACAAGCTCCTTTCCCATCCCAGTAAGCATCGTCATTCGAAATCCTTTCCAGATTAGTCTTTCCTTTTCACCTCCGCATGGCTGGACTAAGCTGGACGCTAGGGGTAAACTGGGCGCGCGGGGGGGGGGGGGGCTGGAGACTGGGGACGGGGGTAAAACCCCCAAA
>Ga0102593_1000373_pt1 | contig 87724 bp, 72 predicted proteins | sample AraplaCol_mMS_r2_2_FD_76862 | JGI IMG/M metagenome (GOLD analysis project Ga0102593, IMG submission 76862) | Arabidopsis root microbial communities from North Carolina, USA - plate scrape MF_Col_mMS_r2 (SPADES assembly) (version 2) | ecosystem: Host-associated > Plants > Roots > Endosphere...
TGTAGTCGGTGAGATAGAGCCGGCGCACTTCGCGCAGCAGCAGCTCGCGCGAGGTGATGTCGGTAATGCCCGGTGCGCGGATCTGCAGCACCCAGCGGTCTTCCTGCTCGAGCGCGAGCGTGGTCTCCGCCATGCGCTTGTCGAAGATGTCCCAGTAGCCGCGGTAGGTGAACAGCGTCGGGATGCCGTCGGTCAGCGGCTTGCCGCTCGCGCGCTTGATGACCAGCGCCGACTCGGCCCCCGCCGACTCCGCAATGCTGAAGGCGTTGGGCGGGCTGGTCTGCAGCAGGATGCGCCGCAGCCGCGCATAAGAGCGCTGCGCCAGCGGCACGCCGGCCAGCCGGCCGCGCGTCTCGGTCACCAGCCGGTCGTCCTTGGCGAACGGCGAGGTCACCACGCGCCCCGCGAACAGCGCCTGCAGGTGCGTCTCGAGGTTGCTGCGCTGCTCGCGCGTGAGTGAGGCGCCGATTTTGCGGTCCACGTCGGTCAGCAGCCAGGCTTGCAAGAAGTCGGCGTCGTAGCGCTCGGCGTCGTACAGCATGAGGTAGGCCTTGAGCGCCTCATAGCTGTATTCGGCATCGGTCTTCGAGGCCTCGCGCAACGCCTGTTCCACGCGCTGCGCCGCCTGCGGCAGCAGCACGCTTTCGAGCGCGCGCTGGTAAACGCCGTCGGTCGCGGCCTGGAGCTTCTCGCCCTGGTAGAGCCCGAAGCGATAGCCGACGGGCGGATCGCCGATGTCGAACTGGCTCGACTTGGGCAGGTCACGCAGGCGGTCGAGCACCGGCAACGAGGTCGCGATGTCGCTGTTCGAATCAACCACCGTCGGCAGCTCGCCGCGCGCAGCCGCCTTGTTGAAGGCCTTGGCGTTGTTGTCGACCTCGGCCACGTAGTCGCGGTTGTTGCGCCAGCTGTTGATGCCAGCGCCCAGCAGCACCACCAGCAAAATGCCGATGAGGCTGTAGCCCACCAGGTCGATGGCCCGCTTGCGCCGGTACCAGCGGAGGTTGGTGCCGGCCACGCCGGCATCGCGGAAGATCACCTGCTGCAGCAGCTCCTTGAGGAAGTAGCTCTTGCCCGGGCCGGGCGGCGGCGCGGGCGGCGCATTGACCTGCAGGTAGCGCTTGATGGCGCCCATCACGCGGTCGAAGGCCGTGCCCTCCTGCGTGCCGCTGGTGAAGTACACGCCCCGCAGCATCGGCGCCACCTCGAACTTCGAAGGGTTGAACACGTCGGCCAGGAAGGTGCCGAGGATGTCCTCGAAGCTCGCGAACTGCTGCGGCAGCAGGTAGGCCTGCGCGCGGCGCATCGGGTCGGGCTCGGCCGCCAGCAGCTCGGGCAGGCGCTCGTCCAGCCGCTGGTGCAGCAGCTTGTATTCCTGGTGAAAGCGCTCGCGCAGGTCGGCCTTGGCCGGATCCGCGGGGTTGGCGTCGATCGGAAAGGTGAAGCCCCAGACCTGCGAGCGCTCGGCCCGGCCTAGCGAGCCGAAGTATTCGTTGAAGCCGGCCAGCAGGTCGGTCTTGGTGACCAGCACGTACACCGGAAAGTTGATGCCCAGGCCATTACGCAGCTCCAGCAGCCGCTTGCGCAGCGCCATGGCGTGGCGCGCGCGCTGTGCGTCGTCGGCCAGCGGAAGATCGGCAATGCTGATGGTGAGAATCGCACCGTTGATCGGCTGGCGCGGGCGGAATTTCTTGAGCAGATCAAGAAAGCCCTTCCACTCGCCCTCGTCGGTCTCGCGGTTGCTCTCGTGCGTGGTGTAGCGCCCGGCGGTGTCGATCAGCACCGCCTCGTTGGTGAACCACCAGTCGCAGTTGCGCGTGCCGCCGATGCCGCGCACCGCAGCCTTGCCAAGCTGGTCGGCCAGTGGAAAGTCCAGGTCGGAGTTGACCAGGGCCGTGGTCTTACCCGATCCCGGCGCGCCGATGAAGATGTACCAGGGCAGCTGGTACAGGTACTGCCGGTCGAACGCCGCGAAGCGGCCCGCGGCCTTGCCTTCGGCGCCCGCGCCAAAGCGCATGTTCTTCAGGATGGCCGTGGCGTCGGTGAAGCCGCTTTGCAGCTCCTTGATCTCGGGTGCGTCTTCAGGCTTGGCGGCCTTTTCTTTCGCGGATGGCGTGCGCAGCTGATTGAGCAGTTGCGCATTGAGGCGCCGCTCGCGCCACTTGCGGTAGAGCACGCGGGCGATCCAGATCGTGAACATCAGCGCGATGACCACGATGCGGACGAACTCGCTTTCGAACGGCCGGTAGCGGCCCACCGCGATGACGGGACCGATGACCCAGATCAGGAATGCGACAGCCAAGAGGCCCAGAAAGACCCACAGGTCGCGGCTCACGAGAAAACGGAAAATCGCGCGCAGCATCAGCGGGCTCCTCCCTGCGGCGCTGCGGCTGCGGCGCCGGCCACCGGTGCGACCAGCAGCGTCACCTCGACGCGGCGATTGCGCGCACGGTTGGCCGGTGAATCGTTGGGCGCCAGCGGATCGGCGTCGCCGCGGCCTTCGGCGCGCAGGCGCTCGGGCCGTGTGACGCGCGTGGCAATCATTTTCTTGACAGCATCGGCGCGCGCCTGCGAAAGCTGCCAGTTGGACGGAAAGCGCACGCTGCGAATCGGCTGGTCGTCGCTGAAGCCGCTGACCAGCACGTTGCCTTCCACGGAGTTGAGCGCGTCGGCCACGCGCGCGAGCACGGGCGCGTAGCGGTCGAGCACGCGGTCCGATCCCGATGCGAACAGGCCGTCGCCGCGCAGCACCACCACGCTGCGGTCGGCCTCGTCGCGCACCGTCAGCAGGCCGTCGCGGATTTCGGGCTCGAGAAAGCGCTGCAGGCGCGGTTGCGGCGCGGGCTGCGCCACGGCGCGCGCGGTCTGCGGCAGGCGCACTGCATTCACGGCCGCGAACGCACCATCCGAGCGGCCGGCCAGGCTGAACGTGAGCACGCCGAACACCAGCACCAGCAACACCGCCGCCACCGCGCCCACGGCCCACAGCGGCAGCCAGTTGCGCGTGCGGCGCACCGGCGCGCTCGCGTCCTGCCAGTGCGGGGAGAGCGGCACGGCGATCTCGCCACGAGCCTGGCGAATGATCTGCAGCAGCCGTTGCTTGAGCGTCTCTAGCTGCGTACGGCCGTTGTCGATGACGCGAAAGCGCCCTTCGAAGCCCATCGCGAGGCAGAAGTAGATGAGCTCGATGAGCTGCAGGTGCTGCTGCGGGTTCTGCACCAGGCGCGACAGCAGCTGGAAGAACTTCTCGCCGCCCCAGGTCTCGTTGTGGAACATCACGAGCAAGCTCTGCGACGACCAGATGCTGCCGCCCCAAGGCGTGAGTGCGGCCGCCTCGTCGACCGCGGTGCACAGGCAGTAGCGCGCGCCGATGATCACCTCGGGCGCAATGCCGCTTTGCTGCGCGCGCGTTTCGAAGCGCCTCACCTCGTCGACGAGGTGTTCGCGCAATTGCGCCGGCGCATCGTGGTGGCCTGTCGCCCGGATCTGCGGGATCAGGTCGAGCAGCGGGTTGGCCGCGGCCACCAGTGGGTTGTTGCCCGCCAGCGCCGTGTCGCCCGCATGCGGACGCCGCGCGTCGTGCCATGCGGTAAATGACTGGGCCTGCTGGCCGAGGCCGCGCGAAGCCGGGGGCGTGCCCGCGTGGTCGCTGCCGCCGCTGTTGATGCTGCCGCCCGGGTTCGGCGGCACGAAGCCTCCCGGACCGACGGCCATGTCGTTGACACCGTTCATAGGGTCCCTCACGGACGAATTGCCCAGAACTCCATGGCCAGGCCCGGGAAGTCGCCGGCCAGGTGCATTGCAACGCCGCCCGATTTTTCCAGCTGGCGCCACATGTCGCCGCTCTTGTCGAGTTCGAAGTAGTGGTAGCCCGCGTTGTACGGAATTTGCCGCGGCGCCACCGGCAGCGGGCGCACCGTCACGCCGGGCAGTTGCAGCTGCACGAGGTCGCGAATGCGCTCGACCGAACCGATCTTGACCTGTGTGGGAAAGCGCTGCTGGATCGCGTCGGCGGGCAGGTCGGCATGCACAGCGAGCACGAAGCCCGCGTTGCGCACCAGCACCGGGTCGGGCATGCGGCCCACGCGCACGCCGTGGCTGCGCTCTTCGAGCTCGATGGCGATGGCGCTCTGCTCCAGCACCGCAGAGAGCGAGCGCCGCAGCTCTTCCATCAGCGGCCGGATGCTCTCGTTGAGGTTGTCGTGGTCGTACACCGGCCACACCACGGGACGCCGCGTTGGCGATGTGTGCGTGGCCAGGTGGCAAGCCAGCTTGAGCCAATCGGTGAACAGCTGCTCGGGGTGCACCTGCACCGCCTGCTGCGCATGCCATGTGGTTGCGAGATAGCGGTTGACCAGCTCGAGCAAAAGAAAGTCGGAGACCTCGCTCACGCCGCCGCGCCCGGGCTGCGAAAGGCGCGAAGCCAGCGCTTCCGAACGCTGCGTGAGCAGCCCATGCAGCTCGGCGATCATGCTGCGCAGCATCGCGTGCGCCGACGCATCGAGCACCGGCGGAATGTAGTTGGCGTCGACCACCAGCTTGTGGTCGGTGCGGCGCTCGATCACGCGCACCGCGCCAATTGCCTGCCACTCCGCCGTGAGCGACGATGCGCGCGCCAGCCGCAGGCGCGGCCTGGCCAGCTGCAGCACCGCGGGGCCGAGCGCCACAGCGTTGCCGTCGGCCACCTCGCGCTCGATCACGCCAAAGCGCGCGGCCGAGCCTTCGTCGTCCGAGAAGATGACTTCTTCGCTGCCGGCGCGGCGCAGCGGCAGCGCGAGCACGATGAGCTCGTCAGTCAGATCGCCCGGCACCTCATAAGGCGGCGGCGCATCTTCGGCGCCGAACGAGAACGGCGTGCCATCGGGCAGCACGCCCGCCCCGCCCAGCAGCGACACGCGGCCGAGCGCATAGGCATCGCGGTCGATGTCCAGGTGAAGCCATCCCCAGTAGGCGCCCTGCAGGCCCGCGGTACGGCGCGTGACGTACTGTTCGACATAGCGCTCGAGCTGCTGGAAGTGCTGGGGCCGCAGGTACATGCCCTCGGACCACACCACGCGATTCGCCAATGCCTGCGGATGAGCGCCCTGCCTGCCGGCGCCCGGATTGCGAACTGTCACCAAAGAACCTCCTGGGGCGTGCCCACGCTGAAGCGGCGAGATGCGTCTTTTCGACGGCTCCCGAATGATCGATTTTTTTCTCTTGATGCTACACGGCGCTTCTTACGTTTTGCACCGAATTTCGTGCGCGGCTACTCGCACTTAAGCATTACTGAAAGTATGGAAGTTAACGAGTTGGTAGTAACTCGATGCCTGTCTTTCGAATGGCGATGCGCACGCCTTGTTCGCTCGGTGAAAACTGCCACACCTTGTAGAGATTGGTTTGCTTCGGCTCCTTGAGCGGCAGCACGATGCGCCAGCGCGAGGCCTCGAGCTTGCGGTAGCCGGCAATGATGCCGATGGCGCGCGAGTCGAGCCCCGCCTCGCGCTTGAACACGCGCTCTTCGCCGCTGCGCATGATGGCCTGGTCGGCGTTCACGAGCTCCGTTGACAGCGTTTCGCGGTCGCGGTCCTGTAGTGCAAAGTAGTCTGCCGTCTCGAAGTTACCGGAGGATTTCAGCTCGAAGACCTTGACCAGAATCGGCGCCGGCTGGCCGCGCCCGTCAGGGTTGACGCCATCGTCGATGCGAATGGTCACGGCATAAGGTGTGGGCAATGACTTCGCTGTCGATGCGCATCCACTGAGGCCACCCAACAACGGTGCGGTTGCAAGTGCGCCTTGAAGCAAGGTTCGTCGATGCATGAGATCTTCCTCAATGGTTCGCGGCCTATATTATCGAAGTCGTGCGCACGAACCGCGACGCGTCGTGTGCCTGTCGCAATGACAGGGGCACACTGTCTCAAGCATTGCCTTTTGCGAGGTAGGAGAGAAGATTGAAGTCATGTCTGCCTGCTTTGGCGTTCACGTTAATTTTGATGGCCGGTTGCACGACCACGCCGCCGCCCGAGCCTCCGCAACCCGAACGACTGAGCCAGCAAGTGGCGCGCACCACGCTCGAACGCGCGCAGCAGGCTTACGACGAAGGGGACTACGCCAAGGCCATCACCACGCTCAAGAGCGGCGGCGTCTCGGTGTTCGATGCGGCGGAGCCGGGCACGCGGCTCGACGCCATGAAGCTCGAGGCCTTCAGCTATTGCGTGGCCAACCAGGTGCCCGAATGCCGCGCGCAATTTCGCAAGCTTCTCGACGCGTTTCCCAACTTCGATCTGAGCGTTGCCGAGCGCAAGCACCCGGTCTGGGGCCCCGCTTTCGAAGCAGCCAAGCGAATGAAGCGTTGAATGCCGCAGGCGATGGCCACGGCTCGACATGAACAGACAGAGAGAGTGAGGGAAATGCCATGCGTTGGACGGTGATCGAACATGCCGGCAGGCCAGTGGCCTCGGGACCCTCGGCTTTTCTCGCAGCGCCCGGGGGAACCATTGGCCGCAGCCCCGACAACCATTTGGTGCTGCCCGACGAGCAACGCCAGATCTCGCGGCTGCAAGCCACCGTGCGCTTCGACGACAAGGGCGTGGCGGTGCTGCGCAACATGAGCGCAGTGCTGCCGATCGGCGTCAACGGGCGCACGCTGCAGCACGAGCAGGAATCGCCGGTGGCCGATGGCGACCGCGTGACCATCGGGAGCTATGTGCTGGAGGCTGCGAGCGGGCATCGCGCCGCAACCGCAACCGCAACCGCAACGCCGATGCCGGCAGCAGCGCCGCCGCCCGCTGCGCCAGTGCGCGATGTTCCGGCGGCAGCGAATGCGATGGCGCCGGCGTCCATGGACGCGCTGCTGCCGACCGCGCCGGTGTCCGATGTGTTCTCCGATCTCTTCGGCGCAGGCGCGCTCCCCATCGGCGAGGCGCAGCAGCCCGTCACCGTGGCCATGCCGCCGCCGCCATCGGCACTACCGCCGGTTGAAGCTCCTGCGCCCGCGCCGGCCTTCGTGCCGAAGGAACAGGCAGCGCCGCCTGTATTCGCTCCGCCGCCTGCAAGCGCTCGCACGGGTGCATCGCAGATTCCTTCCGCGGCCGATTGGGACGCCATTCTTGCCAACGCGCCGCGCCGCGAACAGAGCGCGTCGGAGCCCATGCCCGATCCGATGGCGCACGAGCCCTTCGAGCTGCCATCGCAAGCACGCAGGAACCCGGCCGATCCGCTGGCCGAGATGAACGCGCAGGCGGCCAACGACATGTCCGACGTGGCGCTCGCGCGCGGCGTGGACCCGCTCTCGTTCTTTGCCGCAGACAGCAACGCGCCTTCGCCGCTTTCCGATCCGCGACCGACCGCGCTGACCCATGAAGACCCGCTCGGCGACGTGCACCCCGCCCTCGACCTGATCGCCAAGCCAGCCATGCCGCAAGGGCCCAGCCATTCGAACCATGCGCGCGAAATGTCGGCACAGTTCAGGCCGCCCGACCCGGTGGCCTTCGACCCGCCGGCTGCGGCGAAGCCGGTGAAGGCAGAGGTGACCGCATCGCCCGAACCGCCACCGCCACCGCCACCGCCACCGCCACCAGCAGCATCGGCGCCTGCAAAGGCCGCAGTGCCAGAACCGGTCGCGCCCGAACCCAAGCCCGTGGCATCCGCACCGGTGGTGGCCGCTGCGGCCCCGCTTGCACCGGCGCCAAGCTCATCGGCACCGAACGCTTCGCCCGACGAGCTCTTCAAAGCATTCCTCGAAGGCGCCGGCGTTCCCGACGTTGCCGGCCAGCAGCCGCTGGACGCCGAGGCCATGCGGCGCCTCGGCCGGCTCATGCGCGCGTTCACCGATGGCACCATCGAGCTGCTCTCGTCGCGCGCCATGCTCAAGCGCGAAGTGCGCGCCGAGATCACGATGATCGTCGACGAGGAAAACAACCCGTTCAAGATTCTTCCCAATGGCCGCGCCGTGCTGATGCAGATGTTCGGCGCGCGCATGCCCGGCTTCCTCTCGCCCGAAGCCGCCGTGCACGACGCGCTCGGCGACCTGCAATCGCATCAGCTCGGCATGGTGGCCGGCATGCGCGCCGCATTGCTCACGGTGCTCAAGCGCTTCGATCCCGCCGCGCTGAACACCGCCACGCCGCACGACGGTGGATTGGGCGAGAAGCTGCTGCCCGGCGGCCGCGAGGCGCGTCTGTGGCGCCAGCTGCAGAAGCTGCATGCGGAGACAACGGCGGCGGTTGAGGACGATTTCCAGGCCGTTTTCGGCCGGGCCTTCCAGCAGGCCTACGACAAGGAGATGGAACGCTTGAAGGAGGCACGCCGTGCTTGAAACCACCCGCGCCTTTTCGGCTCCCATCTCGACCTCGCAGTTTTCATGCGTGGGCGAGCGCAGCGGCAACCAGGATGCCATCGGCTACCACCTCGACGAATACAACGCCTGCTTCGTCGTGAGCGACGGCGTTGGTGGCAACGCGGGCGGCGAGCTGGCCGCGCGCATCGCGGTCGACACCGCGCTCAACACCTTCGTCGACAACCCGTCGGTCGAAAAGGAAGACATCCAGCACGCGGTGAAAGCCGCCAACGACGCCATCCTTGCCAAGCAGCGGGAGCTCGCCGACCAGAGCAAGATGAGCGCGACCATCGTCTCGCTCTTCGTCGACCGCACCAGCGGCCAAGCCTCGTGGGCCCATGTCGGCGACAGCCGCCTCTACTGGTTCCGCCGCGGCGCGCTGATGCAGCGCACCGAAGACCACAGCCTGTCGGAGCGCTCCGGCGAAGCCGCGCTGGGCAATGGCGCCAATGGCGGCGAGCGCCTGGTGAAGACCAACCTGCTGTATCGCGCGCTTGGCGCAAGAGCCACTGCGGAGACCACCGTGTCGACGCCGCAGCGGCTCGCCGACGGCGACGCGTTCCTGCTGTGCACCGACGGCTTGTGGCAGCTCATCTCGCAGCAGGTAATGGAGCGCTCGCTGCAGCTGGCCGACAGCGCCGAAGAGTGGCTCGCGCTGCTGCGCCGCGCGGCCGAAGCCAAGGCCGATGAATCGCGCGACAACTACTCGGCGCTGGCGGTGTGGGTGGGGTTTCCGCAGCAGGTGACGCTGGCGGGGACGGCGCAGCCGCCGCGCTCGTCCGCCTGATACTTGATCGCGCTGCGGCGAGGCTTTCTCAAGGTGCGAGCAGCAGCACCTTGAACTGGCTCGGCACGATTCGCATGCCCACCATGTTGCAGCGGTTCTGCATCGTGATGCTCGTCACCCGGGTGGCCGGCGTGCCTTTGAGCAGCACCGTGAATGCCCCGGTGAGGTGACGCGACTGCTGCATGAACGTCTGCGACACCACGCCGCCCAGCGCCCCGGGCTGGTCGCCCAGTGTGATGGGCGTGGTTGTCGCCATGTTGTGTGCGGGCATCGCCATGAAGAGGATGTTCCAGGCGTTCGGTACGGCCATTGGCCCAAGGGCCATGTTCGGAAAAGGAATCGGGACCGGAGTGCGGCACACATCCGGAAAGGCCAGATCCATCCCCATCAGTTGGCAATTTGCAAACATCGTTGACTCCCGATCAGCCCATGTGAATTTGCGAAGCGTCGACCTTCACCAGTTCCTTGCCGGTCACCATCGTGTGCTGGCCGTGGATGCGCACCGTCTGCGTGGCCTTGCAGTCCAAATGGCCGACACGGGACTGGTCGACCTCTTCCACAAGGCGCAACGCATTGCGCGCCATCTGCACGATACGGTCGGAGACGGTCTCCAGCACCTTGCCGACCAGCCGCGTCCGGCCCGCCGTTGCGTCCACCGATTGCGCCGTGACATGCAACTGGTCAATGCGGCAATTTCCTTCGTTGGCTTGCACAGCCCATTGCGTGCTTTTCATTTCCAGGGTCGCGCCGCTTCGCAGGTTTAGATTTCCCGCACTCTCAATCGATACGGTGCCCGCGGGGCTGCCCAGCGTGATGTTGCCAGGGGCCTCGATGCGGCTCGTGCCGAGGTCGGCCTGCTCGATCACTGCTATCAGGTAGACCCGGAACCGATCAGGCCCCGACAGGAGCACCGTGTCGCCCTGCTCCGGCCTGAGCAGACAGCTTGCCGCGCGCCGGCACATCCACGCAACGCCTTCGTCGTCTTCGACCTCCAGCTGCCCATCGGGCATGTGGGCCGTCAGCCGTCCAATGAAATGCACCGGCGTTGAATCGGCGGGGGCTGAGCGGAGTGGAACGACGTTCATGATGATTCCCTTCTTGGCGTTGATCGGTTGCGCAGAGTCCTGCTAATTCACGCGGAGTCACCGGACCAGGCTTGCGCCTTATGCAGCTCGGGGTCGTTTTCAATGATGCCACCGCGTGCGGAAAAGCGGGTCCCTTGCTGAATGGCTCTGTGAAAGCGCGTACGAAAAAAGTGCGCCCCGCTCATATCTGCACCGCTGAGGTCCGCGTATGAAAAATCCGCATCCTGCAAATCGGCGCGACGGAAAAGCGCCTCGTTGGCGCGCGCGCGATGGAACACGCTCAGCGCCATCGAGGCGTCCTCGAACGCAGTGTGCTGCAGCTTCGCATCGACCCAGATAGATTGCTCGAAGCGGCCGCCCCTGCAATTGGCATTGAACAGATCGGCTTCGGCAAAGATTGTCTGTGCCGCCACGGCGCCCGAGAAATCGGCGTTGCGCAGTGACGCGCCCTTGAAGTTGCTCTGCGTCAAAGTGGCCTCGCGGAAGTCGGCATCATCCAGCTTGCTGTCGGTGAACTGGCACCGTTGCAGCGTCAGGCCCGCGAAGGCCTGGCGCGTGAGGTCGCACTCCAGGAACACGACGCTATCAGCTTGCATATCCGCGAAGACGGCGCTCGAGAGGTCTAGCTTGTACATGGTGACAAAGCTCAAAACGGCCCCGCTGAAATCGGTGTGCGCAAGCTTCGACTCGGCCACGGTGGCGCGATCCATGCGCTGTGTCGCGAACCGGGTCTGCGTAAGGTCCGAGCGGAAGAAGGTCGCGCGGTCCAAGTTGGCGCCGGACAAGTCGGCTTGCTGCAGGTGCGATTCGACGAACCCAGCCTCTTCGAGAAAAACCCGAGTGAAATCGGCTTGCTCGAGGCGGCATCGGTAGAACTGGATCTTGCCGGCGCTACCTTCGGAGAAATCGCATTCGCCCATCCGGCAATGCGAGATCACGCTGCCTGCCAGGTTTGCGCCTTGGAAATTGGCGCCCGTGAAATCGACGTTGTCCCAGAGTGCCCCTGACAGATCGAGGCCGCGAAGATCCCAGCCGCGGCATTCGGCGCCCCGGATCTGGACGCCATGCCTCACATGGTCGATCAGCTCGTCTCGCGTCATGAGCCGAAGGCGTCCGTGGGCCGCGCAGGCCATACCTTGGCATGCCGGGTGTAGGCGCCATCCAGCAGCGAGGTACCGTCAACAAGGGCCTGCGAGACGTCGGTGCGAAAGAGATTCGCACCGCGTAAGTCGCAATGCGTGAGTATGGCCTTCGAAAAATTCGCGTCGATAAGGATGGCGCCGCGCAGCGAAGCGCGCGTGAAGTCGGCACGCACGAACAGGCTCTCGCCCGCGGACAGGCCATCCAACTTCGCGTCGCTGAAGTCGCATTCGGAAAAATCGCAGGCATCGAGGCGCGCCGCACTCAAGTCGGCCGACATCAGCGGCATGCCGCGCATGCCGCATTGCTTCAACCTCGTGCCATTCAACCGCACACCGGACAAAGAACTGCCTTGCACCACACTGCAGGCATCCAGAATCGCGTCCGAAAAGTCGACCGAACTGTCGAGTGTGGCCGCCACGAATGCACAGCGCGTCAGCTTTGCGCCCGCGAAGGACACGCCCCGTAGCCGGCATTCGATCCAGACCACTTGCAGCATCTCGGCCTGGTCCAAATCAAGGTCTTCGATCGCCATCCGCAGAAAAGCCATCTGGTGCCAGTGCGAGCCGCGTAAATCGCATCCCGCGAACGACGCCTCGTGCAGCTGCACCTGTTCCATGCGAATGCCAGCCATGCGGCAGTCGAGGAAGTGCGCCCCAGCGGCATGCACCTCCCGCATGCTCGCACCTTCGAGGTTGGTGCGAACCACGCGCGCGCCGCCAATGTTGGCCTCGTCCAGCCTGGCGCGCGCAAGGCTTGCGTCCGTGAGGTTCGCGCGCGCGAGAACTGCCTGTGAAAAATTGCAGTCGTCGAGTTGCGCGCCGCTCAGGTTCGCATCCGTCAACATGGCTTGCGAAAAATCAGCGCCTCGCAGGTCCATGCCCGACAAATCGGCGCCGATCAGGTTCATGTGCGCGAAAGTGCGGCGCCCGGGTTCGGCCGCCGAGAGCCGCCGGCGAAGCTTGGCGCTGCGAAAGCTCGGCATCGCAGGCGTCGGCCCGCCCACATGCGCGGAGTGCAGATAGCCGAGGCGCATCAGTGGGTCCGCGGGCGCCGCCTGTGTGTCCGGCTCTTCCGCGTCGCCGGTCTCAGCAGGCGGGTTCGCCTGGTCGTAGCGGTCACCCTTCGTCATCTCGCGCTGAAGCTGCTGCGGGTCTGGTACCACCGGCTGCGCGCGTGCCGCTGATCCGGCCGCACCTTCCGGCAGGGCATCCCGCTCGGCTTCGATGCGCTCGGCCTCTTTCTGCAGTCGATCGCGCGTTTCCACGGCCGAGGCCTCCGCACGTTCCAGGTACTCGGGCAGGTCGTCGAATTCGGGAATCGCTTCGGGTTCCCAAGGCGGCGTCAGGTATTGATCGGGATCGAGCCCTTTTTTCAGCAACTCGGCGCGGCGTGCTTCATGGTCGCGCAGCAGGCCAGCGCGCAGGTTGCGCGGCAGCGGCTCAGCCATCGTGTCGGGCAGCTGCATCTGGTGCCAGTCGCCAAGGATCGACCGGGGCACAAGGTCGCTGTCTCGCAGCACATGCACGGCCGCCTTTTCCGGATCGATACGCTTGAGAAGAACCTCGCGGTAATGCGCCTCCGGTCGCGGCGCATCACGCAGCTCGAGCGCAGGCATGATGTGCTTGACGTCAGCGGCATCGTCCTCGCGCACTGCTGTCGAGCCATGCCAGATCAGGATCACACGTTCGCGATCCGGAAAGAACCAAGCTGTACTCAAATTCAGCGGCACCGCTCTGGGGCTCTCGCCATCGTCCGAAAAGCTGACATGGCAGACCGCCTTCCAGTCGGGAAGGTTCCCCTTCATGACTGGAATCTGGGGATGCATGTTCCAAAGTTCGTAAGCCGCGCCCGGTGGTAGCGTGCTGCGGCCGGGCCAGCGCTGGTCCTCCGGCGCCGCATTGAAGAAGCGCCAATCCATGTCGTCGGCGAAGCCGGGGTACCCGTTTGCGAGCCACGCGCTGTCGTATTGGCGGCCCATGTGCGCCATGCGCTGCGGCCAGTCTGGCAGGTAGGCGCACAGCGCCGCCGGAGTGCCGCGCTGTGCGCGGCTGGCGAGGCGGTGAGTTGCCGATTCGATGTTGGGCAGCCGGCGCGTTTGCACGCCGTTGACGACCTCGTCCTGCCCACCGATGCCCAGCGGATTCGCTGTGAACCCGGGGCCTCCGAAGGTGTGCCTCCAATCCAGCGGAATCTGCTCGAAGTGCAAGGGAATAGTCGATCTCCCGTCGAGCCAGTAGCGGTCACCGGAGACAAGAAGCGACTTCTCGAGCGTGTCTACACGCAGGCGCACCGCGCACTGAGACTTGTCCGACTGGTGGCAGGTGTAAGCGAAGCCGCTGGCCAATACCTCGGCCTCCGCTTTTGGCACGCCGAGGTCCAACACGCTGCCGGGGTCCAGCACTTCGCTCACCATCTGCCAAAGTTCCTGCTCCGGCTGCAGCTGCGGGTCCGCCTTCAGGCTCACCAGCGCGATCGAGGCGATGCCTAGGTGGTTGCCACCCTGCCATCGGTACGGGCGGGTCAGCAGGCTGAGTCGGAATGGCTTGACGATTTTCAATGGCGATGATCGATCAGGATGGAGAACGCGGGCCGGATGCGGCGGTGGGAAAAATCACGGCAGTCTGCGTCGGACGCGCCGTCGCATAGCGGACCTCCACCGTGCAGCCAATGCCGTACAAGGTCAGTTCATTGAGCGGCACAACCTTCTGCACTTGCGCGCTGTGATCGACGCCCGCCGCATCCCGGAACGCCACCGTGAATGTGATCAGGGGACTGCGGTCGCTGTAGCTCCCGCCCATCTCGCTTGCCACGATCACGCCATCCGCACGTCCCTGGAGCGTGTCTGCAAGCGCCTCGCGGCGCGAAAGCCGAAAGAGCTCCCATCCACCGCACAGCAGAAAGGAGCCGACCAGCATGACGCCGATGCACGCGCCCACCTCGCCCAAACTCATGCTGCCGGCGAACATGACCATCGGCACAGCGCCCAGTGCGACCAGGACCGCGCCGAGCCATCTCATTCGCATGGACAGTGGCGCGCCGGTCATGTACACAGGAAAAGGTTCTTGAGCAAGACCTTGAAATTGCCGAAATCGATCTTGGCGCCGTTGTTGAAGTTGAGTGCTTGGTTCGAAAGCCTGTACGCTTTCCAGTCGAAGCTTGCACCGCCGATGTTGGTAGAAACGGCGTTGATCGTTTCGGACAGCGGCGCAAAAGTGAACGAGTTTGCGTAGGCGATGGAAAAGGCGAGCGGCGTCTTCGATGTAATCGAAACTTCGGCTTCTGTCGTGATCGTGCTGCCCGCGTGGGTGTGCAGCGAGTTCGTATAGCTGACGTCCTTGTGGTCGGAGTGCAGGCTGATCGTGTAGGCATTGACATTGAACTGCGCCGGCGTGTAGATGTCCACGTCTGCGTCCACGCTCTGCATCTTCAGCTTGCCGGCGGTAGTGATGAGCATGTCGCCCACGGAGCCGATGGTCTCGGTGCCGCCAACCGTCCGGATGCTGTCGTCCTGCACGTAGTAGCTTTCGCTGCCAAGGACAGAGACGTCCTTTCCGTTGGATTTTTCCGTGTACTGCCCCACCACCGTGGTGGTCTGCGGCCCGTTGATGGTCTCGTCGAGCGACTGGCCGATCGTGCGCGTCTCGCCCGTGTCGACGTTCTCGGTGCGGCTTCCGGTCACATGTTCGATCTGGTCGCCTTGAACGTACACGTCCTGGGTGCCGCCAATCACCTTGATGTTCTGCGGCCCGTTTACCGTGATGTTCTGCGGCCCACCCTTGTTGACCGTCACCGTGTGCGGCCCGTTGATCGTCTCGTCCAAAGAGGTGTTGGTGGTGTAGTTGTCCGCGCCATCGATGGTCGTGGTTCTCTTGCCTGCGACCGTGTCGGTCTCGTCGGCCTCCACGTCGATCTCGAGATTCTTCTCGGCGTGAAGCCGAACCAGTTCCTGGCCCGGTGCATCGTCCAGGATGAACTCGTTGGCATTCGCCGGCGTGCCGTCCTGGCTGCGGCTCACGAAACCGCTCACGGTGACTTTCGCCGGTAGTTCCAGCGGCGGCATCTGGTCCGAGTTGTAGACGCGGCCGATGATGATGGGCCGGTCGGGATGCCCGCCAATGAAATCGACGATCACTTCCTGGCCCTTGCGTGGATGATTGACGGCGCCGTAGTTCGAGCCTGCCCAGGCACTGGAGACGCGCACCCAGCAGGAGCTGTTCTCATCGCTCTTGCCATAGCGGTCCCAACGGAACTGCACCTTCACGCGGCCGTATTGGTCGACCCAATACTCCTGGCCCGCTTTGCCAACCACGGTGGCGGTCTGCGGTCCGTTGGTTTTGGTCATCGGCGTCACGCGCGGCGGGCGGAACGCATACGAGGTTGGCTGCACCGCAAAGCTGAAGCTGTACTGGCTGTCGGCCGCACCGCTCTCATAGCCGCCCTCGCGCAGCGCGTAGGCCACCGAGACGATCAGGTATTCGCGGTTGTCGTCCTGCCGCGGACAGTTCTGCATCGTGAAGCGATAGCCCGGTGCCATTCCGCGCACGCTGCAATGGCCGATGTCGCGCTCGGCCTGCGACTGCGCTTCTTCGAGCCGAATACACGAGTAGTGCTCCCCCTGCTCGGCCTCGCTGAAGCCACCAAGCCATTCGTAGATCTCGTAGGTGTCGTGAGGATTCCCACGCGGCTGGCTGCGCATGCCCATGAGGTCGGCCTTCGACTTCTTGAAGTCGTAGTCGTCCACCACGTAGGTGCCCGGGCGGATTTCCTCGGTCACCTGCCACTGGTCGATCATTTCCTGGAATGGGTCCGGGTCGCGGTCGGCCGCGAGATAGCTGATCTTCGGATAGGCCGGCAGGGTTTCATGTGCGCCGATGTCATCCGCAAGCACCAGCGTGTGCTGGTTCTTCTCGTGCTTGAAGTAGTAGTAGATGCCCTCGTGCTCCATCAACCGGCTCACGAAAGCGAAGTCGGTCTCCTGGTACTGCACGCAGTACTCCCACTGGCGGTAGGTTCCGCTCAGCTTCTTCTCGAACGCAAAGTTGTAGTCGGCAAACACTTCCTCGAGGATGTCCACGACCGACTTGTTCTGGAAGATCTTGCAGTCGCTGGTGCGCGTCAGATACCAGAGCCAGGGCCTCACGGTGGCGCGGTACAGCACGTAGCGCGAGGTGCCTCCCTCCTTGCCGACCATCGTAAAGCGGACGATCTGCCCATTGAGGAAACGCGGCTCGCCGGCCGTCAGTATTTCAAGCGAGAGCGGCTTGCCCAGCACCGACTTCATGTCGAGCGACACGCTCGGGCTCACCAGGTCCACCTCGAACTCGAAGAGCTGCGACAACCCTTCCGTGCCGTGCATCGAGCGGAACATCAGCTGGTCTTCTGCCAGCGGCGTGTGGGCTTTGACGATTCTGGTGGCCATGGCTTGCTCCCTTTCTTCGCTCAGCGTTCAGAAAATTCGTAGTGAAAGTCGCCGCCCGCCGCGCTCAATTGCACGGCGGCGAGCTTGCGCGCACTAACAGTGGCACCGATGACCTCTTCGCTCAGCCGCGGAAGGATGGTGTGCGTGAGGATCGCGTCGATCATCCGGCCGCCCGATTCGATGGCGGTGCATCGGTGCGCCACGAGTTCGACGGCGCTGTCGTCGTAGGCCAGTGCAATGCCGTGGTTCGCATCGAGGCGAGCGGCAATGCGGTCGAGCTGGAGGCGAATGATGCGATGCAACGCATCGGCTTGCAGCGGGTAATAAGGCACGACGACCAGCCGGCCGAGCAGCGCCGGCGCAAACACCTTGAGCAGTGGTTCGCGCAGTGCGGCGGCCAGCGGTTCGGGGTCAGGCCGCAGGGTCGGGTCTTCGCACAGCTGCATGACCAGGTCGGTGCCGACGTTGGAGGTCATGATGATCACGGTGTTGCGAAAGTCGATGTGGCGGCCTTCTCCGTCTTCCATCCACCCCTTGTCGAATACCTGGAAGAAGATCTCGTGCACGTCGGTGTGCGCCTTCTCGATCTCGTCGAGCAGCACCACGCTGTAGGGCCTCCGCCGCACGGCCTCGGTCAACACGCCGCCCTCGCCGTAGCCCACGTAGCCAGGCGGCGCGCCCTTGAGCGTGGAAACGGTGTGCGACTCCTGGAACTCGCTCATGTTGATGGTGACGAGGTTCTGCTCGCCGCCGTAAAGCGCTTCGGACAGCGCGAGCGCGGTCTCGGTCTTGCCCACGCCGGAAGGACCGCAAAGCAGGAACACGCCGACCGGCTTGTTGGGGTTGTCGAGCCGTGCGCGCGCGGTGCGGATGCGCCGTGAGATGGTCTCCAATGCATCGGGCTGCGCGACCACGCGGGCCGAGAGAATTTCGCCGAGACGCAGCACCGATTGCGCATCGTCGCGCACCATGCGGCCGATGGGGATGCCGGTCCAGTCGGCCACCACGGTGGCAATAGCCTGCGCATCGACGGCGGCAAGGATGAGCGGCGATTCACCCTGCAGCTGCGCGAGCTTGTCTTGCGCCTCGTTGAGTTCGGCGCGGATCGCTTCGGGTGCGCGCTCGCGTTCGGCCGGGTCAATGTCGACAGCGGACGGGCTCTCGTCCGTCACTGCTTCGTCGGTCTGCACCGGCACGGCCGCTGGCGACAACAGCTTGCGCAGCGCGACGATGCGCTCGACCAGCGCCGCCTCTTGCACGCGCCGCTTCTCCAGCAGATCGAGTTCGGCCTGCGCCGCGATCACCTGCGCAGCGATGTCTTCCACGCGCTTGTGTTCGCCCACGCCAATCGCGGCTTCCCGCCCGGCGATGCCCGACTCGATGCCCAGCACCTCGATGCGGCGCTGCAAGTCTTCGATCGCGGCGGGCAGCGCATGCTGGCTCAGGGCCACGCGCGCGCAGGCTGTGTCCAGCAGGCTCACGGCCTTGTCGGGCAGCTGCCGCGCGGGAATGTAGCGGTGCGACAAGCTCACGGCCGCTTCAAGCGCGGCATCGAGAATGAGCACGCCGTGGTGCTTTTCCAGTTCGGCCGATATGCCGCGCAGCATGACGACGGCCTTGGGCTCGGTGGGCTCGTGCACCTGGATGGTCTGGAAGCGCCGTGTGAGCGCCGGATCTTTTTCGATGTACTTCTTGTACTCCGACCAGGTGGTGGCGCCGATGGTGCGCAAGCGCCCGCGCGCGAGCGCAGGCTTCAGCAGATTGGCCGCGTCGCCCGTGCCGGCGGTGCCGCCCGCACCGACCAGCGTGTGCACCTCGTCGACGAACAGCACAATGGGCTTGGGGCTCTTCTCCACTTCGTCGATCACCTGGCGCAGGCGCTGCTCGAACTCGCCCTTCACGCCCGCGCCGGCCTGCAGCAGCGTGGGGTCGAGCACCCACAGCGACACGTCCTTGAGCGAGGGCGGCACATCGCCCGCCGCCAGCCGCGAAGCCAGGCCCTCCACCACCGCCGTCTTGCCCACGCCGGCCTCGCCGGTGAGCAGCGGATTGTTCTGCCTGCGCCGCATCAGGATGTCGATGATCTGGCGGATTTCGTCGTCACGCCCGTAGACCGGATCGAGTTCGCCGGCGCGCGCCTTGGCCGTCAGGTCGCTCGCGTACTTGGCCAGCGCGGAGCCGCCCGCGGCGGCGCCCTCGCCCTGGTGTGCGACAGCGGGAGCGCCGCCTGCGCCACCGGCCGGCGCTGCATCGAAGTCGTCCTCGGGCGATCCTTCGGTCCACGCCGGCAGCTGCGCGATGAGAACGTCGGGCACGATCTTGTCGAACTCGCGCGAGATGCCCGAGAGCACCTGCCGCAGGCCCGGCGTCTTCACGACGCCCGCGAGCAGGTAGGCGCCGCGGATCGACGTGGCCTCGAAGCGCAGGCTTGCATAGACCCAGGCGCGTTCGACGGCGTTGTCGACATGCTCGGAGATATCGCTGATCGATGTGGCGCCGTGCGGCAGACGGTCGAGCGCGCGCACCAGGTCCTGCTCCACAGCATCGATGTTGAGGCCCGCGCGCTTGACGATGCGCAGCAGGTCGCTGTCCTGCAATTGCAATATCTGGTGCAGCCAGTGCACCAGCTCCACATAGGCATTGCCGCGCAACTTGGCAAACGCGGTGGCGGTCTCCAATGCCTTGTAGAGCATCGGATTCAGTTTCGAGAAGAGAGAGACGCGGCGAATATCGGTCATAAGGCCATGGAAGAAACTTCATCCGCCACGGAGGCTGCCGATGCGGAACGGGAAAACAATGCTTCGGGCTGGAACACCATGTCGCCGGCATCGGTGTCAGAGAGGCGCGTGCCGAGCCAGCTGCCCCAGCCCAGGCGGTGATCGCCGCCCAGTTGCATGCCGCGTGCTTCCTGCTTCTTCAGCACGAGCCGGAGCTCCCAGGCAAACTCGATGCCGACATACTGGCGCACCCAGTCGACCACTTGCCGGAGCCGCTTGCTGCCCGGAAGAAAGTCGCGAAACTCGTTCTGCGAAAGCGGCCCCAGTTCGAGGCGGAATTTGCTCTGCGCATCGCGCACCGCCAGGCCGATGGTGGCGCCGCCGCCCAGCTGGTGGTTGCGCCCGAAGAGGCCGATGCAGCTCACCTGCCGCTCGTCGAGCATCACCCAGTCGCTCACGAATTCCTCGACGCGCACCGGCACGTCGAAGTACAGCTTGAGGATCTGGATCAGGCCTTCGGGGTTGCGCGTCTGCCGCACGAGGTGCCCGGCCATGAAGGTGCGCGCGTGGTCGGCGATGCGGTCGCGCTCCTTGAGCCCCGGCTGCCCCATGTTCATGAGGCTTGCCACGTAGTCGACGAAGCGATGGCCGTCGGGCCGATCCAGGCTGTTTACCGACTGCGCATCGGCCCAGGCCCGGTAGAACAGCAGGATCAGCCGATGGTGGAACAGGTCGGCAAATACGCTCAGCGTGTCGTCGCCGTGGTGCCGCTTGCGCTCGCGCGCGTACTCGGTCAGGTGCAGCGGCAGCGGCCCGTTGGGGCCGAACAGGCCGAAGCCGTAAATCGAGATGCGCGGTGGTCCGTCGCCGTCGACATTCACACCGGAAACGTTCGACGGCGCAAACGCCATCGAAGGCTCCTGCCCGAGGCGCAGCGGCTCGTCGAGCGGACGCGGAGCGCGGCCCAGCAAGGGATGGCCGCCTTGCGCATCGAGCCGGCGCAGCAGCATGAAAAGATCATGCTCGAAGGGCTGGTCGATCAGGCCCGCCCACAAGACCGGGTCGCCCTCGGGCACGCCGCGACGCATGGTGGCCGTGATGGCCTCTGGCGAATCGGGCACCGCCGATGGCGCCAGTGAATCGTCGGTGACGTCCAGCGCACTCATACGGCGGGGCGGCGTCCGATGCGCGGCATCCATCGCGCGATTTCTCCGCGCTGCAAACTGGAGAGCGCGAACTCGGTGAATGCGTTGAGCGACACATGCCGGCTGAAGAACTGCTCCAGCACGGCGCCGAAAAGATAAGGGCTCGAACCCGAGAAGGCGACCTCGTCGATCTTCAGAGCGATCTCCACCCCGCGCCCGAAGACGATGGGCCCCGGCTCAGGCAGGCGGCGGAACACGGGCGCCAGCGCCATCGAGCGCACGCCCTGGATCTGCCGGCGCACCGCCGGATCGGCCAGGTTGCCGTACAGGTCGAGCATCTCGCGCAGCGCGGCCGCACCCTGCGTCGCATCGACGTCGGTCAGGCTCAGGTAGTTGAGGCCCAGATGACTGATGAGGCGCCAGGTGAGCGCGCCTTCCGCCAGCGCCGGATATGGCCGAGACGGCCCGCGCAAGATGCGCACGCCGCGCACCGGCGCCGACACGCGCAAGGTGAAGTCCGACTCCAGCCCGGTGGGCAGCAAGAGCGGCAGGTCGCGGTTGGTGCACAGCGCATCGATGGTGATGTGCCGCAGGCTGTGCGGAAAAGGCGCGTCGTGCTGGTCGACCAGCGACACATACACCTCGCTGCCGGTGTAGCTGGTGCGGGTACCCTGGGCGCGTGCGCGGTCGGACACCAGCCGTGGCTCGCGGCGCAGCGAGAAGTACGAGCCAAAGTCGCCATCGTCGGCCGCGAACGAGCCGAGAAAGGGTCTGAACTCGCGCTCTTCGGAACCGCTCGCCATGTGGCCCGTGACGCGCTCGACGGTGAAGATCTCAAAATCGCGCGGGCGCGTGCGGTCGATCACCGCATGGTGCTCGTGCTGCCCCGGCCCGACCGGAATGCGGTCGCTGCGGCGCGGCACCAAGTTGATGATGGGCGTGCAGAAAAGCGAGAAGTGCCGTGCGTCCACCAGCCGCTCCAGATCGCTGTCGGCGCGGTCTAGCAGGATCACGATTTCCATCGTGGTGCCGCTCATGGCCGCAGCCGCCGCGCGCAGATTCTTCACGCTGAAGAACAGGTATCGGTCCGGGAAGGCGAAGTACTCGTGCAGCAGCCGGTAGCCCTGGAACGAACGCGCGTCGTAGGGCAGCAACGCCTGGTCGGGGTCGAAACCTTCGTGGCGAATCGCCTCGTCGCCGAGCGGCACGATGCGCGCCGTGCTGCCCGGTCCGCTGCGGCACACGGTGCCCACGCTGTGGTGCACCGCGAGTTCGAGCACACGCAGCGCATGCAGCTCGGCGCCCGAAAGAAAAAACTCGAGCCGGTCGAGCGGCATCTCGGCAAAGCGCGCGCCGCCCACGGCTTCGAGCTTGATGGTGATCGCGCTCTTGGCCTGGCGCGCTACAGCCGGCATTGCATGCGCGATCTCGGCGGGCACGGGGCCGATGCCCGCCTGGGTGATCTTGATGGGCCACAACGTGACCGAATGCCCGGTGCGAAATTCGCAGGCCGTCTGCTCGCCCTTGATCATGCGGCCGCGCAGGATGGTGTGGCGCGGCAGCTCGTAGCCGGCCTTCAGCGAGCCTTCATTGAGGTTGCCGTCGATCTGCACCACGCCCATGGCGGGCAGCGGCGCAAGAAAGTTCGGGTACACCACTTCGAGCAGGCGCTGCGAGAAGCGCGGAAACTCCGCATCCATCTTGAGCTGGATGCGCGCGGTGAGAAAGCTGAAGCCTTCGAGCAGGCGCTCCACGTACGGGTCGCTGACCTCGATGCCGCGCATGCCCAGTCGACCCGCGATCTTCGGGTAGCGCTGCGCGAACTCGGCACCGAGCTCGTGCATGTAGGTGAGCTCGCGGTTGTAGTAGTCCAGCAGCCGTGCGTCCATCAGTGGCCCCGGGCTTCGTGTTGTTCCCTCTCCCTCAGGGAGAGGGCCAGGGTGAGGGGTGCGGCCTTGCAGGCGTCGTGGCTCGTTCTAGATGCGGCTGCCCTCACCCCAACCCTCTCCCAGAGGGAGAGGGAGCAAATCGGGGACAGCACCTTGAGTTGGCGCATCAAAGCCCTCCCGTGGGCCGCAGGACCATGTGGCCGCTCTCGAGATCGAGCTCGGAGCGCAGGATGAATTCGATGGGGTAAGGCACCGACCACAAGGTGCCGCGGATCTCGAGCGCGAGCAGGTTGTGGTGCTCCAGGTCGGTGGCATCGGTGACGCAGCGCACGTCGATGCTGTCCTTCATGATGCGCGGCTCGAAGTCGATGATGGCCGTGCGGATGGCGGCCTCGACGTCGGCGAAGTCGACCTCCGACATGCGTCCGCCGGCCCAGCCGCGCACGCCATAGTTGACGACCGAGCGCCGCGCGCGCGGCATGGCGTTGATGGTGTGGCCGGCGCCAAAGTTGGTGGTGTTGAGCAGCCACTGCAGATCGCGCAGCACCGAATCGCGCAGCAGCTTGCCGCTCATCAGGAACGCACCTGCGCGCTCCTGGCGGCTTTGCGGCTGCTTGTCGGTCAGGCGGTCGAGCAGCACCGGCTGCAGGCGGTCACGTGCAACGCTCTCTTGCTGGTCGCCGTCGAGCTCCGTGGCCGGGCGGCTGGCGGGCAATACGGAACTCACTGCGCGGCGCTTTCGGCGGCAGCGAACTCGACCAGCCGGATGTCCAGCAGCGAGTGGTCGCCGGCTTCGCTGATGAATGTGCGCTGGCCCACGCCGGCGTACTGCTCTTCGCCGGCCAGCGGCTGCCATTCGGTGCGGCGGCCCAGCATGGTTTCGTCGTCGAGCGCATCGAGCGCGCCCGGGTAGCGGACCGGCACCAGGCCGTTGAGTCCGCGGCCGTCCTGCAGCACGATCTCGGCCGGCGCCCAGAGCAGGTCGACCAGATGCTGCGGACGGGAAAACTTCAGGCGCCGCACCGCCGGCAACGGCAGCCACGCGTAGCCCGATGGCGTGAGGAGTTCGAGCACGGCGCCGATGCGCACGTCGCCGTCGCACAGCCAGCCGAACTCGATGCTTTGCGCCGGTTCGCCATCGATGGCCTGCGCGGTGCGTGCATCCGACCTGTCGACGCAGCTCAAGGTGCCCTGCAATCCGGGCGCAGCCAGCCGCGCCCCTTCGCGCAGGTCGGCCGCTTCGGTGGCGTGCTCGAACGGCAGCGCCGCGGCGGCGATCAGTTGCGCCACCCAGTCGGCCTCGCCGGCGATGATGGCCGGCGCACGGCCGCCATTCCAGAATTCGGTTCGGTGGCGCTCGGCTGCCAATGCCATCGCACAGGTGGCGCTGGCAGGAGCAAAAGAAGGATCGATCTTCGCGGCCAGCTTGAGCTGGTCTTCAGCCCGCTGCCACTCGCCCCTGAGCGCAAGAAAGTGGCCAAGGGCGAGCCGCAGGCTGGCGTTCTGGGGACTCGCGCGAATCTGCCGCTGTACCCATTCGGTGTGCTCGGCCACGGAGCGCTCGCCCAGCACTGCAAACCCATCGCCCATGTAGCTTCCTCATTGACTCGCGCACGGCCTGTGGGCCGTCGGTGAATATCTGTGGGAGGCCGGACCGCGGCACGCCGCAGAAAGAGCGGCGCGCGCGGCTCCGGCCGGGACTCGCGGGAATCAGGATTCCCGGTTTTCCTTGATGTTCCAGGCCAGCACGGTTTCAGCGCCCTTGCCGCCCTTGTCGGTCTGCTCCCAGTACTGCTGCTTGACCTTGGCGGCCTGGAACGCGAACTGCACCAGCACCGCATCCCCGCCCTGCTCGGCCGTGTACTGCACCGAGGTGACCAGCACTTCTTCCAGCGTGACGCGGGTGTATTCGATCTGCGAGCCCCCGGCCTTGCACACCGACACCTCGACCTTGCTCAGGTGCTTGCCGCTGGCGCAGTTCTTCATGACGGACGGGGCCGCCTTGTCGATGCGCGCAAGAACCTGCAGGTCGTTGAAGCTCGCCTTGCCCACACCGCCGCCACCGCCGCTGACCATGTTTCCAGGCTGCGTCGCTCCCCATGCAAACGACTTGATATCCGTCCAGTCCTTGTGGTTCGAGTCCTTGGATTCGCCGTTTGCGCCCTCGACGCGCATGAACATGTCTACTGCCATGATTAACCCCCAAAGTTATATTTGCCCGATTGCGGGACACCGTTGAACTAGCTGCTGTCCTTCTTGTTGGATGGCAGCTTCGAAACCAGCCGCAACGACACGGTCAGCCCTTCGAGCTGGTAGTGCGGCCGGAGAAAAAACTTGGCGGCGTAGTAGCCGGGGTTGTCCTCGATGGCTTCCACCTGGACTTCGGCCGCCGCCAGCGGCTTCATTGCCTTCGTGTCCTGCGACGACGTGCCGGGGCTGCCGTCCACGTAGTTCATGATCCAGTCGTTCAGCCAGCGCTCCATGTCCTCGCGCTCGCGGAACGAACCGATCTTGTCGCGCACGATGCACTTCAGGTAGTGCGCGAAGCGGCAGCACGCAAACAGGTACGGCAGGCGCGCCGCCAGGTTGGCGTTGGCCGTGGCATCGGCGTCGTAGTACTCGGCCGGCTGCTGCAGCGACTGCGCGCCGATGAACGCCGCGAAGTCGGAGTTCTTGCGGTGCACCAGCGGCATGAAGCCGTTCTTGGCCAGCTCGGCCTCGCGCCGGTCGCTGATGGCGATCTCGGTCGGGCACTTCATGTCCACGCCGCCATCGTCGGTCGGGAAGGTGTGCGTCGGCAGGTTCTCCACCGCGCCGCCCGATTCCACACCGCGAATGGAGGTGCACCAGCCGTACTGCTTGAACGAGCGGTTGATGTTCACGCCCATGGCATAGGCCGAATTGGCCCAGGTGTAGCGGTTGTGCAGCGCCGAGTCGGTGTCTTCCTCGAACTCGAACTCATCGACCGGATTGGTGCGCGCGCCGTAAGGCAGCCGTGCCAGGAAGCGCGGCATGGCCAGGCCGATGTAGCGCGCGTCTTCCGATTCGCGGAGCGACCGCCATGCGGTGTGCTCGGTGTTCTGGAAGATCTTGGTCAGGTCGCGCGGGTTCGAGAGCTCCTGCCACGAATCCATCTGCATCACGGTGGGCGACGCGCCCGCAATGAAGGGGCAGTGCGCGGCCGCGGCGATCTTCGCCATTTCGCCGAGCATCTCGACGTCGGGCGGGCTGTGGTCGAAATGGAAGTCGCCGATCAGCGCGCCGAAGGGCTCGCCGCCGAACTGGCCGTATTCATGCTCGTAGATCTTCTTGAACAGCGGGCTCTGGTCCCAGCCGATGCCCTTGTGGCGCTTGAGTGAGCGCGCCACTTCGCGCTTCGATGCGCACATCACGCGGATCTTGAGCTGCTCGTCGGTCTCGGTGTTGTTGACCAGGTAGTGCAGGCCGCGCCATGCGCCTTCGAGCTGCTGGAAGTCTTCGTGGTGAAGGATCTGGTTGATCTGCTCGGAGAGCTTGCGATCGATCTCGGTGATGATCGCCTGCACGGTGCGGTAGGCGTCGTTCGAGATGGTGACGGTGCTTTCGAGCGCCTGCACTGCCAGCGTCTTGACGGCGCTCTGCACGGCCTCGCGGGCCTGATCGGTCTTGGGCTTGAATTCTCGCTGCAGCAGGTCGGAGAACTCGTTGGGCTCCAGCGCCTCGATGGTGGCGGCCTGCGCGCGCGCTGCGGTCTGTTTGGATGCGGTGCTCATGGTGGAGGTCCTGTCGGCTTGATCGACTTGCTCGGCTTATTCGGAAGAGATGGTGCCGGCGCCGCCGGACTTTTCGTTCGCCGCTTCCACCGCCTTGGCCACAGCCGGGTTGGGTGCGGACGCGAGCGACTTGAGCAGCTCCGGGTTCTGCAACGCCTGGGCGATCAGCTGCTCGGCGCCGTTCTTGCCATCCATGTAGGACAGCAAGTTGGAAAGCTCGGTGCGGGCTTCGAGCAGGTGCTGCAGCGCGCCCACCTGGCGTGCAATGCGCGCTGGCGAAAAGTCGTCCATGCTGTCGAAGGTGATGTCGACATTCATCTGGCCTTCGCCCGTGAGCGTGTTGGGCACTTGGAAGGCCACGCGCGGCTTGATCGACTTCATGCGGTCGTCGAAGTTGTCGATGTCCACGGCCATGAAGTCGCGATCGGCAAGATCGGGCATCGGGTCGACCTGCTTGCCCGCGAGATCGGCAATGACGCCCATCACGAAGGGCAACTGGATCTTGCGTTCGCTGCCGTAGATCTCCACGTCGTACTCGATCTGCACGCGCGGCGCGCGGTTGCGCGCGATGAACTTCTGACCACTGTTCCTGACACGGTTGTCTGCCATAAGCTTCCTCTTGAATCTCTCTGTGCGTGTGGGTCGGACCTGCCCTGACTGTCTGTCCTTGTGTTCTCGCGCCGCGCCGGCCTACGCTCTATTCGGCCGTGCCGCTGGTCAGCGAACGCCCCGCCAGGCCCTCGATCTTCTGCAGGCCCTCGGGGACGAGTTCTTCGATGATCTGGAAGAAGTTGAGGTCCAGCAGCCTTTGCGCTCGCCGGATGAGCATCGGTGCCGGGTGGCTGGGTTCGGTACGTTCCATGTATTGGCACGCCTTCTCCAGCAACACCTGCACATCATCACGAGTCGATATTTCAATATCTTTAATGCTTGCTAAACGTTGGCCCGAAGCGCCGTTCAAAGGGATCGAAGTCCGTTGCCCCGATGCGGCCGCTTGCACAGGCTCATTGCCGCTCCCGGCCTGTTCCGCTTCGGCCGGCGCCGGCTGCGCCTGCTCGGGCAGCAGCTGCACCACGGTACGCAGCGAGCGTTCGAGCCGCGAAAAATCGGGCGCCCAGCTTTGCCCCAGGGCGCGCTCCGAGGTTTCGCGAATCCGCTGCAGCAGCTCCAGCGCCGCATGCAACGCCATCACCGGCGGCGCCGCCTTCTCCTGCGCGCGGCGTGCCACCTCCCGCAGCCGGCCGATGCCGCCCGGATAATCGATCTGGTCGGCCTTGCTCGAGTCGAGCAGGGCCTCGACCTGCCGCAGGCTCATCGACGCGCCGGCATCCTCGAGCAGGCGCGCATCGCGCACGCTGCGTCCGAGTCCCTCGGCTTCGGCCAATGCAGCCAGCGCATTCATACGCGGCAGCGGGTCTTCGAAATCACCATCGACCACGCGCGGATGCACGTCGTCCCAATACTTCTGCAGGATGCCGTCCACCACGCGCAGCCCATCTACATAACCGGGCAGGCCGCGGCTTTCGGTCCATGCCAGCGTCAGCAGAACCAGCACGCGCACGTCGAGCGTGCGTTGGCACAGCTGCTTGGCAATGCGCTCGACGCGGGCCCAGTCAGGCGGCTCCGCGGGAATGATGGTGGAGCCGAACTGCTGCTCCCGCTTTCCTGTCGCAGCCTGCTGCAGCGCCATGAAGTCGGGGTCGTATTCGAGGTCTTCGCCGCACGGGAGCGGGCCTTCAACAGGCGACTGCAATAGTTCTAACTCGCTCGGCGACAACCCCGTCTCCCTATTTATTAACAACCAACAACAATGGTTATCTTGAGGGGAACAGGAAGCGCGGTCAACAGCAACACATTGCTACGTGCCGCCTATGAATCACAAAGGAGTACAACTCCTTTTAAAGCGTAGAAAGATTGTTTACAGCAATCCGCGGCCCGCAAGATTGCGCATCAGCGCGCTTAATCCGAAAGTCCACCGCGGTGCCTGGTCGGAATGGACCACGCGGTTCACGAGCGCGCCGAGTTCGGGTGCAGCGATGCGCACGCAGTCGCCCACCACGTGGGTGAATCCTTGCCCAGGACCATGACGGTCTTGTGTCGGCGCGAACATGGTGCCGAGGAAAAGCATGAAGCCGTCCGGATAGTCGTGATGCGCGCCGATGGCCTGCGCAACGAGGTCGAGCGGGTCGCGGCTGATCTTCGACAGTGAACTCGAGCCTTCGAGCGTGAAGCCCTCGGGGCCCTTCACTTCGAGCGCGACGGTGATGCGGCGCACATCGTCGATGCCGAAGTGCGCGTCGAACAAGCGGATGAAGGGACCGATCGCACAGGACGCGTTGTTGTCCTTGGCCTTGCCGAGCAGCAACGCGCTGCGGCCTTCGAAGTCGCGCAGGTTGACGTCGTTGCCGAGCGCCGCGCCAAGCGTCTCGCCGCGGCTGTTCACCGCGAGCACCACTTCGGGCTCGGGGTTGTTCCACACCGAAGCCGCGTGGATGCCCACGTCGGCACCGGTGCCCACGGACGAGAGCACCGGCGCCTTGGTGAAGATCTCGGCGTCGGGCCCGATGCCGACTTCGAGGTATTGCGACCAGGCACCCTGCGCGATCAGTACCTCCTTGACCTTCGCGGCTTCGGCCGAGCCCGGCACGATGCCCGCGAGGTTGTCCCCGAGCACGCCGCTGAGCGCCGCGCGCGTGCTCTCGGCACGAGAGGCATCGCCGCGCGCCTGCTCCTCGATCACGCGTTCGAGGAGGCTTTCCACGAAGGTCACGCCACTGGCCTTGACGGCCTGCAGGTCGCACGGTGCAAGCAGCCAAGGCTTGGCTTCGTCGCGCGCGGTGGCGTCGCTGTTGGCGAGCACGGCCGCCAGGTCGGCGATGCGCGGCGCCTTGCCCGCATTCACCGCGTCGCGTACGCCGGCCGAAGGCGACCCGGCGCGCTCGAGCAGGTCGCTCATGGTCGGTGCCAGGCGCGAGAGATCGTGCAACCCGCCCTCGTGCACCGCCACGAGGACGGGGCCGACGCCGGGCTGCCAGATGCGGCCGACGAGTGTGGCGCGATCAGCATCGCGTGGAAGGCTGGTGGCGGGGGAAAGATCGAGGGGCATGTTGTCGTCTCCGGGGGCACTTGTGGTTCAGGGAGCGGACATTCTGAATGAATGTCTTTCCGGCCGCTGCCGCGCCGGGGCCGGCGGCGCGCTATTCGGTGCCGTGTCCGCGCGCGGCACGCACGCGCGCCACGTCGGCCGGCAGGTTCTTCCACGCGGGCTCCTGCGGTGCGAAGCGCGCGCGCATGTAACCGGCGAGCTCGGCAATCTGACGGTCGTCGAGCGCATCGCGGAAGGCCGGCATGAAGCCGATTTCGCGGCTCGCGGGCTCGCGCACGCCATCGAGAATGGTGCGCAGCAGGTTGTCGGGCCTTGCGCTCGTGAGGTTGCTGTTGAGCGCGAGCGGCGTGTTCACGCCGAGCAGCGTGGGCCCGTCGCCATCGTGATGGCATGAGGCGCACGCGCTGTCGAACATGCGCTGTGCGGGGCCAAGCAGCTGGCCCTCCGTGCGGGCGGCGGCGTCGACCACTTGCTGAGCCACGGCCTGCGGCTCGCGCGCGGGAGCCGGATTGAAAGATGCAAGGTATGCGGCCATTGCGCGCAGGTCGGCATCGGGCACCTCTGCGAGTTCGCGCACCACCTCGGCCATGGGACCGCCCGCGATGCCATGGCGCTGCGTATGGCCCTGGCGCAAGTAGCGATAGAGCTCGTCGGCATCCCACGGTACCGCCGATTTCGAAAGGCCGGTGAGCGCCGGTGCCTCCCACCCCTCGACCATGGCGCCCGAGAGGAACGCGCCGCCGCCCTGCTCCGCGCCAAGCGCGTTGCGCGGCGTGTGGCACGCGCCGCAATGGCCCAGACCGTTGACGAGGTAAGCGCCGCGGTTCCACTCGGCGCTTTGCGTGGCTACCTGCTGCAGCGGCGCCGGGTCGTGGAAGAGCGCGTTCCATCCGGCCATGAGCGGCCGCATGCTGAACGGAAACTTCAGCTCGGCTTTCGGGGTCTCGGCGCGCACCGCCGGCATGGACATGAAGTACGCATAGAGCGCCTGCAGGTCGTCATCGCTAGTCTTTGCGAATGCGGTGTACGGAAACGCCGGATACAGGTGCTGGCCGTCGCGCGAGACGCCTTCGCGCATCGCACGCTGGAAGGCGCTGAACGACCAGCGGCCCAGGCCCGTGTCGGCATCGGGCGTGAGGTTGGTGGTGTAGAGCGTGCCGAAGGGCGTCTCCATCGCGCGGCCGCCTGCGTTGGGCGCACCGCCTGCTGCGGTGTGGCACACCGCGCAGTCGCCCAGCGCGGCGAGCATGCGGCCGCGTTCGATGGTGGCCTGGCTGTAGATCGGGGCGCTGAGTGAAACGGGGGCGATGGCGGAGCGCCAGCCGAGCAGGCCGGCGATGAGGCCGATGCCGCCGATGAAGACGGCGGCGCCGGTGGCCAGGAGGCCCTTGCGCTGCGGCCAGGCTGCATTGCTCCTTCTCCCTCCGCGAGAAGGCTGGGATGAGGGTACGGCGGCGTCCCTATTCAAAGGCCGCTCGCCCTCACCCCAACCCTCTCCCGGAGGGAGAGGGGGCAAATCCGCAGTCAAGGGACGGAGTGCCGCCAGCACTTTTTCCGGCGTGAACGGCGGCTCGCGGAACCGCACCCCCGTCGCATCGAAGATCGCATTCGCAATGGCCGCGGTCCCCGGCACCGACGACGACTCGCCCGCGCCCAGCGAAGGCTCGCCGGGCCGCGGCATGTGCATGATCTCGACGACCGGCACTTCGCGGAAGTTGATGATCGGATAGCTGCCCCACTCGCGGCTCGCGACCACGCCCGACGGCAGCACGCCGGGCAACTGCGGACCACCAGCCTTCGCGGCGCCCGGCTGCTGCGGCGCGAACCGCACCTTTTCCTTGAGCGCGCGGCTGGTGGTCTGGATCACGTTGCCGTGCACCTGGTGCTCGACGCCCGCGGGGTTGATCATGAGCCCCGCGTCATGCCCCACCACCACGCGGCGCACGTGCACTTCGCCGGTCTTGCGGTTGACCTCGACGTCGGCCACCCATGCGGCCCATGCGGCGCCGAAGCCGGGCCATTTGCTATGGATGTAGCGTGCGTAGGCAAAGCCCTGGCCGAAGAGAACGTCGCCGCCCTCGCCCAGCCCGCCGTCGGCATTCTCCTGCGGACTCGTGCGCATGCGCCAGCCGGCTTTCTGCGCGGTGGCCTGCACGAGTTCGACGGCACGCGGGTCGTTGAGGTGGCGCAGCCGGAACTGCACCGGATCGACGCCCGCAGCGGTGGCCAGTTCGTCGATGTATGACTCGTGCGCGAACGAACTCGGCAGCGCCGACACGCCGCGCAGCCACGAGGCGCGCACGATCGGCGCCATGTCGTTGACCTTCACGCGCAGGTTGTCGTATGTGTAGGGCGGGCGCGCTGTGCGGTCGCCCATCTCGAAGGCCTGCGCGACCGGCTCGATGGTGCGCGTGAGCAGCAACGCGAGTGTCGGTGCGCCGTTCGATGGGTACGAGGTTTCGAAATCGTAGGCGGCGATGCGGCCGTCGGCCATCAAGCCCCCATCCACCTCCATGAGCTGCGCGGCACCCTTGGGCTCCCATGCATGCTCCTGCTCGCGCGTGAGTTGCACGCGCACCGGCGCGCCCACGGCGCGTGCGAGCAGCGCGGCATCGGCCGCCACGTCATCGGCGCCGTTGCGCCCATAGCAGCCCGCGGCTTCCATGCGGACGACGTCGACCTGCACGTCGTGCACGCCCATGAGCCTGGCGAGATCGGCGCGCAGCACATGCGGGTTTTGCGAACCCGCCCATACGCGCAGTTGTGCACCACTGCCGTCCTGCGGCTGCCAGTCGGCCAGCGCGCACGAGGGGCCGATGGACGCGTGCATCTGATAGGGCCACACATATGTGCGGTGCATCGGTTGCGCGGCCGCGGCCAGCGCACCGTCCACATCGCCTTCATCGACCAGCAGGCGTTGGGTCGAGGAGTTGTCGCGCAGGGCCTGCGCCAGATTGGAAAGATCCGGCATGCCGGGCCAGGGCTTCCAGGAGACGCGCAGTTCTCGCAGCGCCTGTTCGGCGTGCTCTTCGCGCTCGGCAACGATGCCGACGAAGTCGCGAATCACGACCACCGCGCGGATACCGGGGATATGCGCGATAGACGATTCGTCCACCGACTCGAGGGTGTTGCCGATGAACTCGCCATGGTCGGCACCGGCATAAGGCGGGCGCACCACGCGGCCATGCAGCATGCCCGGCACGCGCATGTCGTGCACGAAAACGCTTTCGCCAGCGAGCTTGGCGGGTATGTCCACGCGCGCCTGGCGCGTGCCGACGATGCGGTAGTCGGCCGGGTTCTTGGTCTGCGCGCGAGGGTCGAGTCGCAGCACGGTGCGCTGGCCCGCGACCAGGTCGGCGTAGTTGATGCGGCGATCGGGTTCCTCGGCCACGCGCACGACGCCGTTGCGCACCCGCAGTGCTTCCACCGCGACCCCGAGCCGCTCGGCCGCACGCGCGAGCAGCCACGCACGCGCCTGCGCGGCGGCCAGGCGCAGCGGCTGCGAATGGATCTGGATCGAGGCGCTGGCAATCGTCGCGCCCTGGTTGGGCGCGCGCGCGGTGTCGCCAAGCATCATGCGCACGCAGGGCATGCCCAGGTCGAGCTCTTCGGCCACGATCTGCGCGAGCGCGGTCTGGATGCCGGTGCCGAGATCGACGTGGCCGTTGAGTGCCGATACGCTTCCGTCGTCCCAGATGGCGAGCAGGATCTCGTCGCCTTCGATGGGGTTGCCGGCGATGGCTGTGGGCTGGCCCTTGGCGGGCGGCGGCGCGGGCGGGGTCTCGCGCACGACGAGCAGGACGCCGTCTGCCGAGAGAAAGTCCGCGCGGGTGCGCGGAAGATCGGCGCGCCGCGTCATGGTTCTTTTCCCCTCTCTCTGTCTTGCTCCCTCTCCCTCCGGGAGAGGGCTGGGGTGAGGGCTGGCGGCGATGGCAGGGGCCGTGCTGGTGCGAAGGCCGATGCCCTCACCCTAACCCTCTCCCAGGGGGAGAGGGGACAAGACAGAGCCGCGCTCACGGACGCCCCGCCTCTCGCATGTGCACCGCCGCACGCTGCACCGCATCCAGAATTTCGATATGCGTTCCGCATCGGCACAGGTTCCCCGAGAGTTCGCTGCGAATTCGCGCCTCGCTCGCATGCGGATCGCGCGCGAGCAGCGCCGCGGCCTGCATCACCATGCCGTTGAGACAATAGCCACACTGCGCGGCCTGGGCGTCTTCGAAAGCCGCCTGCACCGGATGCCAGCGGCCGCGCATGCCAAGCCCCTCCAGGGTCGTAATGGAGCGGCCCGCCACGCCACGCGCGGGAATCACGCACGCACGCGCCGCGACGCCATCGACGTGCACCGTGCAGGCGCCGCATTGGCCGAGGCCGCAACCGTACTTGGGACCGTTCAGCCCCAGGTCGTTGCGCAAGAGGTGCAGCAGCGTGGCCTCTCGCGGCACGCCCGGGATCGAACAGGCCTCACCGTTGACCTCAAGGTGCAGCGGCTCAGCGCCGCAACTGGCCGTCACGGGTGTACATCTCCAGGTCCACGAAGGTCGAGCCGTTGTGGTTCCTTGCGCTGTAGTCGATCGGGAAATCGCCGAAGCGCGTGCTGCCGATGCCTTCGAGACCGGCGATGAAGCTGTCGCGCGTGAGCGTCTTGCCCGCGCGGCGCAGGCCCTCGACCATCACGCGCGAGGCGATGTAGCCCTCGAGCGTCGTGTAGCTGTCGATCTTCTCGCCGAACTCGGCGCGGTCGCGCTGGTAGTCGGCCACGATGGGCACGCGCACGGCCTGCGGCGGCGGCACGATGCTGGCGGTGACCAGGCCTGCGAGCTTGCCGTCGAGCCGCTTGGCGGAACCCGCCGCGTCGGTGATGCCGACCGACAGCGTGTACAGCGGCGCACCCACGCCGTTGGCGCGGTAGTCGCGCATGAACACTTCGACCATGCGGCCGGCCATGATCATCAGCACCGCGCCGGGCTTGGCGTCGGCCAGGCTGGCGACCACCTGCTTGGCGTCCTCCGCGGCAATGGCGAGCGGCAGCGTCTTCGTGACCTGCACCTTGTAGTCGGCGGCCAGTTGCTCGCAGGTGGCGAGGTTCGACTTGCCGAACGCGCTGTCCTGGTAGACCACCGCAACCGACGAGATGCCGATGGTCGAGAGATGGCTGATGATCTTGCGCAGCTCCAGGTCGTAGCCCGCGCGCACGTGGAACAGCAGGCGGTTGACCTTGGTGCGGAAAGAGGTGGTGCCCACCAGCGGCGCGAACATGGGCACGCCGGCCTTTTCCGCCAGCGGCATTGCGGCCGCAAGATTGCCGGTGGCCACGAAGCCGGCGAGCGCGAAAACCTTGTCCTCGTCGATCAGCTTGGCCGTGTTGGCGGCCGTCTTTGCCGGGTCGTAGGCATCGTCGTAGGAAACGAGTTCGACCTTGCGGCCGTTGATGCCGCCGGACTTGTTGGTCCGGTCGAAATAGAGCTTGATGCCCGCGCGGTAATCGACGCCGAAGTCTTTTGCCGGACCGCTGAAAACGGCCGACTGGCCGATCCGGATGAGGCTGTCGGTCACTCCGTTGTCGGCGCGCGCCGATCGCAGAAGACCGGGGCCCATGGCCATGGCTGCGCCGCCCGCCACCAGGGCGCGCCTTGAAATCGAAATCGTCATTGCGTCGTCAAGCTCTTTGCTGTCGTTGTTGTGGATGCGGGTGGTGAAACCGGCGCGGAGAAGCCGCTCAGGCCGACAGGATGTCGCCGGACTGGATGCGCTTGACGCCCTTGGCAGTCATCTGCTTCCACGCCGCGGCGAGCGATCCGTTGAGGTCGATGGCGCGCGTGGCGTCCTCGATCACGTAGACCTCGAAGCCGGCCTTGCGCGCATCGAGCGCGGTCCAGGCGACGCAGAAGTCGGTGGCAAGGCCGGCCACGTATACCGTCTTGATGCCGCGTTGCTTGAGGTAGCCGCCAAGGCCGGTGGCGGTCTTGCGGTCGGCCTCCTCGAACGCGGAGTAACTGTCCACGCCCTTGTGGAAGCCCTTGCGGACGATGACCTGCGCGGTGGGCAGCTTCAGGTCCTTGTGCAGCGCCGCGTCATCGGTGCCTTGCACGCAGTGGTCGGGCCAGAGCACCTGGTTGCCGTACGAGAGCTTGATGCTGCTGAACGGCTTCTGCCCGGCATGCGCGCTCGCGAACGACGCATGGCCCTGCGTGTGCCAGTCCTGCGTGACCACGATGTTCTCGAACGTATCGGCCAGCTTGTTGATCACCGGCACCACCTCGGCACCGCCCTTGACGGGCAGCGTGCCGCCGTCGACGAAGCAGTTCTGCACATCGATGACGATCAGCGCGGACTTGCCGTCGGGTTTGAGCTTCGGCGAAGCCGCGAACAACGTTCCGGTCGCACCGAGCAAGCTCAAAGCGGCCGTGGACTTCAGAAGGGATCTGCGGTGCGAGTCGTGCATGGTGTGCTCCGGTGGTTGACGAAAAGAAGAAGGCGAAAGCGTGCGTGCCGCGCTAGACGCTCAGGTAGGCGCGGCGCACCTCTTCATTGGCCGCGAGCTCTGCCATGGTGGCGTGATAGCGGATCTGGCCCTTCTCGAGCACGTAGGCCCGGTCGGACACCAGCTCGGCGAAATGCATGTTCTGTTCCGACAGCAGGATGCTCACGCCCTGCGCCTTGAGCTCCAGGATCATGTTGGCCATCTGCTCCACGATGACCGGTGCCACGCCTTCGGAAGGCTCGTCGAGCAGCACCAGGTAGGGGTTGCCCATGAGCGTGCGCGCCACCGTGAGCATCTGCTGCTCCCCGCCGCTCATGCGGCCGCCCGGCCGGTCGGGCATTTCGCCCAGGTTGGGAAAAAGCCTGAACAGCCGCTCGGGCGTCCACAGCGGCGCCTCGCTGCCGTCGGCCCAGCGGCGCGGCGGCTGCTTGCCCACCTCGAGGTTCTCCATCACCGTGAGATCGGTGAACACGCGGCGGTCTTCGGGCACGAAGCCCAGGCCGAGCTTCGCCGCGTGATGGGGCTCGCTCTTCGAGATGTCGTGGCCGAGGAAGCTGATGTTGCCCTTGCGCTTGGAGAGCATGCCGATCAGCGTCTTGAGCGTGGTCGACTTGCCCGCGCCATTGCGGCCCATGAGCGCAACGACCTCGCCGCGGCGCACTTCGAGATCGACGTCGTACAGGATCTGCGCGGCGCCGTACCAGGCGCACAGCGCGTTGGCCCGCAACAGGGTTTCGTGCGTGCTCATTAAATACCTCCGCCCTGCGGGCTGCGGTGCAGAGCGCCTTCGGGCGGCCGGGCGGCGCTCATACCGTTGCTCCCACGGCCGCATTCACTGCGGCGGCCTTCTCTGCAATCTTCTCGAATGTCTTGCCGCTGCCGAAGTACACCTCCTGCACCTTCGGGTGGTCGCGAATCTCCAGCGGCTTGCCCTGCGCGATGAGGCGACCGCGGGCCAGCACGATCATGCGGTCGGCATACGCGAACACCACGTCCATGCTGTGCTCGGTGAACAGCACCGCAAGGCCTCGTTGCACCACCAGTTCCTTGGTGAGCGCCATCAGCGAGTTGCGCTCCTTCGGTGCCATGCCGGCGGTGGGCTCGTCCATCAGCAGCAGCTTGGGCGCATTGGCCATTGCGATCGCAAGCTCCACGCGCTTGACGTCGCCGTAGGCCAGCTCGCTGCACGGCCGGTCGCCCTGCGCCTTCATACCGACTTGATCGAGCAGCGCCAGTGCCTCGTCGCGCTTGTGGTCCGCCGCGCGGCGCCACATCGAGAACAGCTTGCCATCGTGCGAGAGCATGGCCATCTGCACGTTCTCTACCACGGTGAGCGAGGCGAAGGTTTCGGCGATCTGGAAGGTGCGGCCCACGCCCTTGCGCCAGATTTCGCGGGGCTTCTGGCCCACGAGCTCGTGGCCGTCGAACACGATCGAGCCCTGGTCGGCCTTGAGCTGGCCGTTCACCATGTTGAAGGTGGTGGACTTGCCGGCACCGTTAGGGCCGATGAGGGCGAGCAGCTCGCCCGCCTTCAGCTCGAAGCTGATGCCGTCTACGGCTTTGACGCCGCCGAAGGACTTGCCTAGGTTGTCTACTTTGAGAAGGGTCATGTTTGGCTTACTCCCTCTACCTCTGGGAGAGGGTTGGGGTGAGGGCTTGCGGCTTTTTTATCAGTGCCGATGGCTTGCCTCCCGAGGCCGGGCAGATATCCCGGCCTCGGGGAGAAAAACAACCGCGGAAGAACGAACGACAAGCAGGCTTCAAGTCCGCTTCTCCTTCAAAGCAAGCTCCACTTCCGAACGGCGCCGCCCCCGCAACAATCGATCGCTCAGCTGCTTAGCAAACCCAGCAATCCCCTGCGGAAACAGCAGAACCAACAGCAAGATGATCGCGCCCAACGTAGCCCGCCAGTAATCCGTATTGCGCGCCACAGTGTCATGCAGCCAGCTGAAAGTTACGGCCCCCACCACCGGCCCCGCCAACGTCTGAATACCGCCAAGCAGCACCATCACCAATCCATCCACCGACTTGTCGACACTCAGGCTCTCAGGCGAAATGCTCCCCTTCGAAAAGGCATAGAGCGAGCCGGCAAGCCCCGCAGCAGCGCCGGCAATGACAAAAGCGGTCCATTGCATGCGCTTGACGTCAATGCCGATCGCATCCGCACGCAGCACCGAATCGCGCCCCGCGCGCAGCGCATAGCCAAACGGCGAAAACAGCACGCGCCGCAGCATCAAAATGCCGGCCGCCACCAGCACCAGCGTGAGCCAGTAGTAAGTGCGCTTGTCCGACAGCCACTCCGAAGGCCACACGCCGGTGAGCCCGTTGCTGCCGCCGGTAAATGAATCCCATTGGTAGACCACGGCCCAGGTGATCTGCGCAAAGGCCAGCGTGAGCATCGCAAGGTACACACCCGAGAGCCGCACCGCGAACCAGCCGTAGACCAAAGCGCCGATGGCGGCGACCAGCGGCGCGACGACGAGCGCAAGCTCCATGGGCATGCCGCTCGCGCGCACCAGCAGCGCGGCGCCGTAGGCACCGAGGCCGAAGTACGCCGCATGGCCGAACGAGTGCATGCCGGCCGGGCCCATGATGAAGTGCAGGCTGGCCGCGAAGAGCGCCGCAATCAGCAGGTCGATCATCAGCACCGTGGTGTACGGCGAATCGGCCGTGAGCAGCGGCATCGCCATGAGCGCCAAGCCGAGTGCGGCGACGAGCCACAAATAGCCCTTGCTCGCGCGCCGCAGCGGCTCTTCCTGCATGCCCACGTAGCGGCTCGGCGCCTGCGGCCGGCCGAGCAGGCCCCAGGGGCGCCACACCAGCACGATGGCCATCACGATGAAGTCGACCACCAGCGTGAGCTTGGAGAACGACACGCTGTAGCCGAATATCTCGACCACGCCGAGCCAGATGCACACCGCCTTGATTTCGGAGAGCAGCAGCGCCGCCACATAAGCGCCGGGAATCGAGCCCATGCCGCCCACCACCACCACCACGAAGGCCGCGCCGATGGTGTTGAGGTCCATCGCGAGCGTGGCCGGCTCGCGCGGCAGCTGCAGCGCACCGCCCAATGCCGCGAGCGTGGCGCCTAGCGCGAACACCGCCGTGAACAGCCAGGCCTGGTTCACGCCCAGCGCGCTGACCATCTCGCGGTCTTGCGTGGCGGCGCGAACCAGCGTGCCCCAGCGGGTGCGCGTGAGCAGCAGCCACATGAGGCCGAGCACGACGGGTCCGACGACGATCAGGAACAGGTCGTAGGTCGGAAACTGCCGGCCCAGGATGTCGACCGAGCCCGACAGGCCCGGCGCGCGCGGGCCGAGCAGTTCGTCGGGCCCCCAGACATACAGCACCGCATCCTTGATGACGAGCACCAGTGCGAAGGTGGCCAGCAGCTGGAACAGCTCGGGCGACTTGTAGATGCGGCGCAGCAGCACCATCTCGATCAGCGCGCCGATCACGCCCACCGCCAGCGCGGCAATCAGCACGGCCGGCCAGAAGCCGAGCGTGCCGAGCTTGTCGACCAGCGTGTAGGCAAGGTAGATGCCCACCATGAAGAAAGAGCCATGCGCAAAGTTGACGATGCGCGTGACGCCGAAGATCAACGAAAGGCCGGCTCCCACGAGGAACAGCGACGAAGCAGACGACAGTCCGGTGAGGAACTGAAGCAGCAGGGACGAGAGGCTCATGGGTGCAAGCGTTCCGAGAAGATGGAAAGATCAGTCGGCCGCGCGGGACTTCTTGACGTCCGCCGCGCTCGGCTGGAACTTGGCGCCGTCGAAGTACGTGTAGTCGACCATCACGCCCTTGCCGTTCTCGTTCTTCGTCTTGCCGACGAAGGCGCCCATGGTCGACTGGTGGTCTTCGGCGCGATAGCTGATCTTGCCGAAGGGCGAGTCGACCTGCAGGCCCCTGAAGGCGGCAATGAGCTTGGGCGTCTCGGTGCTCTTGGCTTTTTCGATGCCGGCCGCCACCGACTTGATCATGGTGTAGCCAACCACTGAGCCCAGGCGCGGGTAGTCCTTGTACTTGCCGTGGTACGCAAGGAAGAAGGCCTTGTGCTCGGGCGTCTGGATGCCGTACCAGGGGTAGCCCGTCACGATCCAGCCGTTGGGCGTTTCGTCCTTGAGCGGATCGAGGTACTCGGGCTCGCCGGTGAGCACGCTCACCACCGTGCGGTCCTTGAAGAGTCCGCGGGTATTGCCTTCGCGCACGAACTTGGAAAGGTCGGCACCAAACAGCACGTTGAAGACCGCGTCGGGTTTGGCATCGGCCAGCGCCTGCACCACGGCGCCCGCATCGACCTTGCCGAGCGGCGGCGCCTGTTCGGCGACAAATTCCACGTCGGGTTGCGCGGCCTTCAGGAGCGTCTTGAATGCGGCCACGGCCGACTGGCCATACTCGTAGTTGGGGTACACGATGGCCCAGCGCTTTTTCTTGAGCTTGGCCGCTTCAGGCACGAGCATCGCGGCCTGCATGTAGGTGCCGGGACGCAGGCGGAAGGTGTATTCGTTGCCGCCCTGCCAGGTCATCTTGTCGGTCAGCGGTTCGCCGGCCAGGAAGAAGATTTTTTTCTGCTTGGCGAAGTCGGCCACGGCCAGGCCGGTGTTCGACAGGAAGGTGCCCGTGAGCACGTCGATCTTCTCGCGCGCCACCAGCTCTTCGGCCACGCGCACGGCGTCACCGGGGTTGGCGTTGTCGTCGCGCGTGATGAGCTCGACCTTGCGGCCGTTGACGCCGCCCTTGGCGTTGATCTCCTCGACCGCCAGTTCCATGCCCTTCTTGTAGGGCTCGAGGAAGGCGGGCTGGGCCTTGTAGCTGTTGACCTCGCCGATCTTGATCACGCCCTGGGCATGGGCAGGAACGAGGGCCGTGGCCAGGGTGGCAACGGCCGCGGCGCTGAAGACGTGACGCAATGGGTTCATGAGGAAGCTCCTTGGGATCGAAAGAGAAAGAAACGTGGTGGATGCACGGGTGGGCGAGCGGCGACGGCGCGTTCAACGCAGCCCGTCTTCACCCTTGATTTCGCTCGCCTGCAGCCCGCCGATGCGGGGCAGCGGACGGCCGCTGTCGGTGACGGCCACCGCCACCACGATCTCGTTGGCGCGCGGCGCGTCGGACACGCGCGCCTCGACGGCGTCGAAGTGGCTGCGCACGAAGGCCGCGTCCTTGTGGCCGAGCGGCACGTCGATGGCCGTGCCGAGCGTGCCGCGCTTCTTGGCCGAGGGCACGAGCGCCGCGCCCTTTTCGACCGCCACGCGCAGCGGCGCGCCGAGCTTCGGATGCAGGATGGCGGCCGCATGCTCCAGCTCGCCGCTCTCGCCGACGATGGCGGCCTTGCCGTAGCTCTGCGCCTGGCCGGGTTCGATGCCGAGCGCCTTCACGGCCTTCTGGCCGAGCAATGCGCCAAGCTCTTCGCCGATGGCGATCAGCTCGTCGAGGTTCTCGCTGAAGCGGCCCGCGTAGGGGTTCTCGATCACCGCGATGGCGACGGCGCGTCGCGTGGGCGGATCGATCGCCTGGCCCATTTCCTTGCGGGTTTCGTCGACCTGCACGACGAGCTTGCGGATGTTGGCGGTCATGTCTTGTGTTCCTTCTTGTCTCGGTGCGGGCGGCTCAGCGCAGGCCGTCCCATTTGCTGATGTTCTCGGCACGAAGCCCGCCGACGCGGTCATGGATGCGGTAGCCCGTGCTCATCGCCAGGATGAAGACGATCTCGTCGGCCACTGGTGCGCCGGGCACCCGCACTTCGATGGCGTCGAACTGGCCGCGCACGTAGCTGGCATTGATGTTGGTGAGCGGCACATCGAGCGCGGCGCCGGGCGGCCCGACCTTCTTGGTCGAGGGCACGATGGAGAGCGCATTACCGGGCTGGCCGGTCTTTGCCTCGGCCTTGCCCGCGGTGTAGGCCGCGCGATCGCCCTTCCAGCCGAGCAGCTCGCGCATCGCATAGCCGCCAGGCACATGCCAGAGCGCGCCGTGCTCGAGTTCGCCCGCCGCGCCGACGATGGCACCTTTGCCATAGGTGGCGATCTGTTCGAGCGGCACGTCCATGGCGGCATGCAGCTTGTGCGCCATGTCGACACCCACGGGATCGAGCAGCGCCATCATCGGCAGGATGTCGGGTTCGTAGCGGCCCGCGAACGGATTGGTCAGCACCGCGCCGATGGCACCACGCACCAGCGGCGTCTGGGCGCGCGGCCCGAACTCGTGGTGAATGTGCTCGACATGGGTGAAGACGCGGCGTATATCGATCATGAAAAAGAACCTTGCTTTTCGTTAAGCAAATACTGAACCAACTGCACCGGACGGCGATTGTCGCAGCGCCTTCGAGCATAAGGGTTCGACAAGTCGCCACTGCCCCTGGCAAACGAGCAGGGCCGCCCAGATGAGCCCGCCTTTTTGCAGCACCCTGGCGCACACGGCGCCGGTATCGAGCGCGCTTTTCACCTGCGCGGGCGCCAGCGGCGGTACGTCGACGGTGACCGGAAGGTCGCCGAGATCGGTGTCGTCCTTGCGCTCGTTGGCGGGGCGCCGCTGGATGGCGGCGTCGTCCACGTCGACGGCATTGGCGATCACCGTGGCGGCGGCGTCGGCCTCGGCCGCGGTGGCGGCGAGCACGGTCACGCTGTCGGCAATGCCCAGCGAGAAACTGCGGCCGCGCCAGCCGCTGGTGGCCACGCCGCGCACCGGCTGCTCGGCGCTGATTTCGAACTGTCCATCGGTGGTGAGGATGCCGCCGTCACGCCAGTCGAAGCGCGCAAGGTCGGCATAAACGCCCACGCGCGCCGACTGCGCTGGAGCGAGGTGCAGCGCAATGTCGCCGCCGTTGTTGATCCAGGCGCGCTCGATGCCTGGACGCTCATAGAACGCGATCAGCTCCTGCGCCACCGAACCGGCCACTGCCGCCATGGGGGTGATGAACATCGGCGAGAACGCGGCGCACGCGTCCCACATGCGCCGGCCGACCACGCCGCGCGGGCGCATGTTGTCGCTTGCGGGCAGGCGCAGCAGCGGCAGCTCCTGCACCAGTTCGCCCAGCACATGGCCGAAGCGCGCCCATGCGGCATCGTGCGCGGCGGCCACGGCGTAGGGATCGCCGAAGGCCTCGGCCACGATATCGATGGGGCCATGGTTGAAGTGCCAGCGGTTCTTGTCGAGCGCGGCGCGCAGGGCGGTCATGGTTCAGCCCAGCATCGGGGCATGGCCGAGCGGCCACGGATTCGCTTCGTCCATGACGACCCATTGCCGCGCCAGCGGCGCGCCGTCTTCCTGCCACGCGCCGCGCGCAAGCGCCTGCTCGAGCGAGAAGACGTGTTCCATGTGGCCGCCGAGCGCCTGGTAGTCGTCCCGCCGCATGCTGAACTCGATGGGCGCCACGATGGCTGGCGTGGGCACGGTGCCAAAGCTGTTGTCGGGCATGCGCATGACGTCGGCCATCACGGTGATGCCGCCGCCGGGCCACACATAGGCCGGCGCGCCGCCGCAGGTCACGTTGACGAGCGCGCGCTTGATGGCGCGCGTCAGCAGCACGGGGTTTTCGGTAACGCCGGCACGCAGACTGCCGCCCGCACCGCCGAGGAACAGCACCGTGCACAGCGACGGCTCGCAGTTCTCGCCGATGCGCTCGACGATGCGCTTCACCTCGGCGGGCATTTCCTGTTCGACAGGCTTCAGCGCCTCGTCGAGCACGTACCACTGCGCGTGCTCGCCGGTGGTCGATGTCATCAAGAGGCGCAGGCCGGGGCGCGCAATGCCTTCTTCCCAGCCTTCGATGATCGAGAGCGGATCGGCGATGTCGGTGCCGCCCCAGCCGTTGCCCGGGTTCGCCACCTGGAAGTAGCGCCCCGGCGTGGACTTGCGCCCCAGCATCTGGATGCCCGAGGGCGCCATGTCGAGGCAGCGGCCGGCCTGGTGCTCGGTGAGCACGCCGGTGATGTGATCGTCCACCACCACCACCTCGTCGGCCACGCCCGCGAACTGGCGCGCGAAGATGCCCACCGCCGCAGAGCCGCAGCCCACCCGCATGCGCTGCTCTTCCACGCCATTGACGATGGGCGCCTTGCCGGCCTGGATGACAAGCGTGGAGCCGCCGTCGATGGTGCACTCAACCGCCTTCTTGTTGCCCAGCAGCTGCATCAGCTCGGCCGTCATGCGGCCTTCCTTCTTGCTGCCGCCGGTGAGGTGGTGCACGCCGCCGAGCGAGAGCATCTGCGAGCCGTATTCGGCCGTGGTGACGTGGCCGACTACTTCGCCGCGGTAGCGCACGTTGGCCTGCTCGGAGCCCAGGAACCGGTCGGTATCGATCTTCACCTTGAAGCTGCAGTAGCTGAAGATGCCCTCGGTGACGACGGTGACCATGTCAACGCCCTGGGCTTTCGAGGCGACGATGAAAGGCGCCGGTTTGTAGTCGGGATAGGTGGTGGACGAGCCCACGCCGGTGACGAAGACTTCGTCGGCGTGCAGCAGGTCGCCGCTCCAGTCGGGGGTGCCTGCCTCGGCCTTCTCCGCGGCGGGGCGGTCGAAAGGCACAAGCACCGGCGCCTCGCTCGCGATCTCGCGGCGCAGCAGGACCACGGGGTCGACGCGCACCAGCACGCCTTCCCTGTTGGCATAGCGGTCGCAGGCGCCGGTGCGGCCGTCGGAGATCTGGCACAACACCGGGCAGGCGTTGCACTCGACCTTGGCGGTGCTCATGCGCTCGTTGCGCAGTGGCGCCTTGCCGAAGGCGCCGCCGACATCGAAGGCCACTGGCATGTCCATGCCGGGCAGTCCGTCTGTCTTGGTGTGTTCTGTCATCGGGGCGATCTCGTGTGCGTGTGGTGCGGGGCCGGTGCCGGTGCCGGTGCCGGTGCCGGGAGTCTCGGTCTGCAAAGGGTTGCAACAAACGTGCCGTCCGCCCGCTTGTGCGCCGCCCTCGGTTTGTGTAGCATTCCCTACACTTTCATGTTGCGTTCACTACATTCGCGGTCAATGTAGCAAACAGGCCCGATGCTTGCAATGGTGTTTTCTCGCGGTGTGCTTCGGGGGTTTTTCCGACCAACGACAATGGAGGGTTCGCAGCCGGCCAGGGCTGCACGCCCCACAGGCGTGCATTCCGGCCCCAGCCACCTTCCACTGTTCAACCAACTCTTGAGTTCCGTATGAGTGCATTCAGCGAAGAACGCGTCCTGAGCGTCCACCACTGGACCGACCGCCTGTTCACCTTCACCACCACGCGCGACCCGGCGCTGCGCTTCTCGAACGGTCATTTCACGATGATCGGGCTGAAGGTCAACAACAAGCCGCTGCTGCGCGCCTACAGCATCGTGAGCCCGAACTACGAGGAGCATCTCGAGTTCCTGAGCATCAAGGTGGAAGAAGGCCCGCTCACCTCCAAGCTGCAGCACATCCAGGTTGGCGACACCATCATCGTGGGCCGCAAGCCGACCGGCACGCTGCTGATCGACTACACGCTGCCAGGCAAGCGCCTGTACCTGTTCGGCACGGGCACCGGCCTTGCACCGTTCATGAGCATCATCCGCGACCCGGACACCTACGAGAAGTTCGAGCAGGTCATCCTGGTGCACGGCGTGCGCCAGGTCGACGAACTGGCCTATCACGACCTCGTGACCGACCACCTGCCCAAGCACGAGTTCCTGGGCGAGATGGTCGAGAAGCAGTTGCTCTACTACCCGACGGTCACGCGCGAGGAGTTCCGCAACCAGGGCCGCATCACCGACCTGATCTCGACCAACAAGCTCACCGACGACCTAGGCCTGCCCCCGCTCAATCCGGTCGAAGACCGCGTGATGCTGTGCGGCAGCCCCGGCCTGCTGGTGGACCTGAAGCACATCCTCGAAGGGCGCGGCTTCAAGGAAGGCAACACGTCTACGCCTGGCGATTTCGTCGTCGAACGCGCCTTCGCCGAAAAGTAATGTTCGCCCCCCGGCTTTTCACTCGCTTCGCTCGTGTAGCGCCACCGCCCGAGGGGGAGGCGCGGTCCGCCTTGGGGCGGCCCGGCGGCGACCGCCGGTAATGGAACGCAAGCCTGCTGCATCCAAGCCACAGCGCCGCACCGGCGTGCGCGAGGCCGCGGCGCAGGCCACGCGCGACAGCATCCTGAAGTCGGCGACCAAGGTGTTCGCCAAATACGGCTACGACGGCGGCAGCGTGGAGAAGATCTCCAAGGCCGCCAAGTCGTACGACCGCATGATCTATTACTACTTCGGCAGCAAGGAAGGCCTCTTCATCGCGGTGCTCGAAGGCATCTACAAGCGCATGGACGATGCCGAGGCCGCGATTGCGCTCGACGCTTCGAGGCCCGTGGAAGCGCTCACCGAAGTCATCCGCTTCGTGCTGGGCTACTACCGCAAGAACCCCGAGTTCGTCACGCTCCTGAACACCGAGAACCTGCACAAGGGCCGCCACATCTCCAAGTCGCTGCGGGCGCGCGAATACTCGTCGCGCGCAGTCGCGATCATTGCCGAGATCCTGTCGAGCGGCGCGTCCCAGGGGCTGTTCCGCAAGGACCTGAGCGCGCGCGACATCTACCTGCTGATCGCGTCCACCGGCTACTTCTACACCTCGAACCGGCACACGCTCACCGCGTTCCTGGGCGAGCCGCTGGAATCGCCCGAGGCGATCACGCACTGGGAAGACTTCGTGATCGAGACCGTGCTGCGCACCGTGCGCGCGGACGACATCCAGGAGCAAGAGAACACCTCCCCACCCCACGACCAGGACCACACGAAATGGCAGAAATCGCAGCCGGCGCCAAGTCGGGCAAAGTCGTCATAAAGAACATCGGGCTCTTGCTCTCGGGCGACATCGACAAGCCCATCCTCGACGCCGACACCCTCGTGGTGAACGACGGCCTGATCACCCAGATCGGCAAGGAAAAGGACTGCGACCTCGAAGGCGCGAAGACCGTCATCGACGCGAAGCAGACTTGCGTGGCGCCGGGCCTGATCGACAGCCACGTGCACCCGGTGTTCGGCGACTGGACACCGCGCCAGGGGCAGATCGGCTGGATCGACTCCACCATGAACGGCGGCGTGACCACGATGATCTCCGCCGGCGAGGTGCACCTGCCCGGCCGCCCGAAGGACATCGTGGGCCTGAAGGCGCTGGCCATCACCGCGCAGCGGGCGTTCGACAACTTCCGCCCTGGCGGCGTGAAAGTGCTGGCGGGCGCGCCGGTCATCGAGAAGGGCATGGTCGAAAGCGACTTCAAGGAGTTGGCTGACGCCGGCGTGGGCCTGCTCGGCGAAGTGGGCCTGGGCTCGGTCAAGGCCGGGTACGAGGCCAAGGAGATGGTGGCCTGGGCGCGCAAGTACGGCATCCAGAGCACCATCCACACGGGCGGCCCGTCGATCCCCGGCTCGGGCCTGATCGACAAGGACGTGGTGCTGGAAGCCGACGCCGACATCATCGGCCACATCAACGGCGGCCACACCTCGCTGCCAGAGGCGCATGTGTGCGAGCTGTGCGAGAAGAGCTCGCGCGCGATCGAGATCGTGCACAACGGCAACGAGAAGGTGGCCATTGCGGCGGCCAGGGCCGCGCTCGAACTCAAGTGCCCGCACCGCGTGATCCTCGGCACCGACGGACCCGCGGGCTCAGGGGTGCAGCCGCTGGGCATCCTGCGCATGGTGGCCATGCTCTCGTCCATCGCCAACATTCCGGCCGAGCTGGTGTTCTGCTTTGCCACCGGCAACACGGCGCGCATTCGCAAGCTCAACTGCGGGCTGATCGAAGTGGGCCGCGACGCCGACTTTGTCTTCATGGACCGCGCGCAGCATTCGCCCGCACCGGGCCTGCTGGAGAGCGTGCAGCTCGGCGACATTCCGGGCGTGGGCATGGTGATGATCGACGGTATCGTGCGCTGCGGCCGCAGCCGCAACACGCCGCCCGCGACAGAGATTCCGGTGGTGGTTTCGGCCTCCCACTGAAAGAGCACGGTGCTCCCCGCGTTGTTCCCTCTCCCTCCGGGAGAGGGCTAGGGTGAGGGCCGCGGCGCACATGCAACACCGCCGCACGCTTCCTGCATCTACCGCGCGCGAAACACCAGATACCGCGCCGACAGGAAGTTCACGACAAGCCCCGCACAACTGCCCAGCGCCACGCCGGCCGCCGGCGCCCATGGCCCCTTGGCCCAGTGCAGCACGAGCACATACGCGCCATAGTTGACGACCGCACCACCCAGCATGGTCACAAGGTAGCCGAGATACTCGCGCACTACCGAAGCATCGGAACGCCGGAAGGTATAGCGCCGGTTCAACGCCCACGTGGCCGTGGCCGCCGCAAGAAACGACACCACCCGCGCCCCGTACCAACCCAGCAGCGGCGAGACGAGATAGAGCACGGCGACGTCCACGACGAAGCCGATCGCGCCCACCACAGCGAACGACAGGAACTGCCGGCCAAGCTTCATTTGCCGCCGGCGAAGTAGCGCACGCCAGGCGTGGCCAGGTAGCGCAGCCGCTTGGCCTCGCGGCGGCCGAGCCGGATGGCGTGCATCACGACGCCGCAGACCATCGACAGCATCGCGGCCAGCATGGCGCCGGTTGCCAGCACCGCTGTGGGGAGCCGGGGCACCAGGCCGGTGTGCAGGTAAGTCACCAGCAGCGGAATGGCCAGTGCAATGGCGCCCGCCGCGAGCAGCCCCGCCAGGATGGAGAAGAACTGCAGCGGCCGCTCGCTGATGAAGAGCTTGCAGATGGTCCTGAGGATGCGCCAGCCGTCGCGGTAGGTCGACAGCTTGCTGTGCGAACCCTCGGGCCGCGTGCTGTAGGCGGTGTCGAGCTCGGCGTAGGGCATGCGCAGCTCGAGCGCGTGCACCGTGAGCTCGGTCTCGATCTCGAAGCCGTGCGAGAGCGCCGGGAACGACTTGGCATAGCGGCGCGAAAAAACGCGGTAGCCCGAGAGCATGTCGGTCAGGCCCCCGCCGAACAGCTGCGCCACCGCGCCGGTGAGCATCCGGTTGCCCAGGCGGTGGCCCGCACGATAGGTGAGCGCGTTCTGTCCATCGTCGACGCGGCAGCCCACCACCATGTCGAGATTGCGCTCCACGAGCAGATCGATCAGCCGCGGCGCGCTGGCCACGTCGTAGGTGGCGTCCCCATCGACCGTGACGTACACGTCGGCCTCGACGTCGGCGAACATGCGCCGTACCACGTTGCCCTTGCCAGGCGCCGCCACGTGCGTCACGAAGGCGCCGCTCGCGCGTGCGATGGCCGCCGTGTCGTCGCTCGAGTTGTTGTCGAAGACGTGGATCTCGGCCTCCGGCAGCGCCGCGCGGAATTGCGCGACCACCTGCGCGATCGACAGCGCCTCGTTGTAGCAGGGGATCACCGCTGCGATGCGCAGGGGTGCACGGGCTGCGGCGGATTGGTTGTCGTCGGTCATGGTGCGGTCGAAAGAATGCGATAGGCCCGGCCGCCGTCTTTCTCATACAGCAGCGCGAAATGCTGGTCGAAACCGGGCCGGGTGGCGAGCGTGGGCACCATCGACGTGGGCATGACGATGGCGGTGAAACCCCGCTGCGCCAGCTTGACCGCCATGTCGCCCGGGGGCAGCAGCAGGAAATCGCGGTAGCGCCAGGGGCCGAGCGTATCGCCCCAGATCGGATTGGGGCCGTAGTAGATCGCCTCGTTCAGCGCAATCTGGTAGACGCGGCCATCGGCATGCTGGCGCAGGTAGTCCATGGCGGCATAGCCCGGCACATGCTGGCGCAGGAAGGCTTCGCGTGCTTCAGGCGTGGGCGAGATCATCGCGACCTTGGCGGCGGTCTGCTTCAGCGACACCGCGGCGAGCGCGGCCACCAGCAGCACCACGAGCCAGTCGCCGGCGAGGCCCAGGCGGCCAGCGGGTGCGGCAGGCGCATCCACGGCGGTTGCCGCTTCACCCCGGGCTCCGAACACCCGCCGCACTCCGCCGCCGATCCACCCGAACAGCACCTGCCAACCGACGGCCGCCATCAGCGCGAGAAGCGGAAACGAGGCCGTGAGATAGCGCGGATAGCGCGAGGTCGCAAGCCACACGGCCACCGAATAGAAGCAGAACCAGCCGGCCGCGCGAACGGCGGCCGAGCGCTTCCACCACACGCTGAGCGGTGCCAGGAACACGGCCCAGATCAGCGCGTTGGGCCGCGCCGCGTGGTCGCGCACGTCGGCCACCTGCTGCACGTAGTCGGCCGGGATCCAGTCGGTGAAACCGAACACGCGCGCGCCGATGGGGTTGAACGGATCGCCGGTCATGATGGCGTTGCGCGCATACCAGTAGATGCACGGCACCAGGAAGCACAGCAGCGCGAGTGCCCAGGCCTTGGGGTGGCGCTCATGCCAAACGACGAACAGCGCCACCAGCGGCAGGAAAGTGAGCGCCTGGTACTTCGAGCCCGCAGCCACGCCTAGGCAGAACGCCGCAAGCCCCAGCCAGCGCATGCCCGCCTGGACCGGCTGCGACTCACGCCACCACCATAGCGCCACGCAGGCGCCGAGCGCGAAGAGCGCCACGCCCATGTCGATGAGCGCATTCGAATAGTCGCCGATACCGATCCAGATGGCGGTGCCGATCAAGGCCGTGAGCCGGTTGGTGTGCTGCATGCCGAGGCGCAAGACCATGACCGCCGAAAGCAGGCCCGCCAGCGCATTGAGAAAGTGCGGCAGCACGTCGTCGCCCACCTGCAGCGCGGCGGCGTACAGCAGGTTGTAGTTGTACGGAAACCAGGGGTAGCGCAGCCACTCGTGGATGCCAAGGGAGCCCTGCTGCGCCACCTGCCGCGCATAGGGCAGGTGGTACATCAGCTCGTCGAAGGCGGCGGGCGGCGCGAGCGGTGCGGCCAGCGCGGGCAGCGCCACCAGCGCCAGGGCAATGGCGGCGATCTTGTCGGCGCGCGTCCAGGGTGCGGCAGGCGCCGGTGAAGCCCCAACAGCGCGCCACCAGGGCAGCAGCTGCAGCGCGGCGGCCAGCACGCCGGCAACGATCAGCGCCACGGTGGCGCCCACCTTGAATGCGCCGAAGATCGCCAGCACCTGGAAGGCGCAGATGAAGAGGCCGACGCCCAGGGTCGCTGCCATGGCCGCTTCGAGCCAGGCGTCACGCCGTGGCGGCGGCGAAAGGCGCACCAGAAGCGCGCGTCCGAAACCCCAGCAGGCAAGGACAAAGACAGCCAATGCCGCGTAGTGCGCGGCGGCAAACATCAACTTCTGAATAACAACTCCCGGCGCCGGTCGGCCATGCCGGCCGGCAGGTTCAAAGGTTCGGCGCCAGCAGGCGCTCGAGGTCGGATTCGCTCTCCTTGCGCCGCGCCGCCTGGTCCTGCAATTGGTCGTGCCCGATCTTGCCGACATTGAAGTACGTCGACTCGGGGTGGCTCAGGTAGAAGCCGCTCACGCTGGCGGCGGGCATCATAGCGAGGCTTTCGGTCAGCGTCATGCCAATGTCCGCGCAGTTCAGAAGGTCGAACATCGGGCGCTTCACGCTGTGGTCCGGGCAGGCCGGGTAGCCGGGCGCGGGGCGGATGCCGCGGTATTTCTCGGCGATCATGTCCTCGTTGCTCAGGCCCTCATCGGGCGCATAGCCCCAGAGGTCGGTGCGCACGCGGTGGTGCAGCGATTCGGCAAAGGCCTCGGCCAGCCGGTCGGCCAGCGCCTTGAGCATGATGGCGGAGTAGTCATCGAGATCGTCGATGAAGTACTTCTCTTTCTTCTCGACGCCCAGGCCCGCGGTAACCGCGAACACACCCACATAGTCTTTCAGCCCGCTGTCCTTCGGCGCGACGAAGTCGGCCAGGCAGCGGCTGGGCCGCATCACGCCGTCGATCACCTGCTTCTCGGTCTGCTGGCGCATGCCGTACCAGGTCATGGCGACCTCGCTGCGCGTTTCATCCGTGTAGAGCTCGATGTCGTCGTCGTTCACCGTGTTGGCGGGCCAGAAGCCGGCGATGCCGCTGGCGCTGAGCCAGCGCCCTTCGATCAAACGCTTGAGCATGCGCTGGCCGTCGGCGTACACGCGCACGGCCTCGGTGCCGACGATCTCGTCTTTCAGGATGGCCGGAAACGGGCCGGCCAGGTCCCAGGTCTGGAAGAACGGGCCCCAGTCGATGTACTTGGCGAGCTCGGTCAGGTCGAAGTTCTTGAACACGCGGCGGCCGATGAACTTGGGCACCGGCGGCGTGTAGTTTGTCCAGTCGATCGGCGTCTTGTTGGCGCGCGCCTTGGCCAGCGGCCACATCGGCACCTGCTTCTTGTTGGCGTGCTGCGTGCGCACCTTCTCATAGTCGGCGTTGATCTCGTCGATGTACGCGGTGGCCTGCTCCGACAGCAGCGACTGCGCCACGCTCACGCTGCGCGAGGCATCGGGCACGTAGACCACGGGGCCTTCGTAGTGCGGCGCAATCTTCACGGCCGTGTGCACGCGGCTGGTGGTCGCGCCGCCGATGAGCAGCGGAATCTTCTTGATGCGGAAGTGGTCGTCCTTCTGCATCTCGCCGGCCACGTACTGCATCTCTTCCAGGCTGGGCGTGATGAGGCCCGAGAGGCCGACGATGTCCGCGCCCTCCACCTTGGCCCGGGCCAGGATCTCGTGGCACGGGACCATCACGCCCATGTTCACCACTTCGAAGTTGTTGCACTGGAGCACCACGGTCACGATGTTCTTGCCGATGTCGTGCACGTCGCCCTTCACCGTGGCGATGATGATCTTGCCCTTGGTGCGCACGTCGCGGCCCGCGGCCTCGTCCTGGCGCTTTTCTTCCTCGATGTACGGGATGAGGTGGGCCACGGCCGACTTCATCACGCGCGCCGACTTCACCACCTGCGGCAGGAACATCTTGCCCTGGCCGAACAGGTCGCCCACGATGTTCATGCCGTCCATGAGCGGCCCTTCGATCACGTGCAGCGGGCGGCCGCCCTTGGCGAGGATCTGCTGGTAGGCCTCCTCGGTGTCTTCGACGATGAAGTCGGTGATGCCGTGCACCATGGCGTGCGAGAGGCGCTGGTTCACATGCACCGGATGCTCGGGCGTGCCGCGCCATTCGAGCTTCTTGCTGTCGTCCTTGGCGCCGCTCTTGGCCGTCTCGGCCACTTCGACGAGGCGCTCTCCGGCATCCGGCCGGCGGTTCAGCACCACGTCTTCCACGCGCTCGCGCAAGGTCGGCTCCAGGTCGTCGTACACGCCCACCATGCCGGCGTTGACAATGCCCATGTCCATGCCCGCCTGGATGGCGTGGTACAGGAACACGGTGTGGATGGCCTCGCGCACCGGATCGTTGCCGCGGAAGCTGAAACTCACGTTGCTCACGCCGCCAGACACCTTGGCGCCCGGCAGGTTCTCTTTGATCCAGCGCACAGCGTTGATGAAGTCGACCGCGTAGTTGTCGTGCTCCTCGATGCCGGTGGCAATCGCGAAGATGTTGGGGTCGAAGATGATGTCCTCGGGCGGAAAGCCCACCTCGTCCACCAGGATGCGGTAGGCCCGCTCGCAGATCTCGATCTTGCGTTCGTAGGTGTCGGCCTGGCCCTTCTCGTCGAAGGCCATGACCACCGCGGCGGCGCCGTAGCGCTTCACCAGCTTGGCCTCGTGCTTGAATTTGTCGACGCCCTCCTTCATGGAGATGGAATTGACGATGCCCTTGCCCTGGATGCAGCGCAGGCCCGCCTCGATCACCTCCCACTTGGAGCTGTCGACCATCACCGGCACGCGCGCGATGTCGGGCTCGCTCGCGATGAGGTTCAAAAAGCGGACCATCGCGGCCTTGCTGTCGAGCATGGCCTCGTCCATGTTGATGTCGATGACCTGCGCACCGTTCTCGACCTGCTGGCGCGCCACGGCCAGGGCGTCTTCGAACTGGCCGTTCAGGATCATCCGCGCGAAGGCCTTGGAGCCGGTAACGTTGGTGCGCTCGCCGATGTTGACGAACAGCGACCCGGCGTCGATGGCCACCGGCTCGAGGCCGGACAGCTTCATCGGGGGAACGGAGGGCGTGCGAACTTCGCTCATGGGGGGCTCACCTGTGCAGGAAAAAACGTCAGGTGAGCGTCGTTTGCGGCTTGCGCCCCGGCTGGCGGAGCGCCTTCCAAGCCTGACGGCGGGCCTGTTGACTAGGGCCGCCGCTGCAACGCTCCTTGGAAGGGAGCGCAATTTTACCGGCTGCGGCAAGGGCCGCGGCCACAGGGGATGTTCAGGCGCCCTGCCCGGCCGCCGATGCCGGCGCGAGCGGCGCGGCCGATGCGGGAAGCCCGAACACCCGGTCGAAGGCCCAGTTGAAGACGAAGGTGTAGACCAGGAAGAACACCACGAGACCCAGGTCCATCACCAGCGCCTGCCAGAGACTCACGCCCAGGCCCCAGGCGAACATCGGCACCAGGAAGGCGATCAGTCCGCCTTCGAAGCCGATGGCGTGCGCCACGCGGCGGCGCACGCTGCGCCCGCGCACCGCCTGGCGCGACTCCCAACGCTCGAACAGGGCGTTGAACACCAGGTTCCAAATCACGGCGACGACCGAAGCCGCCGCGGCCAGCACGCCGGAATGGCCAAGCCCGGCGTCGGTCATCAGCGCCAGGCCGGCGCTGGCGGCCACGATGGCGATCCCTTCGTAAAGGGTGATGTAGATGACGCGACGCTGAAACCCCTGCATGACTGTTCCCTGAATGGATGAGGCAATGGTCTGAACTTTATTTGCCTATTGCTGATATAAAAAGTTAACTTCCTTCAGTTTTATTGATAGAACGACGCATGGCCTTCTCCAGCGACAACATCGAAGTCTTCCTGGCTGTGGTCGACCACGGCTCCTTTTCCGCCGCGGCGCGCGCGTTGCACAAGGTGCCGTCGGCCGTGAGCATGGCCATTGCAAACCTCGAGGCCGAACTGGCCCTGCCGCTTTTCGACCGCAGCGGCCGCGAGCCGCAGCCCACTGCCGCCGCCCGTTCGCTGGAACCGCAGGCGCGGCTCCTGGCGGCCCAGCTCAAGCAGCTGCAGGTGCAGGCGCTGGCTCTCACGCAGGGTTTGGAGAATCGACTCACGCTGGCGATCGCCCCCGAGTTGCTCGCTGCGCCGTGGAGCGGGCCGCTGGCCGCGCTGGCCGAGGAATATCCGCTGCTGCAGGTCGAAGTGCTGGCCGCTCCGCAGGCCGACGCGCTGGCGCTGCTGCACAGTGGCCGCGCGCAATTGGCGCTGGTGTTCGAGCGCCCGAGCCTCGACGGCCGCGAAGGTTTCCAGGAGGTGGGCAGCGACACCATGGTGGCCGTGATGGCGCCCAATCATCCCGTGCTGGTTGCGGCCGGCGGCGAGCGCCTGCGGGAGGAACACCTCACGAACACGCGGCAGATCGTTGTGGCGGGGCGCGACCTGGCGACGAGCGACCCGCGCTTCGTGTTCGCGCGCCATGTCTGGCGCACGGACAACGCGCTGGCCGCGCTGAGCCTGATCACCGCCGGGCTCGGCTGGGGCTGGCTGCCGCGCAACTTTGCCAAGCCGCATGTGGCCGCCGGTGCGCTGGTCGAGATTCCGTTCGAGAACTTGAGCAACGGGCTCGACCTGTGGGTCGATGTGGTGTGGTCGCGCGAACGGCCGCTGGGACTGGGCGCGCAGCGTTTCGTCGCGCTGATTGCACGCGACCGGCAGGCCGCGGCAGGGATCGCGTCTGCGGCCAGCTAGTCGCGGTGGCCGTGGCCGCCGCCTTTGCCACCGCCTCCGCCGTGGCCTCCACCCTTGCCGCCTCCGTCACCTCCGCCGCCGTGGCGGCCGCCCCCTCCACCACCGCCGCCGCCGTCACCACGGCCGTGACGTCCGCCTCCGCCACCGCCCGGATGCATTTGCGGCTGGCCGGGCGGCGGTCCGGGCCGGAAAGCCGGCTGCGGTCGGGGCGGCCTGAAGCCGGGGTCTGCGGGTGGACGGAAGTCCGGCCTGGACTGGGGCGGCCGGTGGCCCTGTGCGTGCTGCGGATGAACGCCCGGCTCCCGCCCGGGCTTGTAACCAGGACCCGGCCACGGCCTGGGCTGCCAGGCTGGGCGCACGGGCGGCGGCGGGCGCCAGCCGGGCATCGGTGGCGGTGGCGGCCGGCCCCCCCACCAGCGCCGCTCGCCATACCAGGGCCGGTCGCGGTAGTAGTCGGCCCAGTAGCTGCCGATCACGAAGGTCACGATGGGCACGCCGATCGCCGCGCCATAGGTCGCCAGCGGCACGCGCCGCTCCTGGTAGGCGTAGTCGAGGCTCCTTGCCCAGACCCAGCCGCGTCCGCCGTCGGGCAGCACCACGTCGCACCAGCTGTAGCCGCCAGTACACCCGATCACGTCCAGCGGCTGGCCCGGTCCGAGGCGCGCCACCAGCGGATAGTCGCCCGACGGGCCGGCCCGCATGTTGACGGTGCCGCGCGTGAAGGCCTGCTGCGCTGTCGCCGCGAAGGGCAGCGCCACGACAAGCGCGCCGACGCCGATCCAGCGCATGGGAAATTTGTAGTTCATGAATAGGCCTCCTTGCGCCGCCAGCCTAGGCGGCGGCACAGGCGCCGTCAATCAGCCGGGAGCGCAAAGCACCGGGACGCGGCCTGGGTCAGGCCGCTTCGCGGTAGAAGCCGTTGTTGTTCAGCATGCGGCCCGCGACCGGCGCGACGGCCTGGCCGATGGCCGCGATGTGGTCCGGCGTGGTGCCGCAGCAGCCGCCGACGATGTTCACCAGCCCTTCGGCCGCGAACTCATGCAGCAGCCGCGAAGTGACGTCGGGCGTCTCGTCGAAGCCGGTCTCGCTCATTGGATTGGGCAGGCCCGCGTTCGGGTAGCAGCTGATGAATGTGTCGCCCGCCACCTTCGCCAGTTCCTGGATGTAGGGGCGCATCAGCGCCGCGCCCAGTGCACAGTTGAGGCCGATGGCCAGCGGCTGCGCATGGCGCACGCTGTGCCAGAAGGCAGTCACGGTCTGGCCGCTCAGGATGCGGCCCGAGGCATCGGTCACGGTGCCGCTGATGATCAGCGGCAGGCGCTGGCCCGAGTTGTCGAAATACTCATCCACCGCGAACAGCGCGGCCTTGGCGTTGAGCGTGTCGAAGATCGTCTCGACCAGGATCACGTCGGCGCCGCCTTCGACCAGCGCCTCCGTCTGCTCGTAGTAGGCCGCGCGCAATTGCTCGAAGTCGACGTTGCGCGCGCCCGGGTCGTTCACGTCGGGACTGATGCTCGCCGTCTTGGGCGTCGGGCCCAGGGCGCCGGCCACGAAACGCGGCTTGTCGGGCGTGCTGAACTTGTCGCAGGCCGCGCGCGCGAGCTTGGCGGATTCGAGGTTCATCTCGCGCGCCAGGTGCGCCATCTTGTAGTCCTCCTGCGCGATGGTGGTCGCGCCGAAGGTGTTGGTCTCGATGAGGTCGGCGCCGGCCGCGAGGTATCCCTCATGGATGTCGCGGATCACGTCGGGCCGCGTGAGCGAGAGCAGCTCGTTGTTGCCCTTCACGTCGCGTTCGAAGTCCTTGAAGCGCTCGCCGCGGTACTGTTCCTCGGTGAGCTTGAAGCGCTGGATCATCGTGCCCATGGCGCCATCCAGGATGGCGATGCGCCTTTCGAGGATGCCGGACAGGGCCTGGCCGCGGGTGTAGACAAGGGGCTTCATAGCCCCTGATTGTAGGAACCGCGGCCTGCCCCTGGCGGGCGTCAGTGCTTTAGCGCCGGCTTTCCACGAACGCCAGCACCGCCTCGATCATGCGCCGCACATACGGCTGCACACCGGCCGCCACATCAGGCAGGTAGTCGAAGGGCAGCTTCTCCTGCATGTAGCTCGACTGCGTCATTTCCAGCTGCACCGCGTGCACCCCGCCGGTTGGGTTGCCGTATTGGCGCGTGATGTGGCCACCCTTGAAGCGGCCGTTGAGCACGCCGGTGTAGCCGGTGGCCGATTCGGCGATGCGGAGCAGCGTAGCGGCCAGCGCCGGGTCGCAGCTGGTGCCGTTGCCGGTACCCAGGTTCAGGTCGGGCAGCTTGCCTTCGAAGAAGCGCGGCAGCACGGAGCGGATCGAGTGCGCGTCCCACAGCGCGACGGTGCCGTGCGCGGCCTTCAGGCGGTCGAGCTCGGCCTGCAGCTGCTGGTGATAGGGCCGCCAGATCGCTTCGCGCCGCGCTGCGACTTCTTCATCGTTAGGCAAATCGTCGCTGGACGCATAGACGGGCGTGTCGTCGAAGGTGTCGACGGGGCAAAGGCCGGTGACGCTCTGACCCGGATAGAGGCTGGCGCCGTCCGGCGGGCGGTTCAGGTCGATCACGTAGCGCGAATGCGTGGCGACGAGCACCGAGGCGCCGAGTTCGTCTGCAAAGCCGTAGAGCCGTTCGAGGTGCCAGTCGGTGTCGGGCACGTGGCGTGCCTCTTCGGTGAAGCGGGCGGCGAGCGCGGGCGGCACATGGGTGCCGACGTGCGGCATCGAGATCAGCAAGGGACGCGTGCCCTGGCGAAAGCGGAACGGGGGTTCGGTGGTGGTGAAACTCATGGATTCAATTTTCCAGAAGAAGCTGGCTGCGCGCCGCGACGAATGCGGCGGCGGCCTCTTGGTGCAATGCGTGGCGGCCGGCCACGACGCGGGGCTGGCCGGACACCCAGACCGAATCGATGGCGGACGTGCGATGGCTGGCAAAGACGTGAGCCGACAGCATGTCGGGCGCGCCGAGGCCCTGCAGCGCGAGCTGCGCGGCGTCCAGCACGACGAAGTCGGCCTGCTGCCCCGCGGCCAGGCCGCTGATGGGCCGGCCCGATGCCTGCGCACCGCCGCGCACCGCTTCGAGCGTGAGCGCAGTGGCCACGTGCGGTTGTGCGGCATCGGCCCCGACATTGCGCTGCCGGCGCGCGAGGCGTTGGCTGTATTCGAGCATCAGCAGTTCTTCGGCCGCGTTCACGGTGGCGTGGCTGTCGGACCCAACGCCCCACGCGCCGCCATGGTGGCGCCAAGCGCTGAAGTCGAAGATGCCGTCGCCAAGATTCGCTTCGGTGGTCGGACACAGGCCGGCCACCGCGCCGCTTTTTGCGCCGCGCTCGTATTCCGCCGCGTCCATGTGCGTGGCATGCACCAGGCACCAGCGCGCGTCGACCGGTGCATGGTCGAGCAGCCACGCCACGGGACGCTGCCCGCTCCAGGCCACGCAGTCATCCACCTCCTTGGTCTGCTCTGCGATATGGATGTGGATCGGCGCGCCGGAGTCGATGGCCTCCAGGCCTGCGATGGCTTCGCGCAGCGCATCGGGCGGCACGGCGCGCAGCGAGTGCGGCGCGAGGCCGAGCCGCGCGCCCGCTGCATCGCAGGCGGGCTTGAGCGTGTCGAGCAGACGCAGCATCGAATCAGTCGAACGGATGAAGCGGCGCTGCCCTTCATTGGGCGGCAAGCCGCCGAAGCCGCCGGCCTGGTAGAGCACCGGCAGCAGCGTGAAGCCGATGCCCACCTTCTGCGCGGCGCGCAGCAGCGCAAGGCTCAGCGTCGCATCGTCGGCATAGGGGCGGCCATCGGTGTCGTGGTGCACGTACTGGAACTCGCACACGCTGGTGTAGCCGGCCTCGAGCATCTCGGCATAGAGCCAGGTGGCAATGGCTTCCATGTGCTGCGGACCCAGGCGCGCGGCAAAGCGGTACATCAGCGTGCGCCAGCTCCAGAAACTGTCCTGCTGTTCGGCGCGGTGCTCGGTGAGGCCTGCGAAGGCGCGCTGAAAGGCGTGCGAATGCAGGTTGGGCATGCCGGGGATCACGGGGCCGTTCGCTACCTGCGCGCCGGCTGGAGGCTGCGCGGCGGACTGCACCTGCGTGAGCTGGCCGGCATCGTCCCATGACAACAGGACGTTCTTCGCCCATCCGGCGGGCAACAACGCATCGGCGGCGAAAAGCATGCGCGTCATGCTTCGGCTCCCAACGCAATGCGGCCCTGGCGCACCACCGTACGCATCGGACGCTGCCCGAACCAGTAGGCGAGCTCGGCCGCATCGCGCACGTTCCACAGCACGAAGTTGGCGGGCACGCCTTCGGCGATCACGCCGTGCGTGGAGGCCAGGCCCAGCGCGCGCGCCGCAATCACCGTGACGCCGGCCAGCGCCTCGGGCACGGTGAGGCGGAACAGCGTGCAGGCCATGTTCATCATCAACAGCAGGCTCAGTGCAGGCGAAGTGCCGGGGTTGTGGTCGGTCGACACGGCCATCGGCACGCCGGCAGCTCGCAGCGCCTCAATGGGCGGCAGGTGCGTGTCGCGCAGCGTGTAGTAGGCGCCGGGCAGCAGCACGGCCACGGTACCCGCCTTTCGCATGGCCTCGATGCCTTCGGCCGACAGATGCTCGATGTGGTCGCACGAGAGCGCGCCATGGCGTGCAGCGAGCGCGGCGCCGCCCATGTCGGACAGCTGCTCCGCATGCAGCTTGACCGGCAGGCCGAGCGCCTTCGCGGCCTTGAAGACCTGCTCGGTTTCCGCGAGCGAAAAAGCGATGCGTTCACAGAACACGTCCACCGCATCGACCAGCCCCTCGGCCGCGAGCGCGGGCAGCATCTGATCGCAGACAAGGTCGATGTAGTCGCCGCTGCGGCCCGTGTGTTCCGGCGGCAATGCATGCGCGCCGAGAAAGGTGGTGCGCACCGTGACGCCGTACGCCTCGCCGAGCCGCCGCGCCACGCGCAGTTGCTTGCGCTCGTGTTCGAGCGACAGGCCGTAGCCCGACTTGATCTCGATGGCGCACACGCCGTCGGCCAGCAGTTGTTCAAGCCGCCGCGCAGCCGCTGCAAAGAGCGTGTCTTCATCGGCTTCGCGCGTGGCGCGCACCGACGAGACGATGCCGCCGCCGGCCTTTGCCACTTCTTCATAAGTGGCGCCGGCAAGGCGCATCGCGAACTCGTTGGCGCGTTGGCCGCCGTAGACCAGGTGCGTGTGGCAATCGACAAGGCCCGGCGTGACGAGTGCGCAACTGCCGTCATGCGGCGTGAGGTCCGCGAATCCGGCGGGCAGCGCAGCGCGCGCGCCGACCCACCGGACGGTGCCATCGGTCACAACGATCGCGGCTTCGGTGTTGGCGTCCAGGGCGGTGCCGGGCGCGGCGCCGGGCGCCAGGCGCAGCCCCGTCCAGAGGCCGTCTGCCGATGGAGAAGAGCTTGGATTTTTCATGTCCTGTCCAGTGTTTGCACAGCTTACGCCGGCACGATGCGAACCGCAGCGAGCCGCGCGCCTTCGCTCTCCGGCACGGCCTGCCACGTGTGCACGGCCCCGGTCCAGTACAGGCCCTCGCCCTCGGCGCAGGGCTCGCCGTTCAATCGCCATGCGCCCCGCAGGGCCAGCAGCACGCCATGCGGCGCGCTCTCTATGGCCGATGCGTGGTCCAGCACCTGCAAGTCGGCGCGCCACTCTCCGTGCCGCGTCATGATGTTGAAGTCGTTCGACGGGCCGCCCAGCAGCGTGCAGTCGATCGCATCGTCGCCGCTGAATGCGAACGGCCGGCCCGGCACGTCGAGCCGGTGCTCCACGCGCCCGTCGTGCGTGAACAGCCGCACGCCGTCGCCCTCCAGCAGCATGATGCTGCGGTCCACGCCCGCGAATGTCGAAAACGGCCCGGCTGCCGCGATGGTCGCGATGCTCGCGCGCCAGCCGAAGCTGTCGAGCCCCGCACCCTGCGGCCAGCTCACGATCTCCTGCGTGGTGCCGCCGCCGTTCTTCCAGGGCATGGCCGGGAGCGCGGCGCGGGAAAAGCGAACCACGTTCATCGCACCAACCCGCCCTGCCGCAGCTTCTGCTCGAAGTGCCGCAGCACCAGCGTCATCGTGCCCGTGAGCGTGAAGTAGACGAGCGCGATCGCAAGGTACACCTCCAGCGAACGGTACGACACGCTGATGATCTTCTGCCCTTCGTGCATCACATCGTGAATTGTCAACAGCGAAACCAGTGCGGAGTTCTTGATGAGCGCGATGAACTCGTTGCCCAGCGGCGGGATCATGCGCACCACCGCTTGCGGCAGCACGATCTCGCGCATGGCGGTGCCGGGCGTCATGCCCATCGACTGTGCGGCCATGGTCTGGCCCCTGTCGATCGACTGGATCGCGCCGCGCACGATCTCCGACACGTAGGCACCCGAATACACACCCAGCCCCAGCACACCGCACAGGAAAGCCGGCAGCAGGATGCCGAAGTGCGGGAGGCCGAAGAACAGGATGAACAGCTGCACCAGCAGCGGCGTGCCGCGAATCGCCGCCACGTAGGCCGTGCATACGCCATACAGCCAGCGCCGCTTCGGGTTGAGCCGGCCGATACCCACCAGCAAGCCCAGCACGCAACCGAGCGCGAGCGCGCAGGCGGTGATTTCCACCGTCACGAGCGCGCCGCGCAGCAGGTCGGACCAACCTTGCCAGACCGGCGAAAAGTCGAAGTCCATGGGTCAACCTTTTCGGCGGCCGAGCGCCGGGCCGCCCCAAGCCGGCCGCGCCTCCCCCATGGGGGGTGGAGTTACACGCGCGCAGCGCGTGAAAAGCCGCGGGGCTGAAGTTACTTGAACCACTTGGCGACGATCTGCGCGTAGGTGCCGTCGGCCTTGAGCTTCTCGATGGCGCCATTCACGGCCTTGGTGAGTTCGGGCGTGTCCTTGCGGATGGCCATGCCGTATTCCTCGGTGGTGATCTGCTCCGGCAGCACCTTGAGGCCGCCGCGCGTGCGCACATATTGATAGGCGGCGGGCTTGCCGGTCACGGCAGCGTCGGCGCGCCCGATATCCACGAGGTTGAACATCTCCTGGTTCTTCTCGACTTCCATCAGCTGCACCTGCGGATATTTTTCCTTGGTGTAGGCGACCGACTTGGTGCCCACCTGCACGCTGACCTTCTTGCCGTTGATGTCGGCCGGCGTCTTGATGGCCGTGTTGCCGTCCTTCACCATCACGACGAGGCCGCCCGCGTAGTACGGGACGGTGAAGTCGACGACCTTCTTGCGCTCGTCGGTGATGTAGATGGCAGACACGGCCATGTCGAAGCGCTTGGAGACCAAGCCAGGCACAAGGCCCTTGAAGTCGATGTCGATCCACTCGATCTTGCGGCCCAGCGTCTTGCCGATGGCCTCCACCAGCTCCACGTCGAAGCCCGTGCGCTTGCCGTTCTCCACGAATTCCATCGGCGGAAAGGTGGCATCGGTGGCCACGCGCAGCGGCTCGCCCTGGGCTTGCGCGGTGGCGGCAAAGCCGAAGAAGGCGAGGCTCGAAAGGGCGGTGGCAATGAGGGTGCGGCGGGTGTTCATGTGACGGTTTCCGTGGGTTAGAAAAGTAAGGTGCAGCGATGTCTACTGCGGCGCGCGGGAAATGCGCGCCGCCGTGACGACGGTCATGTGGAGCAATGCAGCTTCCATGCCTTCGGCGTGCGTAAGCGGTGCCATGACGTTGTGGGCGGAGGCTTGCCGCTTCGCTCCCGGCTCAGCGCACCATCGGCAGCTTGAGGCCCTGCTTCTTCGCAGTGGCCACTGCAATGTCATAGCCCGCATCGGCATGGCGCATGACGCCGGTGGCCGGGTCGTTCCACAGCACGCGCTCGATGCGCTTGGCGGCCGCATCGGTGCCGTCGCACACGATGACCACCCCCGAGTGCTGCGAGTAGCCCATGCCTACGCCGCCGCCGTGATGCAGGCTGACCCACGTGGCGCCGCCCGCAGTGTTGAGCAGCGCATTGAGCAGCGGCCAGTCGCTGACGGCATCGGTGCCGTCCTTCATCGCTTCGGTCTCGCGGTTGGGGCTGGCAACCGAGCCGGTGTCCAGGTGGTCGCGGCCGATGACGATGGGCGCCTTGAGTTCGCCGTTCTTCACCATTTCATTGAAGGCCAGGCCCGCGATGTGGCGCTCGCCAAGACCCAGCCAGCAGATGCGCGCAGGCAGGCCCTGGAATGCGATACGTTCGCGTGCCATGTCGAGCCAGCGGTGCGTGTGGGTGTTCTCGGGGAACAGCTCCTTGATCTTGGCGTCGGTCTTGTAAATGTCTTCGGGGTCGCCCGACAGCGCCACCCAGCGGAACGGGCCCTTGCCCTCGCAGAACAGCGGGCGGATGTAGGCGGGCACGAAACCGGGAAAGTCGAATGCGTTCTTCACGCCTTCGTCGAAAGCGACCTGGCGGATGTTGTTGCCGTAGTCGACCGTGGGAATGCCCATGGCCTGGAAGTCGAGCATGGCCTGCACGTGCACGGCGCACGACCTGGCGGCTGCGGCCTTGAGCGCGGCGTGCTGCGCCGGGTCTTTCATAGCGGCCTGCCATTGCGGCACGGTCCAGCCCGAAGGCAGGTAGCCGTTGATGAGGTCGTGCGCGGAGGTCTGGTCGGTCACGAGGTCGGGCTTGATGCCGCCGGCCTTCGCGCGCTTCACCAGCTCGGGCAGGATGTCGGCCGCGTTGCCAAGCAGCGCGATCGACACGGCTTCCTTCGCATCGCAGTGCTGCTGGATGAGTTCGAGCGCATGGTCGATGTCGCGCGCCTGTTTGTCGACATAGCGCGTGCGCAGGCGAAAGTCGATGCTGGCCTGCTGGCACTCGATGTTGAGCGACACCGCGCCCGCGAGCGTGGCCGCGAGCGGCTGTGCGCCGCCCATGCCGCCAAGGCCGGCCGTGAGGATCCACTTTCCCGCGAGACTGTTGTTGTAGTGCTGGCGGCCGGCTTCGACAAAGGTTTCGAAGGTGCCTTGCACGATGCCCTGGCTGCCGATGTAGATCCAGCTTCCCGCCGTCATCTGGCCGTACATGAAGAGGCCCTGGCGGTCGAGCTCGTTGAAGTGCTCCCAGTTGGCCCACTTGGGCACCAGGTTCGAATTGGCGAGCAGCACGCGCGGTGCGTTCTCATGCGTCTTGAACACGCCCACCGGCTTGCCGGATTGGATGAGCAAGGTCTCGTCGTCGTTGAGTTCCTTCAGCGACGCAAGAATCTGGTCGTAGCAAGCCCAGTTGCGCGCGGCGCGGCCAATGCCGCCGTACACCACCAAGTCTTGCGGGCGCTCGGCCACCTCGGCGTCGAGGTTGTTCTGCAGCATGCGGAACGGCGCCTCGGTGAGCCAGCTCTTGCAGTTCAGTTCACTGCCTCGCGGAGCGCGGATCACGCGCGTCGGATCGTGGCGCGGATCGGCGGTCTCGGGGTTGATGTCGTTGTTCAGTGCGAATTTTTCCGGAGCGTTCATGGATCGGTTCTCCTAATCGGTATGTGGTTCTTACTTACGAATGGCTGGGCAAGATGTCCAGCAGCGCGGCAGGCATGTCGGCCTTCAGCGCCCACTGGCGCATGGCCTCGATGTCCGGCGCGAGGTAGCGGTCGCGTTCGAGAAAAGCGACCTTCCGGCGGATGTTCGCGAATTCCGCTTCGACCAGGGGCGAGCTCTTGAGCCCGCGTTTCAGTTCGATGCCCTGCGCGGCGGCCATTGCTTCGATGCCGACGACGACTGCCGTGTTGTTGACCATGTCGCCGAGCCGGCGCGCCGCGAAGGTCGCCATCGACACATGGTCTTCCTGGTTGGCCGAGGTCGGCAGGCTATCGACGCTCGCGGGATGCGCAAGCGACTTGTTCTCCGACGCAAGGGCCGCGGCCGTGACCTGCGCGATCATGAAGCCCGAGTTCAGGCCGCCGTCATGCACCAGGAAAGGCGGCAGGCCCGAGAGGCCCGTGTCGAGCAGTAGCGCGATGCGGCGTTCTGCAATGGCGCCGACTTCGCTCACGGCCAGTGCGATGATGTCGGCCGCGAAGGCAACCGGCTCAGCGTGAAAGTTGCCGCCCGAAATCACTTCGCCGGTGTCGGTGAACACCAGCGGGTTGTCCGACGCGGCGTTGGCTTCGATCACCAGCACGCGTGCCGCATGCGCGAGGTTGTCGAGACAGGCGCCCATCACCTGCGGGATGCAGCGCACCGAATACGGGTCCTGCACCCGGCCGCAGTCGGCGTGCGACGGCACGATCTCGCTGCCTTCGAGCAGCGTGCGCACGGCACCGGCCACCGCGATCTGTCCCGGCTGGCCGCGGGCTGCGTGAATGCGCGCATCGAAAGGCTTGATCGAACCCTGGATGGCTTCGAGCGAGAGCGCACCCGACATCAAGGCCGAGGCGAACACGTCCTCGGCGCCGAACAGCCCGGCGAGCGCGAGCGCGGTCGACACCTGCGTGCCGTTGAGCAGCGCCAGGCCCTCCTTGGGGCCGAGCACGAAGGGCGCGAGGCCGATGATGCGCATGGCCTCGGCGCCGCTGACCACGGCTCCGTCGGCTGTGGTCGCCTCGCCCTCGCCGATCAGCACGCAGGCCATGTGCGCGAGCGGCGCAAGGTCGCCCGAGGCGCCGACCGAGCCCTTGCACGGAATGCGCGGCATGACGCCCGCGTTGAACAGCGCCAGCAATGCATCGACCAGCGCGGGCCGCACGCCCGAGTGGCCGCGCGCCAGGCTCACGGCCTTGGTGGCCAGCACCATGCGCACGACGGGCGCGGCCAGCGCCTCGCCGGTGCCCACGCTGTGCGAGAGCACGAGGTTGCGCTGCAGGTCGGCCAGGTGGTCGTTACCGATGCGCGTGCTCGCAAGCTTGCCGAAGCCGGTGTTGATGCCGTAGACCACCTGGTCGTTGTCGACGATGTGGCGCACCGCCGCTTCGGCGCGCGCCATGCCTTCTTGCACTGAAGGGTCAAGCGCCAGCCGCACGCCGCCTGCCTGGATGCGGCGCAGCATCGCGAGGTCCACCTTGCCGGGCGTGAGGGTCAGGGTGGTGGTGGTGTGATTGGTTGTTGGCATTTGAACCTGTCTATACAAGTGGTTGCAAGAGAAAACCTTCGGTTTCCGTGACGAAAAAATCAGCCGAACGAGGGGTTGCCGTCGGCTTTGAAGCGGCTGCCCAGGCTGTAGCGCGACGCGGGATGCAGGCAGCGCACCCAGGTGACCGGCGTGTTGCGTTTCCACGTGCGGCGCGTGAGCAGCAGGCAGGGATCTGTGGGCTCCATGGCGAGCCGGCTCGCCTGCTCTGCAGTGGGCAGCACGGCATCGACGACGTGCTCGATCTGGTCGAAGGGCACATTGCGCACCAGGTATTCGCTGGGCGCCACGGCGGCAAAGTCCTGCTCGAGGAAATCGGGCACGACCAGCGGATTGACGTAGCGCTCTTCGAGCTGCACCGGCGTATCGTTCTCCAGGTGCAGGCAGACGCTATGGAACACCGAGGTGCCCGCGCGCATGTCGAGCCAGGCCGCCACGTCGGGCGACGCGGCAACGCGCTCCACCGCGAGCATCTCGCAGCGGTAGTCGTGCCCGCGCTGGCGGATCTCGCTTGCGATGTTGGCAATCTGCAGCAGCGTGGACTGCGGCTTGTTCTCGGCCACGAAGCTGCCGACACCGGCCACGCGCACGATGCGGCCCTGCTCCATCAGCTCGCGCAGCGCGCGGTTCACCGTCATGCGCGAGATGCCGAACTGCGCGACCAGTTCGCTCTCCGACGGCAGGCGGTGGCCGGCCGGCCAGGTGCCGTCCTGGATCTTGCGGGAGATGTGATCCTTGACTTGCGCATAGAGCGCGAGGGACGGCAGGTCGCGTTTCATGTCAGTGTTCCACCGCCGCCATGGATTCAGCGCGGATTTCTTCCGTCAGCCGCGCCTTGATGTCCATGAACTCCGGCGAGGTCTTGATGGTGTAGCTGCGCGGATGCGGAAAGTCGACCGCGATCTCGGTCTTGATGCGGCCGGGCCGCGCGCTGAACACGGCCACGCGGTTGGCCATGAAGATCGCCTCGTCGATGTCGTGCGTGACGAACAGCACCGTCTTGCGCGCCGACTCCCAGATGCCGAGCAACAGCTCCTGCATGAGCACGCGGGTCTGGTTGTCGAGCGCGCCGAAGGGCTCGTCCAGCAGCAGCATCTTGGGGTCATTGGCCAGCGCGCGCGCAATGGCCGTGCGCTGCTGCATGCCGCCCGAGAGCTGCTTGGGAAAATGGTTCTCGAAGCCGCGCAGGCCCACCTTGGCGATGAAGAATTCGCTGCGTTCCTTCTGGTCGGCCTCGCTCATGCCGCGCTCGCGCAGGCCGAAGCGAATGTTCTGCGCCACCGTGAGCCACGGAAAGAGCGTGTAGCTCTGGAACACCACGCCGCGGTCGGCGCCCGGGCCATCGATGCGCTCACCGTCGAGCAGCACCTGGCCGGTGGTCGGAAAGTCGAGCCCCGCCACGATGCGCAGCAGCGTCGACTTGCCGCAGCCCGAGGGGCCGAGGATGGTGACGAAGTCGTTCTCCTTCACCTCGAAGTCGATGGGCAGCAGCGCTTGCGTGCTCTGTCCTTTGGTGCCGGTGAAGACGCGCGACACGCCCTGGATGGACAGCTGATTGTTGTTCGTCATCAGAGGGCCGCCCATGCAAAGAGGCGGCGGTTGAGCGCCTTGAAAGCGAAGTCGGACACGAGCCCGATGACGCCGATCACGATGATCCCGAAAATGATCTGCCCGGTGTTGAGCAGCGCCTGGCTGTCGGTGATCATGTGGCCGATGCCCGACGAAGAGCCGATGAGCTCCGCCACGATCACGTAGGTCCAGGCCCAGCCCAGCACGAGGCGCAGCGTTTCGGCAATGCCGGGCGCAGCACCCGGAATGAGCACGCGCGCCACGATGCCGCGGCTCTTGGCGCCGAGCGTGTAGGCCGCCTCGACGAGGTCGCGCCGCGCGCCACCCACGGTCACGGCCACCATCAGCACGATCTGGAAGAACGAGCCGATGAAGATCACCAGCAGCTTCTGCATTTCACCCAGGCCCGCCCACAGGATGAGCAGCGGAATGAAGGCCGACGCCGGCAGGTAGCGGCAGAACGAGACGAAGGGCTCGAAGAAGGCTTCCACGGTTTTCCATGTGCCCATGGCAATGCCGAGCGGCACCGCCAGCACGGCCGCCAGCAGGAAGCCGCCGAACACGCGCCACACAGTCATGCCCACGTCGCCGATGAAGCCGAACTCGGCGAAGAGCATCCAGCCTTCCTTGAGCATGGTCGGCGGGCTGGCAAGGAAGGTCGGCGGCACGAAACCGCCGATGGTGGCAATGGACCACACGAGGACGAAGGCCACGAAGAAGGCGAGCCCGAGCAGCACGCGGGCGCGCCCACTGATGGGCTCGAGCGGCGCGAACGAACGGCGCCGCGCGGGCGCGGCGGCTTGGGTTGAGACGGCCGGCGCAGGTGCCGCCGCACGCGGCGGCACCTGCGGCAGGGCCTTACTTGACGAAGCTTGCATCGAACATGGCCGTGAAATCTTCCGGCGCCTTGCGGATCACGCCGGCCTCCAGCAGGATGGGCGTGGCTTCCTTCATGAAGCCGGAGAGCTCGCCCGCAAAGAACTTCTGGTTGGCCGCCTTGTCCTGCCAGCGCAGGAAGGCCGACGACTTGGCGAACTGCTCGCCGGTCTGCTTCACGGCCGAACCCATCAATTCGTTGGCCTTGGCCGGGTCCGACTTGATCATGTCCAGCGCCTCGAAGTACGACTGCGTGAGCGCCTGCGCGGCCTTGGCGTTGGCCTTGAGCCAGGTGGGCGCGCATCCCACGGTGTCCATCACCATCGGGTAGTCGAGCGTGGTGGCGAGGATCTTGCCCGCGGTGGGGTTGGCGCGCACGGTCGAAAGGTAGGGCTCGTAGGTCATGGCGGCGTCGTTCTGGCCGGCCACGAAGGCTTGGGCGGCGGGCTGCGGCTCGAGCGAAACCAGCTTCACGTCCTTCAGTGTCATGCCGTTCTTGTTGAGCATCCAGGCCAGGCCGAAGTAAGGCGCGGTGCCGGGCGCGCTCACGCCGATGGTCTTGCCCTTGAGGTCGGCAAAGCCCTTCACGTCGTTGCGCACCGCGAGGCCGTCGGCGCCGTAGGACTTGTCCATCTGGAAGATCTGCACGATAGGCACGCCGTTGGCGTTCCACGCCACGTGCGTTTCCACAGTGGTGGCCGCGCACTGGATGGCGCCGGAAGCCAGCGCCAGGTGGCGGTCCTTCTGCGGAATCATCTTGAGTTCGACGTCCAGGCCGTTCTTCTTGAAGATGCCGGCCTTGTCGGCCAGCGAGAGCGGCGCAAAGCCGGTCCAGCCCGACATGCCGAGCGCAATTTTTGTTTCCTGCGCGGCGGCGGTTCCGGCCATGCCCGCTGCACATGCACCTGCGGCCAGCAGGGACGCGAATTTCACAACTACCGTCTTGACCATGGGTACTCCTGGTTCTGTTCTCTGGGGAAAAAAGCTCGGCGATGCGCTCCCGTGACCGGGCAGCACGAACCTCGCATTGTTGCCAAGCGCCCCAACTTGTATATACAGGATAACCCGGAAGTACCATTTCCGGTGCATCCCTTGGGAAAATGCACCAGATTGCTGTCTATACAGGGAGGGTGGCAGGACGGGCTTCACCATTGCAAACCTCATGCCACGGTCATGCCGGTGCGGCTGGGGGACAATCCGGCCTCGTTCTGTTTTTCTCCATTTCCGCCCCTTCGCACCGCTGCCTGTGTCCTCGCTCGCTCCCCTCCCCCTCGACGCCTCCGGCAGCAGCAGCGCACCCGCCGACATCCTTCACGAGGTCTTCGGCTATTCGCAGTTCCGCGGGCCGCAGCAGGAGATCGTCGATCACGTGGTGGGTGGCGGCGATGCGCTGGTGCTGATGCCCACGGGCGGCGGCAAGTCGCTGTGCTACCAGATCCCGGCCATTGCGCGCCAGCGCGCAGGGCGCGGCGTCTCGGTGGTGGTCTCGCCGCTGATCGCGCTGATGCACGACCAGGTCGGCGCGCTGCACGAGGCCGGCGTCAACGCGGCCTTCTTGAATTCGACCCTCGACTGGGAACAGACGCAGGATGTGGAGCGCCGCATGCTGCGCGGCGAGATCACGCTGCTGTATGCGGCGCCCGAGCGCGTGAACACGCCGCGCTTTCTATCGCAGCTCGATTCGCTCAAGGAGCGCGGCAAGCTCTCGCTGTTTGCGATCGACGAGGCGCATTGCGTGAGCCAGTGGGGCCACGACTTCCGACCCGAGTACCGCGCGCTCACGGTGCTGCACGAGCGCTATCCGGGCGTGCCGCGCATTGCGCTCACGGCCACCGCCGACGCGCTCACGCGCGCCGACATTGTCGAGCGGCTGCAGCTCGAAGAGGCGCGCCAGTTCGTCTCCAGCTTCGACCGGCCGAACATTCGCTACACCATCGTCGAGAAAAAAGACGCGACCACGCAGCTGCTGCGCTTCATCGAGCGCGAGCACGAAGGCGATGCGGGCGTGGTCTATTGCCAATCTCGAAAGCGGGTGGAAGACGTGGCGGTGATGCTGCAGGGTGCGGGCATCAATGCGCTGCCCTACCACGCAGGCCTGGATGCGGCGGTGCGGCAGAAGCACCAGGACCGGTTCCTGCGCGAAGAAGGCATCGTGATGGTCGCGACCATCGCCTTCGGCATGGGCATCGACAAGCCCGACGTGCGCTTTGTCGGCCACCTCGACATGCCCAAGAACATCGAGGGCTACTACCAGGAAACCGGTCGCGCGGGCCGCGACGGCGCACCGGCCGATGCCTGGATGGCCTACGGCCTGCAAGACGTGGTGAACCAGCGCCGCATGATCGACGAGAGCCCCGCCGGCGAAGAGTTCAAGCAGGTGATGCGGGGCAAGCTCGATGCATTGCTGTCGCTGGCCGAGGCGAGCGACTGCCGGCGCGTGCGCCTCTTGGGCTACTTCGGCGAGAAGAGCACCCCCTGCGGCAACTGCGACAACTGCCTGAACCCGCCGCAGGTGTGGGACGGCACCGATGCCGCGCGCAAGCTGCTCTCCACCATCTACCGCGTGCAGCAGCTGAGCGGCATCAGCTTTGGCGCGGGCCACATCATGGACATCCTGCGCGGCAAGGAAACGGAGAAGGTCAAGCAGTTCGGGCACGAGCGCATCAGCACCTTCGGGCTGGGCGCGGAATTCAGCGAGGTGCAGCTGCGCGGCGTGCTGCGGCAACTCATCGCCACGGGCGCGCTGGCGGTCGATGCGGAAGCCTTCAACACGCTGAAGCTCACCGAAGGATCGCGCGCGGTGCTCAAGGGCGAATCGAACGTGACGCTGCGCGAGTCGATCACGTCGCCGGCCGAGCGCAAGCCGCGCCGCGAAAAGGTCGCCAAGGGCGCGCCATCACCGGCCGCCGCCAAGCTCGACGACACCGGCAAGAAGCGCTTCGAGGCGCTCAAGGCCTGGCGCGCCGAGGTGGCGCGCGAGCACAACCTGCCGGCCTACGTGATCTTCCACGACGCCACGCTGGCGGCCATTGCCGAGCGCGCACCCGCAACGCTCGAAGACCTTCAGGGCATCAGCGGCATCGGCACCAAGAAGCTCGAGGCCTACGGCACCGAGGTGCTGCGGGTGTGCAGCGCCTTCTAGTCTTGCGCAGCGCGCCGGCGATCAGCTCGCCGGCAGCGCGATCGGCACCGGCCGCGTGAGCAGGTCGACATACAGCTCGAAGAAGCGCGCGTTGTCGAACTTCTTCACCACCGTCATCTTCTGCAGCGCCGCGCCCGCAGGCTGCGAGGTGTAACCGACAGAGCGGCCATTGTCGGCAGCGCCGGGCTTGGCGACCACGTCGACGTAGCGCTCCACGGTTTGCGTGGCATAGCTCGGATCGATGAGGTAGGCCAGCGTGAGCGTGTCCCAGATGTTCTGCGTGTAGGCCGGGTTGTTCTCGAAGCCGTTGGTGCCGCTGAAGCCATAGCCGTTGAGTTGCCTGAACACCTCGGTCACGGCCGTCGGTTTGGCGGGATGCGCGATGCGGTCGTAGATGGGCTTGGTGAGAAACACGGTGTCGGTCACGTCCAGCGGCACCACCACCTGCGGAATCGGCAGCCGCACCACGAACTGCGCGGCGTCGGGGTCGAACCACCAGTTGAATTCGGCAAACTTGGTGGTGTTGCCCGCCACGTCGATGGCGCCGCCCATGTAGATGATCTTCTTGATGAGCGGCACGATTTCGGGGTTCTGCTTCACCGCCAGCGCAATGTTGGTGAGCGGGCCGATGGCAAGAATGGTGATCTCGTTCGGGTTGGCCTTGACGGTGTCGACGATGAAGTCCACCGCGCTGCGGGGCTGAAGCACCGTGTGGGTCGCAAAGCCGTCAGGCGAAGGCTTGAGGTCGGCATCGCTCATGGGCTCGGGCGAGCTCCAGGCGCCCAGGTAGCCGTCGCCGCCGGAGCCGGCCGCCATCTCGGCCTCGATGGTTGGATAGTCGTGGTTGAGCGCGCGGTTCGCACCCGCGTAGATGCCGATGCGCTCACCCACGCCCAGCCGCTCGACCGACTTGAGCGCATCGGCCACACCCTGCTTGAGCCACTGGTTGCCCGAGACCACGCTGATGCCCATGACCTGCACCTTGCCCGATGCCTGCAGCTGCGCGGCCATGACGCCAAGCTGGCCGTCGTCGCTCATGGTGTTGTAGTCGCTGTCGATGATGATCTTCTGCGCCGGCGGCGGCGCCGCGCCGAAGCCGGGAGCGAGGCCAATGCCGCTGTTGCTGCTGCCGCCGCCTCCGCCACAGGCAGTGAGCACCGTGGCCAGCAAGGCCGCCGCCATCCATTTGCGTCGCTGAATCCGAATCTTCATCCCGGCTCCTTCTCGAGGGGTTGCATGCGGTTTAGAACTAAATGCCAAACGTTTGCGCAAACGTTTGCTAGCACTCTAAAGCGGAGGCCTTCAGCGTGGCGAAGGGCAAGGTTTCAAGCGGTAACGGCGGGCGCCGTCGACGCGGGTCAGCCGGGCGCGGGCACGGCGTCGAGCAGCCGCATCTCCTGCAGGGGCGCGCGATAAAGCAGGTAAGGCTGCTCCTCCGTCGCCCCGGATTTCCCGAGCCCCGGCAATGTCTTGGCGGACGCCGTTGCGGGGCATGCGGCGCCCCCGCGCAATGCCAGCGCAGCCGCCAGGCGTGCTTCGGCCGGGTCGCCTAGCGCATGGTCGAAATCGTCGGCAATGGCGCAGTCGGGTGCGAAGCCGTCCCCGTAGTCGCCGAAGCCCTTGGCGTTGACACCCTGGAACTGGATCGCGAAGTAGCTGGTGCCGCAGTTGTCCTGCGGAGAAAAGCCGTAGGGCTTGCCGCAGGTCGCGCCGCCCACGAGGTTGACCTTGACGTCGATCCCGCGCAGGCTGTTGACGACCGATTCGCTCGCCGAACAGGTGTCGGGGCCCACCAGCACCGTCACCTGCGAAAGGCCGAGCCTCGGCAGCGCCGCGCCGGTGCGGCTGGTGCCGTAGAAGGGAATGAGCGACTGCGCGGGCGTGAGGCGGAACGGGTTCTTGTCGTTGAAGACGAGCCGCTCGAAGGTCTTGCCCGAGGTAGCGCCGGACGAAGACACCATGGCGGCGAGCCGGCTCGCGATGTTCAGCTGGCCGCCGCCGTTGTAGCGCATGTCGAGCACGAGGTCCTGGACGCCGTCCTGCCTGAACTGGTTGAACGCATCGATGAGTTGCGTCTCCGAGGTCGTGATGTGGTCGTTGAAGAGCAGGTAGCCCACGCGGCCGCTGCCGGTGTCGATGCTCTTCACGTTCTGCACCGGCGTGCGCGTGACGCTCGCGGCCGCCAGCGTCACGGTGCGCGTGGCGCTGCCTTCCTGCAGCTTGAAGGTGTGCGATTCGCCGACGGCAGTCGGCGAGATGCCGCGGTTGATGACGGTGGTGTTGGTGCCGTTGATCACGTCGATGCCGTCCACCTCGAGCACCTTGGCGCCACGCGCAATGCCGGCCGTTGCCGCGGGCGAGCCGGGTTCGGTGAACGCGATGCGCAGGTCGCGCGGACGCGAGTTGCGCACGAACGCGAACTCCATGCCGTAGCCCGGCGCCACGCCGTTCTGCGACAGCTGCCGGTAGCGCTCGGTGTCGTACACATAGTGAAAACGGTCCTTGGCGCGGCCCGAGGCGGTGAGGGCCGGGCTCTTGAGCACGCTGAAATACGCGACGGGCGTGGCGTAGTCGGCAGCCTTGAGCGTGGTCGGCACCTCGCCGTACCAGAGGTACGTTTCATCGATCCAGCCGCGCACCCAGCGCTTCTCGTCGGTCAGCGTGCCGGGCTTGTCGGGGTAGGCCGCGCCGGTGGCGGGATCGATTCCGCTGCGCGGCGCGGCGCACAGGCCCGACACGGTGGACGACGCAAGAATCGCGTCGTCGTCGCCGCCGCTGGCCGGCGGCGCGACCGTGGGCGGGGCGATGATCGGGAACCCGCCGCCCCCTCCTCCTCCGCCGCCTCCCCCGCCACCACAGCCGGCCATGGCGAGCGCCGTGCAAGCCAGCACGAATGCGGCCGTGGCCGATACGCCGGAACGCGGCTTCTCCCGCGCATTCGCATTGCCTGATTCCATCGATCCCTCCTCCGTCTCCGCCGCGGCGGACGGGTGTTCTTGCCTGCCGTGTGCCGGCGGATCTGTTCTTGGCTTTCTCCGCCTGACTGCTACTGCACGAAGCCTATGCCGCGAGATTCGCGCACCTCGGGCTTGATGCGATGCTCGGCCTCGAGCTGGTCGAGAAACTCGGCGGCCGAGAAATCGACTGCGAGGATGTCCGTCTGCCGCTTCACGGCCGCAAAATCGCCCGGGCACAGCTGGCGCAATTGCGCCAGGCGCGCCTTGATCTCTCCGGTGAGCAGCGCGGCATCGCCGGCCAGCGCCTCGGTCACGAACATGCGCTCGCGCTGCGTCGCGGTGAGCGGCATGAACTTGATCTTGAAAGTGAAGCGCCTGAGCGCCGCCTGGTCGAGCCGGTCGAGCAGGTTGGTGGTGCAGATGAAGACGCCGTCGAAGCGCTCCATGCCCTGCAGCATCTCGTTGACCTCGGTCACTTCATAGGTGCGCTGGGCGCCGCGGCGGTCCTGCAGGAAGCTGTCGGCCTCGTCGAGCAGCAGCACGGCTTTCTCTGCTTCGGCTTCCTTGAACATGGCGGCCATGTTCTGCTCGGTTTCGCCGACATACTTGCTCATCAGGTCGCTGGCTTGCTTGATGATGAGCGGCCGGCCGATGGCCTTGGCGATGTGCTCGGCCAGCGCGGTCTTGCCGGTGCCGGGCGCGCCGTAGAAGCACAGCGTGCCGTGGCCGCGCGCCTTCAGCGCCGCCACCACCCGCGGAATCTCGAAGCGGGTCTCGACGTTGAGCATGTCAAGGTCGTAGGTGGTCACGCTGCGCCGCTCGCCAAGGCCGGTGTCCAGCGTGCCGAGTGCGAGGTCGGCGTTCTTCAACTGCCGCTCGATCAGCGTTTCCATCGAGGCGCCGTCGGTCTGCGCCAGGCCGGCAAAGCGCACCGCAGTGCGGATCTGCGCGGGCGTGAGCCCCTTGCGCTCGGCCAGCTTGGCGGTGAAGGCCTCGGACACGGCAATGCCGTCGAGCGATTTCTTGATCAGCTGCTCGCGTGCGCCGGGCGGCGGCGACTTGAGTTCGAGATGATAGGCAAAGCGGCGCCGGAACGCCGGGTCGATCTGCTCGATGCGGTTGGTCACCCAGAGCGTGGGCACGGGATTGGCCTCGAGGATCTGGTTGACCCAGGCCTTGCCGCTCACACTGCCACTGGTGGGCGCCGGAATCTGCTCGGCGCGCGCCATGAATTGCGCGGCTTCGGTGCTGATGGGCGGGAACACGTCTTCCACCTCATCGAACAGCAGCGCGGCCTGCGCACTGCCCTTGAGGAACACCTGCGCGATCTGCAGCGATCGGTAGCGGTCGCGGCCGCTCAGCGAGTTGCCGTCGCGGTCTGCATATTCGACCTCGAACAGCTCGAGCCCCGCGGCCTGCGCCACCACCTTGGCGAGCTCGGTCTTGCCGGTGCCGGGCGGTCCGTAGAGCAGCACGTTGACGCCGGGCTCCTTGCGCGCCACTGCCGCGCGCAGCAGCGTGACGAGCATCTGCGCGTCCTCTTCCACAAAGGAAAAGTCCTGCTTGGTGAGCGCGCTCTTGGCTGAAGGCCGCGTGAACACGGCCATCAGCTCGTTGTGGTCGCGGTATTCGCGCATCAGCACCGGCGGCAGCTTTTCGCTGACCTTCATGAGGTCGGCCAGGTCGGTGATGTTGTGCTCGGAAATCAGGTTCTCGACCAGCCCGATGCGCTCCAGCCGCGAGCCCGCGCGCAGCGCCTCGCCCACCTCGCTCGCGTTGACGCCCGCGATGTCAGCTATAGCGGCATAGGCTTCGGGCGCGTTGTTGACCTTGAACTCGACCAGGAGCGAACGCAGGTCGCGCTGGTAGCGCGCGAGCGTGCCGTAGAGCAGCAGCGCGCGCTCGGCCTTGTTGAGCTGCAGCAAGCCCGCGAGCGCATCGATGTTCTTCTCGACCAGCGTCGACTGCTTGCGCAGCGCATGCGTGAGCCAGTCGCGCGTGACGGCCAGCACAGAGAGCAGGTCCTTGGGCTGGTCCTTGGCGTATTCGTCAAGATAGAAGAAGAGCGTGCCTTCCTCATACGGGCCGCGCCACACGCCATGGCGCTCCAGCAGCGTACGCCCGTCGAAATTCTCGACCCCCTTCCAGACCTCGTTGCCCGCGCAGCGCCGGCCGAGAAACTCTCGCAAGCGGTGCAGCACCGCGGCGGGCCACACCAGGTGGCGCCCGGTCAGCGAGAGCAGGCCGTTGATGTCGCGGCGCACGTTGAAGCGCGGTCCCTGCTTGGCGGCCAGCGTGAGCACGAAGTGCGAGCACATCAGCTCGAGCACCGGCGCACCCTTGAGTCCGGGCGACGGCAAGGCCTGCCCGCGCACCGCAGCAGCCACGACATCGACACCCGCACGCTTGACCATCAGACAACCTCCAGACGAGGGAATTCCTGGGGCGACCATAACGCAGACTTTTGCCTTCGGGAAGACGCTGGAACGGTAAAAACCCTGATGGTGCGATTCCAGCCACAATGCCCGCCATGGTCGGAATCGAAGAAATCCGGCGCGCCGCGGCGCGCCTGCAGGGTCAGGTGCTCAACACGCCATGCGTCGAATCGCGCACGCTCTCGGAAATCGTGGGCGCGCAGGTGTTCCTGAAATTCGAGAACCTGCAGTTCACCTCCTCATTCAAGGAACGCGGGGCGTGCAACAAATTGGTCGATATTTCGGAGAACGGACCGCAGGGCGACGGAAAGGAAACCACGCGGGGCGTGGTGGCCATGTCGGCCGGCAACCATGCCCAGGGTGTGGCCTATCACGCGCAGCGGCTGGGCTTGCGCGCCCTCATCGTGATGCCGCGCTTCACGCCCGGCGTGAAGATCGAGCGCACGCGCGGCTTTGGCGCCGAGGTGGTGCTGCATGGCGACACGCTCGACGCGGCGCGCGCCCATGCGTTTGAGTTGGCCGAGCGAGAAGGCCTCACCTTCGTCCACCCCTACGATGACGAGGCCATCATCGCGGGCCAGGGCACGGTCGCGCTCGAAATGCTCGATGCGGTGCCTGATCTGGACATGCTGGTGGTGTCGGTCGGTGGCGGCGGGCTGATTGCGGGCATGGCCATCGCCGCGCGCGACCGCAAGCCCGGCATCGAGATCGTGGGCGTACAGACCACGCGCTTTCCGGGCATGGTCAACGCCGTCAAGGGCACCCAGCACCTGCAGGGCAAGAGCACCATCGCCGAAGGCATCGCGGTCGGCACGCCGGGCGTGCTGACGCGGGAAATCATCGCCAAACACGTGGACGATCTGCTGCTGGTCGACGAAGGCGACATCGAACAGGGCGTGCTGATGCTGCTCGAAATCGAGAAGACGCTGGTCGAAGGCGCCGGCGCGGCCGGCCTGGCGGCGCTGATCCGGCATCCGGAACGCTTCAAGGGCAAGCGCGTGGGGCTGGTGCTTTCGGGCGGCAACATCGATCCGCTGCTCCTGGCGGCGATCATCGAACGCGGCATGGTGCGGGCCGGCCGGCTGGCCCGCGTGAGGGTGAGTGCGCGTGACGTTCCGGGCTCATTGGCCCAGATCACGGCCACTGTGGCGGAAGCGGGCGCTAACGTCGATGAGGTGCACCATCAGCGTGCATTCACCATGCTGGCGGCGCAGAACGTCGACATCGAGCTGGTATTGCAGACCCGCGGACGGGCCCACCTGGCCAGCGTGCTGGGCGCGCTGCACGACGCGGGCTTCGAGGCCGAAGAGCAGCACTGAGGGGGTTGGCAACCCCCTAGACCGGTCGGGCGGGCCCGACCCGTAAAATGCCCCCCAGTTTTTGAATTTGAGTATTCGAGGTAATCAATGTCCAACCCCACTCCCGTCGAGCCCCACCACGCCGCCGCCGTTGAAAAAGACGCCGTCGAATCGGTCGTGCACCTGATGCCGCTCGTGCTGCCGCTGGCTGGCGGCGTGCTGATGCTGCTGCTCGCGTCCATCGCTGTCTATTTGGCCTGACAGCCAATCGCGTCATCGTCCGCGGGTTTTGCGGCCCGCGTTGACGCAGTCTCCCGAAGCCGAAACGTTTTCTCAAACGGACCTCCGCGCCACAGCAGGCGCGGCGCCCCGTTCGGAAAGACGATTTTTCAACTTAGGAGATTTCCGATGAACGCACCCACGATGCAGGGACTCGCCATTCAGGCACCCTCATACGTCAAGAACGCAAAACTGGTGGCCTGGGTGGCCGACATGGCCGCGCTCTGCAAACCCGAGTCCATCTACTGGTGCGACGGAAGCCAGGAAGAGTACGACCGCCTGTGCCAAAAGCTGGTCGACGCGGGCACCTTCAAGAAGCTCAATCCGGCCAAGCGCCCCAACTCGTTCCTCGCGGCATCCGACCCGAGCGACGTGGCGCGCGTCGAAGACCGCACCTTCATCTGCTCCCAGAAGAAAGAAGACGCCGGCCCCACCAACAACTGGATGGCCCCGGCCGAGATGCGTGCCACGCTGCAGCCTCTCTTCGACGGCTGCATGAAGGGCCGCACGATGTACGTGGTGCCCTTCAGCATGGGCCCGCTCGGCTCGCCCATCGCGCACATCGGCATCGAGCTTTCCGACAGTGCCTACGTGGCGGTCAACATGAAGATCATGACCCGCATGGGCAAGGACGTGTACGAGGTGCTCGGCACCGACGGCGAGTTCGTGCCCTGCGTGCACACCGTGGGCGCTCCGCTGGAGCCGGGCCAGAAGGATGTGTCCTGGCCCTGCAACAAGACGAAGTACATCGTCCACTATCCCGAGACGCGCGAAATCTGGAGCTACGGCTCGGGCTACGGCGGCAATGCGCTGCTGGGCAAGAAGTGCTTTGCGCTGCGCATCGCCTCCACCATGGGCCGCGACGAAGGCTGGCTGGCCGAGCACATGCTGATCTTGGGCGTCACCTCGCCCGAGGGCAAGAAGTACCACGTGGCGGCCGCGTTCCCGTCGGCCTGCGGCAAGACCAACTTCTCGATGCTGGTGCCCCCGGCCGGCTTCGACGGCTGGGAAGTCACCACCATCGGCGACGACATCGCGTGGATCAAGCCCGGCAAGGATGGCCGCATGTACGCCATCAACCCCGAGGCGGGCTACTTCGGCGTGGCCCCCGGCACCAATCTCAAGACCAACCCCAACTGCCTGAAGAGCCTTGACCGCGACGTGATCTTCACCAACGTGGCGCTCACCGACGACGGCGACGTGTGGTGGGAAGGCCTGGAAGACGACGTGCCCGGCAAGAAGCTGCCCGAGCACCTGATCGACTGGCAGGGCAAGGACTGGACGCCGCAGATCGCCAAGGAAACCGGCGCCAAGGCCGCGCACCCGAACTCGCGCTTCACCGTGGCCGCCACCAACAACCCGGCGCTCGACCCCGCCTGGGACGATCCGGCCGGCGTGCCGATCGACGCTTTCATCTTCGGCGGCCGCCGCTCGACCACGGTGCCGCTGGTGACCGAAGGCCGCAACTGGACCGAAGGCGTCTACATGGCCGCCACCATGGGCTCCGAAACCACCGCTGCCATCGTCGGCCAGGTGGGCGTGGTGCGCCGCGATCCGTTCGCCATGCTGGCCTTCATGGGCTACAACATGAGCGACTACTTCCAGCATTGGCTCGACCTGGGCAAGAAGCTCGAAGCCTCGGGCGCCAAGCAGCCGAAGATCTACACCACCAACTGGTTCCGCAAGGGTCCGGACGGCAAGTTCGTGTGGCCCGGCTACGGCGAGAACATGCGCGTGCTCAAGTGGATCATCGACCGCATCGAAGGCAAGGCGGAGGGCGTGGACCACGTCTTCGGCGTGAGCCCGCGCTACGAAGACCTCAACTGGACCGGCCTGGACTTCAGCGCCGAGCAGTTCGCCACCGTCACCAGCATCGACAAGGCCGCCTGGGAGGCCGAGCTGAAGCTGCATACCGAGCTGTTCCAGCAACTGGCGCACCACCTGCCGAAGGAACTGCCGGCAACCAAGGCTGCGATCGAACAGCGCCTGGCGGCCTGACGCCAAGCCTTGTGCGGCCGCCGGGCCGCAGCAACGAAAAAGCCGCCCACGAGGGCGGCTTTTTCATGACTCGGCCGGAGAATCGACTGGGTCGATCAGTAGTAGCGCGAGCTGTTCATGCGGCGCATGGCTTCATAGAGCGTCGGCATGCGGGCGTCGTTGGCACGTGCGGCCTGGCGGGCCAGCGCGTCGACCTTGGCGACGGCGGCGGTGGAGGCCTTGCCTTCCGACTGCTGGCGCCAGACGGCGGCCTGCAGTTCCTGCATCACGCGCGGGTCGCTGTGCGCGGTAGCCAGAAAGCGCTCGTCGGCGCGGGCGGCGGCGCGGCGCTGGGCGGCTGCACTCAAAACGCCGGCCACCTTGGCGGCCGCATTGCGCACCGAGCCGGCAAACAGCGCGGCAATGCCGAAAACGGCGCCGCAGAGCACAGCCCATGCGGCTAGCAGAGCGCCTTCGTCCCAGTTAGAAACGAGCGTGTCGGCGACCACCAGCACCGCGGAGGCCACGGCGACGATCAGCAGGACAATCAGCGGACGCGAGCCGTTCGCGCCGGCGCGGGCGGCCCTGATCTGGCCGAACAGCACTTCGGCGCGCTGGACGCCAGGGTGCACAGTGGGTTGGTCTACGTGGACGAAGCTGGTCATGATGAATCCCTCCAGGGATGAATGGCTGAGTGCCGATGGAGAGATATTAGGGTTTGCCCTAGTGTTTATCCACTTTATCTTTCTGATGTTTATCATTCATACCGCTGATGGACGTCAACTTTCGCACCTTCGATCTCAACCTGCTCCGCGTCTTCGACGAGGTCATGGCGGAGCGCAACCTCACGCGCGCCGCGCGCAACCTTTCGATCACCCAGCCGGCGGTGAGCAACGCGTTGCGGCGCCTGCGCGAAGTGCTGGGCGACGAACTGGTGAGCCGCTCGGGCGCGGGCGTCGAGCCCACGCCGCGCGCGCTGGCGCTCTGGCCCACCGTGCGCGATGCGCTCAGGCAACTGCAGCACACGCTGGCGCCTGGCGAGTTCGATGCCGCCACGGCAGACACCACCTTCCTCCTGGCCATGGCCGATGCGACGGCCGCCGAGCTCATTCCGGGGCTGGTGAAAATCGTGGAGAAGGAAGCGCCCGCTATCTCGCTGCGCGTTCTGCCGCTTACAACCCGCGATCCGCGGCGCATGCTGGAGCAGGAAGAAGTCGACATGGCGATCGGCTACTTTCCAGCCGTGATTGCCAGCCTGGCGGCGCGCGGGCAGTCGGGTGTGGGGGTGCCGTTCGAAACCCAGCGGCTCTATCGGGGCGAGTATGTGTGCGTGATGCGGCGCGGCCATCCGCTCGCCGAGGCGCCCCTGACGCTCGACGACTATTGCGCCGCGCGGCACCTGTTGGTGAGCTTTTCGGGGCGGCCGTATGGCTTTATCGACCAGACGCTGGGCGCCATGGGGCGCGAGCGGCGCATCGTGGTGACGGTGAACCAGTTCTTCACGGCAGGCCGGGTGGTCGCAAACTCCGACCTGCTCACGGTGCTGCCGCGGCATTTCGTCACCGTGACCGGCATCGACGACCAGCTGGTGCTGCGCGACCTGCCCTTCGACCAGCCGATGGTGCACGTGGATGCGATCTGGCACCGGCGCGCGCAGCATGGGCACGCGCACGAATGGCTGCGCACCGCGCTGCTGCGCTCGGCCGCGTCGGCTTTCGCGGATCCGGCCCTCGGGCAGAAATTGCCCGGCGGACGCGGATTGGCTTAGCGGACGACCGAGAGCCAGGCCGATGCCGCCGCGCGCAGTTCCTGCGCGTGGTGGGCATCGAGGCCGGCGCGGACGTCGGCGGATTCCATCAGCGCCGCGGCATGGCTGGCCGGGTTGCTGTCATTGGAAGAACGGAAAAAACGGGCCACTTGGGCAATGAGGCTGAACATGACAGTGCGCTGCTCTTGGCTGCGCTGGAGTGGTTGATGTCCTAAGAATAGGGGTTATCCCTAATATTGAAAGCCCCACCTCATGCGCTTTATGCATGGGCTGATTCCTCTAGACTGATCGCCGATGAAGCTTCAACTGCTCTCAGACCTGCACCTGGAGTCCCATCCGCGGTTCCAGGCCGAGCCCGCGCCCGGGGCCGACATGCTGGTGCTGGCGGGCGACATCGGCTCCTACCAGCAGGGCTCCCGCCTGACAGAGACCGATTTCGGCCTTGGCCGCTTTTCGCCCCGCCACGGCTGGCCTGTGCCCGTGATGTATGTGCCGGGCAACCATGAATACGACAACGCCGATTTCGACCAGACCCACGAGCGCCTGCGCGCGCTCTGCCAGGAGCTCGACATCCTTTGGCTCGAGCGGGAGACGACGGTCATCGAAGGCATCCGCTTCATCGGCACCACCCTCTGGGCCGACTTCGACGCGCTGGTGACGCCCACCGACGGCCTGGCGGACGCGCTCAAGAAGCGCGGCAAAGCCATGCGGGCGGCCGATTTCTACCTTGAAAAAGCCGCCACGGTGCGCCACGGCCAGCCCTTCATGGCCGGCGCCATGCGTGAACAGGGCCTGGCATGCCAAGCCTGGCTCGACGCCGCGCTGGCCGAGCCGTTCGACGGCACCACCGTGGCCATCACGCATTTCGCGCCCAGCCTCGCCAGTGCCGATCCGCGCTATGGCCTCACGCCGGGCACCGCCGGTTTCTGCAATTCACTCGACGCACTGCTGCCCCGCGCGCGGCTGTGGCTGCACGGCCACCTGCACTGCGCCTTCGACTACGTGAAGGACGGCTGCCGCGTGGTGGCCAACCCGCTCGGCTATCGGAGCAAGGGCGAACAGGAAGGCTTTCGCCCGGACCTGCTGATCGAAGTGCGCTGAAACCGCGGCTAGAGCAGGTCTTCGCCCACGATGGGCAGCAGCAGCCAGTTCTTGAAGCGCAGCCAGAGAAACTCCCCGGGCTCGTCCTCATGGACGATGTCCCCGCCGGCATCGTCGTACTCAAGCCATTGCACCCGGCGTCCGTTGGGTGCGAGCCGCAGCCGGTAGCCCAGGCTCACGCGCGCTCCGCTCAGGAGCTTCTCGTAGTCGGCCACCAGTTCCGGACTGTCGATCACGAGGCCCATCTCGGTGTTGACCGCGGCGGAGCGGCGATCCAGGTTCATCGAGCCGATGAAGAATCGATCCTCGTCGATTACCGCGATCTTGGCGTGCAGGCGGCTGATCGACTGGCCGAAGTCGCCGAAGTGAGACGAGCGCCGGGTGAGCATCGGCGCGATCTCGTAGATGTTGACGCCGATCTTCAGCATGTCGGCGCGGTAGCGTTCGTAGCCCGCGTAGGCCAGCGGTTCGTCGGTGGCGCCCAGCGAATTGGTCACCACGGTGATCTTCCCGCCGCGGTCGATGGCCGCCTTCATCATGGCCATGCCGGGCGGGCCCGGAATGAAGTACGGCGAGGCGATCTTGACCTCGCGCTTGCCCGAATTGATGACGCCCAGTGCCCCCTCGTTCACGCTGCCCGCATAGGCTGCTCCCGGCGCGCGCGTGATCTTTGCGGGGTCGTCCACGAACAGCGTGAACGGCGCCCAGTGAAGATCGACCTTGCCGGTGGTGAGCTGCTCACCCACGGGCGACCTGTCCATCACGTCGCGCGGGCGGATAGGCACGTCGGGCTGCGCAGCGCTGGAAATGGCGTCGAAGCGCTTCTGCGCCTCTTCCGCCGTCATGCGCAGCGGCGCGATCCGCTCGATGGGCCAGGCATGCTCGCTGTTCCAGTAGCGGTCGAAGCCTTCTGACATCCGGCGCACCACCGGGCCGCTGGAAAGCACGTCCATGTCGATGAAGTTGGCCGCCGTGCCGCGCATGAAGTATTCGTTCGCGATGTTGCGGCCGCCCGAGACGGCAAAGCTGTTGTCGGCCACCAGCAGCTTGTTGTGCATGCGGTGGTTGATGCGGCCGAAATCCGCCACCGAGAACAGGAGCCGCAACGCGAGCGAGCCGGCGCGCGAGGGCAGCGGGTTGAACAGCCGCACCTCGACGTTCGGAAAGGCCGAGAGCGTACCGAACACCTCGTCCTCGCCGGTCGTGTAGAGGTCGTCCACCAGGAGGCGCACCCGGACGCCGCGCGCCGCCGCATCGCGCAGTTCGCGCAGCAGCAGCAGGCCGACGTCGTCGTTCTGGATCAGGTAGTACTGCACGTCGAGCGACTTCTCGGCGTTCCGCGCGAGCGAAATGCGGGCATCGAAGGCGAAGGCCGCCTCCGGCAGCAGGCGAAAGCCCGACAGCGGCGCCGCCCCGTCGGCCGGGCCCGCCCGCGCCAGTTGGCCGAGCGCGGTGTCGGCCACGTCGGTGATGGCCGCGGTCGGCGCACGCGGCGGCTGGGGCGGCAGGCCCACGCAGCCCGCCAGCCATGCCGAGGCCACGGCGACCCATGCCAGGGCCGCGAGCCTGCGAATAAGGAAAGAGGCTGCCATGGGCCGCACTGTAGCCCGAGGCGGCCGCGAGCGGAGCCCTATGATCGCGCTCACAAAAAGGGAAAGAACACGCGTGCTCAACGGCTTGTGGCTGGGTTTCTTCGGAATGGCGATGCTGGCCGCGCTCGAGCGCTGGCTCGTGGGCGGCGACCCGGCCGTCTTTGCGGCGATCGTCGAAAGCCTCTTTGCCATGGCGCGGCTCGCGGTCGAGGTGATGGTGCTGCTGTTCGGTACGCTCACGCTGTGGCTCGGCTTTCTGCGCATCGCCGAGGCGGCGGGGCTGGTCGGCTGGCTCGCGCGGCTGCTCGGCCCTCTTTTCAGGCGACTGATGCCGGGGGTGCCCGCCGGGCATCCGGCGCTCGGGCTCATCACGATGAACTTTGCGGCCAACGCGCTCGGGCTGGACAACGCGGCCACGCCCATCGGCCTCAAGGCCATGCGCGAATTGCAGCGGCTGAATCCCGACCCGGTCACGGCGACCAACGCGCAGATCCTGTTCCTGGTGCTCAACGCCTCGTCGCTCACGCTGTTGCCGGTGACCATCTTCATGTACCGCGCGCAGCAGGGCGCGAGCGATCCGACGATGGTCTTCCTGCCGATCCTGCTGGCGACCAGCGCATCGACGCTGGTGGGCCTGCTCTCGGTGGCTGTGGCGCAGCGCCTGCGGCTGTGGGACCCGGTGGTGCTGGCCTACCTGGTGCCCGGCGCGCTGCTGCTTGGCGGCTTCATGGCGCTGCTGGGCACCTTGTCGGCGGCGGCGATCGCGTCGCTCTCCTCGCTCATGGGCAACCTGGCGCTGTTCGGCGTGATCATCGCGTTCCTCCTGGCCGGTGCGATCCGGCGCATCAAGGTCTACGAATGCTTCATCGAGGGCGCGAAGGAAGGCTTCGACATCGCGAAGAACCTGCTGCCCTACCTCGTTGCCATGCTGTGCGCGGTGGGCGTGCTGCGCGCCTCGGGCGCGCTCGACTTCGTGCTCGGCGGGCTGCGCTGGCTGGTCGACATGGGCGGGTGGGATTCGCGTTTTGTCGACGCCATGCCGACCGCACTGGTCAAGCCCTTCTCGGGCAGCGCGGCGCGCGCGATGCTGATCGAGACCATGAAGACCCAGGGCGTGGACAGCTTTCCCTCGCTGGTAGCCGCCACCATCCAGGGCAGCACCGAAACCACTTTCTATGTGCTGGCCGTGTACTTCGGCGCGGTCGGCATCCAGCGCGCGCGGCACGCCGTGGCCTGCGCGCTCGCGGCCGAGTTGGCGGGCGTGGTTGCGGCCGTCGCGGTCTGCTACTGGTTCTTCGGTTGAGCCGCGCCGCGCGCAAGCTGCCGGTTTAAGCTCGGAGGCCTATGAAGAAAAGCTCCTCCGCCTCCAGGCCGCATGCCGGATCGCGCGCCGTGCCGGCGGCGCCCGGCGACGATGCGCCAGCGCCCGACGCGGAGGCCAAGCGCTCGACCTATCACCACGGCAACCTGCGCGATGCGCTGGTGATGCGCGGCATCGAGATCCTCGATGCGCAGGGCCTGGCCGCGCTGAGCTTGCGCCAGGCGGCGCGCGACGTGGGCGTGTCGCAGACCGCGCCGCTGCATCACTTCGAAGGCAAGTCGGGCTTTCTCGCGGCCATTGCGGCGCAGGGCTTTCGCATGATGTTCGAGCAGCGCATCCGCGCGCTGCGCAGCCTCAGCGATCCGCGCGAACGGCTGCTCAGCGTGATGCTCGCGCACCTGCAGTTCTCGATCGAGCGGCCCGCGTTGTTCCAGCTGATGTACGGCCCGGCCATTCCGCAGAAGCTGCAGTTCCCCGACCTTGAGCAGGCCGCCACGCGCTCCTACGGCATCCTGGAAACCTGCGTGGGCGACTACCTGAGCCACCGCAACGTGCCGCTCGCCCGGGTGCGCCCCGCGGCGCTGGCCGCATGGACCGCCTGCCACGGCCTGGCCACCGTGATGGTGGACCGCCAGAACGCCTGGGACATCGTCGGCAAGGACCCGATGAAGATCGGGCACGACGTGTTCTCGATCTTCATCGCGGGGCTGGACCACCAGCCAGCGGCAACCTAGTGTCCTGTCCCAGTAATTCGCCCGCAGAGCCGAGCGAGTTTTTCGAGGATTGAATCGGCGGTGGCGGTCCAGGTGAACGGCTTGCAGTTTTCGTTGTATTGGCTGACGAAGCCATCGATCTTG
>Ga0102593_1000374_pt1 | contig 87689 bp, 86 predicted proteins | sample AraplaCol_mMS_r2_2_FD_76862 | JGI IMG/M metagenome (GOLD analysis project Ga0102593, IMG submission 76862) | Arabidopsis root microbial communities from North Carolina, USA - plate scrape MF_Col_mMS_r2 (SPADES assembly) (version 2) | ecosystem: Host-associated > Plants > Roots > Endosphere...
AAAAAAAAAAAAAAAAAAAAAAGAAAAGAAAAGAAAAGTACATACGGTCAAGGACAACCTGCAATTGCTGCAGGAATCGTTGCTGATCCATTATCACAGAGTTATATGTGTTGTTTTCTTTCTTTCTTCCCTTTCTTTTCTTCTCTTATAAAAGCGTGTGAAGGTCGTGAAGATGTTCCCTGGCCTCTTTTTAAACAGAGGCAAGAGTACAAAAACGAAAAGCAATGAGCAGCCTGTCTAAGACAAACAGCTCACTTTTATGAGGGGGGTATCAAGACAACAAGGAAAAAAGGAAAAGGAAAAAGTGAAAAGGAAAGAAAGGATGGTGGGGGAAGAAGAAGAAGAAGAAGAAGAAGAAGAAGAAAAGTTCCCGCAGAAGAAAAAAAAAGTCGTCAGGGGTGGGATGTGCGCCCAATCGAGTTAGGGCGGGCCCGAAAATTTCCCACTTGGGCCGCGTTTGTTACGAGAGCAATTTTTTTTGTATCTCCACTGTTGGGTCGCGTAAAACTTGGGTCGCGATGGGTTTGGGTTTGTTCGTGTTTATTGTGAATAGAGGAAGATTTGATTTAATTCAAGATTGACTCGTGTGGTAGTGTGGTAGGGTAGATATATACCCCGTGGTATGTATATGGAGGATTCGAAGTATGAGTATAATACGATATACAGACCTACGACAGCTCAAAAGAACACGAAATCAAGCTAGTGATCAGAATGCCCGGAATAGCCAGTTCATATGCGAGGCCGATACTGTCAAATAATAACAATCGTGTAGATATCCCATTCCCGAGACTCCGCCGGTTCTGTATAACTCCAACAATAAGTCTCAGCCCGGTAGTCAGTATGAAACACGGGGAGATATCAAGAAACAAAAACAAATCAAAGACAAATGCAAGACATATAACAAAGATCCATTCAGCACAAAGGTTCATCCAGTTTAATATTCATCAGAGTCGTAATCTTCATCAACCAGTAAGGACCGATAGCCACGGGAGGCAAGATTGGCCTCTAAGCCACCACCGGAAGCAGGGTCAAAATATCCTGAAGAGAAGAAGAAGAAGAAGAAGAAGAAGAGTTAGCAACGACAATTGACCAAAGGAACAAGCGCATGTACATACCTCCACCGCCAAAGTAACTGAGAGCTACCGGAAGGAAAATGAGAGCATGGGCAGCGGCAAACACAACAAGCGCCAGCCATACTCGGAAGTAGTAAATCTCAAAGATCTTGCTTCGCGTGAAAGCAAGTACACAGACTCCGAGTAGTTTCGTCACCGTGATTCCACTGAAGACACTTCCTCCCACATTAACAAGAGCTGTCCAGGCACGAGCATCCTTGCCCCGAAACTGAGAGGGAGCCTTTTCTAGGAGAGTCGGTGCAGGGAACATAAAGGCGCGAGCAATATGCGCGCAGAATTCCACGCCAATTCCAACACAAATCACCAGGTTCACCAGTGAGACTGCGTTGAGAGATACGCCAGCGATAGCCATGGTACCGATGATATCGACGACGGTCATGACTACCGTTGTCGTGATGACTGCACCGGTAGCAATGGAGCCCAGAATGGCCGAGGTCAGGACGAAAATAATAGCAACTGCTGATCCAAGGAGTGTACCAGTGAGCTGCACAATCGAGACGTACTGGTCAAAGAAGATATAGAATTTGGAGTAAGGGAAGACATCGATGTTGTGTTCATGGGAGATATCGTCTGCGATTCGTCGAGCAGCTTTATAAGCTTGAATAAAGTCGTCTTGGCTGCGGAGAGCAGTGTGACTGGTACGGAAGTGACTGGCTTTGATTGTCGTATCCTTCTCGTCGATAACCAATGCATTGCTATAAGGAGCCTTGCCACCCAGAGGACAGGAAGCATCCGTGGGAGACTCGATCCACTTTTCGGCATAATGGATAAACTCGGGCCCAGTGGGCATCCCATAGAGTGAAAGATTCCACGGAGGATTACGGTCCTCGAAGCAGAGCTTGCCGTCTTCTTTGCAGCAATCCTGCTGGGGGTTGAGCCAGTAGAAGAAATCGTCGATCCAACTAGCAGCAGATCCCGAAAGATAAGACACATTCGAACGTTTCGACTCCTGCTCCAGGATGAATGGCAAAGAGTATTCATCGCAAGTCGTGAACCGCCCACAAAGTTGCTGCTGGTGATATCTCTCAGTGACATTGACGTCGCGGGTCACAAAATAGACAGGAGGCCCCGTGCGGAAGTAAGCATAAAGATCGTTGAAGTATGAGATCAGATATGAATCACTAGGAATAGCAATTCGCTGGTCTAGGCCAAGGGGTACCTCGGGGATCAAAGCAATCCCAGCGGTCAATATACCCAAGAAGATTATCACGACAGCGGCTTTCACCCGACGATCTAAGATAAAAGGCGCATATGTGCGGCGAATGAAGCTCTGGAGGCCGCTTTCCGCTTCCTGGTCATCATAGATCTGATCCTCAGGTAGGCCAATTGAGTTTGCTTTGCGAACTGTGACGCAGGGGAAGCAGTCTGCACGAAGACTCTCAACCCGTCTTTGGTTCAAAGCGAGTACGGAAATAAACATGGTAACCTGTAAAACGGCATTGATAAAGACAGCACCGGCAGCATATGCCGCAAAGTTCTTCACGGCAGGCATTCCCACAAAGACACCCAATGCAAAGGCGACCGTCTCGGTCAATGCGGATAGGAAGACACTAGGTCCGATTCTACCCACTGCACGAGCAACACGTTCATCGATCTCTTCGTCAGGGTAGCTAAAATTAACACGTTCGAACTCATGGACAATCAAGAAAATATTATCCACGCCCACTGCCAGGACGAGGAAAGGAATGACTTCAGCAATGATGAGGGTTGCCCGTACACCGACCGCTGAGAACAATCCCACAGAGGCAGACACAGACATCAAGACAATGATGATGCCTGCGATTCCCAAGGTGAATTTCGATTGTACCAAAGCATTGGCTGGATTGTGGAGCAGAGAACGCCACGTAACGGTGACAGATCCTAAAGCAAGAGAGGCATATAGGAACATGATGACATAGCTGATAACCACAATCTTCGCATCGGTGTTCGTGGACTTGTTCAGCTCCTGTTCCAGACTAATTTCAGCATTGAAAGATACACGGAGTCCGCGTTCAACGGCTTCTTCCTGGACGACATCAAAGACACGCCGGAAGCTGTTCTCCCAGTCGATCGCTCTCTTTTCGCCCTCAGTTCCTTGCTCATAGTTATTGACCACCCAGGTAACGATCAAGGCCTTGGAGTCCAGGACATTTCCACTTTCATCATAACCGCCCAAAATCATCTCGGGCTTCAAAGGCTGTTGAAAGTCCGGCAGGCAGCTCACATCCCCAGGAGACTCTGTGCAGTGAGTCAGGCGATCCTTCCAGGTGCCTGGGTCGAGGTTGAAAACCGAGCCACCGAAATAGCCCGTCAACGATTGGACCACACAAGCATCCCCGGTCGGTTTGAAACAAACATCGTCTAGGTTTAGGGCGAGGTCAAGCGAAATCATTCGACGCACCCGAGATTCAACGTCGAACCACCATACAAGCGTGTCATAGTCTAGTACAGGGCCAGTATCATTAACCAAGAATGCTTGTTCAGCCCGGTAGAATGGCCCAAAGCTCTCATCGAAGTAAGTTTTCTCTTGAGCAGCAGCAGATGATGGGCTCACCCAGAGGCGGACCGGGTCAGTTTCGACCGTAAATAGCAACCAGCCAAGGCTAAGCAAGATGGCAAAAACACAGCTTGAGACGATCGTGATGGCTGGAAATCGTGCCGAAACCCCACCTATGCGATGGAACATGGCGGACAAAAGGGAATTTGGCTTATACACCCCTTGGGGCTGTTCCATATATCCGCCGCGGTGGACCACTTCACCTTCGTCCTCGTCGTCACTGGGAGCCGGGTCTTGAAGAAGGCGGACACGTTCGGGTTTGCGGAATCTTCGCTCCTTAAAAGTGACATAGCTTGCAAGGCCCATAACAAGCAAGAGGAACGTGGAGTAAATTATGATGACAGCAAAGGAGAGACATGGTAACAGACCAACGTGACAGGTTTTCTCGGTCGATACTGCGGGTAACTCGGGGCAAACGTCGGGACAGTCAACACAAGAGCAACGGTACGACTTGTCAGGATCATTACAGGCTTTTGGTTGAATTGACAGCGCCTTCATGCCTTGGTCATCATTCGAAGGTTCGGTGCGATAATTGATCTGGAATGGACTGCCAAGGAGTTTCTTGTCGCCCAGAAACTTCAAGAACTGCTCGTAATTTTTCGCTCCGCCGCCAATGAAATCAATTGCCTTCCCGCCAGATGCACCGTTCTTGACATTCTTGCAGCTATCAAAAAAGCCGCTTTGGTATTCCTCGGACCAGATGTTGTCCAGCTCAGTGACGAGCTCCTTGCCAGAGCTATTCTTTTCTGTTTGGGTGACATTCACAAAGAGCGATTGGTCGGGAGAGCAAGTGAAGGTACAGAATATGTTGAAGAAATTCTCTCGACAAGCTGGGCATGAAGCAATGATGCCTTCCGCTAGTTTGAGGTTGCTAGAGAGCGCATCAATCTATACTTTCCATTAGCAATGTTTCAAAACAAGATCACAGTGGTTAGTAACACGAAAAATACGAAAGAAAAGAAAAGAGTATCTACTAACTTGCTGTTCAAGACAACAGACCGGCCCTATCTCCCATTTGGGACCACACAGATTGACCAGTTTTTCTCTCACGGGAGCCTCCGGGTCCTCCGCCAGTCCATTATCAGGACAAGGAAGTTCTCCGCCAAAGATTGACTTCTTTCCACAATGTCCCCGAATCGCACATCGACCTTCCTCGTGAATCTTGGTTTCGCCTTGTGCAGCAACGAGCGTCGGTTGTAAGGCAAGGGAGGCGAGCCCAGTCAGGGCAGCGACAATACCCAACTGCCGCATGGTCGAAAAAGATGTGTTAAAGAGTGAGATAAGCAGTCTATCTTGTTGAGAAGCTCAGAAATCCACTTTCGGTGTATATCAGAAGCTCTTCAAACTTTGGTGAGATTCGGTAGTTAACCATGCGCCAGTGCGCATGTGCATGTGTGAAGACGGTCGCGAGGTCGCGGTCAAGAGTGACGAGGCGCAAGGGGTAAGCCACGAGACTTTGGAAAAGAAGACGGTCAGGAATGCATGCAATTTGGTAGTTGGACCCTGTTTCGAGCGTATTACCCGTGCAAATGACAAAAAACTTGATAGGTCAAAGCGAGTGGATGTGACTGAAGTGAGCAGTTCAAGTTGAAGTTGGAAGTTGGGCGGATGACATGACGTGGTCGGGGAAGTGGGTCCACTAGGACTAAATGGGAACACTTCAACATTGCATCCAACAGAGTATTGAACATCTATTGATATGAATAGTTATGGAGTAAATATATTTAGTAAATCCATTGGTGATTCAGTGGTCATAATGTAAGGAATGTATTAATTCTTAATGAGAGAGGATATCGAATGGTGGACGGTTCATAGATTATACCCTTGACTGTACGCATATCTTTACAACCTCGGTAACTCGTTAACTGGTATGTATTGAACTATAACACTCAATCATTGAGTCAAATCGAAGCTATATTTCTACTAACTGATAATAGAAGTCTCACTGTAAATGTATCACTTCAACATGGACCCAAGGACAAATAGAGAGAGGATCGCTGAAGAGCCGTACCAGGTACTTTTATGAACATAACGCCACGCACGAGAGATACATCCACACAAGAATGTCTGCATCGCCGATTCAGTTAGCGATGAGAACGCACCAAGGAGGAAGACATGAGAGAAGGAAAGAAAGGTAAAAGAAAAATGATATCGTAGAAGTTTCAACATAACCATGAACATAATGTCTAGTAGCCCTCATCCTCAGCCTGCTGATAGATGTGGCGTGTTCGCGTCGGATCCTTGCGCATCGTCTGTCCGGATCCAGTGAAACCCACTAGAAATAATGGTTAGTATTCATTTACACTCTCGCACAAGATGAAGAAAACACGGAGAAGGGAGTTCATACCTCGAGCGTTTACCCCCTCACCAGTACGGAACATGCTGTCTTTCTTGCCAAATTTCCCCTTGCCCTTAGTTTTGGCTGCGAAATCCTTCCACTTGTTCTTGCCCTCCTCCAGCTCACGAGTGGCCTTGACTTTTCGAGGCACTTTGGGTGGACGTGCTGCCCCGTCAGCGGGCTTTGGAGCCTCGTTACGGGCCTGGGTGGCCAGTGTAGGGTTTATATCGGCGGCCGCCGATATCACGTTGGATGGTGCGGGCGAGGGTGACGCTGAACTGCCTGAAGTTGCATCAGCCTTGCGCTTGCGATTGTCAGTTCCTTGAACGGGTCTGATGTCTTTGGAGGTTAGATTCTCAACAGTCGCGTAGGACTTGAAGGAAACTAGGTACACCGGGTTGCTGGCGGAACCGGTAATTGAGGTGATACGGGCGGGATAGAAGGCACCGTCGCCGGAAACCCAGCGGGCGAGAACATTCTCGTTCACGGTGAAGGAAGCCGGCGGCGGGGGTGCTGCCTCATCTCTGCTATCGGTCGACGGTTTCGAAGTAGAATTCTCCCTCTTCCAGGAGTCTCGCGTGGATGGCGGAGCCGGCTTGGGAGCGGGTGCCGCGGCGGGCTTAAGTTCGGCAATTGAAGTTTCGGTGAGGGTTATGAGTTCTTCGAGTTCAGTTTGGAGACTCTGGAGTTCCGTGTTATCGGGTTCTACCTGCAAGCTTGACACGACGGTTTCAAGCTGATCCAAGCATGTTAGGTCTGGAAGACTGGTGGCTAGAGTTTAATGGGGGAGAAAAAAATACCTGAAGCTTGAATTCCTTGACCTCGGCCTCCAGGGCTGCGACATCGGACATGATGATTGAATTAGAAGGGAGTTGAGAGATGGGTTTATGCCCTGAGGGTCACGATTAGAATGAACGAAATTTAATAAAAGCGATAAAATAGTTGGTGCGGCACAGTGAAGTGGAAGGAAGATGTTCAATGCGGAGAGCGTTGAGATTGTGAAAATCACGTGATGACTCGCGATAAGCTTGCATCTACTGGTATGTATAGCCCCTATACAGAGTCCCAGTACGAAATATTCTACACTAAATTACTAGTATATGGTACGCCAACTACAATAGTAATCATCTGAATAGAAGGGCAAGTAATTAACATAAGTAACCTAGCGCTACTACTGATTAGTATTTACAGTGTTGAACACCACTGGCAGCTCTGTGCTCCGTACAGGGATTCCAACTTCTGCACTGCCATTAGTATTTAAAGTTGAGAGTGAAAGTGGAGAAATTGTATTTATTCAATGTTAGGGTCATCAGCTTCTGATCAAATATCCGAGATACGGAGGGCCATCCATGGATGGAGTACATACAGTACTAGCTTGGTCCATTTTAAGCAGTGCAGGGGAATAATAATTAAGCATCTACAAAGTGGGCTCGAATGGGCCTGAGTGGCCTGATCGGATCTGATATTAAACAGGATTGTACAGGCTACATACTGTACAGTACTGTACGGAGTACCTCTGCCTATTCTCGGGGATGAGATCGACCGGCTGCATGCGAGGTCGGAGCATATTCTTGCCGAATGGAAACGTCATTTGTGGGTCAGCACTGCACCCTGATATCCCGCAGATACTTCAAGTTGTACTGTACAATATAGACTATGTATGTATAAACAGTTATTGAGAATAATTAGGGTTGACCTTGACCACGCTATATTGACTACTTGATTCTATTTAGGATTGTACAAGTATAGGATATACCGCAGGATACAGTAGTTCTAAGATATTGTTATAGATGTGATTGTATTATACTGTATTGTATGGTAATCTTCAGATGAGTCACAGAACACGATCGAAGCTTCCCCTTTCGGCTGCTGATTTCTAAGCAGCACCTGCCAGTTTTCAGACCACCCCGGCCGGTGCCCCGCTGTGATTGGCCGTCGATCACCTGCTCTTTTTGCCTCTTCAATTCCAACCCTTCTTCATCTAACCAACTTGGTCAATTTCATCCTTCTCTGCATTCATTCACTTCCGTCAAATAACCAGTGACGCCACTGGATTCAATACGAAGTCGTTAGTCTAGCTTGATCCAGTCGAGTCATCAATCGCTGCCTGATAAGCCCCCCAATTAGCCTCAAGCCCAGGCCCCGCTCTCCATTCTCCAATCTCATCTCTTTTTTCCCCCTCCCACATCTCAAACCACCCGTACTCCGAACCCTTACTCCATCCAGTCTGGGTTACAGCCTTGCAGCCTTGTCATATTTCCATTGATCTGGTTCTGGCTCTCTCAGAACGCTGCTTTCCCCATCCATTCTATTTTATTGTGCCTGCGTGTGGGCGAAACGCCCAGTCGACTACATCGCTTTCCCCCCTCCCTCCGGCACATTCGAGTGAACAGAATATCCTCATACCACTCAACATTTTTTCATCATGAGTGATTACGATAACCTATACCAGGCCGGGATGTATCTCTCACCCGGCCAGCAAGATCTTCTACTCGCTGCTCTTTCGTCAAACAACCCGAACCAGAAGAATGCCCACCATACCCCGCAGATCAAGGCTGATCACAGCCCCGATCAATCCTCATCAAACCCCCATAGTGCTCCTCCTTCTGGGGGATTCGACGATCCTCAGTTCAATGGCCTCGATTTTGGAGAGAACGAGAGTCCTTTCCTCGACTTCAATCCGGAGGTTGACTTCGAATTCCCCGGATCGGGTGATCTAATCGGGGATCTACCCGGTGGCGAATATGAGATCGGTGAGAAACGCAAATCCATCGATGGCAAGTCGGAGGTCGAAGAAGAAACTGGCAAGAAGCGAAGGGATAGCGAGGCTAAGAAGCCTGGTCGGAAGCCGTTGACGTCGGAGCCCACGACGGTATGCTCAATCTCCCTGGCCATTCCCAGCCGAGCCAAGTCACTAACCCATAGCACAGAAGCGCAAAGCGCAGAACCGTGCTGCGCAAAGGGCTTTCAGGGAGCGCAAAGAGAAGCATCTCAAGGATCTCGAGACTAAGGTGGAAGAGCTACAGAAGAACTCAGACACGACTAATCAGGAGAATGGCCTGCTTCGGGCCCAGGTCGAGCGTCTCCAGGTGGAACTGCGCGAATACCGAAAGCGTCTCTCTTGGATGACCAGTGGCAATGGCCTCTCGGCTATCAGTGCCATCCCCAACGCTCACTCCAAGGGTGCCTACGGAATGCAGAATAACGAATTCTTGTTTGACTTCCCCAAGTTCGGTGATCTCCCTGGATCTCATCTCTTCAACGGCCAGGGTAATAAGAACGATCAATCCAAGGCTAAGTCCAAGGATAACGTGCCTCGTGCCCCTGGCGTGCTCAGTCGCGAAAATGCATCCAGTCCCGCATCCAGCAAATCAAATGACAACACTCCCACGAGTACCTATAGTTCCAAGTCTAGCCCTTGGTCAAATGGCACCCCGGGCAGCAATGCACCGGCTAAACCCTCTTACAGCAACAATAAGGTTGCCAACGCATCACACCAATATACGTCGACATCGGATTCTCCGTCTTCGTCGTCTGATTCGCACCAGAGCCAGCTTCTCTCATCAAGTGGAACTTCCCCGGAGCCAAGTGTCAACTCCCCACCAGAGCATAAGCCTAATAACTCTGGCGCGAATACCTGCAGCATTCACGGGTCAATCAATGGCGAACAATCTTTCTGTGCTCAGCTTGGCATGGCCTGCGGTAACATCAACAACCCTATTCCCGCGGCCCAAAATTCCAAGACCCAGAATACCACCAAAGACCAGAACGCTCCCACCGATGATTATGGGTTGGACTGGCTGACTCAACAGAACGGCGGACAATTTGACCCCGTACTGTTTGGTGACTGGAGAGAGCCTCAAGATGCGGTTCTCTCCCAAGACTTTGGCTCCTTCTTCAATGATGCTTTCCCTCTACCCGATTTGGGCAGCCCGTCTCATAACCTGACAGAAGCAGCAACGGCACAGCAGTCCCAAAAGAAGGATATCTTGTCTCAAACCGATAGCAAGGCCGATGAGGAGGTTGTTCCAGGGGAAGACAAGACCCAGATGCTCTCCTGCAATAAGATCTGGTATGTCCATTGCCCTACGAAGCTTCAGTATCGTATATTCAGATTACTAACATCTTCTTTCTAGGGATCGCCTGCAATCCATGGAGAGATTCCGCAATGGCGAAATCGATGTTGATAACCTGTGCTCGGAGTTGCGTACCAAGGCTCGCTGCTCTGAGGGTGGTGTCGTCGTGAATCAAAGAGATGTCGACGATATCATGGGCCGTGCTAAATAAGCATATCATACCCAACACATAATTTACCACACCTTCACGACTCACGGAACCACTTCACACTATTCAACTGTACTCGTTACCAATCATACCCATCATCAAATTCATCATTCACTGTCAAGGCGTCAGATAAATAACTTAGGAAAACTCGATTGACGAGAGGGCTCGGCCATGCATCAACTCTTTTGAAATTGATTTACACGCGGCGTATTGATAGGCCGTTGCCTTTGGAGGCACATTGATTTTCATATTGTCCTATTTTACTTCCAAATTCTGTTTCTGCTTGGCTTCTTCCCAGTAGCATTGTCTACTCTCTTAACTTCCTTTTCGCATGACTTGATCTATTTGGATTTCTGTTGTTTTTCCAGCCTGGCGAATGGAAACACGGGGACTCGCCTTTGAGAGATTATTCCAAGCTATCTCGATTGCGATGCAACGTATTACGACTGCTGGCGTATTTATGTGACTAACTGGAGGAAAATATGGGTTGGCGAACTGAAAGGTCTGATATTGTACTGTTTCGTCCTGTGCTTGTATACAAATGAGATTCTATGAGCCTTTTGTTTACTCTTTGCAAGAAACCCAGTAAATTAAATACTACATCAAGAGTCTCAAAAGTCTCAGTATATGAAGTGCTGCTATACAACCGCGTCATCTGGCAACAGACTCTACTGGTACTGTTAATAAATACTTATATTCATACAGCTCCAAGCCCTTGATGAACTGAGGTTCATATACAGCTACAGCTACTTATACACGACTAGTACGACTTGCTTATCACCAGTATAACCGAAGCTGAAGGGTATCGATGTTTGTCTCTTCCGGGGAAAAGGAATTAAAGTACAAAGAAAACAACCAGGCAGAGGAAGAGAGCATCAACGGGGAATAGTATTTTTTTTTTCTCTTTTTTTTCGCATGGACTTTTTTTTTTCTTTCTCTTTCTGCATCTTGCACTCTCTGCATGTCTTGACAAAAAAAAGGTCTTCAGAATCTTACTCCCTCGATTGAGTCTGATTCTGTTCAACATGCCTTGTCAAGAGTATTCCCAGGCTTAACCTGGCCCTTCTGCCATTACTTTTTGGACAGAAAAGAGCAGACAGCATGTCCGGAACATCAATGAAAACACCATCTCGCTAAACAAAGTTGTAAAAAGGGGGGAATTCGAAATGGAGTGTTCACGGAATGAATAAGGAACAAAAAGAATTAGAATAATTTGCGAAAATAAAATGGGGAAAAAAAAGGAAGTATGAGGAAGCAGGTGTATGGGGGTAACATCAAATGCGTAGGAAGACAATATGATCGATGTGTTCGGTCGATCACTCGAAAGGTATGAAGAAGGGAGCAAGGAAAATCAAATGATGCTCTGGTTTAGCATCTAAGCATCGCCGGAGGGGGCGGGCTTGTCACCAGAGGCAGTCGAAGGGGCAGGGGAGTCATTCGATCCAGCACTCTTGAAACCACCTCGGCCGCCACGGCCACCTCGGCCACGTCCGCGATCACCACGTCCACGGCCACCGAATCCACCCCGGCGGGCACCTTCGCTGTCACTAGCAGACTGGTAGCCACGGGAGCCAGCGTTAGATCCGCCTCGGCTACTTCCCTGCCAAGTTCCCGCGTTACCTTGACCACGGCTGCGGTCCTCGAAAAACTTGAAGTTGGGCTTGCGAGGCTGGCCACTGGCAGTAGGGCCGGACTTCTTGTGTTCAATAGGTTGACGATCCAGAGCAGCCTTGGCATCTTCCACAGTCGGGAACGTCACGACGTGGTTGAATTTGCCATATTTCTCAATCTTAATGAGCTTGGCCTGGTCCTCCTCTGGGAGCAGGTCACGGACGGCTTGTTCGTTGTCAACGTTGGAAACGAAAAGCCCATTGCTGGGTTTCTTCTCGCCACGAGGGGCGGGGGAGTCGCTGGTCTTCTCTGGCTGACCGGTACCGTTTGTATCGGCGCCAGTCTTCTCTTCGCCAGCAGACTGAGTAGAAGTGGCGGCAGGAGTCTGTGGGCTAGCCGCCTTGGGGATCACAGGGACGGGGGAGCCACGAGCAGGCTGGCCCTTGGCTTGACCTTGGGGCTGTCCAGGACCAGAGGCGGCACGAGCAGGAGGAGCCTGACCGAACTGAGGAGTCGAAGCAGTAGGGCGGCCACCAGCACCGGTAGGCGCTGGCGAAGCAGTGGTTGCAGGCAAGCCACTAGCAGCAGGGGCACCAGCAGCGACGGGCTTGCCACTACGGTGAGCGAAGTTGAAACCCTGGGCCCGCATTTCGGTAGCGATACGTCCTCCCTCAATCTCCAAGACCAGATATCCGAAGGCGGCATCAGCAAGGTTAAAGTTCCACATGTTCTTGAAAGCGCTCTCATCAACTTGACCGGCCGCATTACCAGCGGCGACAGGACCGCCGAAGGGGTTGCCACCGTTGGCAATAGAAGGCATCTTCTGCACGACATCCAATGCATTGTCAAGCAGCGTCTTCTGAGCCTCGTTGGAAGAAATAGCAGACTCGACCTCACCGCGCACGGTCTCCCAGACATCGTTAAAGGATGCCTTCGAGGCAGCGAGCTTGCCCCGGTAGTGGTCCAAGGACGGGTTGACAGAGAATTCGTTGTAAGAGGAGCCGTAACGGAAGTGAAGACCGGCAGATACCGAGAAGTCTGCCTTGAGTGTAACTGAGAGCTGGTTCAGCATACCTTCACGGGCAGGAGAGGCATGCGTGATGAAAACACGGGTCTCGGATGGATCGTATACTCGATTGGCAGTATCGATGAGCTCACCCATCTGCAGGAGAGTAGTCCACATAGTACCTTGTCCACCGGCGATCGTTGTCTTTCCTTCACCATTATCAAATAGCTTGTGCATCACCACAGCACCACCCAGACCTAGAAGACGCAGCTTCACACCGCCAATATCCAACAGCCGGGAGTTTGCCTCATCGATGATGTGCAACTTGTCAACCTTATACTCGCCCGAACGGAACTTCTCCAGTACACGAACATCTTCGCAGGCACCCCAAACTGTGTAGACGGGAACATCGAGAGTAATACGCTTGTCAAGTAGCATAGAAAGTTCGGAGAGGGGTAGCTGGTCGGGGGTGAATCGTTGCTTAATCGATTGCTGGGGAGGAACCTGGGCGATTGCCCTCTTGACATTCTCAGGCAAGAGGGGAGAATATTGGGCAACATGCTTAAGTGTCCTATGCAGCAAGCATCACGTATTAGCGGAGCTGTTTCCAGAAGGACATTGGGTGTCTGGGCGAGCGTAACTCGGCTTCTCATAACATCGGGCAGCAATAACAACACCATAAGAAATGGCAATCAAACAAGAGAAAAGGCAGGGGGGGAAACAAAAGAGGAGCGAAACTAAGCAAGGTCCCACTCACTTATCTGCAATGCGCTCCAATGAAGTATCATCGTAAAACCCGAAATCACCGGTATGGATGATGTGGTCGGCGCGAGCCTGTTTGGCCAGCTCATTGAGGGACTTCAAGTTACCTGCAAAACAAGCCCAATTAGCTCAGCTACGGATTCGATTGAAGCTGTCGAGTATATACCTCGCACATCAGCAATACACAGAATACGGGTTGGCCCATTCTGGATCACTCTGCCATTGTTGGGGAGGAGCGGCGTGGCTCCAGGCGCCGGACCGGACGGCGTCGCACCGTTGGAGAGAGGGTATCCTTGAGGACCGAAGTTGTGAGGACGGGGCTATATTGTGAAGAAGAAGAACAAAAAGTATTAGCTTAACTTCACTTGAAGCTTAAGAAATCGCGCCTGGAATGCTGGCCAAGTTGGAGACGCGCGGGTGCAAGCCCACCGCAAGAGGGGAGAGCAGGGTTGCAGCAATCAGGGAAAAACCACTCACAGAAGCCATGAGTGAAAAAAAAAGAGAAATTAAGACAAGATTCAGCACTTCGTCAAGGACAAGATATGAAGAAGAAGAGGGAAAAAGAGGGATAAAAGGAAGGGAGATTGGAGGGGAGGACGGAGTTGTTCAGTTTGGAGGTTTGCAGGGAAAGAAGATTGGCCATCAACTTCAGTGGCTTAGTCATCTGCCCCTGGCATAGTTAGAACTGTACACTATATAACTAGGTAATGGGTAGAGTAATAGTGTTAAGTGTTTAGATGAAAGATATAGATTGAGTTAATTTAGCTCATTAACTACATTTATTCAATTACATCTCATTGCTTTGGGATTAAAATTGACTGAAATAAAGCTGATATTGGAAGTTCCACTGGCTGAGGTGGACACATGACCGCGTTGTATAAAAAGTGTATGGATGGCAGTTCAAATACAAATTATTTATAATTAAGAATTTACACCAGAATAGCTGATAATACCTACTAGGTATTAAGCATAGGAACTCATCAAAGGGTAGTAGCTGCTGTCTAAAATGAATACATTCTATTAACACAAGTTTAAAACAAGGTTGTTTGAATATCTCTAGCTAAACTACTGCCAGTAGTTCCAACTTGGATCGTAATGTTCACTGCTATTGGTAAGAGTAGTTTGATATTATATAAGATGGGCAAAATATTTCCAAAGTTAAAAAGCTCAAATTGAGGATTTCTCAACACATCACTATGGCCGGGATGAAACTAACATAAAAATAGAATTCAGTCTCCCCAATAAAGACCAGGTAAAGATATCCTCAAGATATCTGCTAGTACTGCTACGTAGTACCTGGGGCCAATAATAAATAGATTCTACCTTACACTAAGGTAGACTCTATTAATTATTACAAGCTGGCCTTGACTACAACAAGCCATTACAACTATATCAGCCTACTTAGGTATTTTGAAAGCAATATAGGTATTACAATGGCGATCTGCTTGGTATCTCAACAAGTCCATCCATCTCTTTTTTTATACCTATATTGCTTTAAAAATACCTAAGTAGGCTGATATAGTTGTAATGGCTTGTAGCTCGATGTATAACAAGTTAACCATGTTTGGTCAGGTGTTGATGCTTGACCACTTCATCGACAATCTTCATAATCTACCTCCAATTCGAATTTCCACAAGAGCCTCACACTTTGTCAACAAGATGAGCAACGATGGACCTAAGGCAAAATGGCGAGGAAGATGGTTCATGGACAGACGAAGAGTTTATCGTCTTTAGAGCCTGGGATGTCAACAATTCTGACCCCCTCAAAGAATGAGCTTATTCTCAGGAATGGTCCACAAGTGGAGAGCTCTCCATATAGCAAATCGCACGGTTGCCACGGTTGGTGCAGCTTTGCAGCAGAATCATGAGAATGATCATTATATCCGAAATGTTTCTTCGGCTTTATCATTTCTCTAGGGTCTAATTAGCGGCTCTGTTGAGTCGACGTGGTCAGGCATCATTGTCTCTTGTCAGCTGCACACGGCCGCGTATATCACTCTCAACAATGTCCAGCACGGCAACGCTAATTTTCTAGTAGACCGTCAAGGCCTACTTTGGCATACGAGATACTTGTTCGCGTTTTCGAAATGCGAAAGCCTTACCGTTCTGCCGTTTCCACCAATCAAGTCCCATTCACTCCATACACTCTAGCAGTGAAGGCTGCTGTGGCTGGCGCTAAAAGTGAGGCACAAGCAGCGCTATACGGAAAAGAGAGTTCATACCTTGGCAAAACTACATTTAACCTTAACCCTGGTGAAGTCGCCGATTCTGCATCAGAGGCCCTTCAAGGTTGTGGAGGCGCAAGGCCCGGCCCGCCGTCCATTACATATTTGGCGTGCATCGCATCAGCCGGCTTGAAGTATATCAGTTTGGGACTTTACACTTGATTTCCTTTACATTCCCGTGCTTTCTCGCCGGGCCAAGTCCTCTTTCGATCCTCTGATCTCAAAGATTTAGGGTTAAATATCAGATGCTCGCTCAATATGCCGAGTCGCCCATACACCTTCGATTATGATGTCGTGGAGCGGAGTGAAACGCGAGATAACTGTATGTCAAGTCGATCCTCTCCGACTCAATTTACTGCAGTATATATTACATATACTCAATACTAACATCCCGAAGTCGAGTCTACCCACAGCAAGGGCCCGCAATTTCTTTCTCCTTTCCAAGATAGGCGCTCGAGAAACATCTTATCGGCCATACTTTGGGGCTTTATTGTTTTGATAGGATGCATTGTACTACTTGGTATCGGTATCATAATCGTGTTTGCGGTTAAAACAGACAATACTGGCTTCGATCCTAATAGCTCGGATTGCGCGCTCTACAAAAATACCAAGTTCAAGGACTGCTACAATAGCCCTCTATCAAACACTACATACGACTGCTCAGCTATCAGAGAATCCCTTTTCAAACAAAATGGTTCTGCTGTAGCCTTGACTGAACCTTAATTGTCAATATCAAACCCTGCTACCGGTGTCAACGCCGACTTCAGTTGGTGTGAGATAATGAGCTGTTTGAGCGACTTCAAAGTGATCCCATCCACGCCGCGTGCACCGGCAATCTTGCCGGCAAACCTCGAAGTATGTACCAAGGCCGCCATCACTTTCTTCTTTGCTTTTGTGGAACTGAAGTCTCTCCAATCGGCCAAGTACGGCGAGACTCCCTGCGAAGGGCTTCGTTGGTATAATTGGGGAATCATCGCCTGGGATTTCATATCATATATTTGGTGGTTTGTTGGCATGGGCAGATTTGCAACATCACCTAAATTTTATCCTATGCCGTCCATGATAGGCTGGATATCTTTATGGAAATACTGCTATACCATCAACTATCATCCCTTTGCCTGCGCTCTCGAAGGCTCTCCAAGAATGGCACGATCTATTAAATGGATCCTATATCCGCTAGCAGCCCTTCAGTGGGGTGCTTCGATATACATCAGCGCCTATAGCTGGCGGTCCGCCCCCCGTCTAAGATTGGGCGAAGCCGCATACGACTGTCTCGCCTCTCGTTTACCAAGTGCCCCTGGAATCTCGTCATGCTCGACAGAACAGATCTGCCCCAATGAACTACTAAATTAGTTCTTTCAGATTCAAATATCCAGGTCAATGGCTCAATGGAATTATCACTCTTAATGGCTTATTTGTTGCGTTTTCGCTCACAGCCATACTGATGGTGTTCGCTCTCGTCGTCTTTCCGCGAACGGCATTCATGATCAAAGGGGGATTTATTAAGAAATGGAAGGGAAAGGTGTCCTATTTCGACTTCGGATATTCCGGAAGTATCTGTTTGGCAGCAGGAGTGTGCTTGTTTTATGTTGTTTTGACTGGGATCGACGCAGTCCGGGCATTGGACCGTCCTCGCGAGGGTCCCATTCTGGGAATGCAATGCGTTGCATGTCAATCTCAGCTCGTGGAGATACTATCTGGATGTCGAAAATGGGCTACCAGTGCGTATTGCCAGAATGTGGTTTAATTCATAATGTGTTCAACATGATCTACTTCATATTTTACGGGAAGAGCATTTGTTTTGTGTCTTTGCCATTAATAACTGCGAGGGCTTTGAAGTTAGATGGTGACGAGTAAAATATGATACACTAGGTAGCAGATGAAGGTCTACAGATGAAGGTCTCAATGTGGAGTTTATAATGTAGTGAATGCTTAATGAAGAAATTTTATTGTACGATGTTATTTCCGAGGACACTGGTCGTAATAGTGAATATAATATGAAACATAATCACAGTTCAGGGCCATGAGGCTTGAAGTGAGATGCATCTCCCTTCTGATGCCTCATACTGGTAGGCTTTTCAAAGGACAAAGACTGAATCGACGCCGGTCCTTTCAATGCCAAAAGGGCGAAATGCCCACCAACCGTTGGACGTGCTCGGCAGAGTATCGGCGTTCCAGGTACATTTCCATGAACAGAGTCAGTGACATAACGATCAGAGAATGGCCAGTTGTGTTTCCCATTGGTCATGAAAGCCCACAGGTCGTCGACGAACTCGTTTCTGGTATTGGTCTCGAAGGTAGCAGCTAGCCACATATTCCAATCTGACTTGGCCCAATCCTGTCTATTGTCTAATGCAACACCATATTCGCCTCGGACAGTAGAGTAAAACTCGCTATTCACCCGAATTGCATCCTCAGAGAATGTGTTTAGCCCAAGAAGTACATCCGGGAAGAGGTTGTACGGAGTCTTCCAGGACTCAGGATGGTCAGGATACTGCAGTACGAAATGGGTTTGCTCTTCATCTGTACCTAAACTTTCCTCAAAGAGCAAGGATGCGTGTTCCTCGCCAATACGGGAGTATCGATCGATTCCACTTAGCTCGCCGAAAGCCTTAATTCCAACAGCAGCCTTGATAGCCAAGTTCGTCTCGTTGGAGAGGGGGCCGGCAGCATCATTCGAAGAAAGTTGGTTCGCGATATCAATGCTGTTGTCGACCAGATAGTCTGCATATTTTTGGAAGATTTTCAAATATTGATCGGTCCAGTCGGTATCGCCCGTAGCACGAGCATATGAAAGAGCTAGGATTAGTAGATTACCACATTCCTCTATGGGCATTGGTTCAGCCTCCTGGTCATCGTGTCCAATAGCATGAGGATAGTGTGTGCCGAGGTCATGGATGGTATATGGTAGATGCCAACGGTCAGCATCAAGGTATCGCATCACAGGTTCGAGCATAAGGCGAATCCAATCGGGATCCAGCACCCAGTACACTGGAAATGCTGGCATGATCACATCTATAGTATTCACATTACCATCGCTGGAAAGCTCCTTAATAAATGCTAGCACGTCGTCCGTATCGAGCGAGTCGTTGGGAATAGTTAAGTCTATACCACCATATGCCTGGCGCGTCGACAGAGCAACTATATCCGCATACTTCGGGCCAGCTGTTGCAGTAGCAAAGGCAGCCAGCTCTTGGTCTAGCTCGAGAGACTCTTTTAGCGCAGCTTCGTGATCATAAAAGAAGTGCGAGAGCGCTTGGTGTGTAGTAGGGTATTCAGCGCGGTAGAACCCAGTATATTCTTCTCCGAGATAGTTGATGGCAGCCTCTCGCTCGTAGCCAACCGCGAAATTGATGGATGATTCGCCATAAACAGTTCCCAAATCATGAGCCAATGCAGCTACACTGCCGTATGACCAAGCGAACTCTTGCTCGGAGAGGTCGCCTTCACGCGCGAATCGAGATCGCACAAATTTTGGATCACCGGTAAGCGCCGAAAGGCTGCTGGATTCAGATGGACGAGAAGCAAGAATAGCTTTGCCCCAGAGAGCCATATCGCTAGCTTCGGCATATTTCGCTGCATCTTCCACCGAAAGTGAGTGAATAGCAAATCCGTCGTCGTGGACTTCATAATCAAGGACTGAACGGTCCTCGCGACCTGTCCACCTTCCATCGATATCCGAATAGACTTGAATATCACTGCCATAAGACCCGAAAACTTGAACATTCAAATAGCTAAACGGGAGAGACTGTCGTAAGTAGTTCGAAGGCGTGACAGGAGAGAAAAAGTCAAGCGTGAACCTCACGGAACCAGCCGTGAGGTCGAAAATAGAGTGCGTTGAGGTGAATTCGGCTCGATGCACCGTGGCCGGTAGGATTTCGTCTTCGTCGAGATCAGGAACCCCCATGAGACTATACGCCTGACCATCCACTCGAACAATCACGGACCATCCGAGTTCTTGGCCCGCCCAGAACTGAGGTTCAGCATACGGAAGCTGTTGAACGCGATCGCTGGGCATCCATGCTGATAGGTAAGGGTTGCGCACTGCAAGTGGATATGACGGTGGTAGAACAGGGTGATGTGTGATCTGCCCTTGTTCATGATTCCCACTAAAAAGGGATAAAATGGAGGCACAAAGGGATCCCAGTCCCAGTGGTGCTTGGAAATCGAATCGCATGTTTGTGTACAGAGTATATCAGTCCACCTGACGCCCCTGGCGTATGGATCGACCGTTGAATAATAGCAAGCCTGCTGCAAGTTAAAGAGAATCTTCCAAAGAAGAGATGTCAAGAGAAGAAATATGAGTGCTAAAACATCCCCAGATGCGAAACACGCCTTGACTCTGCTGATCGTCCTTTGCAACGTCATCGAGAGGAGAAGCCCTTCATTGTATGCGCCGATCGCAAAAGCCCCGGCGGGTAATCCAAACTGCAATTGGCATTGGAATTGTCGAGGCGTCGCCCGTTGGTGGATCCTGATGGACCAACGAGGTGACGAAGAGGCCGTTCCTGCGTGACTCCACATAAGACGAGACTGGTGCTGTACTAAGTACAGTGAACTGTACTTAGAGTGGACCGTGGATGGAGGAGAGAAGCTGAATATGGTAAAATTGAGCCATGTAGATAAATGAAAAAAAGGAAGTTATTCATGAATTCCGAATGATATGCGAAGCCCTAATTAGTCTATGCTTATAACCAAGTTAGTTCTGCTAGACAGCGCCCTGATTTGACAGAACGTTTTCTTATATTAAAACTCGTAGGGCTAGTTGAATATTCTAGCGGGCATTTAGAAGATTCAATGCATTTCTATCAACATAAATCATTTCTGTCTCTCTTTTAGAGCTTGGATTCTTCAATGCGACGTCCGATCTCATCAAAATGAATCTGCTTGCCACTTCGCAAAGCTTCTTGCAAATAGGACCCAATCTCAACTGCCTTCACAGCATTGGTCAACTTCATCGGTAATGGGGTATTATCCAGACAGGCGGCCGTGAATTCATTGGCTTCCTGAGTGAATGCAGGACCGAAGCGACCGATGAAGTTGGGCGGGACTTCACGAGTGATTCCCCCAGCGTGATAATAATTCACGAAGTTACGCTGAGGATTGCCATTAACGGTGAGTTTGCCTTCGGTTCCAATGATCTCCGTGGTGTCCTCCTGGCCATGCGCCATCATCCGAGTGCAGTAGTAGTAGGCAATCTTGCCATTCTGGAACTCGACAATACCGACTGCATTATCATAGTCCTTGTGCTTTTTCAGCTCAGGCTGGACGGCTGTAATGCCATGAGCAGAGATGCTTTTAGGAATTGCATCGTCGCCAAAGAACCAGAGAGTCAAATCGATATCGTGAACAGACATGTCGACAAAAACACCACCCGACCAGGCGGCATACTCGACGTAGAACCCGGATGGATCGAACTTGTCGCACGTTTGGCTACGAATGATCGAAGGGCGACCGATCAGACCTTGCTCCGTCTTTGCGAATGCGTCACGATAGGACTCGTCGAAACGACGTGAGAAGCCGCACATCACTTTCAGATGAGGCTTCTTCTTGGCTGCCTCGACCACGGATCGACACTATAGAGGACACATTAGCTTAAGAAGAATTTGACAAGAGGGAATAGAATCAACTAACCACTTCCACATTGACGGAGAGGGGCTTCTCGCATAAAACATGCAGATCCTTCTCGATTGCCTTGATGGCTTCCTCGGCATGCACTGAAGTGGCTGTTCCAATAGCGACAGCCTGTAGACCGGGGTGCTTCAACATCTCATCGTAATCAGTATATAGAGTGACTCCATGAGGCTCAAGGTTGACTCGACCCCAAGCAATTTCGTTCTGGTCTGGAGTGAAGGCTGCAACAAGTTGGGCTCGAGGAGTTCGTTGAAGGAAGTTCATAGCATGCAATTTGCCGACACGACCAAGGCCGGCCATGCCAACCTGCAATCTTTGAACGCCCATGATTTCTGATTGTTGATTTTAGATTGTAGATTGAAGATGGAGGGGGTGATTAAACAAGAAGAGAAGAGATGAGAGGAGAGGAGATGGATATTGATTCTGGGGTTCAGCACAGGCTTAAATAGTTTGTAGCTCGAACAATCTGGGGTATCGCAGTACTAGTTAGAATGAGTATATTTACTTGATACCATTTACGGAGGAAACTCTTCCCATCGACTGCATCAAACATCTTCAAGATATACCCTGAATAGTTGCATACTATGTGGAAAGAATTGCCCTCTTCACTGGAAACCAGCAATTTGGTCCATAACCACGGGCGATCCACTGTTGGTCAGATGGGTGTTCGTTCAGTCATTAAATTCCCCAATCATTTCTCAATCAGTCCTAGCTGTACAGCTTCTCCAGTGTCTTTTGATTGCTCCAATATCAAATTGTGGGGATTCTTCCCCCGCATCGGAGAGATTTGCCTCCAACAACTTCGTCTTCTCCAGGAAATTCTTTCCGCATATAAACCCCTCCTTAAGTCACCGAATGGAATTACAGACGCGAAGAAGTCGTTTAGTGGCTGGATGGTAATTTAAGACTCTGCAAATGTGGATTGTTCTTCTGCTAATTTCTATTTGCCTCCAGTGAACGATGTCGGGGTAAGTCCGAGTCGGAGTGGACGAGACGATTGGGAGTGCGTTTTTGTTAACTCAACATCTTTGCGACATGCAGTCCGTCATTTAAAATGTTCGATAATCAATCTCTATCCCTGCGCGCGTCTAGCTATTCTAGTACTAAGTTCTAAATTTAGGTGATGTCCATGCAGAGAGATGTCGGCATTGCCAGCGTGCTGGTGTCCGGTGCAACCGTTCATCGATTCGATTTCGCAAAGGGCTAGCTCTGCCCAGTATCCCATTTCCAGAGCACCTAGACTGGCCTCGAGTCCATGGAAAAGGTGCGATAATACACTCAAAATTTGTTCATGCTGATCCATAGAAATAGTTCGTTTTCACGACGAAACGCCCGAGATCACAAGCCTTTATGTGGAGGATCATGGCATCCTCGAATCCCAATTCTCCCCTCACCAGGATGGCTCATGTGATCAAGGTGCCAATTCTGGAAGACACACATCTGCAGGAGACCATCCTCCAAACACTCTGGGCTTTCCATCGCCCTCAGCTCCAGGGTTTGCCATAACAAATACTAGTACATCTCCGGCAAACCTATCTTCGATATCTTCATCCTCGTCTCGACACAGATCCAGCTACAACTCTATTCATACATTCACCGAGCGAGAGGCTGTTCTAATCCGAAATTTTGTCGAGAATATGGCTCTTTGGGTGAGTCCGCCGCAGATACCCCCCTCCCGTCCTCGTAATCAATCGTTGACACATACAGGCTGATATCACCGATCCCAAGCGACATTTCGAGACAGACGTTCCTGCAAGAGCGCTCAAGGATTCTGTTCTTCGCCATGCAGTGCTGGCATTCTCTTCACGTCATTTGAACCGGGGGAAGACGGAAGATGAGCTGGAGGCTTTGCAGTACCACAATCACTGCGTGGAGCTTCTGATTCCTGCCATGTCGGAGCCAGAGCAGTATATCACTGAAGATGTTCTAGCCTCCGTGGCAATTCTGCGACAACATGAAGAAATGGACGGTAAGTAATTCCGTTTCCCAAATGCAGAGATATTTACTGGATGATCAACAGCTAACGGCTCCCAGGGGAGGATAATCAATTCCATCTTACAGGCACTACTCATATTCTCAATACAGTGTCAACATTTGGTTCCTCGGGAGGTTTAGGCGAGGCTGCGGCTTGGCTGTGCTTGCGTCAGGACATTTATGTATCACTAACCACCCAGCAACCACTGCGAACTGATCTGCAAAATTTCTTAGACTCTGATGTCTTTGACAGAGATGACGATTTTGCTTGGTCCAGCAGGATGGTATTTCTACTAGCCAAAGCACTGCAAGGTGCTTTTTCAAATCATTCAATATCAAAGTCCATCAACGAAGAGGTTCAAGAATGGTATGCAATGAAACCTCACACCTTTGAGCCAATCCGGGTAGTTCCACGAGGAGCAGAAGCGAACAGACGATTCCCGGCAATTTGGATGTTGCTTCCAGTCCACGGTAAGGAGGACCTTGTTTGGGTAATGTCCCCTGACTGACTTCGATATAGTGATAGGGTTACAATATTATCATATGGCCAAGATCGTCCTGGCACTCTCACAAAGTTCCGCGGCTTCATCCACATACGAGACCCTTCGACAGTCACGGATAATTGAGGTAAGCTTCGCTCTAATTCAAGCAGACTTCCTAATTGCTGATTGATCTATCTCATTATGACAGAAACATATAAGACATCATTTACTTCACGTATTGGGTCTAGCAAAGTCGAATTCCAAAGCCGAGAACACGCTGTTTACGGCACGTCACAGTCTAGTGGCATGTAGGTCGCTTCCATGACACCCGGTTTTGAGATATAATTTGCTAACCTTTCACCAAGGGGGCTGGGCTCTAAGTAGTAGAGCGGATCAGAAAGCAGCAGAGTCGCTGTTACGAGATATGCATGTTAGAACAGGGTGGGATATGGATACACTGATCGAGTCCTTAAGACAGCAATGGCGAGAGGAGTACGAGCAATGACCACCATTACTACTTGATATGACCATTCATCTTATAGTCGGCAACTCGATCGTCGCAGCTTTGCATAAACGTGACTCATTCAGCAACTTGAACATACATCAAAAGAAATACGTCAGCAGCTTACATTTCAGTCGCATTTCAAAGTAATTAAATTAGAGATCAATGGGCCAATTTTCTGAATTGTGACGGCCACAGACTCGGATAGAAGTAGACCATGCAACGATTCCTCGCCTACTCACATAATAAACACCTGTGGTTCTGGCAACAACTTCGTCCAATTCTCATTCCATGCGTTACTGCGTATCCTTTTGAGAAGATCCAAAGCCCGCAGAATGTTAACAAACCCACTACGACTAAACTGTCGCTTTAGATATTCATCAAAAAAAGACTGATGCTCGGGAGTATGACTTTCTGAAGCAGCAATAAAACACGCCCATATTAATGAATGCTCGCCCAAAGATCCCTCGGGCATACGCTCGAGAGTTGCTTTGAAATTCTCCACCAGATGCGTAGAGGGAGGGCCATCATCTCCTAGTGATGCGCGATAGAGATAAATATCATGTGCTTGCTGCCTCAGGCTGGCGATCCTCTCGATTGAGTCGAAATAGTTTGGGTAGAGGAGACGATAATATTCCAGACAATCAAATCCCTGTTGTCCTTCGAATAGTAGAGTGCAGGTACCTACGTCTTGACTAATGAAAGGCGCTCCATACACTCTCATCCTGGTTGTATCAGCCTTTAGGTTTCATTTGTACCCGTCGACATGAGTCCAACTTACTTGTAGATCTGTCGCAATAGAAATTTGGCCAGTTCGCCTTTTGAAAGAATAGAATCACCACCGATTGCTGAAATGGCGGATTGAAGCATTTGGAAAACAATGGGGAAATCGGACGAGCCATTTACCATCAAAGCCACGAGTAGAACAAGTATTCCCAGGATGACGTTATGTTGTGTTTCCAAGTCATATTGGTCTATAACGCTTTGCCTTTGTAGTTCGCGAATAGCTTTTGCATAAAGATTTGTAGCATCGTGGAGTCCACTGCCACTCCGAGCTGATAGATGGAATGCAGATGCTGCTAGGACAGAATTCATGACAATCTCATTTGAATGTGCGATTGGAAGAACCATGTGTCGCCATCCATTATTCTGGTCATCAATTATGACCATTTCGGGTGCAATGTATTGAGAGACTAATATGTATGAGATAAAGGAACTATTCGTTCTTTAGTTATGGGTCAACAGCAACTTACAATATTCCAGCAGAAAGGTCTCTCTTGGGCTTATAGTGCTAGACAAGCCCGGTTGTAGCGAGAGGATAGATATAAAAGTCGAAGAGTCATTTAGTCTCAAGTCTCCCATGGATGCTCGAGTGTCTTGCTGATTGTTCACTGGGCTGCTCTTCTTCGTACAGTTTTTCGGCGTAGCATGCCTCCAATTTTCAGTCAACGGACTGTAATTCTTCACTCCTTTCGTTCCTACTGAAAAGCTATTTCGAAATCTCCATGACACGCCAAATCCACTACAAGAAATGCCTTTAATCTCGCATTTTTTGCAAGTGGGATGTGTGCGGTCGCAATGGATTCGGCGCTGAGAACATTCATAACAGCCTATTAACTACGATTAGAGATGATTGAAACATCCAAGTATGAAGATGGGATAGGATACCTTTAATTTTCGGCACGTAAGGGCGTTTCTTCTGCGGCATGGCGAGCAGCGTGATCAATATAAAAATGCGTCATGGGTATTTCTGGCCGTCGAGGGCTTTTCCCCTCCTCGGCTTCGCATCCGACGGGATCAAAACAGCTCCATGCGGGGTACAAAGGGGCGAAAGACTCACAATCGGCCCGATGGAGCTTTGAATTTCTGATATCTTAGTAAACAGAATGTTCATCTATATTGAATCAACAAATTGGCGGAGGCACAAAAACAGAGAGAGCACCTCTCTCTGTTATGATGCTTTGAGCATCATATAATGGTGGTCTATTTGGGAACAATACTTCAAATTTGAACAACGCCTTGAATGATCTGGGAAATTTTGATATATATTTACTGTAATCGCCAATCCAGTATCCAGAACAATATGATATACATGAATACTCCGGTATGTGCGAATCCACTCAAGCCCGGAACAACTTCAGTCCACCTTCTTCTCTGTCAACGTCGCTTTCATCATTGTCACTATCACCATCACCTTCACCCAGCAGGCCACTGGCAGATCTACCCAACAATGAGGCGAAGAATTCATCACGGGCGCGAACAGTCCATGATCCACGGTCTTCGGGGGTCATGAAGTTCTGCAATTTTTCATGCACGTTGAACTTCATCTTGCGGCCCTTGGAGGCTCGGGTATCAATATCACGCTTGACCTTGTCGTTTCGCATACCGGTGACTGGATGAATGGGAAGACGGGAGGGCAGCTGCTGGAGGGAGTCAAGACCACCGGTCATGGCCTCAGATGAAGACATGCGTTGTTCAACAAGTTCACGAAGAAGAGTTTGGTAGAAGATAGTGTCGTCGTAGATTGGTTCTGTATTTTCCGCTGCATTGCTGCCAGCAGATGAGGCGTGGCGTGCGCGCTTAGAAGATCGATCACCGACTTCAGTTGCAACGTGTGCATCAAGGACTGCAGTGATGCTCTGCTGACCAGAAGCAGAGCCCAACAACTTTCCACGGGCGTTAGGAAGTGAGCTTGGGGCTCCCCTGACTTTCGAGGACCACTTGTCGAGCACCGATCGACGGTGTGGACGAGATTCCGTCTCGAGATCGGTCATACGATCCCACAGCGAGGCGGAGCTTGTGGTTGTTGTAACGGACGAACGCTTACGCTTTTTCGTCTGATCCTTGGACTGTGCATCAGCGAGAGCACTGCGGAGGTCCTCCAGAGTCGACCAAAGAGCAAGGGCTGCGGACTCTGCAGATTTGATAGCTTCCGAATTTGAAGATGTATCATCATCCACCTCTTCATTTTGGTCCTTATCTTCACTGCCGGCAATTCTTGAAATGTCGTTGATAGCAGTCAATCCTTTTTGCAGCTTGATTCGCGTGTTCAGCAGAGCATCGAAGGTAGCACGTTGCTCCTTGACAGCCTTTCCTTTAACCGCATCGGCTTTAGCTGCTTGCGAAATGGTGGCCGCAATGGTTTTTTGATCAGTAGCCATAAGCCTCCGCAATTCCTCTCGGTCGTCGGCCTTAGTTCCGGTATTGTTGTTTCCGGACTGTCGCTCCTTTTGGGTAGTCTTCTTACTGCCGCTTGTTTTGCGGGGAGTGGAAGTTGACTCGTCATCGTCGGATGCGCTTTCGTCTTCACTATCATCCTCGTCGTCCTCTTCATCGTCGTCGTCTTGCGATAATTCATCGCTTTCTCCCGAGAGAGATCCCTCCAGATCGGATCCAGCTTCTTCCGCGTCCAACTCCTCATCCTCGTCGACCTCAGACGCATCGGAGTCTTCCTCGTCGTCGCTTCGGGCTGCAAATGGATCATCGTCGCTTTCCGCATCGAGGGCATCGCGGCTAACACGAGAGCCGTCGTATTGTTTTCCGAGAGCTACAGGCTCTTGCTTTCGCAATTTTCCCTTGCTGCGTCTTGAGTTAGTAAACCGCAATACCAAAGCAACAATTCCAATTACAATATTTGCTTACCCTACAGCCTGGTAATGCTCCCTTCCAGCATTTGTCTCTGCGGGCTTGCCAGCCTCTTCGTCGCTGGAATTCCCATCACGGTCAATATCCTCGGGATCAAAGTCTGAATGACGGGTTAGCTATATAATAAACATTCAGGATGTCTCTCAACATACCCTTTGGAGTTGGATCCTCCAGCTCTGCCAGCTGATCTGCCAGCGACTTTCCTGGTGCCATCGTGAGTGGTTGTCGTTGAAGAAGCCGCGCGACCAACTTTTTTTTTTTGTTTTTCCGGTTATCCGGATTAATTGTTCTCTTTAGGACTAGTGGCTCCGCATCGGAGGCGGTCACAGCTGGAACTATCAGGCGGTGAGCTCCCCGCCCGCGTTCTGCCGTTTTATTCTGTCTTGCATCATTCTTCTTCACGAAACAGTTGCGAGTTGCAATTCTGAAAAAAGGACTCGCTCTGCTTCGTCGGTGAGGATGTGGCTTATAGCTAGTGGGTGTGCGCCAATGCGACGGCGCATGTTTTCGACTTTCCGATCCCTTCAGCATGATAATCCTCTTGTCCGTATCCTTTTCCTTCCATCTCAACGCGAGATGTATCATTTGTATATCAATACAATATGACCCAATACTGACGGCCACCAGGGCCTGCCACGCTCAGGAACGCCCCCCAGCCTTAAGAGCCGACGCGGGCTTCCACAAAAAAGGAAGATTCGAGATGTGAAGAAGGTCATCGCAGTGTCGTCAGCTAAAGGCGGCGTGGGCAAGTCGACAGTTGCTGGTGAGTCTGCCATATTTCCCCGTTTGCTCCTATTATTCGAGACGAAGATGTCAAACTACCCCGAGCTTCAAAGCAAGTCCTGCGCTCGCTTCCATGGCCTTTCACTCTCGTAAACAAAACTAATCAATACTCTTTCCTAGTAAACCTGGCTCTTTCATTTGCTCGACGAGGAATCAGAACTGGCATTCTCGATACTGATATATTCGGTCCATCCGTCCCAACACTACTCAATCTCTCCGGAGAACCTCGGCTCGATGAAAGTCAGTAGTTATTAATCCCGCCTTTTTGTACAATCTTTCCGGAATCATCTGCTGACAACGCTATTCTAGATAACTGTCTTATCCCCCTCACAAACTATGGCCTCAAGTCTATGTCAATGGGTTATCTCCTTCCTCAAACACAAACCGACTCAGCCACAGGAGAGGTACCGATGGACACAACACCGATTTCCTGGCGTGGACTAATGGTGACCAAAGCCATGCACCAATTGCTACACTCCGTATCATGGGGCCCATTAGACGTTCTCGTCCTTGACCTTCCTCCAGGAACAGGCGATGTCCAATTGACAATTAACCAAGAAGTCATCATCGATGGCTCAGTAATCGTGACCACACCACAGGATATCGCTCTACGGGATGCTGTCCGTGGCTTTGGAATGTTTCAACGCATGGATGTTCCTGTTCTAGGCATGGTTCGAAACATGGCATATTTTGCCTGTCCCAACTGTGGACATCAAACACGCATTTTCTCTCATGGAGATGGAAATCACTCCCACGGCGCAGACCGAGGTGTTATGGCCGAATGCAAGCGGCTCGGTGTGGATTTCCTTGGTGATATCCCGTTGGATGCACGAGTCTGTGAGGATGCGGACCGTGGAATGCCAACTGTTGTGGCTGAGGAGACCGCAGAACGAAGTGCGCGTCGCCAGGCTTTTCTCAATGTTGCAGAGCAAGTTGCCCGTAAAATTGGCTTGGACTGGCATTAATATTGGTTTCTAATACGAGGTTTCTCATGCATTGATTACCACTGTTCGAATCTGTATACTACTCTTTCTGCAAAGATTAGAGCCTGATAATAATTTTCAGTTTTGGGCATCTTCTGTCCTCTTGTCTATAACCCTGCGATAAGGTGCACCAAAATATACACTCGTGTATCTTGTAATGATTTCATTGGTTATTGATACATAGCTTCGATAAATCAAACAGTTTAAATTGAAAGGGTCGGCCAAAATCGTATTCGCATTTGAGGACTTGCGCAAACCCATCCAATATGGCCGTGCCCAAAAATCCACCAGAAATAAGAAGGGGTATATTCAATTGACAAAGAGAAAAAGAGATTGAGAGATGGGAGGGACATGGAAGGGAATATGAGAACGAGTTAGGCTGAATTAGCCATGTTCAATAACACGGCTATAAAGTAAATAGGCTGATACATGGACAAAGATCAAATGAAAGGAGATAAAGTGAGTGATATGATGGGGAGATCGAGGAAACCAAAGGAGCAGAGTCAATGCAATCTACCAACGGACCTTGAATCATCTTGGTCAAGCATTTCGGGACTCTTCATCGGAAAGGCCGGCACGTGCTGACGATGTTTCGGTTGAAATACGAGAATTCTCGCCCGCTGATAGAGCGCCAACAACTCCTTTAGCACCGAGAACAGCCCTGGTGCTTGCGCCATCTGGAGCTCCACCTTTGACTGCGCCAGACTCTATATCACCGCCGACTGTACTGGCGTCATCAGAAAGGAATTCACTGCGGCCAGCAACAGAAGATGGTCGACCATTGAGGTAGGGAAGAGAAGCGTTCGATGTCATAGCAGCATGGAACAACGCTCTTGTACTGGCGCAATCATCTTTCAACTTGTGGTTGTCGACTTCAGGTAAGATGAGCATCGGACCACCGCTTTTTTGAGATATTGGGCGATTGGAGGCAGTTTCTGGATCTGTCGAAATTCGGCCGGACGAAAAGTCCCCATTTGGCTGTTTCTTTTCACTGGTTGGATCCCAACTAATAACACCTGCACTGGCAGCGGCGGCCTGTGAAACTTGATTATCCGAGGTATTTTGGCCGGTTGTTGCCGGCTTGCTGGAGTATGTACCAGCCTGACCGGCATCCACACTAGTGCGAGTCGAGCGACGGCCTGATTGTTCTGCGCCTTGCTCTTTTCCGAGTATACGTTCATCATGTTTACTGCCCCAACCACTCCACATCATCAGTCCATAGTTCTTCTTGGCATGACGCTTAGGTAGTACACCTGGAGCAGCTCGTCGGGCAGCCAACGAGCTTGGCGGAGGAGTCTCTCCGTTGAAGTCTTGGAATCCATGTGCCATCTCCTTGATGCGGCGGCCCTGAACCCGAATTTTTTTCTTGGAGAACTTCACGTCCCATTCATGCTTCGCGGCCAGCCATTTTGATATAAGCTTCGGATTCACTGCACCGATCTTATCAGGCGAGATATCCAGAACAGGGTAAGACGATGGTGGATCAAGTGGGTAAGTCCGGCCGCGCTTGTCTACCCGTTCACGTAGCATATGGTCATGGAAAGCTGGCAAAGGATCTCCTGCTTTGCCTACGAATGACATCCCAGTATCTGTCCTGGGTGGTTTCTTCGTACCATCGCGAGGACCAGAGCTTGAACTTTCGTCCGAGCTGCTTGATGATAGAGGCTCAATCTCTGCATCATCCACGATTTCTACCCCAGAATCCTGGGCACGCGCGAGAGCCCAGGAGCCAAATTGAGATATAGCTCGGAACATGTATTTAGCAGGTCGACTGAAACTGAATGTTGGGGCGACATGACATAGGTTGTCCCAAACTTGAAGCTGAACGTACGTAGGCGCGTATTTATTCAGTATTTTTCTGTCGGGGTCAAATTCATCAAGATAGACATCACTCGGAGGATAAGCAGTAGGGTTGGCTGCTTTGTGAGCAATATAGAATTGTTCATCGCGGAGCATCTCTCCTCCACCACTAATAATCTGAAGTGGAGGAAGACCGCCCAAAGATGGTTGCAGAATTGGAGAAACCAATGGATGTGACATGAGCTGGTTAGTCGTATACATCTGGATTTGATCTTTGAGTTCAACTGTCTTGCCCTCCAGGAGGACGTGGATATTATCGGGTTCGCCGTGAATGGTGTTAGGGTCCGATCCCTGTTGCATACCAGGGTATGCATGTCCTGGAGCAATTGACTTCTTTTCATGCAGCGTATATCCATGGACTGCCGTCTCTTCAGCATTGCTGTTTGCAGCAGGAACCGTCTCCTCTACTTCCTTTGCAGAAATGGTGGACTGGCGGGAAAGTTTCTTGATCTTCAAGATCTCATCGGCATTTGGAGGCGGCCAAGCGGCGGACGGTTTATGCCGGAATCCATGAGGAGGGATATAATCACCAGGGTTATCCTCGACGATGCTTGGCATGGAATGGGTGAGGTCGACCCATGGGGAAATAAGGATCGCCCCTGCGGGCAAGGGGATCCCCTGATCACGCATGATTACCATCAGGGACAGCGCCAACCCTCCACCAGCAGAGTCTCCAGCAATGACAATTTCATTCGCATCATAATGCTTCAACAACCATAGATACGCTGCCAGGCAATCCTGCACCGCGCATGGAAAGGGGAATTGAGGGGCAAGGCGATATTCCGGAGCGAAGACGCGACCCTTCAGTTTACGCGCATGGCGCTGCAACATGTACCGATGAGTATCCACGCTACCGAAGAAGTATGCCCCGCCATGAATATATAGCATTATACGGTTGCTCTTCACACCGGCCTTTTTGGTCTCATTGTACTGGTCGCGCATTTCAATCCACTCTCCTTTCAGTTCCTCGGCTGGACCTCGCCATTGCCACCATTGTTTACCACCCACTCGTTCTACCCCTTTCGGTCCAAGCTGCTCAATGATTGCCTTCGCCGCTACTGAGAGATTCTTATCGGGAATTGTGACTGTCTCGGTTCTCACCCAGTGCGGACTTGGGACCCACTGGCGGGTAAAGGCCTGAATATCTTCGACCTGATGTTTCGAGGCATAATAAAGGAATTCGCGCGTAATATGAATACCCTCATCGTAGGTTATATGGACTGATGGTTTATCATGGAGAGACTTCCGGTGCAGGTACTGTTCAATCAATCATTCAATCAGTAAACACTCCCGTCCCAGTAGTCCATAGATACATATACAACAACACTGAAGATATTCGACCCACATGAGAGATAAATGTCTGAATGGCAGTTGGTGCCAATGCCACACCCAAAGCGACAGTATGTAATGGCATTCTTTCCTCGCATTTGCCAACCCGCCAGGAATTGCAAAGTTGTGAAGAGAAGAAGAAGTCGAAAGAGTCCGCGGAAGGGGAAGACAGCCCCATGACGTAGTCAGCCACCGCCTACTTTGATTGGTCGAAGGGAAATGACATAAGCGGGGGAAATATCCACTTTAATTTCTATTTTTCTCCACAAGTTCGTCTTGTAGCATTGTCATGCTCGATATTTAGTTGGAATTGGTTGAAAAAGAAATGGGTTGATGATCATATTTCAAAGAGCACGTCGCTGTCTGATAGAGGCAAGCAGAAGTACCGCTATATACACCACCGCTACAATTCCAGCAACCACACTGCATGCTATTACTGCCCCTCGCGGCGAATATGGATCCCCAAACCCAGTCAATCGGAAGCCCAGCCCCATATTGATAATACCAAGAATGATCATTAACCTGCCAAACCATCGGTGCATATATGCGAAAATTCCTTTTCCAGACCCGCCATCGCCGACGGTTTTGCGGTAATGTCGATGTTGTAAAAGCCCCATCGCTGGTTGGAAGACCACCAGTCCAAGAACCACTATAAGACCAATGATGGGGTGATGATGATGACTTAAATCAAGCTCTCGAGCCATTGAAACCCCCAATCCAAGTCCTGCAATGGCAATACCCAAATTGAAAAGCTGAAGAACCGCGTGGGTAATAATGGTCGACGGGAACACATAGAGAGCCAGAGCTCCAAATGGGAAGAATAGAACAAAGACTAGGATCATCAATATAGCATGAGCTAACTTCTTTCGATTGAGTGTCGTGGTCATGGAGGAACCCCCATCCTGTGCATTCGTGACTGTTGCACTGCTTAGCGCAGCAAACGGGTTAAAATCCGAAATTGATCCCGTGTCTGTGGATAATGACCCTGTTGCTTTCTGCAAGTTGACAGAAGCTGTTCCCATGTCATCATGGAAAGTAATCTCGGTCGATACACTATCCGAGTTTAATGGATCTCCGTATTTCACAGACCATATCCATGGACTGGAGGGGCTTGTCACGTCTTCACTGCCGCCATCCCAGCTCAAACAACTATCGCATCGAATATTTGCGGTGATCCGTTCGTTGTTGAAGAACCCACTCCCATCTAGAACAGTTACGTCTGCATCTGGGTTGTGCTCTGGCTCAATATGACCCTTCCCAAGGCGTGGCGAAACAGTCACGTTATTGTCGCTGGAACCAGAGGTATACACAACGAACATGTTGGCTCCGCGCATTTGACGACCCTGTCCAAGTGCAAACCACTTAACCGTACGCGTGGCATTCATTTGAAAGAAGATGGGCCCTTTCCCCGAACTAGCCGTTCTTTCGGGGACATGAATTGTAAATGCTAGGCCATCGCCTGTACTGATACTTTGAAACTGCGCGGCTGCTAAAAGAGCCCAAAATATACTAGATAAGAGGGGAGTCTTCATGATCTAAAAGGTCGGGTTTTTGGTGGAATTCCTGGACATAACCAAGAGGCCACAGAGTTAGCCTTATATACACCACCATCCTCTGGCACCTGCATGGTGATCACTCATTGTATACGGGACTAGATCTACGTCAATAAACATATTCAGCCTCTGTAAATAGAATGCCACGAGATACCATATTAAGTATGACGGGTTGCGAATCCGCTTGAGCTAAATTTTGATACGAGTTCCAGGGCTCCCTGCTGCGCCTCCACGGCCGCAGATTCTACCAGTGATTGAAAGCAGATGAGCCCCCGCGGGGCACACAGCGCTGCTAGAATCTTAAGCTGTCTGCCATTCCGAAATTAGCCTTTTTCTGACATTTCAATGAATGGTGAGTGGTGAGTGCAATTGCTTCTTTGAGAAACGATTCCCAGATTGTGGGGGAGTCGAGGCCAAACGTGGCTATGCCGAACCCTAATCCGAAGTTTTACCATTGATTGTCCCGACTGCCAACATCCCTGTGGCTCAGAAGAGTAAACAAAGGTGAAGCATGGACTTCTTACTAGGCAGCTCTTTTCTTCTGATTGCACGGTAATATTCTTGTATCTCAAAAAGTTCTTTCTGCTCATCGATTTGAGGTTGACAAAGCCATGACTGATGTGGCACGCCTGCATGCCAAGGCGATAATCTAGTTACTAACCAATGATTATGCGATAGAAATATGAATCACGCCAGTAGGATCATCTCTCAAAATCTCCTGCACGAGTCGAGTTTCATGTCTGCACTCACCACTAGCTGTCCCAACCTAGGCAATTCTCGATTTTTGTCTCGTCGGGAATCCGTATCGGACTATACCAATTAACAGGAAAGTACTATACCAATTAACAGGAAATAATACCGAGAGGTCCTGCGATGGGCTCGATTCCTAGCTTCAGGACAGCGTCCCGGGCATAGCAAAGGCAAGAGTTGATCGCCGACTGGTGCTGGAATTCCACAAGTGGTGCCTACGAACCATAAATTTCAACAAGGTAACCTAGCATTGCTGGAAGGCGGTGGTAAACCCAGCTTTTAATAAGCTCTACTTATTCTTCAGTACTACTGCGGGAGAATATGATAGCAAAAAGTTACATCTCACGTCATCTTAGCAGCTGCGACTACAGATCGTGGCCAGGGGTATTTGGGAGCATCCCAAATAAACAGATCAGTCCAAAGACATATTACCCCAGCGCTCATTGAAAGAAAACGCATCTCGGGAACTACTTGCAATTGTTGCCTTTCACGCCCCGCTTCTAGCGCGGCCGATTGGCAAAGTTGATAAAAACTGCGCATCGCACTGCGACTAAATCGACGAGGGAGGTGTCGATATAATCAGATCCCCTTGGCGGTCTTCTTTAAAAGCTATCCGCAACACTTCAAGTGCAAGTTATGCCAACTTGTAAGTCAACTTAGAAGATGGCGTATAATGTAATGAATATCACTTCTGGCTCTGTAGACCACATCCTGCAGGACTGCTTCAGTATTTGTTCTTGAAAGAACGAAAAATTCATTACTTCCAGGGATGGATGGAATGTTCGGTAATGACGGTCACGTCTTCAATCTTTCCACTCGTATGAGGATGCAATTTCAATGCCCTTTCGTTCGACGAAAAATTCGAGCCTTCTGCTCCAACGAAAAAGACTCGTATGTCTCCGGCAGGCAGAAGAAAAACATACAAAAAGGGGAAAATCACAGACACTTGCGCACCTTGTGAACTTCCCTTTCTTGTTCTCTTCATCGTGCTGGTTGTACTTCATCCACTAGGCCTTTATCATATTCCATAATTTCTCCGATTACTCTCTATCCAGGCTCGAAACCACATTCATGCGACGGCCTAGGAAAATGAGTGTGATGCTAATGGAATCGTCATTGGGTAGCTCAATGCTTACAGGTGAGCTATTTTAATGCTTCGTCTTCTTTCTAGCTTTGGACAGATCCCTGCTACATCTGCATTCATACTACTTTTGGAAACAGTTCGTACTACGATGTAAATTTTGATCCCCGAAGTACCAAGGTTACTTCTAGCCCGTACTTGAAACACAGGCCAGAATGATGGTACGAGCCGCTCGGGCGCCATATAGATCGATGACTCCCCATCAGCTTGAAGTGTCTTCACTGGCGCGGTCTGCCAATATTACTCACGAACTGACTGATCATAGCAATAATCACTCCTGCCTGGAATTGGTGCTTTCGCGAAACTTCATCAGGTCGCACGCAGACAATGGCCATCCACGGTATGACCACCAAACATATCAAACAATACAATCTTACTTTCTCTCAATTCATCACTGTCGTCTGGGCCTTCTCAAAAGCTGATCCTTTACAAGCGAAAAGTCTCACCTCGTGGTGCACGGTGCGAAGCTTACTTGATGATCGCTGCAACGTCTTCCCGAAAACATCGCAATTGGCGAGTGCGGAATAGCGTTGGAGGCTTTCCTTGGCGGCTCATGAGGTACTCTTTGTTTTCGGCACAGCAAAAGATTATCCACTTTAAGTACCCTGAAGACACATTATCATACACAAGATTATTTCCTTTCTTGGACCTTTGAAGCTACGAAGCCGTGCCGATCATGCAGATATTCTTGGCGCCTCAAGAGGTCCTCAATTTACGAATACCCTTTTGCCGATCGCGCTGTATTTATAAATATAATGTCAAGTATGCGGTCCATTCGTTATATTATAGACTTGGCAAAATATACAAGAAATGGACCGCAAGGTTTTGTTTGCAATTGCGACGTTGTTGCTGGGCCAAGCCCAAACTGTCTCTGGCCGAGAGAATCTTGTTAGAGTCACCACTTCGAAAGATGTTCGTGCTGGAGAACTGGCAAATGTCTATCTCAATTGGCTAGAGAAACCTCCAAACTCTCTAACAGCTTTTTACACTTCCTGCTCCCATCCCAATGACACAACTCCTGACGACATTATTGGCCAATATACTGTTCGTGGTCAACATCCCCAACGACTTGCATGGGCAGTTCCTAGCAATGCCCAGTCCGACAATTGTGTCTTCATATACAATCAGGATGAGAATCATCATAATGAAGGATCTTCGAAGGTGATTGGCAAAAGCAAACCTGTTCATATCAAACGAAAGGTTCAGAAACGATCTGCCGCCGAGATGGGCATTCCACTTCTGCAAGACTTCGACTCTCTTGGGACTTGGTTTGACGGAGTAGCTTCTATAAAGCAAAAGACAGACTACAAAGGAGGTGTCTCATCTGGCGCTTCACCCAAAAATGCATCCATCGCAATTGTTGGCGGTGGTATTTCAGGCCTCGCAACCGCGCTCATGCTTGATAGTGTCGGCGTCCACAACTGGGAGATCATCGAAGCCAGTGGCCGGGTTGGAGGACGCTTTCGAACCAAATATATGGCCGATACGCAAGAATGGGCTGAAATGGGGCCGATGAGACTTCCTCATTCCGTTACGTACAAAGAGGATAACGAAACCCTCCTCTACACCGACCATCAATTGACCTTTCAAATGGCCGAAATCCTGAACACAATGAACAAGAATGCCTCTCGATGGAGAATTGACTTTATCCCTTGGATTCAACATCATCCTAATGAGTTGATTGCTCAAGGTACTCGTCGACACGCCGACGGTCGTATTCCAACACGTGGTGAAATCGAGGCAAATCCAGACCTGAACGATCCACCATCAATGACCAGTGCCGAATACGAAGACAGTGAAAAAAAGATGGACAATATCTTGAAAGATACGAAGACCCTGAAATCGATTCAGAAGGATGTTTGGCGCGCGCATAAGACCGCCATGGACGAGGGCTTAGATGATTGGAGTGAACAGGCCATGATGCGCCATGTCTTTAAAGCCAGCGAGAATGTCACCGATCAAATCTGGACAGACTCTGACTACGACGTCTTCTGGGACGAACTCCACCACAATTCAAACCTTGGTCTAGACGGCAGTAAGGATTCTTTAGGCGAGACTCATTGGCTTTGCATTGATGGAGGCTTCAGCCGACTATCTGATGCATTTCTGCCTCATATCAAAGACCGGCTTACTCTCAACCGACAAATTCGCAAATTGGAATCAGTACAGGGTCCAAATGACACGAGTCGCACGCGCCTTTCTTGGTATCCAAGTGTTAGCAATCGGACATTTGAGTCTAAGGAATACGACTACACAATCATGGCGGTTCCATTTACTATGACTCGGTTCATGGATCTACCAACTTTCTCCTCGGTCTTGGGTCGCGCGATCAGTGAAGCTGGTCTCCGATTTAAATCCGCCTGCAAGGTTGCGCTACTTTTTTCAGAGCGCTTCTGGGAGAAGGGCGAGCGACCTATTTTTGGAGGATACTCAAAGCCTCCCAGTGACCCTGTCGGTGCACTTTACTATCCTGTGTATGGTCTAAATGAATCGCGCCCAGGTCTAATTATGCACTACCGTGGAGGTGATTGGAGTGATCGTTTTGTGAGCTTCTCGGACGAAGAACATGTACAAACCGTGCTGGATTCGATTGTCTCCCTTCACGGCGAACAGGCTAGAGATCTCTATACTGGAGATTATGAGCGTCTTTGTTGGCTTCAAGATGAACATACTGCCACTGCCTGGTGTAGACCAGACGTGGAGCAACATAAGCTCTATATTCCAGCTTACCACAAGACCGAGCATAACACAATCTTCATTGGAGAACACACTGCTCCAACTCATGCTTGGGTCAGCTCTTCCCTGCATTCTTCTGTTCGAGGATCCGTTCAATTGCTCTTGGAATTAGGGTTGGTGGATGAAGCCAAGGAACTAAACAAACGATGGATGGGCCGATGGATCAAGCTCTGAAGAAGGTTGATGTCTGATATCTGACGCTATAGACAAGAAATATGTTCTAGAAATAGATATAGAATGAAGAAGTCTGGCTTTCAGCCGACTGCAGACTATTCCCGCCTACTTTTTCTCATAGCGTAGATAGATGAACTGGCAAATAAAATGAGGTAGTGCAAGGAGTTTCTCGACTTGAACTTCTTCATCTCTACGCCTGATGATCATGTCAGGTCAATTGAAATAAATTCCAATCGACCAATACCCCTACGAGAGAGTTGTGATTTTCACCGTGACTGTGTCTAGGCTAGGAAAAATGGGACCGGAAATTGAGCAAGGAGTATTCGCAACTTCGGCACTGATACGACATACCATCAATTCATTATTCATAGATATGCTAGAAGACAATGTATAAATCCTGAAATATGCCAAGAATCACGGACTATTACCACTTGGCACAGACCCATCTTATAGACTTTACAAAATGACTAACGGCCGGTCACGGAATTGTATGATATCAACCAAAAATTGCCAAGAACTTCTATCTTGCCAAGTGATAGCCCTTAAATCCCCTCAACTTCCTCAAAGGCGCGCGATTGAGGGGTTGGAGAAGAAAGAGAAATTCTCGCTCTACTAACTAGGCTCATCCCCGCGACTCCACTGAATTGCTCTCAACAGCGCCAATCCCTACATCCATGACCCACGATTGGCTTAGATAAAGCTATCAGGAAATATACCCCTCAAAACTGACATGATCTCCGTCGGAAACGGCCGACCACATATATCGGAAGTACCAAATTTACTATCTTCGGACTCTTTTCTCCGTGAAGTTGCCCAGCTCGGCCTTTATCCGGCCCAATTTGTGGTGATCCGTTGTCAAGTACCTTTGAAGCCGTGCTATTTATCACTAGAGACTTGGCATAAGTTACCCCAAAATGAGGTTGGAATGTTCAACCAAGTTGGGGTAGCAAAATTCTATAACTTGGAATACAGCATTGAGATAAACTTGAGCTTGAAATGAAGAATTCATTCTGTTTAATCTCTTGATAGTACTTCGCGGTTGGCATTATGGCTATACTTCGGGGTATAATGCCCCTGACAAGGATGTTTATGATGGCATGCCTCTTATACAGTCTCACCTCTATGGCGACTGCCATAGTCGACAAGGGAAAACTAGTATCACTCAATGGTGTGGATTATTTGGCCGGTGGTGTCGCCGTATCTCAATTATCTTCATCACGAAATCTCAATTGGAACTGGACCCTTGCAGACACCGTCCCGTTGACCATTGTTCGGACTAATGCAACAACTTTTACATCAAACGAACTTGAAAAGATAATCACTGGTTTTCAACTCTCGGACGATGTATTTGCGCCCGGTTTTATGGAAGGTTTGTTGATTTCTTCAAGTACAATTGCCGTCCTATTAATTGACCATCAAAACACCTACTCTAGTCATCTACATTGAGTACAATGGTGATGACTCTGATATCGATCACACCGTTGATTTGACCTCCGAAAGTCCGGGCAACAAGTTGGTATTAACCTCGTCCAATCATAAGGACCAGAACCCTCTCCTGGTACATGCCAAGATGAGCAAATCTTTACCAAACGGACCTTATTTTCTTTCAGCCAGGACTGGCGAAATATTCAAGGCATTTCGAGTTTACGCCGACAGTCACTTAACTTTTACTGAAGGGGCTGTTAGTGATGAGAATGGTGGATTTATATCTTTGCCAGCCCTGACGAAGGTAAGACATTGCCCTGCTTGTCTCAATTGAACGTTGCTAATATTCAACAAGGGTGCAATGACCAAAAGCGTCGCCGTCCCATCTAGATTATACTATACCCCAACTGCATACAAACCACTTGCCGGGGTATGCGATCTATGAATTAAATGAGAGTCTTACGATACTGATTCTCAATAGCTGCGTTGCGGTGTCAAAGACATCTTCGATTTGAAAGGACTACGTACGAGTGGGGGGAATCGCGCTTTTTATGACTTATACCCGGAACGAAACACCACTGCACCCTCGATACAGCGATTGATTGATGCAGGTGCCGTGATTGTTGGTAAAATGGGAACCGTTCAGTTTGCGAACGGTGATAATCCTACTGCTGACTGGGTCGACTTTCACTGTCCTTTCAATCCAAGAGTAAATAATATTCGATAATGCTGGAAAATTAATAATCATGCTGATTTGCTATGCAGGGCGATGGATATCAAGCTCCTGGGGGGTCATCGTCTGGTCCTGGGGCAGGTATCGCCGCGTACGACTGGCTAGATATTACGATTGGCAGTGATACTGGCGGCTCTATGAGAAGTCCGGGTGGTAAGCAGGGGGTTTTTGCCAACAGACCTTCAACTGGGGCCATTAGCCTTGATCATGTTCTCCCTCTGTGCAAGGATCTTGATACTGCCGGTGTCTTTTCGCGTGATGCTGAAACATGGTCCTCCACGATACATACATGGTATCCAAATTTCACAAATTATGAGAAATACCCCGAGAGAATATTCTATCAGAACGCCTCATTCCCTGATTCTGAGACCGAGCCTGGCTCTATGCTAGAAGAGTTTGTTCAAAAAGTTGAGAAATTCTTAGGATCTGAGCGAGAATACGTGGACATCACGGAAAGATGGGAGGAAACGCACCCCGAAAACGCCCCGAGCAATGTGACGGATCTTCTAAACACAGTATTTAGATCTTCTCCATTCCCAAACTCATTTCGCTAACTCTGGCCTAGACGTACGCTATTCTCACCTCTGTTGGGCAGTATCGCTCCTTGGCTTTACCTTTCTACGCAGATTACGCCGCTGAGAATGATGGACGACATCCCTTCATTAACCCAGGCCCCCTGAAGCGTTGGCAATGGGGCCAAGATAATGGTGGAGACGCCTCTTATGATGTTGCATTGAGAAATAAAACTATTTTTCGAGAATGGTGGGAAACTAACGGGTACGGCAAATCGAATGAAGAAGCCTGCTCTGAAGGAGTATACATCTACCCTTACAGCACGGGCGAAACCCAACATCGCAATGTGTATTCTGAGTCAGTTACTATCCGCCATTTCTATATGATTCAGAGACTAACAGCTATTTTATCACTCTAGTTCGCCTACTGCGCCACCTATGGGTTTTAAAGACGGGCGTATATCAAATATGGCCGACGTTCCGGATTTTGTGGTTCCTGTTGGAGAAGTATCTTACAACTCCACAGTGTCTCTGAAAACAGAGTATTTGCCAGTAACATTGAGCTTTGTCGCTGCGCGTGGCTGTGATCTCATGTTGGCTAATCTCATCCGTGACCTACAAGCTGTCGACATCATCAAGCCTGTCAATACAGGCTCCAAGATGTATCCATAGTTCCAACAGACTTCATCCAAGCAAATCCACACATTCATGGGTCCTGTAAATTTATAGCCTGTCCATGAACCATATTTTTCGAGTTACAGCATTCTTATTTTATGTCTTATAATGCTGAATAGATTTTTGATCGAATTCTTCTTTTCTCCATCTCTATCTAGATCTAGCCAGAAACCGAAGGGCCTTTAGTTCTATTGTGGAGCAGCCAACATTCCGACAACCCTGACCACGTATCCGTTTTCCCTATTCCATCTGAAATCAAGCCTGGACTATTCCGGCGCAATTCCGGCAATTCCTCGTTACAAATTTTCCACCTTATCTACAGTGGATAAATGAACTTCAGATTCTGTCTGTCGGTGCAGTCTCGGTCACGATCGCTAATCTTCACGACCTCATTGCCAGCCTCAATAACTTCGTATCTTTCCGAATCGGAATCACTTTCGGAAATCAATCTCTGCCGGCGTTTATTCTCGCGATGAAGGCAAAAGCGAATGATGATGCACATGGCGGGAGAAATCACCCAAAATGCGGTCATGAATGCCCATGGGAGAGTATATTGTGGCTGATACTTGGATTCCCAGAATCTAAAAAAGATAGGAAAGCATCACAATCAGATATTCTTCTCATGGCAGTTTCTTTCTTGGTTTAGTACTTACTCTGGAGATATCATGTTCGCAACAGAGGCAGCGACAATACACGATGTCATCAGACACAGCTTCTTCGTATGGCCTGTGGTTGTTGTGCCCGCCCAGTTCAGGCCTAGAAGATACGATGGCTTGAACGTTGAGATTTGCGTGCCCAAAACCAATGCGACCTTGTTCGACCATGGCGAAGCCAGCTGAAGCGGCAGTGTTAATATTATTGTGGTTTTCTTGCTTTGAATGAACGTCTTACCTCAATGATGCCTCCTATTAGACATGGAATGTAGGAAATTGCACAGGTATAGCCAGTTCCAATCCGAGTGCCATAAAGCAATCCTGCAGACATGAGTATAAGAATCATGCCCCAAAGCGGCTTTATGATATTGAACAATGCGCTTTGCGCCGGCGTAAAGCCAAACCCAACGATGATGAGAGGCAATTGCTGTGACGTATTGTTGGGAAGCTCATTAAAGAACATGTGGAATCTGGACGCACACTTAGTACCTATTCCCGAGACAATAATTCATTAGTCTTACATGAAAAGCCAACTTTTAGGGTCCGTAAAGCATTCGCGAACTTGGGACCATCTGAACGTCGAATTAGAGACGCCTGAATGAGTATTGCGAATAATCTCAATTGTATGGACCTTTTCCTCGACTGAGAGCCATTTTGCGTCAACCGGGGAATTGGGAAGAAAAATAAGCAATGGCACAAATATGGCAAATGTGAGGACGGTGCAAATAATGTGAAGCCATTTCCATGAAGAAAGGCTCCCGGCCAATGAGTTATTACCATCGTCGACAATGAGTTTGTATGATACCATAGTCAGAAGGACATTTGCTAGGCTTCCAAAAGACCACCACAACAGCTGAACCCAAGGACTCTTTCTGGGTGGAAAAAAGCTTTGGTGCAGTACAGCGGTGGATGGCACAATTTGCGATTCTGTCTATATCATGGTCAGTCAGCATCCTTACAATTCCTGTCCCCCGGAGAGAAAGAATTTACCATTCCTAGGAGAAACCTCACGGCCATCATTTGCTTGCCCGTCTTGACAGCCGGGTGGACACCTAACAGAAGGGCCCAGAGGAACAAGGAGCCAGTGATAAAGTATTTATGGCCGACTCGCTGAGATATGTAGGCGCCGGGCCAGAGAGCAACAAGATATCCGGCATAGAACAACATGAAGAGCTGATTGTACTCATTCTTGGTCATGTCGACATCATCGAAGATTCCCATCGTACTGGCGGATGAAAGAGTCGATTTATCCAAATGGATGAGGAATGAAATCCACCATGTTTGTGCAAGCAGAAACCAGAAGTTTTTTCGAACCAGCTTTCCCTCCAGTTCAGGGGTCAAGGGCCGAACATTATCCTTGTTTTTATTGTAGAAGTAGGAGGTGTCGTCAGTCTCCCTCTGGTCAACTACCTTTTGTTGCGAGGCGTGCTTTTCGGCAGGTTGCATGGATTGCATATGGCTCTGTTCCTTCGAAAAGACCTGAATGGCTTCCGAATTTTCGCCTTTCTTCTCTTTTGACATTGTTGCGTATCTGTCCCAGGTATGATGGGGCAGGGCCAAAAGGCAGCCAACATCAATTTATAGCCTCGCGATCTGTTAATACCGCGGTCAAATCCGAAACTCAAAGTAATAAACGACCAGATCTACTAGAATATGTTGAAAATCCTTGAAACTTTTGGCCGGATGCCGCGCTTCAGGTCTTGGCTTCGGCCATCAAGCTCGGCCAACCTTTGCTTGTCAGAAACAAGAAGCCATGTGTGTACTATGGCAGGGACCGCATTGGAAGCCACCAAGGTTAAAGGATTTCTCCGCTCATTCTTGGCTGTGTGATGCCAAGAATGCTGGCGTTGCATCAGAGGACCCTGTTAGTTGTTTTAGGCAGAGGCTGAGGGGAATCAAAGTTCCAGGCGGGCTAGAATCGGGTACCTTCGAGCAGAATTTCATTTGGATATTGCACGTCTTTCTATCGATATCATATCGAGATTGATAACCACATCAAGCTATACGTTATCACGTCGATTTTTGCTTAACTATCCGACCTCTAATAAAACTTCATCTAACACTTGGACAACGTAAATGGATCTACTAAGCAGACGGCTCGGAGATGTTTCTCGATCCATGTGGTCCCTCTTCGAGGCCATTCCTACGAGGTGCCTCGGGTCTCCATCTCCAAAAAGGACGCATGTAAGACGTGCTTTGATCTGCTTTTTCCAAAATATCCGCGGCGTGCTGTTTTCATCCTGATTAGCCAATATCTTTTAGCATCTCATATTGGTGTTGACTCACTTTTCCAAGAATAGGTAGAAACTTGGCCCCATGACCGCTGCCCCCGGTACAAACAAAGACAGTTTTATCCGCGTAATCAGAAACATAGTCAATCTATTATCTCAGGTTAGTACAGAGGAACTGATGTGAGACGCGGATGGGGTGTTTACTTACTACGAAGGAATTGTCCAAGGAGTCGGTGTACCAGCATAGTTTCGTTGAGTAGAATGGGACTTTAGTGAAATCTGGCAGGAAGATGTCGACAAACTGCCGGATAGCATAGATAGCTCTCTCTTGTAACTCATGACAATTCTTTGCTGGTAGAGGCACCGACCATTGTCCGTCCTGAGTAAAAGGAGTGCCATCAGGGGCAGGTATGAAATTGGTGAACTGAGGAGGATGTGGTCAACCTCTAGCAAATCCTGAGAATCCTGTTTACTTACCTTCAAGCCACGATAGCCGATTTTGACGAGGCCCTCTGGTGTGCGAGGCAGAACATAGATGCTACCGGTATCTTTACCTTTAGAGTCTCGGGGAGTAGCCTTCCAAGATATAACGGGGAATTTCTCAGGGGAGTATTTATCCCAAAGCTCCTTATCGCTCGGGTCGATCTTGAACATGGCCAAGCTCCCGGCAGAAGATTCGAGATGGTAGCTTAGATCTGGAAGAATCTGAGTGGAAAAGGAGCCAGCTATCTGGAGTCAGAAAGAAATCACCACGGATAAGTTTCCATGTTCATCTCTTACCAGCAACCACGACAACATCTGCCTTGTGAATAACACCGTTCTTTGTCTTTAAGCCGGTGACTTTGCTTTTTTCCGGCTCGGTGTTGCTAGGCTCATTCACCAACGATTCAACGGCGCCACTCTCCGGTCCGAAGTGGAAATTAACACCCTTGGACGCCGCGATCTTCTGATAGTGTGCACAGGCATTGCTGCATCTCAAGAATCCAGCGGTTGAGTCAAGCACGGCTTCGTAAGAGCTAGGGGAGGAAGAATCCGGGATGGCAAAATCCAGCAGTTTGTTCTTCCATCCCAAACGGTCTGCGCGTTGTTGGTCTTCAGGGATACTCTTGACAAATTGTGTATCACGAAAACCATCGCGTTCCATATTGGCCAATGTTTCTTTTTCCAGTTCCTCGAGATGGTCCGATGGTTGTACGCGCAAGAATCCACTATTGACGAACAATCGCATCTCTTCGGAATCAGAGGACTCTTGTGAAAAGCCGCGTTTTTCGTCCTCTGATATCCAGTACTTCCGCCCTTCCATGGCAAGGCGTTGATAGTGATGTTCTTTTCCATAAGATGCTCGAAACTAAACATTGATCTCTCAGAATCTGGTCTTTATCGTTCAGCTCTTGTCAATGGGCTTACGATTTTGTTGTGATCGACGGATGCAGCTTGTATCTCATCATCATTTGCATCGTATGAGTTTTGATCATAGTCGTATCTTTCAAAAACGGTCACTTCATGATCTAGATGCTCAGATGTCAGTCCCAGCTATCCCAATATCATCCCTACCTCCTTTATTCGAGGAATACTTGCCCCTGTCGCCCAGAGCCACCGCCAGAGAAAGGCCAAAGATGCCCGCTGTGTGTGATCAGCTAATGTCTTTGGGACTACGCTGCATGTTTAGAAATATACATACCGCCAATAATAGCAACTGACTTTGGTTCTGCCATTTCAATCGCTGGAGTGATGCAGTTGGGAAATCATGTCATCGTCGTCGCCCCGCCTTATAAATACTCCAACTTCCTCCAAGTTCCTCCAAATCCCCGCAGTCCGTCGGAACTAAAAATAATAATCCTCCGAGGTCCTTTCTTGTCGAGAAATTACATTAACAACTGTTCTATAAAGCTGTGTCTGGCGCTGAATTTCATTACAGTATTTTTATTACCCTGGAAATATAATTGAAATAATAACGAGAAAAATAAACTTCAACCATCAGTATAAAGCCTTTATAATTTTAAGTAGAAATCTACAGATCCTTTCTAACTCATTAAAATTATTAACTTCGGAAGTATGCACTAATACAGGGTTCCTGAGGTCTGGAATATCTTTAAAATGACCATTTCTCCCCTTTTATTTGCTTTTTCGGGCGAAGAAATTGGTTGGCAAGTTTCGGCGCCGAGTCAGCCTCAGTTTTGTTCGTTCGGCGCCGAGCCGACATCAACAACCATATATAAATCCAGCATTAACACAATATCTAATTATCTACCAGAAAATGGGATAAATACATATTCAACCTCTTGAAATTTTCTTGAGAAAGGTCTCTTATGAAAATACCGTGATCAATCATTTTAATTCATCAGCTTAGATGGTCATGATGCACGACCCGCAGTCAAAAGAAACAGAAGACTCCCCCTCAAATCATCCTCATACAAGCAGCGAACCAAATGGACATACTAAGTCTGAAAATCAAACTATCACAAAAATGCAACTCATTTTGATAGTCGTTGCCCTGCTAAGTGCCATGTTCCTCGTCGCGCTTGTTAGTAGTTCTCCTCACTGTCTCATACTGGACAGACAGAAATTAATATCATTTCATATCTCAGGACCGAACAATCATCGCAACCGCTGTCCCCAAAATTTCAGATCAATTCCATGCAATTAGCGACATCAGCTGGTATGCCAGTGCTTACCTTCTGGCCAGCAGCGCCACACAACTGCTCTGGGGCCGACTTTACACCTTCTACTCCACGAAGATCCTATTTCTGGCAGCCGCCATTGTTTTTGAGGTCGGTTCGGCAATTTGCGGTGCAGCTCCAAACTCCAACGCATTTATCGTTGGACGGGCCATTGCTGGAGTTGGGTCTGCGGGTATACAAAATGGAGCCACGGTCATCATCACGCAGGTCATTCCACTGCACAAGCGGCCTTTATTTGTCGGTCTTATGGGGTCTACATTTGGCATTTCATCTATCATCGGGCCGCTGCTTGGTGGTGCTTTCACTGACCGAGTGACATGGCGTTGGTGCTTTTACATCAAGTAAGTGAGTCTGTTCACTTTATATCCTAAATTGACCTAACAAACCTATCTTTTACTAGTCTTCCCATCGGAGGGCTCACTCTTCTCATCATTCTCTTCTTTCTTCACACGTCTTCTCCCTCGAAAAATGCAACCCTCAAACGCCAATTGATTCGGCTTGACCCATTGGGTACTGTCCTCTTCTTGCCATGTGTGATTTGCTTTCTCTTAGCCCTGCAATGGGGTGGGACAACTTACAGCTGGGGCAACGGGCGTATTATTGCCTTATTTGTCGTGGCCGGGGCTCTTTTCATCGCCTTTGCCTTGGTTCAAATCTGGCGTAGAGAAGATGCGACAATCCCTCCACGCATCATCAAGCAGCGGAGCATTGCATGTGGCGCGGTTTATATCTCACTTGTTTCCGGGGCCATGGTGGCCATGCTCTATACATTACCACTATGGTTTCAGGGTGTTAAGAACACCAGTGCAGTGCAGTCGGGTATCGACAATATTCCAATGGTTCTAGCGCTAGTAATCGCCAGTATTATCAGCGGCAAGCTCATTGCAAGTACAGGCCACTATGTGCCTTTCATGTTTGTCGCAGCAATACTTATGGCAACTGGTGCTGGCATGATCACTACATTCAAAGTTGACACTGGCCACTCAGCATGGATCGGTTACCAGGTCCTTTTCGGTTTAGGTCTAGGCTGTGGTTTACAACAGCCCACAATGGCCGCTCAAGTTGTCCTCGCTCAAGCGGATGTCTCAATCGGCGTCGCTTTAATGTTCCTGTTCCAATCACTGGGCGGTGCCATCTGGGTCGCCGTCAGCCAGAATCTCTACACCAATTATCTGATCTCCAAATTGCCTGCAATCTCCGGGATAGATGCTGGTGCGATCCTTCAGACCGGCGCGACTGGACTTGCCGATTCAGTGCCAGATGATAAGCTCAATGCTGTGTTAGAGACCTATAACTCAGCCCTTCATAGCGCTTATTTCGTGCCCGTGGTACTGTCATGTGTGCTGGTTCTTCCCGCGCTAGGGATGGAATGGCGCAATGTGAAGAAAGAAAGTCAGAAGAGAGAAGAAGCAGAGAAGATCGTTGACGGTGGAGAAAAGCCAAATGATGGAGACATCTTCAATAGGTGAAAGGTCCGAGAGAGTAGTTTCCCCGGTACATACATAGTAGTATGTACATTCAGCCAGTGTCACCAAGCATAAAAACTAAGCTTCATTAGTCCCTTGAATTTTTTGTATACCAATTACCAGCCCTGCATGCATAACACTCGTCTTCGCCCCGAACTACGGAGTCGTGTATAGAGGTTCCATGGTATGATTCATGAGGCTCCACCAGATCAACACAAGCATTCCAGCTTCACGATCATGATGATCTGAGTGGCCCTACAAATAGATCTACTGCGATCATTCAATGCTACTATATTACATCAATCACACAATGGTTATGAAAGTAGTTCCAAAAGAAGCCAAATTGGTTGGGTTGTCAATAAGAATTCTTCGTCTAGCCTTCGGGTCTAATCTAAGCCTCGGCATCAACGCTTTCGCGCTTCTTCTAGCAAGCCACCACCTACTTCCATGTCTAGGATGTGGATCGCGAGCACCTACCGAGATGACGATCTGCCAAATCCCCCTTGTGGCACTGGCGCTTGTACAATATGTATACTAACCATTTTGCCAAATGGATCCGAGAGGAAATTGGTAACGTCCGCAGGTTCGTGCGCGTATCGGCCCACATGCCCACTCTGTCCACCAACTAAGCAATAACTATCCGATCCAGAGCCCACGCGCGTATTAAACTAGTGGGAAAAATGGGCTTAAGGCCGATGCTAGGATCGTCTTTGATCGGCTTTGGTTTGAAAATCTTCCTTCGAAGCAGCACCTAGACTGATTCTCAATGAACTCTAGAACATTCATATGTAATCTGTAGAGTAATGGTATCATTCTGCAGTAAACTCTATTGTATCAGGGGTGAAGCTGACCACATGGTAGGAATACCCCTTTCATGTGAAATTCTCCACTATAGACTCGAATAGTCGACCTGCAGGGGATCTTCCAGGGGATGTTTCGTAGTCCACGAGGCATTCTCTCAAGACAAATAGCATATTGTCAAGCATAATTATCGTGTATTATATTGAGAAGATTAAGTAAATCTGGGGCAAACGCCTCGAAAAGAAGGTGCAGGGGATCAAAAGGGGGTATAAATCATATATACAAAATAAAAGCCCTGCACAAAATAGAATGTCCATACGTCATCCAAATCATTCCTAACCACTATGTCGCACGCTGTGCTCAACTGATTCGCTCGGTGTCGGCGTGGCAGGCTCATGCGAGATCTCGATGGTGGTCTCCTGGTACACGCCGTGGAAGTTGGACATTTCAATATCATTCTTAGGAACGATATCTTCTGTCGAATCCTCAAAGGGGCTTTTACCTGCATCCCTATCCACGGTCGGTGCACTTGGACGGAGTCGTGATCCCAATCGAGAGCCCATAAATCCATTTTTGGGCTTCTTTGAGCGCGTGCCATTAGCGTCGGTGGTAATCTGGGTCTGCCATTGGGAATCGGTATTATCGTAGTTGCGATCGGTGGTGCTGTGCTCGGTATCGATGAGCAGGTGGCGACGAGTCAGTGTATAGACAGCCACATCCATCAGACCAGACAGTGCCATTAAACAACCAGCGACACCAAAGTATGTCTTACTCGGAGAGTCGCCACGCGCTGTGGCCATACGGCCGGCAGCTAGAGGCAATGACAGGACGAGGTAGACAAATGGGTAAACAACCATGTATACGACGACTCGATTCAATCGGTTCAAACTTTCTTGTTGGCCACGGCGAAGCATCTTTGCCTGCGTCATACGGCGTCTGAGGTAAAAGAACATGACGGCATAGAGAGCGACGGTGCCGAACTCTGCAAGGAAAATCCAGATATAATGACCCCAGAGACGCTCGGTTTCAACTTGAGGACTTAGCCAGCACTATGTAATTGAGCAATATTAGCACGGTTTGTAATTGTAGGTGGGGAGGTATCGAGTGTCAATATAAGTCCGGCAGCAAAGTACATACCCAATTGGCTTCGGAGATGACAAAAACGTTTTTGCCGTAGAGACCCACGGGGATGAATCCCAGGATGAGAATAAATGTCCAGAGCCCGATGACACAGTAGGAAAAGATGTGGAATGGCAACTGTCTACCACGCATAACCACAGCACCAGTATGCAGAGCGATAGACAAGACAAACAGTCCACTGCCAGGATCTCCCGTCTGAACCCACCACCCTTGAAGATAGCAGGCAGCCTCGCCATAATGAACAGACCCGCGAGATGCCCAGTAGAGGTTAATTGTAAAGGCAATGGCCTGTTGCAGATCGACAAGTAATAGATTGTAAATGAGAACGACATATTGGTTTTGACCGAGCGGACTCTTATAATACCGCTGCCAGTAGACGAATCGATAGGTAAGGAACGACAAAAGACCAAAAGTAGAGAGAAGTGAAAACAGAGCAATAACTCCCATTGCAATAAAGAGTGACCGATCGCTGCCAATAAGGGCAGCCTCATCACGAAACTCCCAACGACGAGCAAGGGAGCCATCGCTCCCACTAGAGGTTAGGGAACGCAGAACGTATGAAAGCATCACGATGAGGCACGCATCCAGACAGCGATCCAGAGGGGGAAGCTGAGGGAGGCAGAGGGGAAAGGAAGACTTTGTATAAAGATCGAAAAAAAAAAAAAGAAAAAAACTTGAGATCGGAGCATCTTGGGTTCCAGGGTCTATGGCCTGTGCAGAATTCGTATTCTCCACTGCCATGGGCAAGTCAAGAAGCTTCTTTGGGGCCAAAGATTGATCCAACTGGTGGGGGGTCTTGTCAATCGTACAGATTATGGAGTACGAAAGTGCCACATTGTGGAAAAAGCTCGAACTTTTCAAAGTAGAACCATGGTTTCCATCCGGCATAGTATGAATACTATCGAGCGAGGTTGTGGAGGGCGGGAGAGCATTGTGTTCCTGTCTTGTATGCTTCATATGTCAACTGGTGGAGTTGAATGGCCATGATTGGAGCAGGGCCACTGCGCTCATCGTTAAATCTCCACTCTTAGGGTAAAATGAATTGGAAACTAGTACAAGCTGAAAAATGCGGCGTCAATCGATAACCTTGAATGGGTCGAGTTAAGCTTCGAGGATGTAAATCAAGCATCGGAGGTCTTCCAAATTCCGTAAATAGTGTCTCTACTCTATACGGATGCTCCGCTCGTAGCAGTCGATGGGAGTTGTCCGGGTTTGGATCTAGTGGGTTCTCCGCGCGTATTGGCTGTATTGACCCACCTCTAAACATTTAGAACCGGTATTTACTTGTGAGATGTTCAGGGGAGGAAAAGATCAGATCAACAGCATGGCTTCTGATACAAAGTTGACTGAGATTAGGGAAATCCAATCAGACTGCGGAGGCACTGTATGATTCAAGTCCTGAAGTTTAAGACTTCAAGTCCCCTACGCGGGTTGCGCCACGCATTATGCAACGTGCGTCGGTAAAGCGGCAAGGACATGTGGATCATACGATGAACTTGAGTTTGTGGGATTCGGAGTCGATGCCAATCTACCCTTCTCTCGGCCTTAGGGCTCTTCGGGGGGATCCCGACAGCCAGGTCAGCGGTTCCATAGGCCAGAATGCCTTTTCGTAAGGGGGGCAGATCATCAAAAGACCGGAAGGGAGGAAGCTGATTGGCGGGGTTAGAAACCATGATGTGCACGGAGAGACTGTATAAGTAAGACTTCCCCGAGAAGGTTCTCTCTGGCTGACTCGTTCGAACAATTGGATTCATTTTGGCGCCGGATTCGGATCCTTCAGTCAATAAGGGGCTGAAATTATATGGCACTTACCAATGGCGTGATGGAGAGGTGGGTTCATCCTATGTAACGTTCAGTGTGAACTTTCGACTCTCGGAGGCTCAGGGTTATCAAACCTGTTCATGTAAACCGCATGGACAAGGTAGGTCGCGATGACCACTCGTGATTGATTGGATTGTAAAATCTGGAGGGAAGACTGCTCTTGCAAGGGCAAGGGCAGGCACGTGAGCAATTACTACGCAATAAGAGCTGTCCTTCCAACAGATTGAAGACGAGAAATGTACTGCTACAAAGAGAAACCATTTAGGTATTCTGTTAGGCACAGCTCTCTACTTTCTGTTGCCGAAACAGAACGCCGCGAAAATAAAATAAAGTAGCACCCGAGCAGCTGCATGGGATTGTCATTCACGTGTCTTCTTGCTAAATATCATATGGTCAAAATTAACATTGGACTACAGGGTGTACTTGAAGAGAGGACTTTTTTCAGCCATGTCCTGAAGCTCACTCGTGCTGTATCTTTCATGGACCTCATCCTCAGTAAAACGTGCATTTCTCTTGTTTGATTTCCACAGCAGCCCTTCCAAAACAAAACAAGCAAAGACTCCCGCAGCTGCGAATGCAAGAGATGTCCCATAGCCAGTAGGATAGCGAGGCTTCTCGTCTGCCTTGTAAATATAACTTCCGATTATGCCACCTGCATTCCCCATACATATGAGATATCCAATGGAGATGGCCCTCCTGTGCGGATCGGGGCTGTTGGACACATTCCAAGTATTGACGCCTGGAAGAATGGGATACATCCCGAGACATGCGAGGCATACCCCGAAATAGCAAAGTGCAATATTGTTCTCAATATCGGCGGCCCTTGAAAATAAAATAGCAAATGCAATAACGATACACAGTTGGGGAATCACGATGAATGGCATTCTCCATGTATAGCGGTCGGCAAATACTGAGAATCCGTACGCAGAGAAAGCACCAACAGCGTAAGGGGGTATAGTCAAGAGCTGGGCTTTGGCAGCAGTATATCCCATAGACGTAATGATTTCCGGCATGGTGAATTTGAGAGCATAGTTTGGGACGGTATTGGACCAATTGGCGAAGATCAAAAGGTAGATTTTCCAATCCGTAAGAACACTTATCAATGCTCCCATATCAAAGGACCTGTGCTCATCTTGAGTGGAGTTTGCAATTTGACGCACCTCCAAAAAGCGAATCTCATCAGTGGTAAGCCATTGGGGTGAAAGTGACGGCGAATCTAAGAGCATGAGAAAGCAAAGAACAGCCATTAAAACGGTCGCAATCCCTTCGAGGATAAAAATCTTTTTTTAAGAAATGGTTAGCGGCTTTGAACTTCAGGTGTTGTTTAGGAACTAACCCAACGCCAACCTTCGTAGCCAGCAATTCCATCCATCTTGGCAATTCCGAATGCCAGAAGGCCGGAAAAAGCACCACCTGATGCTGCTGAAGTATAAAGAATCGCAATTCGAGTTTGCATTTCATCTGGTAGATACCACTTGGAAATGACGAGGACAGCACCGGGAAGGAAGCCAGCCCTGGGAAGAAATAGTTAGACCTGGAGTGCTGCTCGGCTATGATGCTCGTACTAACTCGAAGAGTCCCAGAAGAAATCGTATAGCTACCAGACTTGCAAAATTTTTGACAAATCCGGTACAGATCATTATGACACCCCATATGAATATAAGTCCGCCTAGGTACCGTGATGGCCTGCTCAGGCGGTTCAAAATCATGTTGCTTGGTACCTCTTCGGGCATGTTAGCTGATTACTTCGCAGCCGAGTGAAATATAGATTACCAGCAAGGACATAGGGTACGAAAAATATGGATAGTGCGATGTTGTACTGATTACCATCCATCCGCAGGCTGGGAAGAAGTCCCTCGATTTTGGCATTTCCTGGGCTTTGTTAGTGTGGAGAAAGGAATATCAAGGGGTTTCACCTACCAATGTTTGTTTTGTCGATATATGCCATCAGATAAAGCAGGACCAATATAGGAACGAGTCTGATCTAAGAAAAAGATCAGTCAATTGATTTTGAAAACATTTCGTCGTTTGAATTGATTACACACGTCAATCTAAGACAGAGAATCCGTCAGTGGCTTTAGACTCGTAAATATTGCTCATTTTTCTGAGACTTACTTTTTTGAGGACTTTCCGTCTGGATTCATCCGAAAAAGCGTTCAAAAATTCTCGATCCTCTGGAGATATCCCAGAACATGGCTGGTTCTCGAGGTGCATTGTCGCTGCTTCTTTCTCGCACATGTTTGCGGATAGACGATGAGTCTTAGTACTTTGTAAAGATGCCACAATATAATAAGCCAAATTTTGATCACTGATCGTAGAAGAAATCTGGGGAAGTTACTTGGAGGAAAGGAAGAGCCAAGACATAAAAATGCCGGACGAGCATGAGTCCCGAAGGCTTGGCTTCCCCGGATTCTCGGCTCCCCGCAAGAGGTTTCCGTGAAATCCGATCACAGACTTGAAAATGGGTACGAACATTGTCTCTCTCGCCAATCCCAGCCAAAACTGGAAAAATGAAGAGGAGTTCATGGCAAAGCTGAAAGCCACGGTGGAGATACGGAGTTAGGGTCGGAAACTGGAAGAAACGCCTAGTCAAGTAGTCAGTGGAGTAGATATCACGAAGCACACCGTGAGACATACCGACGAGTCTAGTGTCAGCCAATCGGAGAACTGAAAAGCCCCTTCAAATCCGAACGTTGAACCTGCCAATCCAGCCTGGGCAACTTCGTAATTGAAATCATGGTCTTCCGAGCTTGCAATGTGGGATTCATGAAGAAATGGGTCATTGGCACCGCTACTATCGCCATTTCCTATAGACTGCCAAAATTCTCGAGAGCCTCCACTTGGTTCTCCTGGGTTGACGTGCGAATTGCGAGCTTCTCTCCTCAATTCCTCAAGTATAATGTCGTATCGGCGATTTGGTGAGAGTCCGGCTGTTGCTTGTCGAAGATGAGCCCGGCATTTCTCCGCTAGATCAAATAATTTTGTATAAAATTCGCCATCTGTACAACTACCCGGTCGTCTAACCAGCTGAATCCCCCACACGTAAACCACAGCCAGCGCACAAAATGTTACGTAGTGAGTCCACCAGAAAGCATGAAACAGACTTTTGTCCCCTGCCATTTTGTCGACCAGCTCTAAACTCGCTCTTGCTGCCGAAATGCACTCCAGAGTAATATCCGAATTCAAATCACCCAGCAAGAATGGTCGTGTAGCGTGTATTATTGCGTGAGAATACGCCAGTTGAAGGGCGACCGCTTGACGTCTGAAGATAGGTACCAGAGTTGATGGCTTCACGCTCCCCAAATGAGTAGGAAGAGCGGTGCGCCACTGGTGAATTTCCTGGATGAACGATTGAGCAGCGTTCAATCGATCATGCTTAGCCATTTCTCCGACGCAATAAACGTGCCGTGATATGCTCCCAATTATTCGGGCGATTCTGACGTTTGATTAGAGCATAGCCTACGAGTTTAAAATGGGGACTATGTACTTAGCATGTGATATGAGTGAGTCGATATGACAGTCCTCTGAATTTTCAGATGATGATGGTCCTTGCGGTGTCATGTCCTCGTCGTTCACTCTGTCCGGAAAATCCTGGTCAATATCCTCATCCTGGTAATGCCTCGGTCGCCCAAAGACTACACTCAGATACTTGTCGATAGTGTATGCGACCCAGAAAGTACGCTTGTAGCATTGTAGCGATATATACCCCAGGCGGCGACTCATCAACGGAACATCGCGCTGATGATCGCGCCTCCTATGCATTCCAAGGGACAGTATCATATGGCACGAATTTCCAAAGGTATACCAACCTTTGTTCATCCGTGACGTTTGAAGTAGATATAATACCTGAAGAAGCCTCGCTTGTGCGGACTCCAGTCGGGGGAACCCCGTCTCAGCATCTGTCAAGCTTGTAGACATACAGAATAGCCGGTCGCTCTGGTGTAATGTATCTGCTTCATCCTGAGGTGATCTACTACTGTGAATCTTCTCATTTCTCAAAGTAGCAATCGCCATGATAGCCAACAATATGGAAGATTTTGCATGTCCAAGTGAATGGACAATCGGCCGATTCTCTCGCCTATCTCTGACAAAAGCATCCATCCAGGCCTCAATCGTCGGTCGATGTAGCATGCGATACGTGACAACACAATTTTCGAAGTAGCATTCCAGTAAGCTTTTTGCATCAAATTCTTTGGGTACGAAGCGAGACTCCGAGATGTCAAAGAGATTTCCGTACTTATGAAATGGACGATCCCCAGCTGAAGTTACAAGTTGGCTCCTTTCCGTCTCATTGGAGCTATAAGAAGCATCGTCGCCTTTCTGGGTTGACAATTTCTTCCACGCCCGATGTAGAAAATTTAATCCAGATGTTGGATCAAAGTACTGATCATCGATTTCAGGCTCTTGTGATACTTGCGGCGGTGCATCATTCTGTAAATATTGCGAATGTTCTCTAGAAAATGACATCGAACGCATATGTACCTCATTCGCACCATTTGGAACAACCGAAGTTCTTGGCGCGCCTATCACTGGGGCTTGCGATGGTGTGGAAAAAGGTGGAGTTGGAGGACGACCACGACCATATTTGGCATCATACGCGCAATCAAGTTTTCGCTTCGCGCACGTCTGACATGGACGCGTGCCATTGCATCTGATTTTCTTCCGTTTGCAACTATCACAAGCTCTGCTAACTTTAGGGTCTTTGCGACGGTTCTCGGATTCGGTTGGAGTCTCCGTAGTTGCGAGTTGGCGTTTGGGAGGTCGATTAGGTGTCCTTACCATGACCTCCGGTGGTGACTCTGCTTCTGCATGTGAGGAGACCATCATTGTGGAGCTTCAATCCCTGCATGAAGCTTGACAGAATGCAGATGCGCGTTTGAGATCGGAAAACGCGGATTCAAATAGGCGTTGCCAAGGCTGAGAACGCGGGGTACGGCAATTGCTGTGGTTGGTGCGTGATCGTCTACTTCTTGATGTCTCAAAGTGTGTAATTGATTATTTGGTAGAGAATACACCTGAATGAAGCAATTATTGGATTTTTATACCAGTATAGACCTGCTCGTGGTCAAGATTGTGATCTCCTATGAATTGAGGGCAAAGACAATTTATTGGTATTTGGCGCGTCTGTATCGATATAGTGCCAGATTTATCTTGCTTCGTGCCTTTACATAGATGATAGTCTTTATTTGGTAAATCTATAGAAATTGAAAAAAAAATACATCGGAAACAACTAAGCAACCTTACTGAGTGAGGAGGCTTGGATCGCAGCATGGATCTCATTCTCAGCCCCATCCTCCAAAGGCAACAAGGGAGACCGGACAGTGGCATGGGTTAATATACCTCTCGCAACAAGAGCATGCTTCAGGGCGACCGTACCCTCCATATGCGACCCTCGGTGATAAACACTCTTAGTTACGGGGAGCAGTCGGTCATGGATCTCTCGAGCCTTCTTATAGTCTTTGGCCTTTCCAGCCTTGATGAGCTCGATCAGTGGCTCGGGTGCGATATTTCCATAGCCCACAAGGAATCCATCAATGTCAAAAGAAGTATGTAACAGATATTCATCGTGGCAGGAAAGAATTTGAAGATCGGGCCGTTGGGCACGGATCACAGGAATTTCGGTATCCCAACGGCGCATGTTACGCACACCGTTCTTCATTGCGAAGACACCCGGTTGAGCGGAAATATCAAGCATTGTTTGCAGATTGTAGGTTGCTTTGGTGTTGTCCGGGTACTGGAATAAAATCAATGGGAGCTGCGAGACTTCATAGACTCGTCGGTAGCGATCTTGAGGCGCTCCAGGTTGGTATCCAAAGCGCAACCAGCCATGAGATGGATAAAGTAAACCAGCGGCAGCACCAGAGTCTTTGGCTCTCTTCGCTTCCAATGCAGCAACCTCCGTCCCCTCGCCAGTAATTCCCGCGATGATCGGAATTTTGTTGTCGACGGACTTGACGAAGGCCTTGATGACGGAGACTTGTTCCTCTTGGGTGAGAAAGGTACCTTCGCCAGCATGACCCAGGACGACGAGGCCTTTCACACCATCAATACTTCCGAGCCAAGACCCAAGACGCTGGATGGCTTCATAGTCGACGGCGCCATCTGGTGTGAATGGAGTGACCGGGGCCGGTGTCAACCCATGCATGTCAAAGCCAACCATTGTGAGAAGTTGATGAAGGAGGATGTTAAATAGAAAGCTTGTGATGATCTGAACTGTCTGATTATGACTTGGGGATTCATCCTGGTTGAAATTTCGAATTAGTATTTATATTGTTTTCTATGGCTGTTTTTTGATTGAGGAGAGAATGGTATACTTAGTGTGAGAGTGCGGATTCCACGGATTCGCGGACTTCCGGAGGATGTTCGGGCGACCTCCGGGCTTCCTCGGGAATTCCAGTGTTCAGTGCCCACTGAACACTTCGGCGATCAAGTTGTATACTTGATTCTCAAAGCTAATAATGTTATTAAGCATGTGTCGCGTATAGCATTGCTTCAATGTGAGTAAGAAATTCAGTATTTCAATATTTAATTTCGATGCCAATGGGAGTTTGGTATGTGGAGGTAGTGCAGACCATGGTCAACACCTCAAGAGAATATATATCCAAGCCGGTCAATCCAGACCACAAAGCTTCCCTGCCAAATGTATTTCATTGCGACCGTTATGAATTAGATTATTACTCTTATTTGGGTATGAGAATATAATATGAAAGTCACTGATAATATTAGAATATACTCTCTTCTACTATTCGAGCGTTGGAATGCGAATTAGATAAATTGTCAGAATCCAACTAGAATGTCAAGACTGTTGATGTGCATATTCAGATATATCTAGTATTGTGCTTATATTTTTTAAGAAATTGCAGACCTTCAACAAGCAAGTCTCCGTGGCGCAATCGGCTAGCGCGTCTGACTGTTAATCAGGAGGTTGGAAGTTCGAGCCTTCCCGGGGACGCTTCTTTTTTGTTTTCTTTTTTTTTTTTCCTTGGTTCTTCTACTTTACTCTCTATATCTTTCAACTCCATATTAATAATCCCACATTTTCCTACCCCGTATATTGCTCTGAATAGTTGATTATTTTTTATCACATACGTTTAGTCATGAAACTCATCTTCACGATCTGACCAGCCCAGCCCGTTGCGGAATCGACCTGCCTCAAATGCAACCTGATCTCTTCTATGTCCCCAGGAACATCCAACGGTCACCTCTTTGAACCTCACCTCATTTCCCACATGGTAGTATCCAACTTACCTTAGGCCTCCTGCCTAAGTGTAGCCCAGTGGAGCCTGCAGAAGATCTTCACGCCACATGATCTCCCTTCAATGGCAGAACAGTCTCGCTTTGATTGTGTCTCACTTCGCCCGTCCACATCCGCTATGCCCCGCGATGGAAGAGCCCGTAGTATCAGGCTCGACATCGACTATTGCGGCCAAGTCACCTGTACACGCCGTAAGATTCCACTCCATGTCTAAGACCTGCACCGGATCTAGTGGGCTATTGCAGCTGGCTAGGAATAGCAGTCATCCATTCCAAGGATTCCAAAGTAATGAGTGTTTTGATGGTCCGGTCGACCTTAAAAGTGCTGGAGGAAATAGGATATAAAAGGGCACGATGGCCCTGTAAAAGTGATTTATATCCAACAGAAACCTCATCCTTTTTGATACACAATCCTCCGTTTTCAAATATTCAAAATCAATCCTCCTAAATAATACTCTCAGGATGAAGTCTTTCACTGCGAGTATCGCTTTCGCCCTCATGGCTTCTCTCCATCTCTCTGGCGCATCTCCAGCCCCGATTCCTCAATCCAACAGCGCTGCCATCCAGGTTTCTGTCTCTTACGATCCAAAATACGACGTCAGTGGCACATCCCTTAATACAGTCACCTGCTCAGATGGTGAAAATGGCTTGATCAGAAAGGGCTTTTCTACATTCGGTTCATTGCCAACATTCCCCCGCATCGGTGGCGCCCCCACGGTCGAGGGTTGGAACTCAGTCAACTGCGGCAAATGCTACTCGCTGCATTACAAGAGTGCTACTGTTGACAAGACTATCAAAGTTCTCGCTATCGACAAGTCAAGTGGATTTAATATCGGCGAACAGGCTATGAACCTCCTCACCGATAATCAGGCTGTTGCTCTGGGCCGAGTCACGGCTACCTACTCTCTGCTTGCTGACAGTGAATGTGGAATGTAAAAGATCGGGCAGTCCAGGCAGAAGCCAAGTTATAGTATACAAGATACGAGGATGTACGGATGAGACATTTGGAGAAAGGTCGTGGATACTATACATGAGATGGGAGTGGAGACATCAAGTACACGCTGGACCACGGAGAATCTCCCTGTGAACAACAAGAGTTAATAGCACCTAATATACATAGCAGCATAGTATCAATCAAAGTACTTGCAGCATTTCCTCGACTCGTCCAAACTTATCTCGTACTTTGCCCTTTTGCTGACCGCGTTCACGTTCCGCAGCGTCAATACGTTGCCAATCCTGCCAGGACGTGGGGCGGAGCCCAAGTCGCTCGGCTACAGGCTTGACTCCATCCCAGCCTAGACCGCTACTATCTTGAGGAGCGTGCATGAGAGATCCAGAAGTCCCATGTCTTGCCAAGTCTTGGAGCATCGTGTCTGCTGTAGTGAAGGCGTCGGTCATAGTCGAGGCAATGACACCCGTGGGCCCACGCTTAACCCAACCTGCGCAGTAAAGGCCGGGCAAATGGGTTAGGATCGAGCCATCGGGCAGCTTTTGCGGCTCCCCGGCACTCGAGAGGCTCTTGACCCGACCGAATCCGTCGTTGGCGATCACCCCCCGCTGAGAATCAAATTGGATACCGAGATCTTCTAGGCCTGGCAATGGGAGGGATTTGTACCCAACACTGCGGAAAAATACACTTGCAGGGAGGTTGACCATAGCCGGCTTGCCATTTGACAAGTATTTTGGCGTGACCTTAGAAGAGGGGCTAAATGAATCCGAGGGATCAAGTTCATTGCGGGAAAATTTGGCGTGTGTGAGGTGATAGGGATGAATTGGTGACCAGTGAAGAGATTCGGGAGAGAGGAGAAAGTCCAGTGACCAAGACTTGGTTGATGTTTGTGGATCATTTGCGGAACCTTTAGCTATGAGTTGCATAAGTCGTTTCTGTGCTCGCGGAAGACCGTTGATAACGGATTCGGGTGGGAGGACATCCTTTGCGATCGGTTCGAAGGAGACTCCCGGGAGTTGAAGAAGTTCCCGGACTTCCTTGATGGTGAATGACGCCTAAAGCGGAATGGGAATCAGTATGTTTCTTTTCACAACTGTTTTTTCCACAGTTGACTCACCTGTAGTGGACCACGACGGCCAACCACTCGAACCCTCTTGATAGTACTCTTGGACAGCTTCTCGAGAGCATAATCGGCAATATCCGTAGATCGGAGAGCATCTACATCAGAAAGTAGGATACGCGCAACATCAAGGGCCACATTGCCTTGTCCGATCACCACGGCATCCTCGCCGCTTGTCAAGTCAGGATCAAGATCCCGGTGTTCAGGCAAGCCATTGTACCACCCGACAAATGCCCGAGCCGAATGAACACTACGGATGGATTGTTCCCCAGGAATGCCTAGCTCCTTATCCTTAGATGCACCGTATGAAAAGAGAATGGCATCGTAGTGGGGTTTGAGGGTAGATAGAGGGAGCTCATTGCCGAGGTCGACATTGCCGACAAAGTTGAAGCGGGGGGAGCTAGCGACTTCGGTGAATTTATCTTCACAGTTCTAGCGTTATAGGATAAGCCAAATGCTACAATGTATGACTAGTTGAAATATCAATGGCTTCTTGTTTGAGGCCATGCGCCAGGTCAAGCACCTACCTTAACCTCGGGATGGTCCGGAGCCACACCGTACCGTGCTAAACCAAAGGGCACTGGCAGCTTCTCGTACATATCAATAACTGCATCGTCATTTTTACTGAGTAGTCGAGCTGCCGCGTAGAACCCTGCGGGACCGGAGCCCACAATGGCGACACGAGCAGGTCGATTCACGGCGGCATTACTGCTTAGCCGCCGTGCAGAGAAAGGTAAAGCTTTGGACCAGACAGGACGGCGGGTTAAGCGTGCCGTACATCGGGCGCAGACAAAAGCGCGATCCAGCATATCCAATACAGGGTGGATTGAGCTGAACTGATGCAGTTGAGAGCAATCTAGGTGGAAGTCGCCAAACCAATTCTTGACTTGGCCGTGTCTGCCGCGGACAAGATTGATCTGATACGGGCTTATCGGGAGAACCACACGTGACCTGCTCCGTGCTCGGCCCGGAGATTTGATTGGCCGGGCCGAAACTACCCGCCCTGGAGCTATTCCACCTTTAGATTAGCGTGATCAGTTGACCCGGCAACCCCAAAACATCCCCAAAGGACCATCGCAGCCTCAAAGTGTCAACTTGTCAGATCGCAACTCTCATTCCTCGTCCACATTCTCTCCCTTTATCCTTGTCGCGTGGTCTTCCATTCCACGGGAGCTTTCAGTCGCTACCATGGGGAGATCGTCGCCTCCATTCATTTACGATCGTCCATCTACTTACAGTTTCCATGGACCAACCGATCCCGGCTTCAACCCCAAGGCTGTGACGCAAGCGAGCCGGACTCGCGCGCCGCCAAAACCGAAGCATGAGGGACCTCTAGTGAACTTCAATCGTCATCCGGATACGGTATGCGCGCAAACCATTGAACAAAGCGTTCGAGATCATCATGTAGTACAGCACTGACAATATAAATAGTGGGGCAGCTTCGAGGACAAGTCAACATGGACCCCCATGAGTCCCAACACTAAGAAGCACGTTAAGTGGTCGCGTGGAACGCAACTGGGGCTGCGATCGATCACTCTGCTGGGTGCTTTGACATCGTTGTTCTGTTCTATCGTAATCAAGAATGCTGCTGTAGCTGTCATTTGGATCATTCGGGCAGGCGTAAGTAGCCCTTTATTCCAGCGTCCTCGATCGGGCCTTCGATTGCTAATAAGATCGATACTCAGCCGATTGTTGCCGTTCTTCACACAGTTTATGCCATATATCACTTCTCTCGTTCTCCGATCAACCGCCCTCCTGGTTCACAAGCTAGCTATGGCTGGTTCGCCTCAACACTCGACGTCGGTCTGATCCCGTTCTACGTGTTTACCGCGTTTATCGCCCATGAACAGTACACTCAAGATGCTTACCATTGGAGCACTCTGTTTGAGAAGAGCGAATTTACTATGCCAATTGCTCAAGCGACTTTTATCTGCGCCATCGCCAATGGGGCATTGCATCTGGTCTCCTTCGGCATCTCCATCTTTTTGGCTGTCATCTTCCGCAAAATTTCTCACTTGCCACCGGATATGAACCCACTCGAAGATAATCTGACTGCTCGCCCTCGCAGAAGCCGCAAGGAGATTGATATTGATGAGAAGCATATGAGCTCATCTACCCTCCACTCCAACCTTGAGGATCCGCTTATCGGCTCTCCACGGACGGTGCCGTTTCTGCATACCCGGGGCCAATCGGGAGATTCGACTCATAATTCGCATGATTTCGTGGGTGATAAGCGTCAGACCCTGGTATCTGTTCAGCCTCATCGGCTCTCACACCTGGAGCCATCTAGCCCTGATATGCTCTTCCATCAACCTGCTAGCCAACCGTATGACTGGACTTCTTCAACACCAGCACCAGCTCCTGAGTATCGTAACGTTGCAATGCACTCTCCTGAAGTCGTTAACCCTGGTGCCCAAATGCGCCATATGACATCTCGCGCTGCCGACCGGTCAAACAGCATTAGCCCTCTCTCGGATAACTGGGTTGCTCACTCAGAGCGCTCCCTATCGCCCATGGACGACAACCTAGCCCAGCAAAACAATGATGGTCTTCGCCAGTCTTCTTCAGTGTACAGTAGACGTACCAATTCAACTACCACGACCAACGGTGGTATTCGAGACTGGTTCGCATATGGTCAAAAGCCTGCCAGCATTGGAAGTGTGATTCCGGAAGATACTCGAGGCGAGTATGCCGAGCTGGCCATGCACGAATACTATGGAAACGAAGAAGATAAGACTGAGCAAGACCTTGGTGACCGAAGATTCAACATCTTCCCTGACCCCGAAGACCATGATCACGATAATATGGACGATGACCACTCGAAGAACCTCCCATTCAACCCGCTCATGCTTAACCCACCGACTCCTCAACCTGTTCTCATTGAGAAACCCGAAAACACCGACCCCGTTAGACGCTACGCGCTGAGTGATAATCCAAACTTCTCGCAAAACCAAAAGGCTCAAGCGATGACCCCCAAGGAACCAGGATCCACGGACTCCACTCCATCAAAGGGTCGCTTCTATGGAGAACTCGAGAACGAGGGCATGCCTGGTGTAGACATGACCCGCAACATCAGCAATCAACAGCCAACGACCCGTCAGCCAACCAAACTGACCAAGAAGAAGAGCAAGAAAATGTCCGCATACCAGTCCCTCAAGAAAGACGACAGCGATGACGAAGGCTACCTCAGCGGCCATTCTCCAGCAATGACCGAGGGCGATCGCAAGGGACGTGTTGTTAGCAACTCCGGCGCAGATACTGCTCGTCCTAGTATCGGAGCTAGTGTCGGAGCATCTCTGTCTTCCTACGGTAGCTACATTGCTGGACTCGGCGTTGGACGCCGTCGTGACGTGAGCGGCAAAATCGCCGAGGAAGGTCGCGGTCTCAAGACCGAGGAAGAACCCCCTATTCCGAGCCAGCAGCAGAGCCAGTCTGCATCCCCGATTCGGGCTGCTGGATGGGCGAGATTTGCCGGTCTGTGATTAAAGATATGGGATTTGGATTGGAACTGGGAATTGGCATTGGATATCCAACGGGACGTTTATTATTATTTCATCTTGGGAACGGAGTTTTGATCATGTTTCTATGAACGACATGTAGCGAGATTTTCTTATTTCTGTTTCTTTTTTTTCATTTATTTGCTGGACTTCCATAGCGACCCTGCTTGATCTATTGATGCTCTATCTTGATCATGATTCGTCTTTTCATTTTCAATGTTAATTTTATGTTTTTGTACTTACAGAATAACCTGAATGAAGGGCAATGGAAATTAAGTCAGCTGTGAATATTTCCTATAGGTATAAACTATAAAGTAGACTATTCAGTAGTGACTTCTACGAGCTTTGACTAGACCCTAGGGGTCCAGTACAAAGTAGAAGCGCAAACCTCAAGTGCCCGAGGAGCTGACCAAAACTCACGTTCGACAGCCCGGCGAAGCTTGAATATAGTTATAGAATTTAAAAATCTCATGTCCATATTTCTCTTTGTTTACTTTTGACTGCCAAGATACCTGTCATTTTTCAGATTTTCTACTCGTTATTGCCCCTCTCTAGGTGCTCGTAGTAAAGCGTTGTGAGGGCACAGTGGTTTTCCAGCAAAAAAATTAATCGGGGTCCTTCAAGTAGCCCAGTATTGCTCCTGCATACCTTTACCGTACCTTTAATATCATTTGAATTTGACTATTCCGAGCAAGTTGGGCATGTGTGGCAAAGCCCAGGCAAACATTGAAGCTTGGAACTTCATTATTATCTAATTCTTGGTTTTCTCCCTCGAAATAACTACCAGAATCAGAACAAAAAGAGTGAGTAGCAGGGAAAGAGCTGTGATTGTTAGATAATGATATATTCAAATGTCACAAGTGAGTAGTAGCTTCAACTCACCCGGAATTAATCGCCAGGCCTCGATGAAGCTGTGTTGAACGGCTGCCTGCATACCCTCTGGAAGATTTGATATAAAACCAAAGTCACCCAGAAGGTGATTGATTACCTTTTAAAGATCGAATGAGATTCAGTAGGTCAAGTGCTACGGGAGAGGTAATTACCTTTGTCTTTTCCGGCTCATGAATATCAACCAGGTTGTGCCCTAGTTGATGCCCAAAGAGCCGCTGTAGGGCTGTGGCACTGACGCTAGTTCCAAAGACTAGTCCTATCTGCTGGGACAGATAGTATACGGCGGTTGCTTTGGCCATCTGCTCAGGAGGCGACCAAATGGTCAAAGAAATGAATTGTGCCGATAGAAGCATTCCGCTTCCCATGGCCCATGGAAGGCAGTAGAAAATTTCTGGTCCATGGATCCCGTCTTTCCAACGGACAATCATAATAATCTGCGATAAAGCGCTTACTGAGATTGCAACGAGGGACAGTTTCCGGTATCTCACAGTACTATCATGATTAGAGGCAGTCCATGCCGTGGAGAAGGTTATCAAAGCTTACTTGCTCAAGGCTTTTCCAGCTATTACGGAGCCAAGGATCAAGCCAAAGCCACAAATTCCAATTTGGATGGCAATGGATGAGTTGGAAAGATTGTTGATCTTAGCCAGATACCCTGGAATATTGTTCAAGATCTGTATCCATTATGAAAATCCAATCTTCTAGCACGAGGGAAGAAAGGACGTACCGTGCTGATGCTCGAAAAGTATAACATTTGTCCTAAGAAAACATTGCTCAGACGAGGTGAGCCAACCACACTCGGTGGAATTATGGGATTTTTGGCAGCAAATTTCTCGATCATGATAAAGATAAAGAGAAAGACGCATGATGCGATAAGGAATGCTGGCTTGGATAACGATGACAGAAAGGCGCCACCATCAGTCGTCCCTAAGATGAAAGATGTGACTGCAAAGAAGAATGCGACTATACCACCCCAATCAAACCTCCATAGGCTCACTGACGGCTGAAGATTGACTTCTCTCCTAGAAACCGGAAGCTGATAGTAGGCAAGGCCCATACACACAATCCCAATTGGGGCTTGGCCTACCAAAGACCTTTGAAGAGGGTTACTCTAACATATCGAAAGATGTCATCATTTTGAGGATGTTTACTCACCATCTCCAGCCTACCAAGTCGGTGATAAGACCACCCAATGGCCCTCCGCATCCTTGGCCAAGAATGCCCGCCGCAATAATGTAACTTCGCACCGATGCCACTTCGTTAATTTTAAAGACTTCTGTCATTCGCCATAAATGAGTCTTTCTTCCAAGTAAAGTTGAGTAAGTAATTTGTGCCTACCGTTAATTAAGACCGAGAGAAGATCCGTCATGCCCGCACCGCCGATGCCCGTTATGAAGCGACCAAGTACGAAGGGCCATAATGATGTGACAATCCCACTATTTTTGATAGGTTAACACACAGCGGAATATGATGAGAACTGTACATTGATACTCACGATAACAGACACCCCAGCGAGAATAATGCATAAGCAGAAAGTAAGAACCACCTGCAACCATATATATCACTTAAAAATCCATACTGGGCAAATTGGTCAGTCAGTCAGTTTCGGCAGAAAGAAACTAGGGCCCTAGAAATGTACCACAGGCAATGCAATGCAAAACCCCAAGTTATATGACACTAGTATTAATGGCGCACTAGAGGGAGAATGTAGTGATGAAGCAATTTCCTCTTGTGCGGCTAGGAGGATTGATTTATCGGCGCTGGCCAGGAAAACACCTATGGAAGATATGAGCAACTGATTTCGGCCATTCAGACCACCAGCCGAGACCAGAATCTTTGTTTTACATACCGACTAAGCCAGCCAAAAGCTTTGTAATATTCACTTGGTTCCGCCCCTGAGTACTGTTATTGCCCAGAAGAGGCTCCTGGTCCCGACTCGGAGACATTGTAAACCTCAAGCTAGCAACGCAATACTAATGGGATATGTATAAATGAAATGACCACAGACTCAGCTCGCATTGAGCGAACTTCGATGTTGAAAGCGAATTTCCGAGGGAATCAATTCACTCTGTCCTTGACACTTGGCCAAGACAATAGTTCATGGGGCCATCGGGATCTGCAATCCATTATCTTGTTAAGTATGAAATCCACAGTGGATACTTCAGTATTTTATTTTCTCTTTCGTCTCCAATACAGTGCGGACCGTGCACGTCGTTCCTCGAAACAAAACAAATCGATACAATTAACTCAGTTGGACGAGTACCTTCTTTTTGATCTTGGGATTTTCATTTGCCGGGAAGTTCCTGGATGTGCAAGTTCATCTCCAAATCTAAGCCCTTTGACTATCAACATGCAACTCACTTTACCATCTGGTTTTGGACCGAATTCAGCGGCAATTCTCAATGAATTCAAGAGAAAACATCCTCATGTGAGGTTTTTGCGTTTTCAATGGCAAGACTATTCTGGGGTTCTCCGGGGAAGAGTCATGCTTATAGATACTGTCATTGCCCAAATTGCGAAAGGAACACCTTTCAAGGCAACTGGGTTGGCAATCTGCTGCTCTGTCACAAATAACCTGGCGCCCTTCACCCCGCTGGATGGGCAATACTGGCTGGTCCCCAACTGGTCGACTCTTCATCCTACGGCCAGCAAAACAAATGCATCGGTGATGTGTGCCTTGGACTATACACTGCCAGGCTCTCCAGCTAGTAAAGATTTCTGCCCAAGGCACGTCCTTAACAAAGTGTTGGACCAAGCTCGGGCAGGCTGGGGACTTGACTTTCTTGTGGGCTTCGAGGTGGAGTTTGTTGTGATGAAATCCAACCAGCAAACGGGGACCATTGATCGCTGCAGCGAAGGCTGGGGTCTTTTCTCGATTTCCGGTCTCCGAGACCCAGTCTATCAGCATGTCGAAGAATGCGTCATGAAGCTCGAGGAACTTGGTGTGGACATCCAAGCTATTCACACAGAGGGCCAGCGAGGACAATATGAGTTTGCTTTGGGGCCAAAGCCTCCTATGGAAGCGGTAGATCAACTCGTTCTAGTGCATAGCTACCTGAAAGATATCTTTGCTCAAAATGGTTACATTGTGACCATGATGCCCAAGCCTGTTGCTGCAGAGTCTCTAGCCACCGGACAACATACACATTTATCATTGCAGCCCCCTCGTCCTGACCTGGAGGAATCTTTCCTTGCCGGGATACTTCAGCGTCTACCTGAACTCTGCAGCTTTTGTCTGCCACAGGATATTTCCTACCAAAGGCTTTTGCCATTTATCGGCGGGTGCGATAGTGTTTGCTGGGGCACTGAAGCCCGCAAATCACCGATCAGGAAGATCGAGCCTAGTCGCTGGGAAATACGAAATATTGACGCAATGAGCAATATGTATCTCACGTTGGGAGCTATAATTGGTGCTGGCCTTTGCGGGTTGGCCGGGCACGAACCTTTGCTATGGCCTGATATAATGAACCCCGCGAACAAAGATGTGTCTTTCGGAAAGCCTTTGCCCAAAGATGTAAAGACAGCGATTTCAATCTTGGAGCAGGATCAATTCGGCCTTGCCGACGTGCTTGGTCGTCCAATACTGGACCGTTATGTGGCAATGAAACAGTTTGAGCTTTCCAAGCTCAGTCAGCTTGACACAGAAAAAGTTCGACAGCTGTTTATTGAGTTGTTTTGATTGAAGAAGAATATGTACAATGTTTAAGGCTCAGGACAATGGAGCTAGTTGACTGTAGAATCAAAAACTTTCATGTCAATTTGTATATTATCCAACCTTTGGCCTATTGTATCGTATCTTATGTATAGTCTATCAATAAATACTAGATTATCTCCTATATCCATACGCTTCCCAAGTGCTCATCGAAGCGGGTAAGGGATCGTCAAATTGATGGAAAGGTATACATAAAGGAGATGAAATGTCAAGTCTATGACTGTTCATTGTAGAATCCGATACTTCGCAGTTATTCAAGCTTTGGAGTTGTACATATCTTCATTGGCCGGGGCATTCTTTATTCGCAAAATGCGATTACAATACTACTAGGATGACCATTAACAATTTCGAATCTAAATAGGGAGATTGAGACTAGTGGCGCATGAGGAAGGATATTCCTGTCTACATAGTACTGTATGGGTTTGTTTTTATCGTTTTAAATACGGACCAGCACATAAGGGCTAAAACCAAGTCCAAGTCATTCAAACAAGTTTACAGTCAACTCCCCACCGACTTTTTGTCAACCGAGGGTTTCCAGCCACGTGGATCTTTGTTCAATGACCGGAGTTTTTAATCGTAAGAAAGAGCCCAATGATTCTATACCGAGTGGGTCTATGTCCGTGTATCCACAGCTCAGCTCGGCGACAGGGAAAGTCAAAAAATTGCGCATTGCAGATCTCTCGATCGATTGACATTGCATAGAAAGCCCACATGAGTGCATGAGGAATCAAGCTTGACCATTGGGGCAAGAGAAGTATGGAACAGACGTGTGGACTTGCGCTTTCAGATATTAGCCATCCATGCCACTTCTCCCATTTCAAAGTACGGACTGTAGATTCAAGTGTTCCGTGTGATCAGATTGATCTCGATCCCAGCGATCTGATCAGATGGTGGGTTTGAGGCCTAGCCAATACTTGATCCGCACTCTGGATTTCCGAATCTTGATGGCTTTTTTAGTGGCGAATCAAGCGGGAATCACCGCAGTGACCCGTATTTTCAGGTTTCTTCAGAGCTACTGTATGTACCTGACCCAGTCTGGAGATGGAGTCTAGCTTGAACAAGGTAGATGGACGGACTCGATATGAAAATTAATAAACATACAGAGTGCACACCTCTGTATTTTGTCTCTTGATTCATTACGGAGCGCCAGTGAAACATCTTTGTCTTCCTGACTTTGGAGAGGCCCGGTGTCTTGTATCGAAAGGAGTGAGTGAGGCTATACAAAATGATACCACCGAACGAGTTGATCGGCTCTCCTCTGCCCCAAAATGATCTCACAATTAATGAGCTGTGGCTTCGCAATGTCCGAGACTATAAGAGCACACTGGCTCTCATCTGCACTCACCAGGCACCTAATTTGTACGATATCTCAAATACGTCTGCTTTGAGCCAGCAAGATAAGGACTCGTATTTGAGATGGACCTATGGTGATCTTGAGCGAGCTATCAAAAGATTTGCAAGTGGTCTTAGACGCCATGGACTCAAGGAAGGCGATACACTCTTAACCTTCACCACTAATTGCGTCGAGTTTGTGATCTCTACCTGGGCGGCCTATCGGATTGGCCTGATTCATGTCCCCATCAACCCTAAAAATCTTTCCTATGACCGGGAAGTCCAGCATATGCTAGATACCGCCATCGCATCTTCTCAGTCAAAAAGTTTAGGAGTCATCGCCGGGTCCGCTGACTTGTGCGAAGCCATCGACAAATTGACAGCCGGGATCAATTGCTTGAAGATTTTGGTTGAAGTCAAAGGCTCAGAAACTGGCTGGACACCATATGAAGATTTGATGCAAGACCGCGATGAAATTCAGCAGGAATATGATTGCAGTGAACATACCATGAAAGCGTTCAGGCCAAAGGAGCAGTCGCTCTTCTTTACCAGTGGCACTACTTCTCTTCCAAAAGGATGCTTGCTGCAAACCTCCACATATCCATTCACAGTCGCCAACGATTGGCGTCAAGGTGATATGCCTATGTTACCCGGCAATAAATTCACACTTGCATTGCCTAATAACCATGCTTTCGGTTATATGTGTCTGATGTCGTGCTTTGTGAATGCTGCTACGGTCATATTTCCTGGGCCAGTATTTAGTCCCGAAACGATGACCCAGGCCATTCAAAAAGAGCAATGCGAATACACTGCTTTGGTTCCAACAATGGTACTTGCTCTGAGTTTATGCCAGAAATCACCAGCTCAAAAGTTGTCTTCCTTACGCCGAGTCATTCTTGCCGGTGCTCCCCCGACTGAAGAGGTTGTCAGAACTTGCCTTGAAGATCTCGGCGCATTGGGAGTCCAAAATCATTATGGCATGACCGAAGGTGTCCTCGCAAACACGAGGATTGCGTGTACCCCCTCCGACATTATCGCTGCAGGGGATGTCATCCTAGGCAAGCCTTTACCCGGTGCAAAGATCCGAATTTGTGCACAGGACAGCACTGTTCCTCTTCCAGCTGGAGATGCTGGCGAAATGCATTTCTCTGGTCCCACATTGGTTGAACGCTACTTGGGCTTGAATGATGATGATCACTTTTATGTCGAAGAAAATGGGGATAAGTGGTTCCGGACTGGCGATAAAGCTTTCATTGGCACTGATGGTCAGCTATATCTTGTCGGAAGATTCAAGGAGACCATCATTCGCGGGGGCGAAAATGTTGAGCCCTCTGCTATTGAAGCAATTATATGTCAAGACCCCGAATTCTACTCTCTTGAGCCACAGATTGTGAAATGCCCCGATAAAATTGCTGGCGAAGTTCCTGTTGCGGTCATCAACAAGAATATCGACAAAGACACCGAACACAGATTGATGGAGAGGGTTAGTGACACTATGGGGGCTTTGTATGTCCCAGCCAGCGTGATTTCACTGCAATCGCTAGGGCTAAAATCCTTCCCAAGGACGATGGGAGGAAAGATTCAAAAAAAGCGGCTTGAAGAGCTAGTATGCGAACGATATCGACTAACAGTTAAGTCCCCGAGCCCCGCCGCGAATCAAAGCAGCAGTGAGAACGTGCTAGGATCGCAAATTGTGGCATCTTTGCTGTCTGCACTTGAACAACACCGCCGAATGCCAATCCGTCCTACGACACGAATGATTGACTTGGGGGTCGACTCCATTACGTCGATTGCAATCAACCATCAAGTTCGCAAGGAGACAGGTGTCTCACTTCCTCCATCCCTTTTCTTTGCACAAACGTCATTTGAGGCAATTAGCAAGCGCCTAAGTCCGATCTCTGACCCAATGGAGCTGCTCAATTTCAGCGTACCGACCACAGAGGAGCCTCCCGAATTGTGTTTCTCAACTCTTCTTCAGGGCACTCCGAAGCCAGGGCAGCCTGCCCTATTTCTTTTACCGCCGGGGTCTGGATACGCATTTTCATATGAGACTCTACCGAAATTCTCCAATGATATAGCCGTGTATTCTTTGGGATCACCATTTTTCATGACCAGGTCTGAGGGTACATGGTCTGTGGAAGAGGCCTCGGCAATTTACGCGAGGACGATTCAGCATATTCAACCACAGGGGCCTTATATGCTTAGTGGTTGGTCCATGGGAGCAATCATCGCATATGAAGTGGCATTCCAACTGAGTCAGCAAGGGAAAAGGATTCTTGGTGTCATCAACCTTGACATGGGGGTTAGCAGACCACTAACAATCAAGATACCCGAGCCGTCTGTTGAACTTTTCAAGATCATCGGATTTTACCCTCCGATCCATCGCAAAGGCCAACCAGACATGGAGATTCCTGGCTACCGTAAGCGGCATAGTATCTCATCTTTTCGTGCAAAAATGAGATATTCACCTCGTCCAATGAGTTCCCTCGTGAATGCGGACCCGGTGAGAATATTCATTATTTGGGCTGCTCATGGCGACCATGATCGACTTTTGGATGTGATACATGAGGCAGATCAAATCTTGAAACAACATGGACCGAATACAGAATTGAGAGCAGACGGAGAGTGGTTGCGTCTACCACGCGAGCGCTTTGATTCGGGCGGATGGGGAGAGTTGGTTGGAGAGGAGAATGTTGATTTCCAAATAGTTAAAGGCGCTGCTCATGATACCATGATGGACCCCGGAATAGTAGACTCTGTGGCGGCTCAGATGGAGATGATCATTGATAAATGGCTGTCACGGCCATTCCCGTGATGCCATTCGAAGTTAAAAACTGCACAGTTGGCAATAATTCACCACGAGTAATAATTTTGAATACTCCAAGTAGATTATAAATGAGTATAAAGCTCCGAGCTCATAGTATTGTAATACATTTTTGTATACTCGTTTTGCTACTAGCAAGAGTATACTACCTAGTATCCAAGGAGATTTTATAGATCAACTTTAGCTGTGGGCCTAGGAAACATTCTCCAAATGCTCTTATTGGAACGAGACTGGTTGAATGCACGGTCAGGAATAGTGCAGTATGTACTCTCCAGGCGTATACCACGACCTAGTGGCGCTCCAACATTTGCAATATTAGCCCAATCCAAGAATAATACAAAAAATTGTATGATACAATTTGTATACTTCATCCACTTGACGAGGCTGATTCGTTTGTATGCTCACCGCCTTTGCACAACGACCTCTCACCATTTCTGCTGCCCCTCACTCTCTTCTGTTGTGCAATCGCAGCACGCACATGGCAGCATACCTCCTTTCTTATCAAAATTCAAAACTTTCCGGAGACTTCTGAAAGGTCCTACTACTGTTAGTCCATTTTTTGAATTTATACAATCCTGTGTATTTGTTTATCGCTGTATATTCTTGTCCCTCATGTTTCATCATCGGTACGCCCGATCTCCCTTTCTTCATCACAAAAAAAATGGCTGGATATGGATGGATGGCTGACTCACAAATCTTCCCTTACTTAGAAACAACTCTCAAAAGCCGGGAAATGAGCTCATCGATCAATTCCAACAATCCTTCCCCGATATTACCAAACGAGATGCCGATGGACCGGACCCGGCTCAACACCGAAGTCAAGATGATATTCAATTGCCTGAAAGGTATGAGATTGGGCCTTCTTCAGACGAGCTCAATAGGGAAGGAGCTGCATTTCTTTGGCGCATATGCACATATGCACTAGTAGACCATGGTCGTTCTAACATGTGGGATATAGTGCCTCAAGGTTTTCTCCCAGCCTAGATTTGGGAAGCCTGCCGAAGGTCGATTTTCCTTCGCCATCACGACATGCTGGATTGATGCCCCTTGACATGTTAGCCAGCCAGCATCCGGGCTGCTATACGCCCGATTCAAGAGGAATGGGCGCAATCCTCCACAACCAGGCCGGAAATCTGCACTCCCCGAGTCTTAGCTGGAAACTGACACCGTCGTCCCATACGAGTGCTGCCTCAAATAATATTCAGTCAAACCTCAACCACCTCGATTTGCAGTGTATAGCACCCAGCGACGTTCAGACTATCCCAGATGTTCAGACCATCCCAGACGTCCAACAACCGAAGTATGCGCCGACTGAGCTCACATCTCAGGATTGGGAGCACCACAAAACACACCAATTTGAGAACAATCCAATATTTGATAACTTCTTGTTCGATTCGGCACCATATCCCACTGTCGCTCCGGCGGTGCCTGCTGATGCTCCACGACCCGAGGCTGATCCTAGAGAACCTGCACGTCCCCGAGGCGAAAGGTCAGTATGGAGGTGCTCCATCATACGGCTGATCTCCCTTCTAATTTGCGCACAGGCTCCGTTACCATACAGCTCTGCGAACCCAGACCGCTATGGTCAGATCTGCAGATGAAAATCCCATATCATATTTGAATAAGGGACAAGTCTATGGCCTTATGGTCATGGACTTGAACCCCCCTGTAACAACCACTGAAGTGTTTCGATATCGAACATTTGTTCGCGTTTCTTTCGAGGACGAGGAGCAAAGATCGAATGCTGCCTTGAAATGGCAATTATGGCAAAAGAGCCACAGAACAAACGAGGCGCATCATCTTGATAACGATTGCTTGGCGGTCGAGTTTGCCCCCGAGGTTAAGGGCCCAGGGAATATGCAACTTGAGCAAGTGTCCACTGATGGTTTCTGTGTCACCTGGACTCCTGAACGAGCCAATAGCACTAAAGGCTGCAATATCCCCTTACGGTTCAATTTCTTGTCCACCGATTTCAGTCATTCGAAAGGTGTAAAGGGCATTCCACTTCGACTTTGCGCGAAGACCGAACTTCTCTCTCCACCAGAAAGTGCCCGTAATCCGGACGAGTCGGAGGTGTGCTATTGCAAGATCAAACTGTTTCGAGACCATGGCGCAGAACGCAAACATAACAATGACCTTCGACACGTCCAAAAGTCGATTACAAAAATAGAGCAGCAGATCCAAGACGTGCAGCTGGGAGGCAGGTTTCAGAAACGAAGGCGGGCAAATACCACTTCGACGGACATGAGGGACTCGAAGGGATTGGATCATGCGGACATTGAGTCGAGTTTCGGGAATAACTCGACCGAGGACAGCTTGCAGAAAAGCCTGGCTGCTAGCCAGGACATGCTAGCGTCAACTCAAACGATCAGCGTTCTGTCTCTTCGTGGTGGGAAAGAAGATGACCCTGACGCTTGCCCTCTTGTTATGACAAGGGACAAGCAACCAGAGGAGCCCGAAAGAGCTGCAGATATCGAGGGTGAAAATGTTGGTTTGCCAGATCAACGAACAGTTGAACCACCATCAAAATCATGTAAGGCATCTGATCTTTATGCACTAGTGTTAGGGCTCGAGGTACTAATCATGATAATCTAGCTGTCTGCTTCTTTCTTCGACCGAGTGACGAGCCAAACGGGGTATTCCGTGCAATTTACTTAACGGAACGCACAGCCGAGAACTTGAAGCAGAAGATCTGCGAAAAGTATCATGTTGAACCGTCCAAGATTGAACGCTTATTGCGCATAATCAACGATGAATTGAAGATCATAGTGGATGATGATCTTGTGAATGAGCTCCCAGGAGGTCAGACTATGATTGTCGACGTTTGCGATATCAAGAATGATGTTGTTGATGGTTCTTGTTTGAAGGAGATTTGGTTGAAGTATGGAGATCAGCATATGACGTCATAATTTGTATACCTGTCATAGTATAGCAAAACATCATGATGAGGTGGTTATTCCTCATCCAATATACCAATTTCATTCGCTATTCTGATAAATCTGTACTGATTATTCGAACTACGCTAGTGCTGTAGATGCGTAATGTACATGGAATTGCTCCTGTGTTGCGGAAGATCGCGCATACAGTATACTGTACAGTACATAATCTTGGTGATCGGAGAACAACCCTTTTAGAGCCAAGCCACAATAATCAACTTGAATACTATCGACGTAGGAATATTCTAGATTATACTTGATCTTCGTCATTATCTTTCGCAAACCGGAGTTCATCAAGTTGTGGCTCAACTTCTGCTTTCGTGGGCGGTTGGAAACAGGCTTTGTCGTTTGTATCATCAATGACGTATGACAATCCTCTCCCGCATATATAGTCCACGAACATCTCACGACATGACAATTCTTCATTCAAACAAAGATACCTATTCAAACCCAACCGAGAATTTCCAAATAATCCAAATCATTCATAATGGAGACTGTCAAGGTTCGAGAAGCCCTCGTCATGTCCGAGGAGAACATTGACTAACTTCTATATAGAACGCCGCCAACTACGTCCAGGAGTCCATCCAAGGCACCGGAGCCGAGGCCTCCAAGGAGACCAACAAGCAGGTTGCCAAGGACGACGATGCGAAGCTCAGCACTCGCGCTAGTGCCGCCAAGGATGCTCTCGTTGACAAGAAGGACGAGAAGGCTCACGACGTCAAGGCTGATGCCCACAAGGGTAAGTTAAAACTTGTCGCAATAATTCGAAGGCAAGATGCTAATAAAGTTACAGAGCGTGCCAAGCACTCCTAAAGCCTGAAATACCAAATGAAGGACATGATATTACGAACATAATAGTTTTAAATACCAATAGTCGACATAATAAGATTCTCGCTTACTATCTCGAAAATGCTTACAAGCTCTTAGTATATTTATGCACGTAGTGTATGAAGATACCTATCTTCTAGGCATGGGCATGCCTAGAAGATAAGTATCTTTATAAACCCCACCTAGAAGATCAATGGGGCTACTAACTCGTAGTGATACTTGACAGTGCAACTTTCCAAATAGAGTATTACTCCGCGGTCTCCGTCATGCCTTTTACTCCATTAAAAAGCCCGAGCGGCATCACGAAGGTTGCTCTGGGATAGTGACATCCATGACCTCCTGCCCAGATACTATGTAATAAAAATCTGGGGTATTACACAGCATGCCAATTTTTTCATTCTCGGGCTAGAATTAGACCGTTCTTGCAACTATAAATTAGTGTATACTACATCGCCAAGGACATAAAACGCGGGGTACGGGGCCACCTCGGCTTTTCAGGTCTAAGAGTCCTTCAACGGCAAGGTTCCTAGCTCCGTCAGGGAAATGATATTCCAACCAAAGGCTTGGCGGCAACAGAAAGAATGTGAAGTAAAGACTTGGCGATAATAGAAGGAATGTGGGTTTCGGTATAGCTCAGACCGACACTAAGAAAGATCATCGATCTTCCAGTCGCGGACAGACTGCAAATACTTCAATGCGGGGTTAACTGCCATATTGAGTTAATATAAATGATGAATTGAGATGGCTATGCATAGTTGTGCTATAAAAGTGGTTTCAAGGACCTATGTATCCTCGTAGATAGCCAAAGCAAAATGGCTCTGTCTCTCTCACAAGTCTCATTAGAGCACCATCGAACCGCCTTGGGTATAGGGGAGACATCTCCTAGAATATCCTGGCGATTCGATGGTCAAGTTTCGGACTGGTATCAGGAATCCTATGATATAGAAGTTCAAAAGCCAGGAGGAGCTCCAGAGACTTTCCATGTGGATTCTGCCGATTCCGTTCTTGTTCCATGGCCAAGTGATCCCTTGCAGTCGGGAGAACAAGCCACTGTTCGAGTGAAGTCCACTGGGGGTGATGGAAAGCCTAATACACCATGGTCAGAACCCGTACACGTCGAACCGGGGCTGCTTTCCCCTGAAGATTGGCGAGAGGCGGTTGTTTTGGCGTCGGATCGAGCTACCGAAGTTAACGAAACCCATCGACCCATTTACTTTCGAAAAGATTTCGCTCTCAAACAGGATATCGTTTCAGCAAGACTATATATCACAGCCCTGGGACTCTACGAGGCTCGCTTGAATGGTCAGCGCGTCGGTGACCATGTCCTCGCTCCCGGTTGGCAGTCGTACACTCATCGTCATGAATACAATACCTACGATGTCACTGATCTTCTCGAAAATGGAGAAAATACCATTGGAATCACGGTTGGTGAGGGCTGGTACTCAGGACGTCTGACATGGAACAGCTATCGAAATATCTATGGCGATACTCTAGGCGCGCTTTGTCTGCTTGTAGTCACCGACTCCAACGGTTCAAAGACTTACATCCCGAGTGACACCACATGGAAGTCAAGCACAGGCCCCATAATTTCATCTGAAATATATGATGGGGAGGTGTATGATTCTAGGCTAGAGCAGAAGGGGTGGGATTCTCCAGGTTTTGATCAGTCGAAATGGTTGGGCGTGCGTGAGCTCAACTTTTCCAAGGATGCGCTCGCAGCCCCAGATGCGCCGCCGGTAAAGCGTATCGAGGAGCATCAACTCGTGGACGTATTCTCTAGCGCCTCCGGAAAGACAGTACTAGACTTTGGACAAAACCTGGTAGGATGGTTGCGGATTCGTGTGAAGGGACCAAAAGGGCAGAACATCACTTTTGTTCACACCGAAGGTACGATAGAATGATGATTCAATCCTAGCTTCGTGCTAACTGTTTCGATCAGTTATGGAAGATGGGGAGGTTGCAACTCGTCCCCTCCGCACGGCAAAGGCAACAGATACCTTCATTCTGTCTGGCGAGGATGATGAGTGGGAACCATCATTCACATTCCACGGCTTCCGATACGTCCAAGTCGAAGGCTGGCCAGATGAGACCAAGCTTGACAGTAGTTCAGTCAGCGCAATCGTTGTTCATACAGATATGGAACAGACTGGATTCTTTGAATGCTCTGACTCGCTCCTGAACCGCCTTCACAAGAACATTCTCTGGAGTATGCGCGGGAACTTTTTGAGTATCCCCACTGATTGTCCCCAGCGCGATGAGCGCTTGGGATGGACGGGTGATATTCATGCATTTAGCAGGACTGCAAACTTTATCTATGATACAACTGGCTTTCTTCGAGGATGGCTACGGGATGCACGTTCGGAGCAAAAAGAGAACAACTGTAAGTGCTGCCCCCTTTGATGAATGAAAAGCGAGTTGTACATGCTGATCGAAGTTGCAGATTCACCACCATTTGTCATCCCAAATGTGATGGGAGACTCTACACCAACATCGATATGGGGCGATTCAATTGTGGCAGTCCCGTGGCAACTCTTCCAGTCCTTTGGAGACCAAGACATGCTGCAGGAGCAGCATGCCGGAGCTAAAGATTGGATTGATAAGGGAATCCTCAGGAACGAAGTTGGGCTGTGGAATCGTTCAACCTTCCAGTATGCCGATTGGTTGGATCCAAAGGCACCTCCGGACAATCCAGGCGATGCCACGACTGACAAATACCTTGTATCCGATGCCTATCTGATTCACAGCACCGAGCTTTTGGCTAACATGTCTGCTCGTCTATCACATGGAGACGATGCTGAGAAATATGCCAAATCACGTCAAAAGCTGACCAAAGCTTTTCAAGATGCTTGGGTATCTCAGAACGGAACCATGGCGAATGAGACTCAGACAGGCCTTACGTTACCACTTTACTTCCGACTCTTCTCCGAGCCTGAACATTATACTTCTGCCACCAATCGACTTGTCGACCTCATTAAGGGCAATGAGTATAAAGTTGGCACAGGGTTTGCCGGAACTCATATCTTGGGTCATACTCTCTCTGAATATGGAGCCGCAGATGCATTTTATGGCATGCTGATGCAAGAAGAAGACCCAGGCTGGCTTTTCCAGGTCGTCATGAATGGAACCACTACATGGGAGCGTTGGGATAGCATGTTGGCAAACGGCAGCGTGAACTCAGGGGAAATGACATCTTTTAATCACTACGCTGTTGGCTCAGTGGGAAGTTGGATCCATGAGAATATTGGAGGATTGACTCCTTCCGAGCCGGGTTGGAAGAAATTCAACGTTGAAGTGCGTCCTGGCGGCGGATTGAGCGAGGCTACAACCAAGTTCACCAGTCCATATGGTCTTATATCCACCCATTGGGAACTGAGCAAGATCAAAGGAGATGGAAATTGTTCTAAAGAAGAGAAATCGTTCCATTTGGCTGTTGAAGTACCCCCTAACAGCAAAGCCACCATCTATCTTCCTTCTTCGGGCTCTTCTACAAAGAGGAAGATCGAGGTGGGATCGGGATTGCACAGATACAATAGTTGTGTGGCCTAGTGTCATGTCCTCTGCTATATCTGCTACCAATTGGACCATCCTTTTTTCTACTTGGACTATGGATATGGACCTGCGCGATAAAGAGTAGTTTGTATTGGTCATACAGATTTATAGACATTTCATCTATGTCATAAAATACAGTACTGTACATTAATTTGAAACTACCCTTCTTTCCGCCGTTCTTTCTACAATTATTTCTACTATCTCGATGTCTTCGGGACAATAGTAGAAACTAGAGCTAACACATCAATCAAAGTGGTCGGTAGATCAGAACGGTCAGCAGATTGTCTCAAAACTATGCTGTACCGATCTGTTTAAGTTATGAACTAGGTGTATACAAATTTGTATGGGTCATACTATACTACATACGCTGTGCTAGTCAAGTCCATGCTTCAATAGCAAAAGAGTGGTCCAATCAGCAGCGATCCGCGAAAATCTACTATTCCCCGATTGGGACAATCGTTTGGATACTTAGGGTTTCGGAATCGAGCGAGGCCAGCAAATTAATGATGTACTATACCGCCAGTAATGGCCATTATTGCACCAAATCCTCAACCATTGGTCATCATAAATCCCCACTTCCTACTGCGGTTCACTTTCAACTCCTTAATTTATTCATTTCAGATTCAAACAAATCCGATTTTTTACTTTAAAATCCAAGCAACCCCGTCCACAAAATGCGACCTCTACCACTGTGATTTCAACACTTGAGTAACGCCAGCTTCGTGGCTGGCTGCTTTTGGATCCATTGGCACTTCAAAGATGATATCGTAGTCCTTCGTCGAAGAGTATCTTTCCTTGAATCTCTGTTGAAGCCCGGCCCAGATGAAAAGAACATTGTGATACGTGTCAGACCGAATGACAATAAACTGAACCGGATACTCGATACTCTGCTTGACGAAAGTATGCACAGTGGTGGTGTGCCTGAGAAGGTGAGAGCTGGCTGCACGTAACGCAGCTCCGTTCCTGAAAGGAAATGCCAACTAATCAGAAGTATTACAGAAATTCGGTGATAGCGGAGATATCTAGATACTTCTGCGTGATACTTGATTCACGCCACCGTCGAAAAATTGATGTTGCTGGAGACTTTATTATCCATACAGGACAGAAAACTCAAAGAATCTGGGATACAAACGGCTAGGGGTAGGTAGTATGAATCGTTGGGATTTGAAATTATGTTTTATCCTCATGTAAAGTCTCATGACATTTGCTAGATACAAAATGTTATTGCTGTTCAAGTTTCACAGTTATCGTATGATTTCATCGGCTGATGTAGACAGTAGAGCAAAAATGCTCGTGAACGGCAGCTTGGGGCCATTGGATCCGCGGCTTAGGAACGAGTACACCGAGGGAACTACTTCTGGTGATAATTCTTTTTCGCAGGGAGAAACATCAGCCTACCGAATATAGTTAGATGGCATGCTAATCGCCTGATAGTGTTAGGGTCAAAGTCTTGATGAAACTGACAACTTGAGCTCGGGCTCGCTCAGGAGTGGGGATACCTGTCTAAAGAGAGAGAAGCAGCTCCAGTGACTCGCAAGCCTTGGGGGGGGGGGTAGTATAGAGGGACAATCATAATTAGTATCAGTGGAATCCGGTCTGCCTTTGGAGGTACCGACTGGGAAATTGTAAGAATTGCGATTCTCCGACACATGCCCTTGAGGGTAGATAGCATATATAGAAGCAGAGTCAGCATTATCGAGATCCAATGCTTTTTCGGAGACACTCACCAATAGATAGAACATGAAGCCGAGCCGAGAATATCGCACCAAGGAGGATCATATAGAAAAGGTCTTTTATCAGTATCACCAACGCCCAATTTATCACCCCGGGGGGTCGGGTCGAGGCACTCACGGAGACAGACGGAGGAGGCAACCGCCTGAAACGCAAGCACACCGTTGATGTTGTCCGCTCAACGGTAGCTGAAGAACCTAAGAAGCAACTAGTCTTCCGGTTTACCTCGTTCCATGACAGTTCGCACCAACTCGAGGATTTTGGACGGGCGTTGCAAATGGCTCCGAGCAGCTCGCTCTTCGCTGGGCTCCGGCGAGTTGGTATTAACCGCCATGATTGTTCCCATGTCCTTGAGCCACGCTCGGGTGGCCAGCCGGTTGTAAAAGGGCTTCAGCGCCGAAAAGAAAGAAGAAAAGTATGACATTGCAAGTGTATAAACTAAGATCGGCGAAGAGAAAAAAAAGGAGAAGATTCATGGGGATTCATTAAGGACATTTTGATTGTTGTGTACATCTACAGGGAAGGAGCAATTGATATCAAAAAGTATGGCAGGTACGCTGGACGTATTTACTGCTGAGGATCAGACTTAAACCCTAAACCCTGCCTACTTGATATTGGCCTTACACTGCGAAGGATCAAACTTATGTAGAGGATGCTCTTTTCCATCTAAGTATAGAGTTTTCAGGAATGGATTTTAAAGTAAAGAAAAAGAAAAAAGCAAAGGTAAAAAAGGAAATAAGAAATAAGAAAAATGGAAGTTAGACTGCCATGTATTAAGTGGAGCAGAAGAGTAAGCGGGTATTCACGAGTTTGCTCTCTCTAGATGTCAAATTGTGATTGATATTAAAAGGCACGGGAGTATCTACAGCCCTGTCTCACTTGATGTAGTAGCTACAAAGATATTGGCAGAGAAAGAGACCTGGGTAAGTCTCCACAAAGCAGTTGAAAGAACCTTCAATCAGACTTATTATGAAGGGTACATTGGAAAGGACAATATCTGCAGAGCCAAACAAAATGGGGAAGGGACCTTCTTATCTTCGACATCCAGAATGTGCGTCGACCTCTCCTGAGATGGATAGTCTCATAAGTCAACCCATGGTCACAATTATCAACAAGAGACCCCATGGGAAATACTGCTTGTACAGAATCTTCGCTGTCTCCGAGCTCAAAGCACCTCCGAATATGAGCTGGAGAACCATTCGCACAAAAAAAAACCCCCACAAAAAGGATCTTCGCCATGAAAATGGACATTTCATCCACATGACCTCATCGCGACTCTTCTTATGGACTTGTGGGTTATCCACATCGACATTTCGAAAACGCAGAATGAAACTCCCTAGCAATGGAGCATTGTCTCCGTGCTTTTCCGACCAGTCGATTCATCTGCCTAGTGCGAATCGAGTCAGTGATCAAGGTTCGATTCGATCAACGAAGCTCACAAATGCAGCGAGAGTATACGAGATGCTCGCCATCGCCGAATACTTGATTTTCTGGCAGGTGAAGAGGAGAGAGCTCCAGAAGCCGACTGAGAGACAAGATGGAAGAAAAAGAGCGATGTCCTCATCGCAAGTACTTTTATAGACTTGTGGATTCTCCACATCAACAGTTCGAGAACGCAGAATAAAATTCCAAAGTTACGGAGCATCATCTCGGTGATTTTCCGGCAAGTCGGTCCATCTGCTTTGTGTGAGTCCAATCAGTTGTCAAGGGTTGATTCGACCCAGGCCTGATATTGACCATCAGCGAAATCTTGACATTCTGGCAAGCAATGAGGAGGAAACTGCAGAAGCGGACGAGAGATGCGATAACATCAACAATGGTTGTTTTGACAGCAAGGAAGACGGGGAAAGACCCTTGGGACACCTCACCTGGGCGGGAAAGTTCTATGAGCCCCCCGGACGAGGATTGAACCTTTTTTGGGGGCTCATATCATAGTCTATTGCACTGATTGCGGCTATAGAGCGCCATAGACTAAGTCCGGAGAAAATTGCGTTGGCGACATTGGCAAGTTTTGCGAGCTTTGCTGAAGTCTCGACATACTTTCGTTCCCTTTTAGGCAGTACAGCATTAGATCTGTGCATTTGGAACAATTACAGCCTTCTTGTACCTGCCATTGAATAGAGTGCCAGGTCTGGCTCGACAGTGTATCCGTTTTCAAGTTTGAGATCGCCTCCGTTAAGAAACATCCAATCGTCATCTTTCATTCCGGTTCTCATCAAAATAAATAAACAGGTCACTTGGAGTAGTGTAGGCTAAAAACCGAAGAGAGAAAAACATCTCTGTATGGGCTTTCGAACATACCCCTGAAAGACCGGCAAGTGATCCAATAAGAACGATCAGAGATCGTCAGCTTGGCGATATCTTGCCAACACGAAAACCCCCGCGTTAACTCAATTGTCAATCTTACCACGTACACATACACACAAGTCTTCATCAATATGAAGAATCCAATGCACAATCCATTGCCAGCTTCACTCTCCAGTACCCATCCTATATTCCCCCTGTTGGGTCTCACAAATTAACAGCTTTAGGCGAGTGCAAAAAGGCCGCGGCAATTCTTGAATCTTTTATCAACCCGAAGTTGAATATTGACGGGCAGATTCCTCGCAAGATTTTTGAAGGTGCAAAGGTAAGTAAACTCATAAAGAGATTCTCTGCAACCCGCTGACTCGTCAGGGAATCGCAATTTATACAGCCTTTCGAGTAGGCTTCCTGGGCTCCATCCGTTTTGGCTCAGGGTTAATAGTCGCCCGACTGCCCGATGGTAGTTGGACCGCGCCGTCAGCAATAGCAATGGGTGGCGTCGGTGCTGGAGGTCAATTTGGCGCCGAGTTGACTGATTTCGTATTTGTGCTCAGCACGGATACAGCCGTGAAGACATTCATGCAGTCTGGATCTCTGACTCTAGGAGGAAATATCTCGATGGCAGTTGGTCCTGTTGGTCGAAGCGCCGAAGCCAGTGGTGTGGTCGGGACTAAAGGTGCTGCTGGAGTATTTGCGTATTCAAAGACTCGTGGCTTATACGGCGGTCTAACGGTCGAAGGGGGCGTTCTCATCGAACGAACAGATGCGAATAAGAAGATTTACGGGCGCAAAGTTCATGCTAAGGAGCTACTGAGTGGATCCATCCCATCGCCCCCGGAAGCGGAGGTTCTCGTGAATGTTTTGAATGGGAGTTTCTTCCAACCTGACTCTGCCCGAACAATAGATCAAGAGGAACCCGTTAATGGAGGTGAAGCTTCTGCACAGCCCGCTGAGACAAATCAAACCGTCGAGGCACAGCGATCTGTCGAGGCACAGCGATCTGTCGAGGCACAGCGATCTGTCGAGGCACAGCGATCTGTCGAGGCACAGCGATCTGTCGAGGCACAGCGATCTGTCGAGGCACAGCGATCTGTCGAGGCACAGCGATCTGTCGAGGCACAGCGATCTGTCGAGGCACAGCGATCTGTCGAGGCACAGCGATCTGTCGAGGCACAGCGATCTG